>Ga0197142_1002417_pt1 | contig 16388 bp, 15 predicted proteins | sample GBS60_MetaG_FD_148614 | JGI IMG/M metagenome (GOLD analysis project Ga0197142, IMG submission 148614) | Sediment microbial communities from Great Boiling Springs, Gerlach, Nevada, United States - GBS 60_MetaG | ecosystem: Environmental > Aquatic > Thermal springs > Hot (42-90C) > Sediment...
TTACTACTTATGTGATTCTTTCTCTTCTTTACGTTACCATTATGCATTTTGCGGTTAATATAGGCAGTGAATTCAACCTGATGCAGATGGTTTTCTTTTTTGTTTTGGGTGGTGTTTTGGGATATCTTTTTTTGGGATATGAGATGGGTTTGGTGGTGGCAGTTATTTTTTCATTAATCTTTATTGGCGGACCAAGAAAGGATCTGTAAAAAACAATGATGTTTTTTAATTTTTAACTTTTGATATACTATTCTTATGACCATCTTTATTGCTGCTGATCACCGTGGCTTTGACTTGAAAAATAAACTGATTGACTATCTTCATGAGAAAGATATCCGAGTTGAAGATATGGGTAATTATCAGTATGATCCGCAAGATGACCATCCTGACTTTGCCAAAAAAGTGGCTCAGGCAGTCCTGCAAAATCCCAAAGATTTTTTAGGCATTGTTATCTGTGGTTCTGGTGTTGGTGTATCAATTGTAACAAATAGATTTAAAGGTATTCGTTGTGCTTTGGGATTTTCTGAAGAACAAGTCAAACATGCAAAAGAAAACGATCATATTAATGTTTTGGCTTTAGCTTCAGATTATTTAAAAAACGGAGAGGAGGAAAATGGAAAAGGGTTGGAATTAGCCAAAAAACTGGTTGATGTTTTCATTGAAACACCGCCAAAGATGGAGGAAAAGTATTTAAGACGGATTAAAAAAATTGATGAAGAGATTCAGACTTAAATTTTTAGTAATTTCTTGTTAAATCGTAAAATTCTTTCATTAAAATTTTAGTAACTTTGCCCACTTTTCCTTTGGCAATTCTTCTCCTGCCAATTTGAGTTACCGGCATAATTTCTTTAGTGGTGGAGGTAATAAAAGCCTCGGAAAAATCAGGAATTTCTTTTAAAAACAGATTCCTTTCTTCGACTTTAAAACCAATTCTTTTTGCTAAATGAATCACAATCTGTCGCGTTACCCCCAATAAAATATTTTTTTTGGGAGTAATAATTTTTTCGCCGGTGACGGCAAAAAAATTGCTTGTTACCCCTTCATAAATTTTTTCTTTATCTATATACAAAGATTCAACCGCCTTTTGTTTTTTTGCTTTTTTAAGCGCTAAAATACCAACTAAATAATTTAACGATTTGGCCGTTGGCAAATAACGGGAAAAATAAAAAGTAGAAAGCTTTATTCCTTTTTGAAAATAATTGTTTGGGTAAATCTTAACCGGCGTAAAAACAATGATGAAATTATATTTTCCTTTAGGGGTAATTCCATCATCAGTTTCTCCGCCGGTTTGGATAATTTTGATATTTGTTTCTTTAAAATTGTTTTTTTTGATTCCTTCTTCAATAATTTTTTTAATTTCATTTTTCGTCTTTACCGGTTTAATTTGTAAAAGTTTCAGCGATTTAAAAAAACGATTAAGATGTTGTTCCAAAAAGAACGGTTTTTGGTTATAAGTTCGAAGAAAATCAAAAACCCCAAAACCGCGAACAACGGCTAAATCAAAAACTGAAATCTTAAGATCGGCTGTTTTTACCCAGCAATCATTTAAATAATGCCACATATTTATTTAATTGCTATCTTAAACTCCAAAACATCACCGTCTTTTATCTTGTAATCCCGACCCTCAAGAAGAATTTTTCCTTTTTCTTTTGCTTTCTGCCAACCTCCCAAGGAAATAAGATCCTTGGCGGAAATTACTTCAACTTTAACAAAATTTTTGGCAAAGTCGGTATGAACTTTTTCCGCCGCATCTAAAGCTGTTTTTCCTTTTTTTAATACCCACGCTTTTGCTTCATTTCTTTTGGCAATGGTGTAAAAAGTAATTACCTCCAAAGCCCGATAACACTCAAAAATAATTTTATCTTTAGCACTTCTTGAAAGGCCATAAGCCTTTAAAAACCGCTGCTTCTCAACCCATGGCAAAGTATTTAACTCCGCCTCCAAACTGGCACAGACAGGAATCACCGGCCAACCATCAACGGTTTTTGGCGGATTTAAAATATCTTTCTCGTCAATATTGGCAACAACAAGCTGGTTTTTGGCGGTTAAAAGATTTAAAGGCCGCAAAATTTCTTTTTCTTTTTCTGATAATAAAAGATCTTTAGCCATTTTTCCCTCATTCATCTCCTTCATTATTTTTTCAAGAACATATTTTTCTTCTTGGGTAATTTTCTCCTTTTTCAACCGTCGTTCCATTGTTTGAAGATCTGCCAAAATCATCTCTTCATTAACAATAGCTAAATCTTCTTCTGGATAAATTTTTGGATGAACGTGCGGTATATCTTTATCTTCAAAATACCGTAAAACATGCAAAATAAGATCAACTTCTCTTATATGATGCAAAAACTGATTCCCCAAACCTTCGCCTAAACTGGCTCCTTTAATAAGTCCGGCAATATCAACAAACTCAATTGTCGCCTGAATCACTTTACCGATATTTTCCAATGAAGCCAGTTTAAAAAGCGTCTCATCAGGAACATTGACGGTGCCTAAATTTTTATCAATGGTGGTAAAAGGATAAGCACCAACTTGAGCTTTTGCCCTTTCCACCAAAGCATTAAAAAGAGTTGATTTGCCGGCATTGGGTAAACCAACAATCCCCACCCTTAACATATTAAGCTTAATTTTAACCGATAAAGAAAGATTAAACAACAATAAAGTTTTTGTATTAATTTATCGATAAATTAATATGCACGTAAATAGAAAATTTTTGCGGGAAGATTATTGATAAAAGATTTTATTTTTTGGCAAAAAGTATTCACCACCGCGTTAAAAACAAAATAAAATTCTATTTTTTATGCGATCGCATCGAAGATAGAATATTTTTAATCAATCTTACGTTGTTGATAGATGTCCGTCTTTTCGCAATGTAAGTTTGTCACTTAACTTCCAACATTAAACTTTTAACGCCAAATATTAAACGCGAAACGTTAATAATAACTCAAATTTCAAACCGCAAATCTCAAAACTTAAACTTAAAACTTTAAAATTAAAATAAAAAATAATAATTAACTAAAAAATTTTAGTCTTAATTTGTAGTTTTGACCACGTGTCGCGTGTAATGCAAGTTTTGTTTTTTTGATTTTTTGATATTTAATATATCAACAACGTTCACACAATGTTTACACTATATTTTAAACCAGTTCCAACTGATTTTATTCCGTTGTCTCTCCATCAAACTCTGCTTCCTGCTCTTCAGCTTCTTTTTTTGTCTGGCGAACGATTCCGTCTTTATGATGAGGGGGTGAATAAATGGTATAAAAACGTAAAGGTTCGCTTCCGGTATTAACAACATTATGTTTTGCCCCGGCTGGCACCAAAACTGCATCACCGTCTTTTACCTCATATTCATTGCCATCAATAATTACTTTTCCTGTTCCTTGATCGAAACGGAAAAACTGATCGTTTTCCGGATGAATCTCCTCACCAATCTCCTCACCGGCAAGCAAACTCATCAAAACCAACTGACTATGATGACCAGTATACAAAACCTTTCGAAAATTTGAGTTTTGTTTAACATCCTCTTCCAAGTGCCCAAAATAGCCTCTCATAGGATTATTAAAAAAACTTATAATTATTTTAATAATATACCCATATCAATCAAGTTTGCAACCTATTATTTTTTAAAACTTTTATTAAATATTTATGTTTCACGCTACACGTTATAAGTTACACGATATCTGATATTTGCCCTCCTTATTTTTCTCCACTACTCCTTTAATCTCCAAAATCGACAAAAGATTTAAAATTTTATCAATTGGGATTTTGGTTTCTAAAATTAAATCATCAACCGTCTTTGGCAAAACGGTTAAACTTTCAAAGATTAATCGCTCATCACCGCTTAAATCTTTGACTAAATTTTTTTTCTTTTTTGGTGAAACTTTTAAATTAAACTCATCTAAAATATCAGAGACATCAGTAACAAGCTTTGCCCCCTGTTTTAGTAAAAAATTAGGCGCTTCAGACATTGGCGAATTTATCGGAGAAGGCGGGGCAAAAACTTCTTTTCCTTGTTCTGCCGCGTATCTTGCTGTAATTAAAGCTCCAGAGTCTTTTGCTCCCTCAATCACCAAAACGCCAGAAGATAATCCGGAAATAATCCGATTACGAGCCACAAAAAGTCCTTTTAAAACGGTTCTTCCGGGGGGAAACTCCGAAATCACAAGACCGCCTTTTTTTAAAATTTCGTAATAAAGTTTGGTATTAGTTGGCGGATAAATCACATCCACCCCGCATCCCAAAACAGCGACTGTTCTTCCGGAAGAATTTAAAGCTGCCCAATGAGCCAAAGAATCAATTCCCAAAGCCATCCCGGAAACAATCACAATATCCATCGCTGCTAACCGGGAAGCAAATTCTTTTGCCAGCGTTTCTCCATATGAGGTTGGTTTTCTTGTCCCAACGATTCCCAAAAAAAAGTCTTTTTCAAAATCAAAGTTTAAAAAATCACCTTTTACATAAAGACAAATCGGCGGGTCAGCAATTTTTTTTAAAGACGGCGGATATTTTTCATCATCCCAAGATAAAACCGTAATTTCTTTTTGATTTAGTTTTTCTAATTCTTTTTTGGGATCAAATTGATTTCTAAATTGAATAAATTTCTCCGTTAATCTTTCTCCCAAAATTTTTATTAATTCCTCTTTTTTTGCCAAATACGCATTTTTTACATTGCCAAAATTTTTCAAAAGAAGAGAAAGTCTTTGGGGTCCAATGCCTAAAGAATAAGAAAAACCTAAATAACAATCTAAGTTATCCATTAGAAAAGTCTTTGATTAAAAAATTTTCAATTAATGGTTTTTGTTTTTTCATTATTTTTAAAACATCAGTACCATCTTTTATCTGTGTTTGATGAATTTTTATCAATTTTTCTTTTTCTTTTCTGTATCTTTCCACATTTAATTTTAAATTAATCTCCAAATCATCATAACCTTCAGGAAAAAAAATAAAATAATCGTCAATAAAACTTCTTTCTTTTTTTGATAAACAATAATAAAAAACTTTCTTTTTTAATTTTTGCGCCAAAAAACTAACCACCGCTGAAGTAAAAAAATGATCGACATGTCCTGAAACACCTCTTGGCTCGTAGGTTAAAAAAAACGAAGGATTAAAACGATCAGCTATTCTTTTTATTTTCTCAACGGCCAAATGATAATAATGATTCGACAAAAACCCATCCTTAAAGCCTAAAAAAAATACTTTTTTTACCCCCATAAAAGCGGCTGATTTTTGGGCTTCTTTTTTTCTTTTTTCTCCCAAATTTTTTTCTTTTTTACCGGTCTTTTGATTCGTGCCCCCATCACCATTCGTCAAAAAAATCTCATAAACCCGATTTCTTTTTTTAATAAGATGAAGTATTAAACCTGATGGACCAAAAATATCATCATCAGGATGGGCAAAAATTGCTAAAATATTTTGATTTGCCGGTAAGATTAAATTTTTGTTTTTCATATTAGTAAATTATTTTATCAAAAAAAATGATTTTTTATCTTATTCGCCACGGTCAATCAAAAGGCAATCTTGAAAGTGATAAAAAATATATTATTCACGGTCAAAAAGATAAAAGTGGTTTAACAAAAAAAGGTATTAATCAGATTAAAAAACTTTGTCAACTGATTTCTAATCAAAAAATAAAAATTGACATCATTATCACTTCCCCGGTAAAAAGAGCTTATCAATCAGCAAAAATAATCAAAAATAATTTAAAAGAGAAATTACCTTTTAAAATTGATGAAAGATTAACCGATCAGGACTTTGGTGAATTTGAGGGAAAAAGCTGGCGCGAAATAAAAGAAAAATATTCATCATGGATAGCCTTATATCAAAAAAATCCTTTAAAAATACCTTGGCCAAAAGGTGAAGCAAAAATTGATATTATAAAAAGACTTTTGTCATTTTTAAATGAAATAAAAAAAACAAAACAAAAAAATATTTTGATTGTTGCTCATGAGGAAATAATAAGAATAATCTTAAGTCTAATTTTTAACGATAAAAATTATGAGATTTTTAGAAGAAGAGATCTTTTTAAAATCAAAAACGCCAGTTTAACCAGTGTATATTTAAACAAAGTAAATTTTATTTTTAACATCGCAGAAGATAAAAATATTTATTCAATTAATGATGATGATTTAAAAACAATCAATGATATCGTCGCCAAAAAAATAAAAAATCTTATCTTTATAAAAAGGTTATTTAGCTTTTCTAACAATTTAGTTTTTAAAATTGGTGATAAAAGATTTAACTATAAAATTTTAAAAATCAGCCAAATCGACCAAAAAGAAAAAATATTAAAAGATATAAAAATAAGCCATTACCTTAAAAAAAACCTAAACCTTCAAACACCCCAATACCTTAATTATTTTCAATACAAAAATTATTTTTTAACAATAAAAAGATATGACGAAAATCAAATTGGTAGTTATTTTTTAAAAGGAAAAAATTTAAAAGCCAAGTTTGCTTTTTTTACGGGAAAAACTCTTAAAAATATTCATTCCCAAATAAACACTCTTTTGGATAAAGGTGATTTTATAAATATTTTTAAGGAAGTCTATATAAAAGAAAGTCAATGGCGTAATTTATTTTTAAAAACTTGGTTTGAAAATGATATCAAAGTCTTAAAAAAATTAAATTTTTCTTCTGAAAAAATTAAAATTATTAAGTCTCTTTTTCAATCTTTTTTAGAAGATGATATCAATTTTAACCCTTCTTTTTTATACTATGATTTCCATCCACAAAATTTTACCGTCAATTTTGAAAATGAAAATTTTCAAATAAAAAGTTTATGGGATTTTGAAAATTCTTTTATTGGTGATAAAGAATGGGATTTAAGCTACACAATAAAACTTTCTTTTTTAAAATCAAAAATACTAATTAAATCATTTTTAAACGGATATTTTAATTATCAGCTTAAAAAGACAAACATCAATAAAATAAAAATTTATCTTCTTTTAATCATTACCGGATCTATAACCTATGCAATTAAAAATAAGAAAGATTATAAAAAGGAAATAGCAAATCTAAACTGGTATTTAAAAAATAATGACAAATTATTTAATTTGATATAAAACTATAAGTTATATTTATAACAAAAAAAAATAACTTTTTATATTAAAAAATTCAAAATTAATTAATTTTAAATAATTTTTAAAAATAATTAAAATGTTTAAATATTTTAAATATCCTATAAAATTTATTAAAAATAAAAATTTAAGGAAATAAATAAAAGAAATTTCTTGGTTTTTTTATTAATTCAAAAATATCCTTTAAACTAAATCTTCCATCAAGATTAAAATCCAAAGGCAACATCGGTTTAAACTCAATTTTATTTTCTCCTTTTTTAAAAACTAAATAATTTTGTCGGGGTAAATAATAGGGCTTTAAAATAACGATTCGGTATTTCTTTCCCAAAACAATATTTTCTACTTGGCTAACTTTTCCCAATCCGGTTTTGATACTAAAATTTTTCCTTCGATAAACTAAACTTTCTTTATCATCAAAAATCTGAAGCTCAAAATCAGAAGCCGAATCATTTAATTTTGGAAAAAGACCGGTTTTTATTTTAAGGCTTGGCAATGGTAAAATCTTAAAATTCCAATCACCGCTTTCCAAAATATTTTGAGTATTTTTTTGCAGAATAAACCTTATTTTTTCTTCGCCTTCGTTTTTTGTTTTTAAATAAAAATCTATTTCTTTTTCCTCACCGGAATTTATTTCTCCTAAATTACCAATTAAAAATTCAATTTTTTTATTATTCAAATAACTAATAACTAATAACGAATAACTCCTTTCATCCCAATATCCTTGCCCTTGATTTTTTAATTTAATTTTAAAATGATAGGTTGATTTATTAACTAATTCTTTTGGTAAATCAAAAATAATCTGGCCTTTTTCCTCCTGTTTTGGAATTCCTTTTATTTTAGGAAGTGACTGAACTGCATAATACTGTTGATAAAAACCATCTTCTCCTTGTCTTTTCCAAGAAAATCCCAAAAATGGCGGCATCTGATAATCAAAAACAAAAGGAGTAACAGCAACAACTTTCTCATCTGGTAGCCAAACTTTTTTAAAAGCAATTTTAAAATTTTGGGCCACTAATTCTTCGCTTAATTTCTTTCTTTCCCATCCGGTTTCGGTAATAAAAACTGGTAGATCTTTTTCTACTCCAAGTTGACGCAAAAGCTCCAACTCCCATTGATAAGTTCTTATTGTTCCCCTTCCAAAATCGTAAGGAGAGCCGGAGAAAGCGGGGTTGGGATAAGAATGGGAAGACCATCCATCAATAAATTTAAAAATCTCAGGTTGAGAATTAATTAAATCTTTCAAAAATAACTCTTCATCATAGTATTTTGGTGGTAAATGAGGGGCTGAAGCATCAAAACCAGCAAGCATCACAAAAAAATTAGGATTTTTTTCTTTTAAAGCCTTGGCAAAAGAAAAAGCAACTTTAGCATAATCTTTTGGATCAACTTGACCACCCCATTCATTCCCATGATTAGGCTCGTTAAATAAAACAATATAACGATTTTTTACCACCCAGTTTAGCGAGTCTAAAAAATCAACCCAGGAATCAGCATCAGAATCATTTGGGAGTTTCCAGTTTGGACCCTCTGGAATTGTGGCTAAACGAACAATTGGAATAAGATGATATTTTCTTAAAAGATTAAAAATTTCCTGCCATTTTTGTTTGTTTCTGTCGTTTTCCTGAATCACCAAAGTTACATATCCCCAGTCTCCCCCTGAAGAATTAACCAACTCAGCTGCTTTTTTTAAATCTTCCAAATGAGGCTGGGCTAGATGAATCCCAAATTTGTTATTTGGTTCGTTTGCGATTACATTGTTTGAGATAAAAAATAATGCCAATATTTGAATAAGTAAAAAAATCAAAACGTAAAATTTTTTAATCATTTTTGAATTTTAATCTGTCATTTTGATATTTGATATTTAATATTTGATTTAGAATAATTTCACATCAATTTTAGCTTTTTTTAGAAGTTTTATCCCTTCCTCATCATGATGATTCTTAAAGTAGACTACCCGGATAATTCCCGCATTAATCATCATCTTGGCACAAGTAGAACAAGGGTTAGAAGTAATATACATTGTTGCTCCTTTGGTAGAAACGCCTAAATAAGCCGCTTGAATTATCGCATTTTGCTCTGCATGAAGACAAATACAAGATTCTTCCTTTTCCCCACTTTTCAGTTTGCCCTGATGACGAAGAAGACAACGCTTACATCCACCTTCAGTACAGTTTTTTATACCCATTGGCGTGCCGTTGTAGCCGGTTGAAACAATCCGAAAATCTTTGACAATTACGGCTCCAACCTGACGCCTTAAACAATCAGCCCGGCTTTTTACCACTTTGGCAATCTCCATAAAATAATCATCCCAGTTTAGTTTTTTCATAAAAGTTTTAGTCGGGGTGGCCGGACTTGAACCGGCGACCTTACGCACCCCATGCGTACGTTCTTAGCCATCTGAACTACACCCCGATTAATATAATTATATCATCTAACATCTAACATTACGTTTAAAAAATTATTAACACCTCCGAGGTGTTATATATTCCGCACCTTGGGATATTTAAACACCAACTTAAGTTGTCAAACATTATATATTAAATATTAAGTTAAAATTCTGTTTTCTAAACGATCGCTTTTAAAATAAAAATTTTTAATATAAAATCAAACCTAATTTTGGTTTTTTATTAAAAGAATTTTTACCAGTATCTATTTGAAAACTTAAATTTTTTTATCACTAAAAAATATTTCTAAAAAAATTTAACAAAATAAAATATGGATAAAATGTGAGCCGATCGTATCACATTTTATCCCAATAATTATTTTTTGTATTGTTTTAAGGCTTTAAATTTAATTAAGTTTTTTTTAATTTTTTAAACTTAATTTATTTCTACTACTACTCTTTGTTTTTCTCAGTTAATCTTTTTTTATGATTTCTATTTTTTTATTTTGCTTTCTGATTTTTTTTGTTTTATAATATACTTTACTTCCCCTGTAGCTCAATTGGTAGAGCAACCGGCTGTTAACCGGTAGGTTCCAGGTTCGAGACCTGGCGGGGGAGCATTTCATATTTTCAGATAATGTTTTTGTATGTTTTTATATTTAATTTTATATTTACTCCTTATTTTTATTGGTCTTTTTATCGTTATTAAAGCCGCCGACTATCTTGTTGAAGGCGCCTCATCAATTGCCGCAATATTAAAAATTTCCCCTCTGGTGATTGGTCTTACTGTCGTTGCTTTTGGTACTTCCAGCCCGGAATTGGTTGTCAGTATAATAAGCGCCTTAAGCGATTCAACCAGTCTTGCCTTTGGTAACGTAATCGGCTCAAGTATCTTTAATATCGCAGTAATTCTGGCTCTTTCCTCAATTATTTATCCATTGAAAATCCATAGCAGTACTGTATGGAAAGAAATCCCTATGTCTCTGGTCGGAGCAACCGCTGTTTTTTTACTTGGAGTAGGACATATAATAGACGGTGAAGTTAGTATATTAGAAATTACAAATAATCATACAGCTATTGGCCGACTTACATTAAGTAATGGAATTATACTTTTAATTTTTTTTATTATTTTCATATACTACACTTTTGGTATCGCCGGTAAACAAACAGGAATAAAAAACGATATAAAAAACATTCCTTTTAAAAAGTCTTTATTCCATATCCTTTTAGGCTTGGTTGGATTAGTGATTGGAAGCCGGATTATCGTAAAAAATGCGGTTGATTTAGCAAATTTTTTCAATTTAGGTGAAAAATTTATCGGACTGACAATCATCGCTATTGGAACAAGTCTACCTGAGTTGGCGGCCAGCGTAATGGCTGCCTATAAAAAAAATTCTGATATTGCCGTTGGCAACATTGTCGGTTCAAATATTTTTAATACTTTTTTTATTCTTGGAATAACTGCATTGGTAAAACCGGTACCAATATTTACTAAAGACTTAGTTGATCTTGGAGTAATGGTTTTCGTCACTTCTTTTCTTTTTCTTTCTTACTTTTTATTTCACCGAAAATACCTTGATCGTTGGGAGGGAATAATTTTAATCACAACCTATTTTTTTTATCTTATCTATTTATTCATAAACGTGTGATTATTTAATATTGTATTTTAAAATTTAAAAAAAATTATAAAAAATTATTTCCTATTTTGTTTATATAATATAATAGTAATCAAAAAATTAAAATAAAAATCATCAATTTATTATTGAAAAACTATAAAAATTTATGAATAAAAAAATACTCAACTCTCTTATCCAAGCTCAAAAAAGAGAAATTACAGAATATCATACCTATCTTTTGCTCTCAAAAAATGCTTCAAATAAAAATAAAAAAATTCTTAAAGAAATTGCTGATCAGGAAAAAAAACACTATGAGATTTTAAAAAAAATAACCAAAAAAGAAGTCTCTCCCTCAAAAATCAAAATCATTTTTTATTCTCTGATTGCTAAAATTTTTGGTTTAAATTTCACCCTTCAGCTGATGGAAATTGGTGAAAGATACTCCCGCTCTTTTTATCAATCAATATCGGCAAATAATAAAGAATTAAAAACCTTAAGAATTGTTGATGATGAAACAGAGCACGAAAAAAAACTAATTACCCTAATCGATGAAAAAAGACTAAACTACATTGGCGCCTTTGTTTTAGGTCTTAATGATGCTTTGGTTGAATTAACAGGAGCCTTAGCCGGACTTACCCTTGCTCTTAATAACACAAAGATAATTGCTATGGTTGGTTTAATTACCGGAATTGCCGCCTCAATGTCAATGGGTGTCTCAAATTATTTGGCGGCAAAAGAAGAAAACGATAAAAACCCAAAACTTACCGGACTGATAACCGGGATGGCTTATATTACTACTGTTAGTATTTTAATAATGCCCTATCTCATCATTAATCAATCATTACCTGCTCTAATTCTTACCCTTTTATTCGCTGTTTTAGTAATTGCTGCTTTTACCTTTTATGCGTCGGTGGTAAAAATGGAGAAATTTATTCCCCGTTTTTTGCAAATGGCGATTATCAGTTTATCAGTTGCTATAATCAATTTTGCGATTGGGTTTTTGATTAAAAATTTTTTTGGTATTGACGTCTAAAAAGCTCTTTAAAATGAAAAAAATCATCCCCGCCATTTTAACCAATAACCTATCCGACTTTCAAAAAAAACTAAAAAAAGTTAAAAATTTATCTTCTTGGCTTCAGATTGATATCTCTGATGGTAAGTTTACTCCCAATAAAACCTTGGATTTAGAAGAATTGTTATCCTTAAAATTTAAACAAAATTTAGAACTACACCTTATGGTTTTTGAACCGGAAAATTATTTCAAAACGGCAGAAAAATTAAAAGCCAAAAGAGTAATTATTCATTTTGAGGCGGTAAAAAAAAATATCAATGATTTTTTTTCAAAAGAATATCCGTTTACTTTAGGCTTGGCTTTAAATCCAGAAACCGGGGTTGAAAAAATTTTTCCCTATCTTTCAAAAGCCAATTTTATTCTTATTTTAGGTGTTACCCCCGGGGCCCAAGGTCAGAAATTTCAAGAGCAAGTTTTGGAAAAAATTAAAAAGATAAAAAAACTTTCTCCCAATATTATTGTTGAAGTTGATGGAGGAATAAATGGAAAAACGATTCAAAAAGTCAATCAAGCCGGTGCCGATATTTTTGTTGCGGGAAGCGCTATTTTAAAAGCCCGCGAACCAAAAGAAGAAGTGAGGAAATTAAAAAAATTAGTTTTAAAATGAAAAAGGTTTTTATATTTATCATTTTTTTCTTCTTTTTTATCTTTTTTGTTCAAAAATTTTATATAATCAAAAAAGAAAAGTATAACACAAAAGAAAACTCCCCTACTAACCCAGTATCGAAAAATATTAGCCCTTCTTATCAATCAAGTCAAAAAAAAGAAATTGAAGAAATTAATTTATCAGTCTTTGTCCCCTACTGGCAGATCCCAGAAAATCTAAACGAAATAAAGGAAGCCCAAATCTTTATCAAAAATAAAAACAACCTAAAAACCAACTACTTATATTTTGGTATTGCCGCTAATGAAAACGGAATTAATAAAAACGAGACCGGCTATCTCCAGTTGAAAAAAATTAGCACCTTAAAAAATCTTCGCTTTTCCTCTTTGGTTCTTCGTCTTTTAAACGATGAAATAAACTCAAAAATATTAGAAAACAAAAACCTTCAGCAAAAAATAATTGAAGAAGCAATCAAAGTTACCAAGGAAAAAAATTTTTCAGAATTAATATTAGACTTAGAAATAAACGCTTTACCTTTTGAAGATGTTATTAAAAAAATTAATTTTTTGGTTGATAAATTTGCCCAAAAAGCAAAAAGTGAAAATCTTATTTTTTCAATGACAATATATAGCGACACTTTCTACCGAAAAAGACCATATGATATTAAATTTATATCTTCAAAAACTGACAAAATATATGCGATGGCTTACGACTTTCACAAAACTTTAGGCAATCCCGGACCCAACTTTCCTCTTTTTGGAAAAGAAAAATATGGATATGATTTATCAACTTGCATCAAAGATTTTTTAACTATGGTTCCGAAAGAAAAATTAGTTTTTGTTTTTGGGCTTTATGGTTATGATTGGGTAGTTGATGAAGAAAATCGGCCAATAAAGGCAGCTTCTGCCCTAACCCTCAATCAAATAAAAAAGAGATTTTTTCATAATCCAAATATTCAAATAAAAAGAGATTCCCTCTCTTTTGAAAGCAAAATTGAATATTTTGACGACGCTGGTTATCAACATATTGTCTGGTTTGAAGATGAGTTATCGGTTGAAAAAAAACAAGAGTTTCTTTTAAAACACGAAGTTTATCAATTTGGATATTGGGCTTTTGGGTATTATTAAAAAAATTACTTTAACCATCTTATCGGCCTTATTGGATTACGGCACCCCCATTCAAAATCAGAAGGAGAAGAAGGCCAGTAATGAACAGGGCATCGATCATCTTTTGGCATACAATAACTTTCTTTAAAAAGAACTGATGAACAAAGAAAAATATTTGAGCCGTAATAATCTTTTACCAATTCTCGTCCAAAAGGACATTTTTTTGTATAACAACCCGCATCACCTACACAAAAATGGGTGCAACCAAACTCTTTGAACTTATCAGCTAAGTTACAAGTCCAAGGATAAGGTGGATAAGCTGGGTTAAAATCCGAACAGGGATCAGTTGTTGGTGAAGGAAAAGAGGGGGGAGAAGAAGATAAAGAAGTCATCTCTTGCGTTTCTTTTCCAATACACCAAAAACAATCGTTTGCTGCAGGACAGTTTATGCTTTTTTCCCCGTTGCTATTAAAAACAGTTGCTTTATCCGACTTAAACGCTTTAGAAAGCGGTTTAAAACACAAGGCAATTTTTTCCTGATCACCAATAATTTTTATTTTTTCATCAGCCGCATTATTCTTAAGACTGTCAACAAAATCATTTTTTAACTCACCACTGTTTATCAATTCATTAAGATAAGCCTTTGCTAAATCGGATTTTAAAAAATTATTCACCTGATCTGATAAGAATCTATTTTTAATTGAATAATACCTTATTGAAGCATTGAAAATCTCCAAACAAAGATTTCTTAATGTAAAATCGATTCCTTTTTTAAGATTTTCAAAAGGATCTAAAGCTAAAACTGCCAATATTGCCAAAACCAAAAGAGCGGTTGCAACCAAAAGAGTTTCAAATAAAGTAAAAGCGCGCCATTTTTTTCTCATTACAACTATTTTATAATTTTTAAAAATCGCTAGACAATAAGAAAACAATACCGAAACACCAACCCCCAAAGAAACAGCGCCGTCTCAACTTTCAACAACGATAACGCAAAAAAAATATTCTTGAACTCAAAAACCAACTCAGAAGTTAAGCCGGAAAAAGATAGTAATGTATTGATAATTGGCTTTTTAGTTTTGGTAATTCTCCTTCAAAACTGGCCTAAAATCAAAAAATGGCTTCATGAGAAAACAGAATAAATTACTGCCCGTTTAATCTTAACCTCACCTGTCCAATCTGAATATTTTGCGCCGTGATTGAACCATCAGAGTTTTCCTGACCAACTATAAAAACAGTTTCATTTTCTTTTAAATCGCTAATTTCAGCTTTAGTGGTTTTCCCAATGTTAGTTTTGTCAGTAAAAAAAACAATTCGGGTGGAACCGTTTTGAGTTTTAACAGTGATCGAATCAGCTTCTTTTTTAATAATTTGACCACTTACTGGTCGGGTGCCTGTTCCAAATCGACTAGCCTGATTTTGACCAGAAAAATTTCTTGTCCCAAATTGGGAAAATCTTGACTGTTGTTGATTTTTTTGATACCAAATTCCCGCATAAAACCCAACCCCCAAACTAATAACCGCAATTAAGATAAAAGAAAAAATATTATTTTTCATAGATTTTTACAAAACTAATAATAATTGTTATTCTGAACTTGCCTGTCCGCCGTCTTACGCGGGTTTCGGAATCTCAAAAAATCAATTTTATTTTCATTTTAAATTTTTCATTGTCATTTTTAATTTTTATTTTTTAATTTTTAATTATTATTATTCGTATCTTAGCGCCTCAATCGGCGAAAGAGAAGCGGCTTTTTTGGCCGGATAATAACCAAAAACTATCCCAATCGCCGATGAAACAAAAACTGAAAGCAAAATCGCCCAAATTGATAAAACAAAAGAAAAATTCATTAATTTTGCCAAGATAAAATAAAATCCAATCCCACCAACCACCCCAATCAATCCACCAATTAAAGTTAAAATAATTGACTCGGTTAAAAATTGCAAAATAACAATTTTATTTTTCGCTCCCAAAGCTTTTCGAAGACCAATCTCCCGTGTTCGTTCAACCACTGAAACAAGCATTATATTCATAATCCCAATTCCTCCAACAAGTAAAGAAATTGCCGCAATCCCTGATAAAAGATTGGTAAAGGTTGAAGTAACAGATGTGGCAGTTTGTAAAATATCCGCTTGTGACATTATTGAAAAATCAGCCTGATAAGGATTACTAATCTTATGACGTTCAAGCAAAAAATAACCAATCTCATCCCGCGCCTGATTCATAAGTCCCTCATTTTTAACCCCAACTGCAATGGAAGAAAGATAATCAACCCCAAATAAAATTTTTTGAGCAGTTGGCAAAGGGACAAAGACCATATCATCTTGATTAAAAAAACCTGATCCGCCTTTACTCTCAGTTACCCCTATCACCCGAAAACTTTTGCCGGCAATTCTTACAGTTTGTCCGACTGGATTTTCGCCATCAATAAACAAATCAGAAACCACTTGTGGCCCTAAAACCGCAACTTGTCTTACTCCATCAACATCAAATTGAGAAATAAACTCACCAGCTGATAAACTAATATTGCGTAAAG
>Ga0197142_1002418_pt1 | contig 16385 bp, 14 predicted proteins | sample GBS60_MetaG_FD_148614 | JGI IMG/M metagenome (GOLD analysis project Ga0197142, IMG submission 148614) | Sediment microbial communities from Great Boiling Springs, Gerlach, Nevada, United States - GBS 60_MetaG | ecosystem: Environmental > Aquatic > Thermal springs > Hot (42-90C) > Sediment...
CTGCCATAACCGGCTCCATCCGCTATATCCAATTGAATGTACAGGAACAGAATACAGGGAGTGACATCGGTATGCTACCCTTGATACAGTGAATTCAGCTCACTCGTTTGGGGGAGGGATTTGGGAATCGATACCTATGGGGTTGGTGTGACTTTGACCGGACGATGCAAAAACGGCGGGACATTGATGAACACCTGGGTGCGCGGGCCGCTAGCCCGCGTTGGGCAGGATATGCAGGGGTTGGACCCCGCCTAACAGGATGATCGGCGCACCGACGAAGAGCATAGCCGCAGACCACCGTCAGAACAGGTATCTGCCCCTTCTGCACGTGCTTCTGCTCTCGTCCTCTTTCCTTATCATCTGCTGGGTGGAAGGAAAACGTTGAACAGCCCCAGAACGACACCCACCATCTTGACAAGCCGCCAGTGCTCTACTACACTGGCAAAGCATTGAACAGCATCCGCATAAGGAGCATCGCATGGCGCGGGTGGTCGCCGTTATCAATCTCAAAGGTGGAATCGGCAAAACCACGACAGTCGTAAACGTCAGTGCCGGTCTGGCGCTGAAGGGCGCCCGCGTGCTACTCATTGATATAGACGCCCAGGGTAATTTGGGAATGGCGCTGGGTGTGCAGCCAAAGCGTACTCTGTATGAAGCCATCGTTGATCACAAACCGTTGGCCGATGTGCGCGTGTCTGCCCGCCCCAACCTCGATCTGGTCGCTGCCAACGAGAGCTTACTGCTGGCCCATCAGGCGATTGCCGGACGTGCCGATTGGGCGCGTGTGCTCGAACAATTGGTGCGGCCATTGCGTCAGGAATATGACTTTATCTTCTTCGATTGTGGTGGTTCGCTGACGGTTCTCAATCAGAATGCGTTGATCGCAGCAACCGATGTCATTATTCCAACTACCGTCGAGCCGTTTGCGATCAAGGGTCTTGAGAAACTGATTGCCCAAATCGGTCGGGTGAAAGGGGGAACAACAGTGGTGCGGGCAATCATCCCAACCATGGTCGATCCCCGGATGAAACAGTCAATCACGTTGCTGGCCCATCTCAATCGCACCTATGGTCAACTGGTGTTACCGCCGGTGCGGGTGAATGTTCGCCTTTCTGAAGCTTCAGCCGTGGGCAAGACGATTTATGAACACGATCCGCGCTCGCGTGGTGCTATCGATTACGCGCAGATTGTTGAGTTGTTAAGTAAGATGTGGAATATGCAACCGGCCCGACTGGTTGCCGCGCAACTACCCGCACCACCAATGGCTGCACCGTTGGTAACAGGAGATGGCGCTGTGCAGACAACCACTTGCCCGAATTGTGGTCACGCTCTGCAACGAGCGACGGTCGCCGGATACCGGATTACCTACTGTACGAATTGTCGGTACCGCCGGCAAGAGCTTATCAATGGTGATCGATAGCAGACAAAACTGTTGAGCGCAGGGGCAATAAGGACACCGGATCACCTGTGTTATCTGAGCGAAAGTTCTCCCATTTGTTGTATCGGTTGCTGTGTATCGCAACAATAATGATTGGTGTTGGCGGCTACTGGTTGATACAGCGCCGACCATTCAGTATTGCACAGGGAATTATCGTCGTTGATGGCTTAAGTTGTCTGGTGCTCTTCAGCGCTGGGCTGCTGGTGCTAACAATACCGGTTCAGTGGCGACAAGTATGGCAATTGCTGGCGCTGATCGGGGCAATGACCAGTGGGCACATTGTCGGTCTGGCAGGTGGGTTACTGGCTACAACAGCCCTGAGTCGGCGTTGGGAGTATCGGCTGGCCGGGCTGGCATTTGCCGGTGGGTATCTCGGCATTGGCGTTAATGCCGCTTCTTGGTGGATCGCACTGAGCGGTGATGGCCTCAATAGTGTGAGTTTTGTCAGCTTGCTGGTAGGGTCAGCACTTGCGGTCGGGGCGCTCGATGGCGCGATGAAGCGCGTCTCATCATTTGAACCGCTGATGGCGCTGACGGCGTTGGCTGCGTTGCTCCGTCTCTACAGTGTGGGGCCGTGGAATCTGGGCTGGCAATTTGCGACATTCGTGGCGGGGGGTGCTGTATCTTTGCATGCAGCCTGGCAAGCTGTGACTGCTCAACATGCCCAAGACACCGAAGTCTGGTTGCAGCGTGGCATAAGTGGCCTGGCGCTGATTGCAACTGGCTGTGCTACGCCGGCCGGTGTGGTTGCCGTCGGCATGCTTGTGCTTCATCTCAGTGTGCGACAACTGGGCCAGCCCGCTCTGGGGATCGCGCCATGGGCTGGCTGGCTGCTTACCGGTGCTGTGCCGGGATCGCTCGGCTTTATGGCATTCTGGTCGGTCAGTGCAGCGGCAATGGCTGCCGGAATCGCCGTGCTGGCTATGGTGGTCTGGGCAACGGCCCTCTGCCTGATGTTAGCCGCCGGACGTCAGATCGGTGGGGTACGGCAGCGACGTGGCGCTATGGCAGCGATCATCAGTCTGGCTGCGGGCCTGGCAACGCCGATCCTGGTACGTTGGATGTTACGACCCCTAAGCGATCACCTTCAGGGAGGCCTGACCCCCTACGGCGCCATTGAACCATGGGGGTGGGCTGGTCTGCTGGCACTTGATGCCGGGTCGCGTCCTGCTGCAACTGCGCCCGGTCTGGTACTCCTGATGATGTTAGGACTGATCGGGGCGCTGGCCTGGGTGATCAGCCGCTGGCGTGAGGGAGTATGAGCGATATTCTCGGCGCGCTTGGTCAGGCCTGGCCGCGACTCTTGCTCTATCCGGGTGGCATCAGTGCATTGTTGATGGTGCTGATCGTCGCACGTTTACGCGGGATACCACCGGCAACTCTGGGGCCATTCACCCTGATCGATCTCCTCCCACCGTTGAGCGTTATCACGTTGCTGCCCTTGACACCGGCCGCGCCGTTTGCCTACGGTCTCGATGTTCCAACGGCGCTTCTAATGCTGTTGTGGCCATCGTTCCGTCGGGCAGCAAGTGAACGGATCGCACCACAACAGATGCTCGAATGGTATCTACCACTGCTGATAGCAGCAACAGCCCTCGTCAGCGTAACAACTACGCTCGATCTGAGCGGTTTGCTACGCTGGCCAGCCGAACCGCTACGCCAACTTTGTTTTCTACTTGGGGCACTGGCGTGGATCGCGGCTGTGCCGCCAATCACCTCACTTCAAAACGATCTGGCAGAAGCCTGTAGCGAGGTGGGATTATTGCTCATCGGGGTCCTACCACTCATCGCCGGGTTGAGCACCCTTCCCATCATAAATCAGATACCACCATTGATCTTGGTACCGGCAACGCTGATCGTGGCCGTCATAGCTGCCGATGGCACTCGCCATCTCTCGTTGCCTAGCCGGTATCTACTCGCCGGTATGGCACTTCTGGTAAGCGGATTTCCCGTCAGGTAAACCTGATTCATGCGGCATCCACCGTGCGATACCCACCATTCCCATGTGGATGAAACGTATCGCTCAGATTCGCGATGATGGTGCGGGCCAGATTCAACTCAGAACGCAAGAGCTGGCGTAACGTCTGGGCATCACGATCTTCCCACTGCTCAAATAAATCAACCATCGTCGAGCTAACCAACTGCACCGCCTCCAATTCAACACGCTGACCGACCGGTTGATATATTCGACGCACTTCGACCGAGATCCCTTCGCCGTCAACAATCTCGGCTGGAAAGTGCCGTTCAAATGCCTGATAGACGGCTCGCTGAAACATCCGCACCAACTCAATATCGCTGCGATCACGGTGATTGGTCAGAGTAACCGTGTATGTTAGAGTCAGTTCGAGCGGATCAGCAGGAAGGTCCCGTCCTTCGCTGATCAATTGATGCACAGGCGACCAGGTGAAATTAATTTCTAACCATGGCGGCATCGTCGCCAACGTCAACGGCTCGGCGTGTTCGGGAAAGAGTTCTATTTTACAAGTACGATCATGCGTCGCCGGAATGACGCTCTCTATCAGCGCATGCTCGTGCAGACCGACGCTCAGCCATGCATCTTCCAGCGCCATCACGAGATCGTCGTAGGTTACCATCAAAGCTACTCCTTGCGTCAGTATCATAACCTTTTGATTGTACCCCAGTCTGGCGATGATAGCAAACCTGTTCATCATCCAGGGCATGGCAACATTTTCATCCCACTCGTCAGCAGGAAGAGAAGCGGATTGGAGAGGCGATTTCCGCCCTGCTCCCACGTGTAGGTATGGTTATCTCGCTGCCATACCATATCCCGGCACACCGTCGTTCACTGCACGGTAGGGGTGAGTTCCGGTCATCGCACGACACAGACCGACGCTCTAACCGACTATGAAGCCAACTGCCGCAACTGCGCTGGATCAACCAGAATGATTGCATCATCAACAACGCGGATTAAGTTTGCTTCGCGCATATCACCCAGAGCTTTAGTGACAGTCTCACGGTATGCGCCGATCATCTCAGCCAGTTGCTGATGAGTGTAACGCACGAGACTTGGTGGGGTCATGCCGTCAGCCGGGTCACCGGCCAGATCGAGCAATAAGGCAGCAAGGCGTTGCGGTACACTCTTGAATGCAATATCGGCCAGGCGCTGCTCCATAGTGCGAAGACGCACACCCATCAGCTCCATCACATCAATGGCGGCACTGGGATAACGACTGAGAAAGCGCCGTAACGACTCTCGTTCGATCTGTGCCACCACACAGTCAGTCATTGATTCCGCGCATGTATCGTGGGTTCCCGTTCCAATGAGCGCCATCTCGCCAAAGAGACTCGGCGGATGCAGAACTAACAGCGTTAGCGCACGTCCTTCGGGCGACAGCTTGTAAATGCGAACCCGACCCTGTTGCAGAAAAAAGACATGGCTACCGACCTCGTTCGGCAAGTGAAAGATGTGGCCTGCCGGATAGGATGCCGCCTGCAACAACGCCTTTAGGTCGGCGCGAGCAGCCGGATCAAGATCGTGAAACAGATTTAGAATATCGCTTGCCTCCGTCATTCTTGCCTCTCTGCGGCTACAAAGCGTGTACCACCGTTGTGCAGACCGGCCAGGTTGACAATCCGTACACTGGCTGCACCACGGTTCAGGGCTGACAGGGCTGACCGCACTTTCGGGATCATGCCGCCACTAATAACACCGGTAGCAATGTACGCTTCCACCGCAGCCGGCGTCAGCGTTGGGATAACCTTTCCCTCAACCAGAACACCGGGGACATTACTGATAAAAACTAGTTCAGTACTACCGAGTTCACCGGCAATCGCTTCGGCGACCATATCAGCATTTACATTGTAGCTCAAACCATCCATGCCCAACCCGACTGGAGCAATAACCGGCAACCAGCCCAGGTCAAGTAAGGCGCGTAATGCAGCACCGTCAACGGTCGTAACTGTTCCCACCCGACCTAAATCGCGACCAGCCGGACGGTACGGTTCACAGCGCAACAAGCCAAGATCGAGGCCACTTAACCCCAACGCTTTTACCCCAGCCTGCACCAGCGCGGTCACAATCCGTTTATTAATCGTGCCGCAAACGACGCGCTGCATAATGTCCATAATCGCCGGTGATGTCACACGCAAGCCATCAACAAACTCGACCGGTAACCCGGCCTGCTCAACCGCAGCGCTGATCTCTTTCCCACCGCCGTGTACCAACACTGCCGGCTGCTGAAGATCACGAAGAGCGACCACCAAACTATCGAGGAATGTCGGGTCATCGAGTTCATGACCACTAACCTTCATCACGCTAATCATCGTCACCATGAAGCGTACCCATTCTGTCAGAGTGATCGACCAACCAATTTCTGCTGTTGGACAACGACACGATGCGCTATGTCGCGACCGGTATATCTTATCAACGCCTGCTGATAGTGGAGTGTGCTCCAAATCGGGACCAGCGGCATTGCTATGGCCAACCCGATCACCCACGCGATTGCACTTAACCCACGGGTGAGTGGATGTTCGGCGCCGAGGAGAAACCCGAATGGCACCGGTAATAAAATACCGACTGCTACCGTAACGATCAGGGCAATCGTACTAAAGATCAACGCTGCACAGATAAAAACCAGCAGATTATAGCTGAGACGAGAAAAAAGAAGTCCCCAAGATAGACGAAAAGCTCTACTCAGCGAAAGTTTGTCATCAAGAAGTGGTTGTACCCCGTACAATGCGGCCAGTAATCCTGCACTTGTGAATACAAAGTAAAGAAGATATATTGCCAAAAACATAAATAACAAGATTGGCAAGAACAACACACCAAACGATGAATTGGAAAGAATACTTACAAAAACGACAATGTACATAATAAATAGAATCACTCCACAACTTATTCCAAAGAAAAACCCAAAGACAACAAAAAAGATCATCATCGATATTATCGCCAACAGGCCAGCATATCCGATAGCCAGCAATCCACGCCCCACTTGTGGCCGCTGCCAGATCACGTTACGCAACGATGGTGTCTGTCCAGCGAGCACCAATTGCATTCCCCGGATGACCGGAGGCATGATGAGGAGAGGCACCAACAGCAGGCTACTGACTAGCAACAGCACATCTTCGGCACGAGCCTCAATCAAATTTTCGATGGTCAAGAGGATCTGAAAGGTGACAATCATTGCCGGCAAACTAAAGATACCCGCCAGGGCCAGAAAAGAACTCAGATACCGCCGATAGATCATCACACCAGCATCGAGCAGGATCATCACCTCGTCAAGTGTTGCGCGGAAATTGCTTAGCATTCGAATGGTCAACGATTCAAAGAAACCTGATACCGATAACAGTATATCATCCTGCTACCCTCAGCAAACAATCTGATCACTCTCAGCCACCAGCCGCAGCAACTCAGCTTCGCTCAGATCAGGTCGCCGTAGCTCAGCAAATATCCGCCGCAGCTTTTGCTGATCGATGGGACGAATCGCCGCCAGTTGCGTAACAAATGCCTCATCATCGAGTGTCTGTGCAATGCCATACGGCTGGCCAAGGCGCCGCCGAAGCATATACCGGTAGTGTTCAGCCGCATAGGCAACCTGTCGGGTTTTGTGGAACATCGTGGCCATACTGTCGATGTATTCAGTACTGCTCCGACGAGCAACTTCACTCCGTAGTGGCAAGGGGCGACCGAAACGACGACTGCTCGCTAGCAGGTAAAGTCCAACGACCGTCACACTGTAGAGCACTGCCCAACCCAGCGGATGGTTTAACAACAGCGAGCGCAGGTCGGCATTCGGAACAAACCCGTGATGAAACTCATCAAACACGATGCGCTTGTTAGCTGGTAGCCAGTGCAACAGATTGAGGAGAAAGGCTGCCGACGTCGGCTCACGTATTCCGGTGTTGGTAAAGGGGTAAAGACTTGCCACCACGATGACATAGCCGTTGCCAAAACGCTGTCCGGCAACGATGGGCTGCCCTTCTGCGATTGCAAGTGGCGCCAGCACTGATTGTGGTGCAGTGCTCGCTATAGCGACACACGTCTCGAGCGAGAAGTTCTCTAACGCTGGTGAACCCAATGCCGGATGAATCGCTGTCGCTGAAGAGATACACGTGCTCCTTTTCAGTTCTAGATCAAAGACTGCTAGGAGCGGCGCTACAGCACTACGCGGTGTCGGACGATTATCGGCTATCACCAGAACACCACCATTCTGAACCCAGTTGGTCACAGTTTCTACATGCGATGGTTCATACCGTTCACCCGGCCCTAGTACGAACAGTAGTCCATCTCCCTCAGAGAGGATAAAAGGACGGTATGCCAGGCGATCAACGCGACCAGTATACATACGTTCAAGCCAGCGGTAGAGCGCCAGAACACCGTTATCTGCACTGCTAAACGATGTTGCCCGTGTATCCAGCGTTTGCTGACCGCTTTGTTCGGCAGTGTACGCAGCGAAAGCACCTAATCCAAGAAAGAGAACGAGCAGGATGATAACTTCAAGCCGTAGCTTCATATCTGGTTCCTGTCTGCCCGATCAATGTTGCTACCTGTTGTTCGTATGCGCGAAAGGCGTGCTCATCGATGGTTTGCAGTCCATACCAGACCGCTTCGAACGTGGCGATGATCGGCGTTAGTTGTGCGTAGAGTGGTGGTTGATCGCGAAGTCGGGACAGGTATTCGCGATTAGTCAGTTCACGCTGGAAGGATAGCAACTTCTGTTCATCAAGCCAGAGCAGCGCAGCCAGGTAGAGATAACGAACGGCATTCCGACGATCCCCGGCGCGCTGTGCTGCTTCTGCCAGTTGCTGCGCCTCACTGAAGGTAACCGGTTCTGCTTCTGCATCAGGTTTGGTGAGTTGGATCACCGGACGTAGCGCACGCCGCATATTTCGCGCCCAAAAGAAGATCAGGCCACCGAACAATAGCCCTGTGATCGCCAGTATCACCCAGACAATCGGCGTTATCTGCAAGGGATCGCTCAACTCTGGCGCAACTGGCACGTCTGGAATATCGGGAATCAAGTTGGCCAATCCTTCGAGGAGCCAATCGAGAAAGCGGGTGAACCAGCTTTCGGACCGGTCACGGTTGAAGGGTGGTTCGTTCAAGACCGCCTCCCATTGTTGCAGTGCATCGGCGGCAATCGCTGTACCCGGTGGTAACGCATCTATCAACGCCCCTAATCTGCTCGCAATTGCTGGTGTATCCGGTACCGACTGCCCCAGCGCCTCTGCCAGCCAATAGTGATCGACGTGTGCTAACTCGCCATTGGGCATACGCACATGACCGATTGCGATCAGTTCATCAACTAACGCCCGTAACTCTAATAGATCACCACGTTGAGCGGCAGCATATGCCGCTCGTAACAACCGGTCATAATCGGTCAGCGATACTTCCATCGGCTGGGCAAAGGTGAGAATGGGCAACTGACACCAGAGCATTATCAGCACGATCAGCAGAGATTTCCGTTTCATCGGTATTTATCCTTGACCGTTAGAAAACTTTACGGTATAGTAAAAACAAGAGTGTAACAAAACCTGTGCAACTTCTTTATCGTGGGAGGATGACCAATGGCCCCGCAACGTCGGGAAAAACTGAACGGTATCTGGATCTCAGATATTTCAATTCGCCAGCCCGTCTTCATTACCATGGTGATGCTTGCGTTCATCACCTTCGGTATTCTCTCATTCCGCTCGACTCCCGTCAACCTACTGCCAGAAATTGATGTTCCGATCATTGCGGTAAGTGTCACTTATCCCGGCGCTGGTCCGGAAAGCGTTGTAGATCAGGTCGTCAAACCAATTGAAAATGCGGTCAACACACTTGCCGGATTAAAGCACATCACGTCACAAGCTAATGAAGGATCGGCGTTGATTACTCTCGAGTTTGAGGCTGGTAATGAAGCCAAACAGCTCGAAGAAGATGTTCGCCAGCGCGTGAACAGTATTTTACCTCAACTGCCACGCGACGTTAGACAACCGGTCTTCCAACGCTTTGATCCTAATCAATCGCCGGTGATGCAGATCGCAGTGGCTGACACCTCCGGTCGTTCACCGCTTGAACTGCGAACCTTGATTGATGAAGAGATTGTTCCGCTCATCCAACGTGCTCCTGGTGTTGGTTCGGTAACGGTATCTGGCGGTCAGCAACGCCAGATCAACGTTTGGCTCGATCTGACTAAACTTCAGGCCTATGGTTTGCTACCTGCGCAGATCAGTCGTTCACTTCAGCAGGCAAACGCGAATCTTGGGCTTGGCACGTTGGTGGAAAACAACACCGAGATTAGTCTACGAGTACCATCTTTGCTGCGTAGCGTCGAAGATATTGCCCGAGTGCAGATTTCAGGGACACCCTACCGGATCGGCGATGTCGCCGTTATCGAGGAGGGGGTAGCCGACGTTACGACCATTTCCCGTCTTAACGGTAACGAGGCAATTATTCTCAATGTGCTCAAGCAATCCGGCGCCAATACGGTGACGGTTGCCGATAATGTCTACCGAGCGCTTGATCAGGCATTTGCCGCCTACCCTGAACTCACCTACACTATTCCGCTCGACACCTCAGAGGCGGTGCGGTCGTCGGTGCTCTCCTCGTTGGAAGAGCTGATGTTTGCCTCGATTGCCGCCTTTCTGGTGGTCTGGTTCTTCTTCGGTAATTTACGCAGCGCCATCATCACGATGTCCGGTCTACCGGTCATCCTGATCGGTACGTTTATCTTCATGCCGATCTTTGGCCTAACGATCAATTTGGTCACGCTCCTCGCCCTCTCGCTCTGCGTCGGTCTGGTGATCGACGACGCAATCGTCGTGCGTGAAAATATTTTCCGCCACCTCGAACGGGGTGAGAGTGCCCGCGTTGCCTCATCACGCGGTACCTGGGAGGTTGGACTATCGGTCGTAGCGATGACGCTGACGATTGTCGCCGTCTTCATTCCGGTGACGTTTGCCGAGGGTGTGGCCGGGATTGTCTTCAAGTCGTTCGGCCTGGTCGTTTCGATAGCCATTCTACTCTCACTGGTCGAGGCCTTCACCTTCGCCCCTATGCTCTCGGCCAATCTGTTTCCGAATGTTAAGGTGAAACCCAAGCCACACAGCGAAAAGCACCAGCCAATCGTCGAGGTGCCAATCTCCGATGAGGTCAGTGAGCGTGATATTGGGTTGCTGCAAGAAGCGAATGAAGACCCTGGACGGATGGGGCGCTGGTACGGCAAACTCCTCGGCTGGACGCTGGCGAGTTTGCGCAACCGGATGATTGTCATCGGCGTGGCTATTGCCGTGCTGGTACTGAGTGTCTGGGTCGCCAGTGGGCTGAAACTCACGTTCTTCCCCGAACAAGACCCGCACGAGTTTATTATGCGCTTTGAGGCAACACCCGGTACAACCCTCGCTGAAACCGACCGTCTTGCCCGCCAGGCTGAGCAGATTCTGCTAAACGACCCGGCAGTTGAGAATGTGATTACTCGTGTCGGATTTCCTGGCTTTCCAGAGCGGGCTGAGTTTGCTGTTACCCTAGTTGGCCGAACACCAACCCTCCCTACCCAGGAACGCTTACGAGCACAGTTAGATTTCTTACCTCGTTTGAGCTTCTCGGTGCCGAGTTTCCAACCGTCAAGCGCCGGTGTCGAAGGACGTGAGTTGCAGGTTAGTTTACAGACAACCAGCCCGGCGACTGAGCTAGCTCCTATCGTGGAAGCAATTAAGCGAGAAATGGCTGCTATTCCGGGCCTAGTTGACATAGATAGCAACCTGCAAACGGGTAAGCCAGAGCTGCGCCTCCGTGCTGATCCAACCCGGATTGGTGAACTGGGTATTACCAATGAAGATATTGCCACGTCGGTGCGTGCTCTGATTAACGGCGATCGGGCGACAGTCTTGCGTACCGAAAAAACTGACCTCGATGTTGTGGTACGGTTAGCACCTGAAGATCGGACCGGTGTCGAAACACTAGGTGCAATCAGCATTCCAACCCGCGCCGGTGTGGTGCCGCTCAGTTCGTTGGGTACGCTCGAACTGGCATCGAGCCTGGTCTCAATCCGACGCTACGACCGCCTGAACCAGGTTCTGATTGGCGCCAACCTTGAAGGGGTCAATCTCAGCGATGCTCAAGCCGCGTTGCAAGCGCGTATTGAAGCGCTCAACATTCCACCAAACGTGATAGTGAGTTACGTCGGTACCTTTGCGCAAACAAATGAGGGCTTCTCGTCGCTCTTCCTGGCGATGGGTCTCTCGGTGCTGTTCGTATATATGGTGCTAGCATCACAGTTTGGCAGCTTTACGCAGCCGCTGGTCATTATGATGGCGATGCCATTTAGCTTCATTGGCGCTTTCCTTGCGCTCCGCCTGGTCGGGATCGATCTCGACATTACCGGGATGATCGGTCTGATCATGCTACTCGGTCTGGTAGTGAAGAACTCGATCTTGCTAGTCGATTTTACGAACCGTTTGCGCGATCTAGGCCTCGATAAACATTCGGCGCTCAAACTGGCCGGTGCGATCCGTTTGCGACCGATTTTGATGACGGCGCTTTCACTGGTTGCCGGTGCAATGCCAACGGCGCTTGGCATCCATGTGCTGGCAACCGGCGAAGGCAACGAGTTCCGCAAGGGTTTGGCCTGGGTTTTGATCGGCGGTATGCTTACCTCAACCCTCCTAACATTGCTGGTGGTACCAACAGTGTATAGCCTGATGGATGCCGCAGTCACCTGGCTGAAACAGCGGTTTGGGATCGGTCAGGTGCACGAAGGGTTTGAGCTGCCGGCGCCTGGGCCTGCTGGAGCGGTTACAGCAGCTCAGTCTGCTACTTCGGTTACTGCGCCAACAACACGACCGGCTGGTCCAACACTGCCATCAGCGCCGGCTGGTGAGCCATCGGCAGACTAAAGATATGGGTAACAGCTTGCAAAGGGAACAAGGAGCAAACAGGATCATGCGACGTATTCTTGTCACGACATGCATTGGCGGGTTGTTCACGGTACTTGTCGGTTGTGCTGCCCCGACACCGGCGCCGACGCCCGTGCCCACCATTGCTGCTCAGGTACAACCAACAGCCGCGCCACAACCGACAACAGCGCCAATTACGCTCGAACTGCCAGCGCAGACGATCAGCCTGGGCGTGACAGCCAGCGGCGAAGTGGTAGCCCGCAATAGCGCCGAGCTGAGCTTCCGCATTCCCGGTGTGGTTGCCGAGGTCTTCGTTGCTGAAGGAGACGCGGTAAAGGCTGGTGATCCGCTGGTGGCACTCGACGCCCGTGAACTGGAATTGCAGGTTGCTCAGGCCGAAGCTAGTCTGGCTCAGGCGCGTGCAAATTACGAACGGCTGATCGAGGGCGCAACACCCGAAGAGATCGCCGCGGTCCGTGCCCAGGTTGCGCAGGCACAGGCGGCACTTCGCCAGGCACAGGGTAGTGTAACCGATGCCGACATTGCTGCTGCCGAGGCTGCGCTGGCTCAGGCGATTGCCCGTCGAAACGATCTCCTCGATGGGCCGAGCAATGCCGAGCTAACCGCAGCTCGTTCAGCAGTGGAGCAGGCAGAGGCCAATCTGAACATCCAACGGACAAACCTCTCGGCGGCGAAGAGTAACGCCGAGCTACAAATGCTGCAAGCGGCAAATGCACTACGTGACGCTCAGCAAGCCTATTCCGATCTCTACTGGAAAAATCGTGAGCGCGAGCAGCAACTGGCGAAGTTCGGTTTAGAGTTACCGAAAGAGGCAAAAGACGCTGAAGAACAACTGTTGCGTGCCGTCGAGTCGGCAGAAGCGCGTTACAAGCAAGCCCAACTGGCTTACGAACAGGCGCGTCAGAATGAGATCGACGGGATTGCAGCAGCCGAAGCCCAACTGCGAACCGCACAGAGCAATTTACAGCGCCTGCTCGATGGACCGACTGCCGATCTCGTAGCAGCCGCCGATGCAGCCGTTGCTCAGGCTCAGGCTACACTCGAACGCTTGCGAGGCGAACAGCGTGCCGGGGCATTGGCCGCAGCCCAGGCCGGCGTCGAAGCTGCACGGGCTAACCTCCAGCGCATTACCGCCCCACCAACGGCACAGAGCCTGGCTGCTGCCGAAGCAGCAGTGAAAATTGCCGAGGCTGCGCTGGCCGCTGCCAAACTCAACCTCGAAAAGGCCGTGCTGCGGGCGCCGTTTGACGGCATTGTTGCGCAAGTAAATGTTGATCCTGGCGATCTGGCCGGAACTGGCGCCTTGCCGGTCGTGCGTATTGTGGACACGAGCGAAATGTATGTCGAGGCAGCGATTAGCGATACTGACATTGCCCGCGTCCGTGAAGGTCAGCGGGTTGAAGTCCGGCTTGATGCCCTGCCGGGTACGGTCTTCACCGGTACACTCGACTTCGTAGCGCCGGTTGCAAATGTGGTGGGTAATGTTCGAACCTTTACGGTGCGAGTGAAGCTCGATGATCAGCAAGGATTGCGTGCAGGAATGAGTGTTCGCATTACCATCCTCACCGATAAGTAATTTCCGTTGTACCGATGCCGCAGTCGCGGAACATTGCCGGCTGCGGCATTCGTGTCGAAAATATGGTATATTGCCGGCTAAAGCAGTTGCCTTAATCGGCTGATATGAGATGACTATGAGCACGACGCTCCGCGAACGACGCCGCCAGATGCTGCGTGATGAAATCCTTGCTGCTACCCAGCAACTCATTGCCGAGCGTGGATTTGCTGCGCTGGCCATGGACGAACTGGCGGCACGGGTTGGTATCTCGAAACCAACGCTGTATAATCAATTCCCTACTCGCGAAGATTTGCTCGCCGCCATGATTGCGCGACTGATCCGCGATCTCTTTGCCGCTGCTGCCATCGGTGAACCGACCGATCGTTCACCCTTACAGCAGCTTTGCGATCTGTTACACGCCAGTATTGAGTTTCAAATTCGCCATCAGGCGGCTGCATTTCAACTCTGGCTCCCTGAAGTAGCCGAACTGCTTGAAAAACATCCTCACTCGCGTGATGAGTTGCTTCGCGCCCAAGCCAGAGTCTGGCGTCTGGCCGAAGCAGCAATCGCTCATGGCGAGGTCGCTGCCGATCTCCAGCCGGTTGACATCATTCGGACTTTTTCATCGTTGCTCTGCTTCCCTTTCGTTGGTGGGCGTAACCTGCCACCGGCCAGCAATCCCTCTGAAACTGCCGATCTGGTGGTACGAATCTTTCGCCAGGGGTTGCAAATGTTGCCATCGGAAGCGGAAGCTGGCTGATTGATTGGCAATAGCGTACAACAATCCAAATCATCGTACCACTGGGCAACAACTGCTGTTGTGGCTGTTACCGCTTTCCGGAGAGGAAATTCTCTTTGGTCTTGCAGGTAGTAAAGTTCAGCCAAATAACGCCTACACAATCCAGGTAAAGTGATCAGGCGGGCTAACGGTTGGTGTCACCTGCCGGCGTGATAAGCAAGACTCCACCGCCTGTCAGCCCCCAAATTCACGCAAATCGCTACCGCATACCCATGCCGAAGGCGATCAAGTGCAAATGGTGCTGGCTGGAATTTTGTTGTGCAAGACTCTACTTGCTGTCAAGAGCAGATGCACGCTCGTAGGTTACGACAATAACACCACTCGGAGTGACGCTGCTTTCCGTCACCTTAAACATCATTGGGATTGTGCCATCGGCAAATAACCGCTTTCCAGTGCCCAATGTTATTGGATATATCATCAGCCAGAACGTATCTACCAAATTATGCTTGATAAGTGTCTGAATAAGTTTACTACTTCCCCAAACGTGTATGTCTGGACCTTGTTGCTGCTTGAGATTGGCAACTTTTTGTGCGACATCTCCACTTAAAAATACCGACAACTGCCAATCGCTAGAAGTTCTGGTATTTGATGCAATGTACTTGGTTGCCTTGTTGACATTAGGCCATATATCCGCATGTTGAGGCCAGTATGACTCCCAAATTTCAAAGGTTATGCGTCCTAACAACAGGTCAAACGGCAAGTTCATCTGCCTGCGTAGTAACGTTCCAAGCATCTCATCAGAATATGAACTTATCCACCCTCCATAGACAAAACCACCACTGGTATCTTCTTCTGGTCCGCCTGGAGCTTGTATAACACCATCCAGAGAAATGTGTTCAAGCACGATAATTTTTCTCATCCATCAATTCCTTCAATGTTTCGGCTTCCATAGAGCAATATTGTATTTTCAGCGAAGCCAGTTAACGGTTGGTTTCACCTGCCGTCATGATAAGCAAGTCGCAACCACCTGCCAACCACCAAACGTATGCAAATCGCTACCGTATACCTACGCCGAAGGCGATCAGGTGCAAACGGTGTTGGGGAGCTTTTATTGAGAAGGCTTTTGTCCCATATCCCATAAGCAAACAACTCACCTTCAGGTTTGACCACATCAAAGGTAAAATCACTAAACAAATGTACGTTCTGGAAACCTACTTTTCCAAATAAGTCTTTTACTTGAGATTCTACCACATCGCTAATCATTGAAGAGGAACGCAACATTCCATAACGTGCTCATAGCTCATTGTAGACTTCACAACAGGTGGAGCAGCGATATTGCTACCACGAGTGTTGTGGCAGCGAATCATTTCAGAGGGTGTACAATAGCTCTCGATCTGTCGAACAACCATATAAATTGTCGGCGGGGATGGCGATCTCAGCGTCGTGGCACGAATCTTCGTTTGAAGAAGAAGGTCAATAGCCGGCCGATGAAGAGGCATTTACCGGCCAGACCCCCGAGTCAATATTCGGTTTACGCTGAAGGTGCAGATGTCAATCATCTCCACTACACAAATATGAACTGACGATCCAGGTAATATAGTGATAAGCTTTCCGTTCGCATAATGAATTCGTTGAGCAGACATTTATGTTAAATCAACCGGTCTGGGCGGATATTCCACCTCCATCCTTCCCGTCGCTCACCGATACGATAGCGACGGACGTATGCGTTATCGGTCTAGGTGGTTCGGGTCTGAGCTGTATCTACGAACTGCTTGCGATCGGTGTCAGCGTCGTCG
>Ga0197142_1002419_pt1 | contig 16385 bp, 9 predicted proteins | sample GBS60_MetaG_FD_148614 | JGI IMG/M metagenome (GOLD analysis project Ga0197142, IMG submission 148614) | Sediment microbial communities from Great Boiling Springs, Gerlach, Nevada, United States - GBS 60_MetaG | ecosystem: Environmental > Aquatic > Thermal springs > Hot (42-90C) > Sediment...
CCTACTTCGAGTCGCAGGGACGCCTGCTGGAAGCCCAGCGCATCCGCCAGCGCGTGGAGATGGACTTGGAGATGATGCGCGAGCTGGGCTACTGCAACGGCATCGAGAACTACTCGCGCTACTTCGATGGGCGCAAGCCTGGCGAGCCGCCCTACACACTGCTGGACTACTTCCCCGAAGACTACCTGCTGTTCATCGACGAGTCGCACCAGACAATCCCGCAAATCCGCGCGATGTATAACGGCGACCTGCAGCGCAAGCGCACGCTGGTGGAGTACGGCTTCCGCTTGCCCTCCGCGCTGGACAATCGCCCGCTGCGCTTTGAGGAGTTCCTGCAGCGCGTGGGGCAGGTGATCTTTGTCTCGGCGACGCCTGGTCCGTTCGAGCGGCAGGTAAGCCAGCAGATTGTGGAGCAGATTATCCGCCCGACGGGACTGCTGGATCCCGAAGTCATCGTGCGCCCGACGCAGGGGCAAATCGACGACCTCATCGCCGAAATCCGCCAGCGCATCGAACGCAACGAGCGCACGCTGGTCACCACCCTCACCAAGAAAATGGCGGAAGACCTCACGAACTACTTGCAGGAGCTGGGCATCCGCGTGCAGTACCTACACTCGGATGTGCAGTCGCTGGAGCGGGCGGAAATCCTGCGCGACCTGCGCTTGGGCACTTACGATGTGGTGGTCGGAGTGAACCTGCTGCGCGAGGGGCTGGACTTGCCCGAAGTGTCGCTGGTGGCAATTCTGGACGCCGACAAGGAGGGGGTTTTGCGTTCCGAGACTTCACTGATTCAGACCATCGGGCGCGCCGCTCGCAACAAGTTCGGCACGGTCATCTTGTATGCCGACCGCATTACAGGCTCGATGCAACGCGCGATTGATGAGACGAACCGCCGCCGACAGGTGCAGATGGAGTATAATCTTAAACACGGCATCACGCCCGAAACAGTGCGCAAAGAAGTGCGCGAGACCGTGCGCGCCTACAAGGTCGCCGAAGAGCGCGCAAGCTACCAAATTGTGGACACCGACCGCGTGGCGTTCGAAGACCTGCCGCTGGTCATCGACCGCTTGGAGCAGGAGATGCGCCAAGCGGCGAAGGCGTTGGAGTTCGAGCGCGCTGCCGTTTTGCGCGACGAAATCCAGCGACTGCGCAGGATTCTGGAAACCAGCGTCGTATGAGGGCTAAAGAAACGCGCGCGACGCGCCAATAATAGATGTGGAGTAAGCCGAGGCAGAAAAGGGCAAACCTGTAGCGATGCAGGGGCGCAAAGCCTATGGGTCTGTTGCGCATGCGGCAGATAGCCAGGTTGCCTGCTTCTGGCTTGCTGAACCTCAGCAAGACAGGAGGCAGAGAATGCAAATCTCGATTGAGGAGCTGCGGAAGGTTGCGCAGGCGTATCGTGGACAGCAGATAGGGGTACAGCCGTTGGAGCCAGTGCCCGCGCCGTTCGTCGCGCCTAAAGCTGAAGACGAGCGGCTGGCACGCGAGATTGCCCGCACGCTGGTCGACACTCCCGACATCCGCGAGGAGCGTGTGCAGGAGGCGAGCCAGTCCCTTCACCAGACCCCTTCCGCAAAGGCAATTGCTGCGGCGATTATGCGCCGCACGATTGCCGATAAAATCACACGCTAATCGGTAGACGCTCTACAAGCACGCCAAGGTCGGCGCAGCGAGACCTATCATCCAGCCTGCTTGCGCCGACCGGTGCCTGTAGCTCTCGTGTAATCCGCGCTTGAACTTCGGAGAACCACCAGCTTTTTGTAATAAGAGTGCCTTCGCGATATGATTTCGACATGCGAGCGGGGTAGACACGGGGGTCTGCCTTTAAAGGTATCCTTTGTCAAGCGATGGGCGCGATAGGGAAAGTGCTGCTTGGGCTGGGCGCCGTGTTGGTAGTGATAGGGCTGCTGCTGATTGGGCTGGAGCGGCTGGGCATACGCGGCTGGCGGCTGCCTGGCGATATTGTGATTCAGCGCGACGGCTTCTCGTTTTACTTCCCACTGGGCACGAGTATCCTAATTAGCATCGTGCTGACCCTGCTTTTGACCTTTTGGGCGTGGCTGTCCGCGCGAGGACGATAGCGATGGAGGCAAGCCTGTTCGACTACGAACTGCCCGAGTCGCTGATTGCACAGGAACCGATTGAGCCACGCGACCATTCGCGCCTGATGGTGCTACACCGCGCCACGCAAAGCATTGAACACCGCCGCTTCTACGAGTTGCCTGAATACCTACAGGCGGGCGATACGCTAGTGCTGAACGACACGCGCGTGTCGGCGTGGCGGCTGCAGGGGCGCAAGCCGACGGGCGGGCAGGCGGAAGTGTTCTTGCTTCACCCGCTCGCCGATGGTCGCTGGCACGCGCTGGTGCGCCCCGGTCGGCGCCTTCCTGACGGCAGCCGCGTGCAGGTGGATGACCACTTGGAGGTCGTTCTGGAAGGTCGGCTGGAGGGCGGGTTGCGCCTCGTGCGCCTGCATAGTGACGAAGCGCTGGAGCAACTACTCCCCCGCGTCGGGCAAGTGCCTCTCCCGCCCTATATCCACAAACAGTTGACCGACCCTGAGCGGTATCAGACGGTGTATGCGCGCACGCCTGGCTCTGCTGCTGCGCCAACCGCAGGCTTGCACTTCACGCCCGCGCTGCTGGAACGGCTCAAGGCGCAAGGGGTGCAAATCGCTTTTATCACCTTGCATGTAAGCTTGGACACCTTTCGCCCCTTGCAAACCGCGCAGGTCGAGGAACACAAAATGCACGGCGAATGGTACACCATCAGCCCCGAGGCTGCGGCTGTGATTAACGCCACGCGCGGACGCATCGTGGCAGTGGGGACGACCTGCGTGCGCACCTTAGAGAGCGCGGCAGTCGGACGCCGACAGGTGCGCCCAGGCTCCGCCGAAACGCGCCTCTATATCACGCCTGGCTACGAGTTCCATGTGGTCGAGGCACTTATCACCAACTTCCATCTGCCGCGCACGACAATGCTCGTGCTGGTAAGCGCGTTTGCAGGGCGCGAGTTTGTGTTGCGAGCCTACCAAGAAGCGGTTCGCGAAAAGTACCGATTCTTGAGCTTCGGCGACGCGATGCTGATTCTATAGGGTACCCTATAGTAAGTGGCTTCTGAACAAAGGCGGATACGCCTATACACGGACGGCTCGTCGATAGGCAACCCTGGCGCGGCGGGGATTGCCTACCTGCTCAAGGACGAGTCGGGCAACACGCTTGCAGCAGGGCGCGAGCGGCTGGGTACTGCGACAAACAATCAGGCGGAGTACCGCGCGTTCCTGCGCGGGTTGGAGCTGGCGCGCCACTTGGGCGTAGGCGAGGTGATATGGTTCTCAGATAGCGAACTGGTGGTGAAGCAGTGGCAGGGGGTCTACAAGGTCAAAGACGCGGGGCTACGCCAGTTAATGCAGGAGGCGCGTCGGCTGGCGCAGGGAATAGTTGTCCGTCCGCACGCTGTGCCGCGCAACAGCTCGCCCGAAATGGCGCAGGTAGACCGCTGGGCGCGCGGAGTCGCGTCGGGGGAGCTGGAGCCAATTGCGCCGCCCCCCTCTCAAGAGGCACCCTCTGTGCCCTCCCCCAGAAGTACGCCTGCCAAGCGCAAAGGTCCGAAAAAGGCGCAGAGCCAGATGGGGCTGTTTTCGCAGGACGAATGAGCCAACTGCGCTCATGCGACAGAAAAGCGGTCGGTAAACCGCAAAACTTCTGCACTTTCAAACAGGAACCCTCTGAATGAGACCCCATCAATTCCGTACTCCGACATAGGGTATAATTGCGGTTGCAAGGGGACTGTGTTTCCCCATGCCAGCAAAGGGAGGCTTAATGATGAACCGATGGCTGATGAGTACACTTGGCGTTGTTTGTTTGGCGGGATTGGCGTTGGCGCAACCGCGCATCGTCATCAACGAGATTGCTTACGACGACACAGGTACGGACGATGTGGAGTTTGTAGAACTCTACAACGCGGATACCGTGCCCGTAGACATTTCGGGATGGCAACTGGAAAGCGGCGACCTACTGACGGGCGATAACAATCCCGACTACACTATTCCGGGCGCGCCTGGCAGCGGGACGGTGGTGCTGCAGCCAGGGCAATACTATGTGATTGGCTCTGGATTGGTGCCGAATGTGAATCTCGTTGTAGGCGCGAACAACCTGTTCGAGAATGACGAGGAGTGGACGGTGCTCAGGACGCCCGATGGCACGGTGGTCGATGCGGTTGCCTACGAGACGAACAAGCGTCCCGACCTTACTGCATGGGTGCCTGCGGCGATTCGCCCGCAGTTAGGACGCGGTATCTGGGGCAACTACATCACCTTGCAGGCAAGCGCGACCAATGACAACACTTTGCTCTCACTTCAGCGATGGAAAGATGGGCTAGACACCGATGATAACGGGCGCGACTTTGGGCATATGCCGTGGACGCCTGGCGCGTCTAACAACACCACGCCCACCCCGTTCAGCGATGACTTCAACGCACGGAATGTGTACGACCTCGTGCCGAACCTGAGTGGTTCGTTCCGTGCGCCCCGCGTGATTGACCCGACTCAATTTGATGTACCTCCTTATAGCACTACCCCTAACCCGAACGCAATTCCCGCTTCGCCCGATGGTGGGAATGCGATGATTGCGTGGGACTGGGCAGGCGGCGGCAACATGGTGACCTCTACCTTCGCCTTCCAGAACCGCGCGGGCTATGACCTCTACATCTATATCGACACCACCTTGCCCATCCCAGGCGAACTGGAGTCGTGGATGATTGGGCTGATGGGTACCTGTGGCTCCTTCTACAATATCCCCTTCCGCTGTCTGGTGAACGCCAGCGGTCCTACGGGCGTCGGCTGGCTGTTCAAGCGAGCCAACAGTGCTCCGAACGATCCCGTGGAGGTCAAGCTGCGGTTGGTGGACGCAGGTCCTGGCGGCGACAGCAATCCAGGATGCGGCTCGGCGGGCACGCAGCAGTGGACGGTCTTCGGCGAGATCGACCTCTCGCAGGCGGTATCAGGCTGGTATCGCCTGCAGCTGGAGGTTAAGGGCAACAAGGTTGTCGGACGCTTCAGCGGCGGCGATATTGATGCCACGATAGAAGGCACTGCCAGCAACGGAACCTGCATCGGCGCGTTCTACATCGGCTACCGCGAGGCATACACCACGGACCAGTTCGCGAACCCTGTGCGCATCGACGCGCTGAACCTCTACATTCCGGTGGATGGCGATGTGGACGGCAACGGCTGTGTGGACGACGCCGACCTGCTGGAGGTGCTGTTCGCCTTTGGCAACACGGGTTGTACACGCGCCGATGTGAACGGCGACGGCGTCGTGGATGATGCCGACCTGCTACGGGTGCTGTTCGACTTCGGCAACGGCTGCTGATGCTCACACCCTTCCCTCTCCCCCTACGCGGGGAGAGGGAAACGCGACGAACCCTGCTCGCGGATAACTGGTATACCACAGCACAACGAGGTTAACGGGTATACTAACCCCCATGGAGGTATCTATGCAAGGTAAGGGCTTCACGCTTATCGAACTGCTGGTGGTTATCGCGATTATCGCTATCTTAGCAGCGATCCTGTTTCCCGTGTTCGCGCAGGCGCGCAACAAAGCGCGTCAGACGGCATGTATTAGCAACATCCGTCAGAACTGGCTTGCCTTGACGATGTACCGCAGTGACTATGACAACATCTATCCCTATGGGATCGACTTCGACCCGACTCGAAATGTGAACGACTGCACGCGCTGGGATCGCTCGCAGATTCTTTTCACTTGGGAAGGTCCTGTGGTGCGTCCAAACGCGGGTTGCACAATGTTCGGCACAGCGCTGCCTGTTTGGTTGCCCACGCGACAAGGACGCCGACCGATTCTGGAGCCATACATCAAAGACAACAAGGTGATTTACTGCCCGAATGTGCCGCAGTGTTGGGTCGACGGCAACTGCCCGAACCCGTTTAACACTTCTGGGTTCAACAACGGCTATTTCTACGACCCTGCGCGCACGCGCGGACGCTCCAGTTACTACTACCCTAACTACGATTTGGGCGCGTTCCGATTCACAGGGTCTCCCCCTGAAGAGGCGAATCGGTTGGCAGCGGAAAACATGATTTGGGGTCGTCCCGACGACGCGCTTGACGACCGCGTGCGCGTGATTTTGGACAACTACATGTACGAGCAGCGTCACATCCAAGGTGGCAGCATTGCTACGATGGTAGTGGTTCACCCCAGCGGTGCAGCCAAAGTGTGGAAGTGGCAGCAGTAGGGCGCCTGTAGGCAGGTGGACAAGTAGCGGGCTGGGTACACTTATGCCATGCGCGGGCTGTGCATGGCGGTACTTGTCGGCGTGTGGCTGCTGCAAGGGCAGCAACCCCAAGACAGTCAGGGAATACGCTTTGGCAGAGTGGACATCCGCTACGACATACTGGACTCCACGCGCCGTCTCAAGGGCGACACTTATGAGGTGGAGGTGCGTGGCAGGCGCGGGTCGCCTGTGAAGGTGGAGTCACCTGAGCAGTATTTCACGATGCGCTGTATGCAGTTGAAAGCGACGCTGGGACCTGATGAGCAGGGACGCCTTGTATTGCGCACGGCAGAGGCGACGGGGCAAGTGGAGTTCGTTTACAACCGTCCGCAGCCGTTGAGCAAGCTCAACGGCACCGCACAGCGCGTTCGCTACGAGAACCAGAAGCGCACCGTGACGCTGGAAGGCGATGTATCGCTGGACGGCGAGGACGAGTTCTACTTTATCCGCTGGCGCAACAACGAGCGCATCGTGGTCTACTTGGACGAGGAGCTGCAGCGCGTGGAAGCCAAATCCAAGGAGCGCGACGGGGTTCCCCTTGGCTCGATGGTCATCGAGCCAAAGGGGAGACAGATGCCGTGAGCGCGTTTATGTGTTGTCTTGCTTTTTACGGGAGCGTTTTGGCTTTGGCGCGGCTTCAGGGGCTTCGTCGGCGGCTGCCGTTGCGTCAGACTCCACTTCCGTAAGGCTTGGCAGGTCTTCCCCATGGGGTGCGCTTGTCTCTGCCAGTTCCTCTTTGAAGAGCGTCTCCAGCGTTAGTTCGCGCGTTTCGACGGCTGCTTTCGCCTCTTCGGCGCGCGCGCCCCACTCGAACTTCGGCTCGAAGCGCGGCTTCACATAGCCCGTGCCTGCGGGGATTAGCCGTCCGATGATCACATTTTCCTTCAAGCCGACCAGTTCGTCCACCTTGCCGCGCACGGCGGCATCCGTGAGCGCTTTGACTGTGCGCTGGAACGACGCTGCCGATAGAAACGACTCGGTCTGCTGCGCTGCTTCCGAGACGCCCAGCAGCACCCACTCGGCAGTCGCGGGTCGTCCGCCCTCGGCGATGACCTTGCGGTTGGCGTCCTCGAACACGAAGCGGTCAACCGTCTGCCCAGGCAGGAAGTAGGTGTCGCCAGGATCGATTACGCGCCGCTTACGTAGCATCTGGCGGATGATAACCTCTAAGTGCTTGTCGTCGATGTCGACGCCTTGCGCCTTGTAGACCGCTTGAATCTCTTGGATAAGGTACTCTTGGACGCCACGCACGCCGCGCAAGCGCAGCAGCTCGTGCGGGTTTAGCGGTCCAGGTGTGAGGCGGTCGCCAGGTAGCACTGTGTCGCCTTTGACCACCTCCAGTGAACCCAGCGACGGCACCAACACGGCGTCCAGCACCGTGACTTCTTGCACGCCCGCGTCCATCAGGCGCGTGAGGTGCGCGGGGCGGATTTCATCCATCTCGTTGAGGATAGGGTTGCCCGTGCGCGGGTCTTCGATGGTCTGCAGGCTCATCTTGCCGACCAGTAGGTCGCCGACAGGTATTTTCGCCTTGATCACGACCCAGCGTCCGACGGAGCGGATAATGTCCACCACTTCGCCTTCGTAGTCGACGGTGATGGCTTCGCCTTTCGGCTTACGCGCTTCGAACAGCTCCTCCACGCGGTTGATGCCTGTGTTGGGCGGTTCTTGCAGTTTGGCGAGTCGGCGCAGCGAGTCGCGGGTGCGCTTTTCGAGTTTCTCCTCGCCTTCACTGGTCTCGTCGGCGGGCAGCGATGGAATGGGTTTACCAAGCAAGTTTGCGGCGACCTTGAGCAGCACATGTTTCTGGTCTTTGCTGAGGTCGATGGCTTCTTGAGTTGCGCCGCGCTCTTCCAGTTCAGTGGCGGTCAGGGCGCGTGTGCCGCCGATTTTGAAGCCAGCGATTTGTTGTCCTGCGCCCGCGACGCCACCTGTGTGGAACACGCGCATCGTCAGCTGTGTGCCTGGCTCGCCAATCGATTCGGCGGCGATGATCCCGATGGCAGTGCCCAGCTCCACGGGACGCAGCGTGCCCATGTCCAGCCCATAGCACTTCGCGCAGACGCCTTGTCGCGTGTTGCATGTTAGCGGCGAGCGAATGGGCACGCCCACGCGATCGTGTTCCACCCATTCGTATCCCGCTTCGAGCCAGAGATTGCGAATGGCGTCGCGCCGTGCCTGCAGGCGTCCGATGGTTTCCTCAGTGATCACATCATACGGTTCCAGCAGCGGCTCGCCTGTAATGGGGTCGCGTAGCGGCTGATCGTCGTCTGGGGTGAACAGCTCCCCTTCCTCTTTGTTTGCCAGCTCGCGCAGCGTTTGGGTGAACTGCTCGGTTGCCTGCGCCAGCGCGTCGATCTCGGCAGCGGTCGCCTCGGGGATGATTTCGTTCTCGGCGACCAGCGGCTCGCCTGTGATGGGGTGGCGCAGGTCGCGTCGGGCAGTGCGCCCGCGAATGCGCTGGAACAGCGGCTCGATGAGGTCGCCCTCGCGCTCGATGCGGCTCACGACAATGCCTTCAGGCGTGCGGCAGTCGTGTTCGCGGATGACGACATCCTGCGCGACATCGCACATGCGGCGGGTGAGGTAGCCTGCGTTTGCGGTCAGCAGCGCGGTGCTTGCCAGCCCGCGCCGCGCGCCGTAGCCCGACACGAAGTATTCCAGCGTGGTCAGCCCCTCTTGGAAGTTGTGCTGCACGGGCAACTCCTCGACCAGTCGCTCGCCGCCTGAACGGAAGTCGAACCCGCCCATCATCAAGCCGCGCATACCCACCAGCTGCGCCAGCTGCTTGGTGGAGCCGCGCGCGCCCGAATCGGTGATGATAAACAGCGGGTTATTGGCGCCCAACTCCTGCATCATCACTTGGGACACTTCTTCGTACACGCGTTGCCAAAGTTGGATTTTGCGCTGGCGCTTCTCATCCTGAGTGAGTTCGCCCCGATCGTAGAGTTCGTCGATTTTGCGGGCTTCTTCCGAGGCTTTTTGCAGGATGGTGTCGCGTTGGGCGGGGACAGCCATATCCGTGAGCGCGAAAGTGATCCCGCCGCGTAGCCCCCACTCGAAGCCCAACGCCTTGAGGTCATCCAAGAAGCGTACCGTGCGCGCATGCCCGCAGGTCTGATACACTGCGCGGATGACTTCCGAAAGCGTCTTCTTGTTGTAGACCCTGTTCAGCCATTCAGGGGCGTAGCGCAACTCGTCGGGCATAATTTCCTGAAAGATTAATCGCCCGATGGTGGTCTGTACGAATTCGGGTTCGTTCGCGTTGGGGCGCACGAGGCGCACCTCGATGGGTTCGTGCAGGCGCGCGTCGCCGCGCTCGAACGCCAGCCGCGCTTCTTCGGCGTTTGCGAAGCGATGGCGCACCTCCTGCTGGTGCTGCGGGTCGTTCATCGTGAGGTAATACGCGCCTAGCACGATGTCTTGCAGGGGCGAGACTACAGGCGAGCCGTCCGCGGGCTTGAATAGGTTGTGCGTGGAGAGCATCAGCGTGCGTGCCTCCGCCTGCGCAGGAAACGACAGGGGCACATGCACCGCCATCTGGTCGCCGTCGAAGTCGGCGTTGTAGGCGTGGCACACCAGCGGGTGCAGCTGAATCGCCTTGCCTTCTACCAAAACAGGTTCGAACGCTTGGATGCCCAAGCGGTGCAGCGTCGGCGCGCGGTTCAGGAGCACGGGATGCTCCTTAATGACCGACTCCAACGCCTTCCACACTTCGGGCAGCTGGCGGTCGATGGCGTTCTTAGCGTTTTTGACATTATTCGCAAGCTGGTCGCGGATGAGCCGTTGCATTACGAACGGCTTGAACAGCTCCAACGCCATCTCTTTGGGCAGTCCGCACTGGTGCAGCTGTAGGGTCGGTCCGACCACGATTACGGAGCGTCCCGAATAGTCCACGCGCTTGCCGAGCAGGTTCTTGCGGAAGCGTCCCTCCTTGCCCTTGAGCATATCGGAGAGCGACTTAAGCGGGCGTCCGCCAGTGCCTGTGACGGGCTTGGAGCGTTTGCTGTTATCGATTAGCGCGTCCACCGCCTCTTGGAGCAGGCGTTTCTCGGAGTTGAGAATGCTCTTGGGCGCGCGGATTTCCATGATTTTGCGCAGACGGTTGTTGCGGTTCACGATGCGCCTGTAGAGGTCGTTGAGGTCGCTGGTGGCGAACCGTCCGCCGTCGAGTTGCACCATCGGGCGCAGTTCAGGGGGCAGCACGGGCACGGCGTCCAGAATCATCCACTCAGGGCGCGTTTTGCTGTTTTTGAACGCCTCGACGATTTCGAGCCGCTTGATGGCGCGTGCGCGGCGGGTGCCTTGAGTCTTCGCGATTTCCTCGCGTAGTTCGCGATCCAGCTTTTCGAGGTCGATCTCTTTAAGCAGTTCGCGGATAGCTTCCGCGCCCTGTCCGACGCGCACCAGCGGGCGCAGATCACGCTGCAGTTTGCGTGTGCCTGTAATCAAGAGTTGGTCGATTGCCTGCCAGCTGCTCTCATCCAGCAGTTCGTATTGTTGGAGTTTAGCGAGCCGCTCGATGGCTTTCTCTAGGTCTTGGAGGATGGCGGCACGCTCGCGGCGCTCGCTCTCCTTGCGGCTCTCGTAGGCGCGTACGCGCTCGGCGATCTGCTGCTCAGTGTAGGTGTCGCGGTTCTGCTCCAGCTCGCGCTCCAGTCGTGCGTCCAGCTCCCTAAAGACGCGCTCAATCTCGGCATCGAAGTTGCGTTTCTCTTCCTCGACCAAGCGTTGCAGGTCGCCCAGGTTCTGCTCGATGCCCGCGCGGTCGATATCGATAACCATGTAGTTGGTGAAGTAGATGACCTTCTCCAGCTGGCGCGGGGAGATGTCGAGCAGCAGTCCGAGCGGGCTGGGCGGTTGCCCCTTGAGGTACCACAGGTGGCACACGGGCGCGGCGAGTTCGATGTGTCCCATCCGTTCGCGGCGCACGCGGGCGCGGGTGACCTCTACGCCGCACCGCTCGCAGCGGATGCCCTTGTTCTTGACGCGCTTATAGCGCCCGCAGGCGCATTCCCAGTCGCGCGTGGGTCCGAAGATGCGCTCGCAGAATAGCCCGTCGCGTTCGGGCTTGAAAGTCCGATAGTTGATGGTTTCTGGCTTTTTGACTTCGCCGAATGACCACGCCCGAATATCGTCGGGCGAGGCGAGACCGATTTTCAGTGCTTTGATGCGCGAGATGTCCGCCATAGGAGTTTCACCTCATAGATTGCTGTCCGTAGTACCGCTAGGCTGCAGGTTGCCCAGGTGCGGTTTAGGCTTGGGTTCGTCAAGCGCGTCGAGGTCTTCGAGGCTGCGCAGGTCGTGCGCGACACCGTTCTCGTCGATGATTTGCACCTTGAGTGCGAGGGCGCGCAGCTCGTTGACCAGAATCTTGAACGATTCGGGCACCGAGGGCTGAATCACGGGCGCGCCTTTGATGATGGCTTCGAAGGTATGGATGCGCCCATTCACATCGTCGGATTTGATGGTGAGCATCTCCTGTAGGGTGTGCGCGGCGCCGTAGGCTTCGAGCGCCCAGACCTCCATCTCGCCCAGTCGTTGCCCGCCGAATTGCGCTTTGCCACCCAGCGGCTGCTGCGTGACCAGCGAGTAGGGTCCGATGGAGCGGGCATGGATTTTCTCCTCCGCCAAGTGTTCCAGTTTGAGTAGGTAGAGGTAGCCGACGGCGACGGGGTTGCCGAACGGCTCGCCTGTGCGCCCGTCGCGCAGGATGACCTTGCCCGTTTCGGGGTCGAAGCCTGAGCGGTCGATGGCGCGTTGGCGGATGAGATCTACGAGCGTTTGCACGCTGGGTGCTTTCTTGGTGGCGAGGGCGAGGCGTCGTGCAAGGCGCAAGCGTTCCTCCTCAGAAGCAGATTCGAGCGCACGGCGCACTGCCTCTATTGCCTCGTCGAAGGTCGCACGGTAGCCCCACGCCACTGGGTTGCCCGCCTCGTCGCGCAGGTTCAGCTCGTGATCTAACAGGATGCGCAGTGCATTCCGACGCAGGCGGTCGGCAAGGATGCGCATCTCCTGTTTGATTTCGTCAGGGGTCGAGCTTTGGAACACAGGTGTGCGGAAGCGCACGCCCAGCTCTTTAGCGACCAGCCCCAAGTGGAACTCCAGAATCTGTCCGATGTTCATGCGCGAGGGTACGCCGAGCGGGTTCAGCACGATGTCGATAGGCGTGCCGTCCATCAGGAACGGCATGTCCTCGACAGGCTGGATTTTGGAGATGACGCCCTTGTTGCCGTGTCGTCCTGCCATTTTGTCGCCCTCGGTGAGGGGGCGGCGAGTGGCGACGGTGACGCGCACGCGGTGGCTTACGCTCGGCGGCAGTTCGTCCGGTTCCAACTGCTTGAGGACGCCTTCACAGCGTGGGCAGGTTTTCGCCTCCAACGGCTTGGAACGATGGAAGACGCTTTTGCAGCTGGCGCATTCGTACTTGAATCGGGCGAACTGGGCGACGCGCACCACATAGCCTCGCTCGCCGTGGGGTAGGCGCAGCGACACATCGCGCATCTCTTCCGCCTTGCCGCCGAAGATAATCCGCACCAGCTTCTGCTCGGTGGACGCTTCGGTTTGCCCTTTCGGCTGAATCTTGCCTACCAGAATGTCGTCGGGCTTGACTTCTGCGCCGATGCGCACGATTCCGTTCTCGTCGAGGTCGCGTCGCGCCTCTTCGCCCACATTAGGAATGTCGCTGGTAATCTCTTCGGGACCAAGTTTGGTCTCGGTGGCGTCGGTCTGATAGCTCTCCAAGTGAATGCTGGTGTAAATGTCGTCATAGAGGAGCCGTTGCGAGACGAACACGGCATCTTCGTAGTTGTAGCCGCCCGCGGGCAGGAAGGCGACCAAGATGTTGCGTCCCAGCGCGAGTTCGCCGTTCTCAGTCGACGGTCCGTCGGCAATGACATCGCCTGCGCGCACGCGCTGCCCCAGCGTCACTTTGGGCAGGAAGGTGAAGCTGGTGCCTTTATTAGATTGCACCAAGTGCGGCAGTTTGTAGATGTCCAGTTCGCCGTTGTCATCGCGCTGGATGCGGATCTCGGTTGCCGAGACATACTTGACGCGCCCGTTCGCGCGCGCCGTAATGACGCTTTGCGCGTACTTCGCGGCAATGCGTTCGATACCTGTGTGTACCAGCGGCGCTTCAGGGTTGACCAACGGCACACCCTGACGCTGCATGTTGGACCCCATCAACGCGCGTCCTGCGTCGTCATGCTCCAGAAACGCGATCATTGAGGCGGAGACGGAGAACACTTGCGCTGGGTTCACATCCATGTATTGCACCTGTTCACGGGGCACGATAGGGTACTCGTCGCGCCAGCGGACCTGCACCATTTCGGGCAGCGTGCCGTCCTCGCCGAGCGGGGTGTCGGCAGGGGCAATGTACGCGTTTTCGTCCTCGTCGGCGGGCAGGTAGACCACTTCATCGGTCACCTTGCCCTCTACCACCTTGCGGTAGGGCGTACGCAGGAAGCCGAACTCGTCGACATAGGCATACAGCGTCATCTGGTTCACCAGCCCGATGTTCTGTCCTTCAGGGGTTTCGATCGGGCAGATGCGCCCGTACTGGGAGGGGGTGATATTACGCACTTGCGGCGGGATGCTCTGGCGGTTCAGCCCGCCAGGTCCCAGCACGGACAGGCGTCGCTTGTTCGCCAGCTCCGCCAGCGGGTTCGTCTGATCCATGAAGGCGCTGAGCGGGTTCGTGGCAAAAAACGACTGCAGCGCGGTGGCGACAGGTTTGACGCTTAGCACCGCGTTGGGCAGGATTTGGCTCACATCGGCGGCGGCGGTCATCTTTTCGCGGGCGGTCTTTTCGAGTTTCAGGAACGCGGCGCGCAGGTGCGCCTGCAGCAGTTCGCCGACGGAGCGCACGCGCTTGTTCGCGAGGTGGTCGGTATCTTCGTATTCGTGCTTATCTTCTGCCAGCTCCAGCAGGTGGCGCAGCGCAAGCAGTAGGTCGGGCACGGTCAGGTGGCGCACTTCAAGCGGGATGCCGTGGCGCAGTTTGCGCGTAATCTGGTAGCGTCCGACGCGTCCCAAGTCGTAGCGGCGGGGATCCAGCACCAACCCATAAAACAGGTTATGCACCGTTTCTGGCGTTGCAGGGTCGCCTGGGCGCATTCGTCGGTAGAAGTCCAGCACCGCCTCGCGTGAGTCGGTGGTTGTGTCGGCGTCCAGCGTGGCTTTCAGAAGCGGCGGCAGTTCGAAGTCACCGCCGTGCACTTCCACAAGGCGCACGCGCACTTCGGGCAGCTTGAGTTTCTCGATAGCTTTGGCGGTCTTCTCATCGATAGTTGCGCCCGCCTCGACGACGACTTTGCCGCGCGTGTTGTAGATAGTCTCGGCAGCCGTTCTGCCGACCAAGTCTGACGCGCGGGGCGTGTGCAGCGTAGACTCGTGCGTGATTTCGCGTCTCTCGCGTGGATATCCGAACATTGCACAAATGGCGTCGTTCGTCAAGCCACGCTCAGGGTCATAAGGCGGCTCGCACCTCACGCGCAGGGTGCGCGCCTCAGCAGGCAAGTTCTCGAGCAGGTTATAGGTAAGCACATCGCCTGGCTCGAGCAGCGTTCGCCCGCCGTACACCACAGGTTCCAGCACCCGCCAGCCGACCGCGCGCTCCAGCTCTAATTCGGCGGGCACACGCGCCTGCTCATAGTGCGCAAACGCCTTAATAATCTGCGTAATTGGCAGGTGCTTGGACTGGTGTACCTTCAGGCGGATTACATTCTGCGGATCCGTGCCACCGTCCAACCAGGGCCCCTCGGCGGGAATAATTTGCATCTGCAGCACCTTACCGAAGGTGCGCGACATCATCTCGCGTCCCGTGCTGGAAAGGAACGGGGACGGGAAGTGGATGCCTGGCGTTCGGTTCAACTGGCTGACAATCACGCGCTCACGCCCGTTCACGATGAAAGTGCCGCCCTCGGTCATCAACGGCAGGTCGCCCAGGTAGATCTCGCTCTCTTGTACCTCGCCGTCTATCTTCCCGAAGCGCACCTTGACGCGCAGCGGCACACAGAAAGTAATCTCCCGCTCGCGGCATTCCTCGACCGAATATTTCGGCTCGCCCAGACAATAGTCGCCAAATTCGAGAAAGTAGTTGCCCGTCAGGTCATAAATCGGCGAAAAGGTCTGAAACAGCTCCTTGAGTCCTTCCTCTAAAAACCAGCGATAGGAGTTGTATTGGATCTCGATAAGGTTCGGCGGTTCTAAGACTTCACGAATGCGCTTTCGCTTGTGTTGCACAATACGCATATATTACCTCCGCAGGCGCACACTTGCCCAGTCTGGTAGTATACCCCACGCAATATCGTTCTTGTCAAGTGGGGGGTAAATGCGCCGATACCTCTTGACTCACACCCGTGCGTTTGGGGTATACTATTGGCGCGTGCGGACGTGGTGGAATTGGTAGACACGCTAGATTCAGGTTCTAGTGGGCGTAAGCCTGTGGGAGTTCGAGTCTCCCCGTCCGCACCATGGCGGCGTAGCTCAGCTGGTGAGAGCGACCGGCTCATACCCGGTAGGTCGGCGGTTCGAATCCGCCCGCCGCTACCAGCCCCAGTTTGAGTTCAGATTCGCCCTCTACACCCCACTTGCCCGCGCCGCAAATCGGCGCGACCGGTGGGTCTCAACGATCGATCTATGCGTTGAGACTCGGCAAAAGCCTGCACTAATTGGGTATACTACCGTTGCCACATACGGCGGTGGACAACATCCCCGCGGGCAGCACCCGCTGTTCACCGCCACGGCAGGAGATAAACGATGCGAAACCCGACTTTGCCGAGCCAGTTAGACTTGCAGGTGGAACTGCCGACGATTATGCCGCGTTCCAAGACGCGCCCATCGGTTCGCTACACGGAAGCGCAACGCGCCATCGAACAAGACCCCGAAATCCCCTACCTGACTGAACAGGAACTCATCGAGCGCATTCAGCAGCTGCGCAAGGAGCGCAACGCGGTCATCTTGGCGCACAACTACCAACTGCCCATCATCCAAGACCTTGCCGACTTCGTGGGCGATTCGTTGCAACTCTCGCAGCAGGCAGCGCAGACCGACGCGCCCGTGATTGTGTTCTGCGGGGTGCATTTTATGGCGGA
>Ga0197142_1002420_pt1 | contig 16383 bp, 16 predicted proteins | sample GBS60_MetaG_FD_148614 | JGI IMG/M metagenome (GOLD analysis project Ga0197142, IMG submission 148614) | Sediment microbial communities from Great Boiling Springs, Gerlach, Nevada, United States - GBS 60_MetaG | ecosystem: Environmental > Aquatic > Thermal springs > Hot (42-90C) > Sediment...
TGGAGGCAGAGGGGAATGTGCGCGCCAGGGCGGCAATAGCATTGGGGGTTGCTGCCCCTACCCCCATGAGGGCATTTCAGGCGGAGAAGTACCTGGAGGGAAAGGAGATAAACGAGAAGACTCTCGATGAGGCTGGAAGGATAGCGGCTGAGGAGTCCAAAGTGAGGGACAGCGTGAGGGGAGCTGCTTGGTACAGGAGGGAGCTAGTGAGGGTTCTCGTGAAGAGGATGGGCCTCAAGGCCCTGGAGAGGGCGAAACAGGCAAAGGGATGACCCACCCCAGAGAGTCTGAAGATGGTTCAATGCCAGACGAGATGCGAGGGTGACGATGGCGAGGAGAATAAGTTTCCTCTTAAATGGCGAGCTCATGGAGATGGAAGTGGAGGATCACTGGACCCTTCTTCATCTGCTCAGGGAAGAACTCGGCCTCACGGGCACGAAGGAGGGATGCGGAAGCGGAGAGTGTGGAGCGTGCACTGTTCTAGTGGACGGAATGGCAGTGAATTCCTGCCTCTTTCTTGCAGTTGATGTGGATGGCAAGGAAGTCGTGACCATAGAGGGCCTCGCAGCCCCTGATGGCACTCTTCACCCTCTTCAGAGGGCTTTCATAGAAAATGGGGCCATTCAGTGCGGATTCTGCACACCGGGAATGATTCTGTCGGCAAAGGCGCTCCTGGACGAGAACCCCAATCCCACAGAGGAGGAAATCCGTCATGCACTGGCAGGAAACCTGTGCAGATGCACTGGATATCTCCAAATATTCAGGGCGGTGGCCGATGCTGCAAGGAAAATCTCCCAGGAACCCATAGAGGTCTTTCCCCGAAGAACCGATTGAAAAAAAGGGTGATGAGCGCCACCCGGCTTTTATGGAGCGAGGACCATGGAAGAACTCTTTGTAGTAGGAAAACCCATTCCCAAGCTCGACGCGGTTGATAAGGCAACGGGTAGAGCCCTTTACATCCACGATATTCGCATTCCAGGGATGCTTTATGGGAAGATCCTCTACAGCAAGTACCCCCACGCCCGAATAGCCCACATAGATGTCTCCAAGGCCAAGAAACTCCCCGGGGTGAGGGCTGTGCTCACGGCCGAGGACATTCCGCCATTCAAATTCGGATTTTACAAAGACAACACTCCTCTCAAAGGAGGGAAGGTGAGGTCATACAGGGATGAGGTGGCTGCAGTTGCGGCTACAGATCCGGATATTGCCCAAGAAGCACTGGACCTCATCCAAGTCCACTATGAAGCCCTTCCAGCCGTATTCGACCCAGAGGAGGCGATGAAGGAGGGAGCTCCTCTCGTTCACGAGGAAAACCGGAGCAATATCTTGAAGCTCCCCTGGAAGATGCATTTTGGAGACGTGGAGGATGCGAAGAGAAGAGCGAAATACATCGTGGAAGACAGGCTGAGGGTTACGTGGGTGACCCATTGCTGCATGGCAACAAGTGGATGCATCGCCATGTTCGATGCGTCCCAGAATCTGACCATGTACAGCAACACCCAGATACCTTCCTTGGCCCAGAGGGACTATTTGGAAGCTCTTGAGGCCATGGGGCTCAAGGGAAAGAGGGTGAGGATAATAAAGGCTTGCATAGGGGGGGCCTTCGGAAGCAAGCTCGACACCTATGCCTACGAGTACATCGCCATCCTTCTAGCCCACGCCACCAGGAAGCCGGTGAGGATTGTCTTTGACAGGAGGGAGGAGTTCGTGGCTACCTCTGGAAGGCAGCCTGCAATAATAGACATATCCCAGGGGTGCGACGAGAATGGAAGGTTGCTGTTCAGGGATGTGAGGATGATCCTGGACAATGGCGCGTACACTTCCTGGGGTGCCACCACACCTTCTGTGATGATGATGCCCATCTCCTCCCTTTACCGAGTCCCCAATGTCCGCTATGAGGCCATCTGTGTTTACACCAATAACACTTACTCCCAGGCTATGAGGGGATACGGCAACCCTCAGGCCACCTTCGCCATTGAAAGCTCAATGGACCGTCTCGCTCAGGAGATGGGAATGGACAGGGTGGAGTTCAGGCTCCTCAATGCCAATGAGCCAGGGGAGGTCACCCCTCAGGGTTTCAGGATAACCACCTGCGGCCTCAAGGAATGCATAGAAGAGGTGAGAAGGAGACTGGATTGGGGAGGACCCAAGGAAAAGGGAGAGGGGGTGGGAATTGCCTGTCTTATTCACGTGGGAGGTGGAGCCAGGGTTTACAAATCCGATGGATGTGGGACCATCATGAAGATGGACGATTTTGGCAAAGTGGACGTCTTCACGGGGGCCACTGACATGGGCCAGGGGGCGGACACTGTCATAGCCCAGGTCGTGGCGGAAGAGCTCGGTGTGAGGATAGAGGACGTCAAGGTCATTCACACCGATACTGATGTATGCCCATGGGACGTGGGGGCCCATGCCAGCCGAACCACTTTTGTAGCCTGCAATTCCGCTTTGGGTGCAGCCAGGAAGATAAAGGAGAGGCTTTTGGAACTAGCCTCCAGGCAAATGGGCGAGCCTCCAGAGTTGCTCAGCATCAAGGACGGAGAGGTATTCTGCAAGGATGATCCGGAAAAGCGCCTGGAGATAGGAAAGATTCTCAGGAAGGCCCATTTCAGCCAAGGAGGCCAAATGCTCATGGCGGATTTCTTCTACGATCCGGCAAATGAGAATCTGGACAAGTCCTTCAGGGGAAACCTTTCCATGACCTACACCTTCGGCGCCCATGGAGTGCGGGTGAAGGTGGACGAGGAGACTGGGAAGGTAAAGGTCCTGAAGTACGTGGCTGCCCACGACGTGGGAAAGGCAATAAATCCCCTTCTCCTCGAGGGTCAAGTCTACGGCGGGGCCTTAATGGGCATAGGATATGCCCTTACCGAGCAGCTCATCCTGGAAAAGGGTGAGGTGATGAACCCCAATTTCAGGGACTACAAGATCCTCACCGCAAAAGATGCGGTGCCCATAGAGACATACATTGTGGAGACCATGGACAAGGACGGTCCCTTTGGTGCGAAGGGAATAGGAGAGCCGGGGTGCGTTCCCACAGCTCCAGCCATAGCCAATGCCATATGGGATGCAGTGGGTGTGAGGTTGAGGGAACTTCCCATGACTCCCGAAAGGGTGCTCGCTGCCATAAAGGAGAAAAGGGCCACCTTAGGATGAGGCGAGAAGGGGAGCACCTCTATTGCAATGTCGGCTTCCTGTGGGCCCATGGTCTTGCGGCCTCGATCTGGGATGCTAGCCGAAGAAGAGTCCCCTCCTCTCCGAACCTGGCCACAAAATGGACCCCAATGGGTAATCCCTGTTTGTTCCAGTGAATGGGCAAGGACATTGCCGGCTGGCCTGTGATGTTGCATATCGGGGTGAAAGGGACGAACTGGGCAGCCTTCCTCAAACCATTTAAGGGATCTTCCTCGGTTGGCTCGAAGCTTCCCAAGGGAAGAGGAGGTTCAGCCAGAGTTGGGGTGATCCAGATATCGTATCTCTGGAAGAATCTCGCCACCTGCCTCGATATGGCCTGGAGGGCTTGAACTGCCAAAAGGTAATCCGAGGCCAAATGTTTTCTACCTATCTCGTAAAGAATCCATGTCGTTGGTTCAAGATCATCTGGGGAGAGGCTTCTCCCCTTCAGCCTAGCTATGGCCTCTAGGGTGGAGGCACATCCCGATGACCAGACAACCATGAAGGAACGATTCATGAGGTCGAAATTAATGTCTGGAGAGGCTTCCTCCACTCTATGTCCGAGGGCCTCGCACAGCGATGCGGCTTCCCTCACTGCCTCAACACAGTCTGGATGAAGTTGGGATCCTTTGGGAAGAGAATCCGTGAAAGCCACCCTCAGTTCCCCCGGATCTGCCCCCACTTCCTGGAAAAATGGTCTGGAAGGAAGGGGTGGCCAGTAAGGGTCCCCCAGATCCGGTCCAGAGGTGACATCAAGCAAAAGAGCGCTGTCTCTGACCGAGACTGTGAGGGCGTGCTCCACGACAAGTCCATTCATCAGATCTCCAAAATTTGGTCCCAACGGATTCCGAGCCCTTGTAGGCTTGAGCCCGAAGACCCCACAACAGGATGCCGGGATCCTTATGGATCCTCCTCCATCGTTCCCATGGGCCATGGGCACCATCCTGGCTGCCACCGCAGCAGCGGATCCACCGCTTGAGCCTCCCGGTGTTCGATCCGGACTCCAGGGGTTCCTACACGGGCCAAATAGCTTGGGCTCCGTCGTGGGAAGAATGCCCAATTCAGGGGTATTCGTCTTCCCCAGAATTATCAGCCCAGCACTTCTGATCCTCCGGATGAGCTCGCTGTCCTCCTTAGGGACAAAATCCTTCATAAGTTTGGAGCCCATGGTGAGGGGGACTCCGGCGCAAGAGGCCAGAAGATCCTTGACCAGAAAAGGAACCCCTTTGAACGGACCGTCTGGGACAGGGCCTTCTGCCTCCCGAAGGGCTTTCTCGAACATCTCCGTCACAACCGCATTGATTCTGGGATTCCATCTGCGGATCCTCTCAAAAGCTGCCTCAACCAGCTCAACTGGTTTGAGCTCCCCCCTTTTCACGAGCTCGGCCTGAGCCACTGCATCCATGGTTTCCGTCTCTTCTGCGATGGACATGGCCTCATCCTCCTCTTCCCTGAGAACCGTCGAGAATCATTCTCCTGGCTCGCTCGAGGTCCTCCTCTGTGTCCACATCCAAAAGGACCCCAGGGTCCCCAACCTCTACTTGGAGCAATGCCCCTGGGTTTCTCTCCAATATGAGTCTTCCTCCCACATCTCCCCTCAGCCGTGCTAGCTCCTCGAAAAATGCCCTCCCAAAAATAACGGGATTCCCCCTCTTTCCCCTAAAGAGGGGAACGCAGATCTCACTATCCGATTTGTAAAAGCGCTCGAGGAGTTCGTCTATGATATGGGGCCATACGAAGGGCTGATCCCCCAAGAGAATCATGACCGAATTGGACCCTGGGAGAAGATTTACCATGGCTGCCCTTATGGAACTCCCAATGCCCTCTCTGAAGCCCGGGTTCAGAATTACACGAACCTTGGGATGGGCCAGAATGCCTTCCATGGCCATAGTGATTTCCAGCACACCCTCTCCAAGGACGACATGCACCCTCTCCAAGCTCGATGAGAGGGCGTTTTCGACCGCCCAAGCCAGAAGGGGCCTTCCGTGGAGCTGGGCCAGTTGTTTCAAACCTCCCATCCTCACCGAGGATCCTGCACCGAGCAATATCCCCTCTGTGGGCCCTTTCCCCAATTACTTTCCCTCCCGGCCGAGCTTATCCATTTTCCTGACCCAGGTCAATGTTCTTTGGGGCTAGCTAATGCAAATTCCATTGTGGGGACTAGGCAACTGGGAGAATTGCTGATAGATTTTGTGGGGATATAATGAAACAGGGGGACAGAGATGAGGGTGGATCAGAGTTTCAAGGAAGAGGTGAGAAAAAGGACCGGGCAACGCTTTGATGCGTGCTTTCAGTGTCTGAGCTGCGCTGGGGGATGTCCTGTTGTGGAGGATATGGACTACAATCCCACACAAATAGTCAGGCTCGTGGAATTCGGCCAAAGGGAAAGGGTCCTGGCTTCCAAAGCCATATGGGTTTGTGTCGGCTGCCATGCATGTGTGTCCCAATGTCCCAATCGGGTGAACGTGCCCCTTCTCATGGACACCTTGAGACAGATGGCCCTGGAGCGGGGCGTGGAGGTTCCTGAAAAGAGGATAGTTCTTTTCCACCGGACTTTCCTGGATCAGGTGCGCAGACGGGGCAGGATCTACGAGCTAGGACTCGCTGCGAGATACAAGCTCGCAAGCTGGACTGTATTCCAGGATTTGACAGCGGGCTTGAAATTCCTGTGGAAAAGGAAGTTCAAGTTGCTTCCGGAAGCGGTGAAAGGCCTCTCGGATATTAGGACAATCTGGAGGGAGGGTGATGGAAAAGCTTAATGGGGCTATTCGTTACTATCCTGGATGCTCTCTGGGCTCGAGTGCCAGGGAAATGGGCGACTCCTTCCAGGAACTCGCAAGGATGCTCGGCTTGGAAATTTCTCCCCTAGAGGATTGGAGTTGCTGCGGGTCATCTCCGGCCCATTCCACGAATCCAAAGCTCGCCACTTTTCTTGCAGCCAGAAACCTGCTCCTGGCCCAGGAGCAGGGGGTCAAGGATCTCATGGTCATGTGCCCGAGCTGTTTCGTGCGTCTCAAGCAGGCTGAAAGGGAGATCTTGACATCGATGGAGAAGGCCCAAGAACTGGAGAGGGTCTTCCATCGGAAATACCAAGGAGGTGTGAGGCTCAGGTTCTTTCTCGAGATACTGGAAGAGATCGGGCTCGAGAGGGTGAAAGAGATTATGAAGAATCCTTTCCATGGCCTCAAAGTGGCTCTCTACTATGGTTGCTTGCTCAGCAGGCCCGATTGGATAACGGGTTTCGATGTGGCTCCCTATGAGAGGTTCATAGAGGAGCTTGTGGGGATAGCTGGAGCCCACCCAGTAAGATGGCCCTATTCCAAACACTGCTGTGGGGCAAGCTTGGCTGTGACCAAGCCCGAGACATCGGACAGACTAGTAGACAGAATTCGCCATTATGCCCTAGAGGCCAAAGCTCAGTGTATGGTGGTTTTCTGTTCTCTTTGCCAAATGAACTTGGAACTGAGGGGGAAGGACTCTTCGCCTCTCCCTGTCCTCTATATAACCGAGCTCCTGGCCTTGGCCGCTGGCTCACCCAATGCCCAAAAATGGCTCTCTAAGCATTTGATAGATCCGCTCCCTCTCCTCCGAGAGCAAATGAGCATCGCTCAATCGGGTTGAGGTGGGTCTCTTGCCTCGCTACAATGGCACCATGAGACGTTCTCAATGCCAGATAAAGGATCTAGACATGATTTTTGGGCTCCTCTCCAGGGCAAGAGTGGGCCGGTTGGCGACGATAGATGAGGCTGGGTATCCTTATGTAGTTCCTGTCAACTTTGTGCTTTATGGGGAATGCATCTACTTCCACTGTGCCCGACAGGGGGAAAAGCTGGAGAACATAGCAAGAGACCCAAGGGTGTGCTTCGAGGTGGACGAACCCCTCGCTTACATAGAGGCGTCTTTCAATGAGGAGAAGAACCCTTGCAAGGCTCACCAACTTTACAGAAGCGTGGTTTTGAGGGGAAAAGCGAGGGTTGTCAACTCTGACTCTCTCAAGCTTCGGGTGCTGAATGCTCTTGTGGCCAAGTACGAGGGAACTGAGGACTTCTCTCCTGTGGTTGAAGGCTCCAGTCATTACAAAGCATGTCATGTGGTGGAGATAGTGCCCGAGAGGATCACGGGGAAGGAGGACTTGCTCCAGGGAAAACCAGAGGAGCTGAAAAGGGCGATAGCCCAAAAGCTTCTGGAAAGAGGATATCCTGGGGACCTAGAGGCAGTGAGGACAATGGGCTTCCCCATCGACCGTTCGAGCCCCCCAGAAACGGAGTGAAGGGCAATTTGCCCGATGTGTAACGAGAATATCTTCATTGGCCTTTATCGTGGGGTCTTCTTGGAAGGGCTAGACCCTGGGAAAAGGCCATTTCGAAGCATAACGGGTAAAGGAAAGCGTGCTTAAAGGGAGGCACCTGTCCAAATGACCGAAGCCTTGGAAAACCACCTGCTTGAGGGAGACAGATGAGAAAAGTCAAGGTCGAGAATGCAGTCGGGATGATGCTTGCCCATGACATAACCAAGATTGTTCCGGGGGAGTTCAAAGGAGTGGGTTTCCGCCGTGGCCATCTGGTGCGAGAGGAGGATGTGGGGGAGCTTTTGAAATTGGGAAAGAGATTCGTATTCGTCGAGAACCTGGATTCTTCCAGGGTCCACGAGGAGGAGGCGGCAAAGAGGATCGCAGCGGCCATAAGCGGAACCGGTATCAGGTGGACTTCCCCACAAGAGGGGAAGATAAACCTCCTGGCGGCCCATCCAGGCCTTCTTAGAGTTGACGCCCAAGGCCTCTACCAGATCAACCTCAAGGGCGATGTAATAGTCTCGACCCTAAAAGACGGATTTCCTTGCAAAGAGGGGCAGACTGTTGCGGCAACTCGCATTATTCCCCTCACCATCTCCCGTGGCAGAATGCAAAGGCTAGAGGCCATGATGTCAAGGAGGGGCCCTGTGATTCGAGTTTTGCCTTTCAGAAGAATGTCCATTGGAGCCGTTGTGACGGGCTACGAGGTGGCCACAGGTCTCGTAAAGGACGCTTTCGACGATTACATAGGCCGCAAGATCATCGAATACGGTTGCGAGCTTTGCGGCAAAGTGATCGTGGGAGACGATCCAGAGGCCATAGCCCACGCGATACTGGGATTCAAGGAGAAGGGCTGTGATCTGATACTTACAACTGGAGGACTCTCTGTAGACCCGGATGACAACACGAGAAAGGGGATAAGGGCTTCCGGAGCCAAGGTAATTTTTTACGGAACTCCTGTGCTTCCAGGCGCCATGTTCCTCCTGGCCACACTCGGCGACATCCCCATCTTGGGACTGCCTGCCTGCGTCTTCTATTACAGGACAACCATGTTCGATCTCATGTTGGCGAGAATTCTAGCTGGGGAGATACCCTCAAGGAAGGATGTGGCCATGATGGGCCACGGGGGCCTCTGTCTCAATTGCGAGACCTGTCGATATCCCGCCTGTTCTTTCGGGAAGTGACCCCGTGGGAAAGCGAGGATCTTCTTAGGCTAAAGGTCCTGATCCCAGGGGCCGAGATCGCCGGTCCCACGGTACTTTGACAGAGAAGAAAAAAGGGGAGGGAGCATGGGATATTCCTTGTCAGAGATCGTTGTGGGGATAAAGGGGGCCGGGGAGATGGCAAGTGCCATTGCTTGGAGGCTTTACAATGCCAATATAAGGAAGATCCTAATGGCAGAAGTGCCAGAGCCCCTGGCTGTGAGAAGGGAGGTTTCCTTCTGCGAGGCAGTTTACCTTGGTCGAAAAGAGGTGGAAGGGGTAGGGGGAGTTTTGGTAAGGGATGAGCTGAGCGTGAGAATGGCATGGCAGGAGGGCCTGATAGCTGTGGCCATTGACCCCCAATGGGAACTCCTCAAGAGCATGAGACCCCATGTGATCGTCGATGCCATTATCGCCAAAAGGAACCTTGGGACTACCCTCGCCGACGCTCCCCTAGTCCTGGCCCTTGGTCCTGGCTTCAGGGCAGGGGTGGACTGCCACATGGTAATAGAGACCAACAGAGGTCACAATCTCGGGCGCATAATAACCGATGGAGAGGCTGAACCCAACACCGGAATTCCAGGAGACATAGCTGGCCACACTGAGGACAGGGTGTTGAGGGCTCCTTCGGGCGGCGTCTTTCGGGCCCTGGCCTCTATAGGAGATATGGTGAAGGAAGGGGACGCGGTGGGGGAAGTCGAAGGTCATCAGGTCAGGGCGAAAGTAGCAGGGGTTCTAAGGGGGCTCATAAAGGATGGTACGAGGGTGTCCGAGGGACTGAAGCTGGGCGATGTGGACCCGAGGGGAAAGAGGGAGTATTGTTACACCATATCGGATAAAGCAAGGGCCATTGCAGGATCTGTCCTGGAAGCGATACTGCGCGTGTACAACAGGTGATGGAGCATCAGGCATTTCCAAAGGCTCATGAGGCCCTTGGCCTTGGCACAAGGGGGATGGCCTCTTTTGTGGGAGCAGGAGGAAAGACATCCCTGTGCTACCGGGTAGCTCATGAAATGGCCCAAAAGGGGAAGCTGGTTCTCGTTACAACCACAACCAAGATGATGAAGCCTAAGGGACATCAGGCCGAGGTTTCAATTTTTTCAAGGCGTCCCGAGGAGCTTCTCGAAGAAGCAAGGTGGTTTAGAGGCAGGGGGAGGGTGATATTCGCGGGTTCTTCAGTCTCGGAGAAAGACGGAAAGGTCCTTGGGTTTGAGCCTGATGATCTGGATATGATTTTGGAAGAGGGTCCGTTCGACTTTTTGTTAGTTGAGGCAGATGGTGCTCGTGGTCTTTCCATTAAGGCTCCCAATGAGAAAGAGCCGGTGATCCCCAGGGGATCGGGGTGGGTGGTGGGCACTGTCGGGCTCGATGTGCTCGGCAGGCCTCTAGGGCCCCAATGGGCCTTTAGGTGGGAACTTATTGGCCTCCTCACAGGCCAGGTGCTGGGCTCCCCCATAACCCCTGAGACAATAGCCAGGCTTGTATGGCATCCAAGGGGACTCTTCAAGGGATGTCCCCAAGGAGCCAGAAAGATTCTCTTCTTGAACAAGGCGGACCTCCAAGGAGGGTTCACCCGGGCAGGGGAAGTCCTGGAAAACGTTCGAGGAGGTTCCTCTCAGGTGGCTCCCTTGATCATTGTTGTGGGAAGTGCTCTATGGGGAGAGGAATTTTGGAGATGGGAACTGGTTGCTTGAGGGGGATGGGAATTGGGGTAATTTAGGGTGTGCTTTTTTCTTCAGTCTGAAGATCCCGAACCGTCACGAGCGCTGGGGACCTAAGCCCCAAAGATCATGACTCTTGGAGAATAGCCCAGGCTGACATAGGCGGAGACAGGATCTTCATTGGGGAGGATATCATGACGGAGACCTTTGGAGAGCTGCTCAAATACCTCAAGGAAGGGAGGAGGGTGGCCCTTTGCAGAATAGTCAAGCAAGTTGGCTCGGCTCCTAGACACATTGGAACCAAGTGTCTAGTGCTAGAAGACGGCACAGTTGTGGGGACCATAGGTGGGGGAATGTTGGAGTGGCGAGTGCGGGAGCAAGCCAAGGGGGCGATAGCCTTGGGCATTTCTCGACTCATCCATTTCGAGCTCAAGGGAGAGGATGTTGCCAAGACGGATATGCTCTGTGGAGGCATGGCAGATGTCTATATAGAACCAATTGTCCCACAGGAAGAGACCATCTCCTTTTTCGAGCGGGTTGCGGAAATGGTTCGAGAAGAGAGGAGGGGAGTCTTGCTGACAAGGCTTCGAGAAGACCTCCCCATTGATGGAGACACGAGGATCCTCCTGGCTATTGAGGAAATACCAGGTGGGCTTCCTAAGGAGCTCGAACCCTTGGCAAGGGAGCTCCGTCTCAGCGAGCCGAAACTCATAGAGCTGGAGAAGGAAAAGATCTTCTGGGAGCCCCTGATACCGCCGGAGATACTTTATCTGTTCGGTGCAGGCCACGTGTCCACCTGTGTGGCCTCCCTCGCTGCCATGGTGGGTTTCCAAGTGGTGGTCATAGACGATAGGGAAGAGTTCGCCAATGAAGGGAGATTTCCCTCCGCAAAGAAGATTCTGGTGCTCCCCATAGAAGAGGCCATCCCTAGAGTGGACCCAGGTCCTCACTCTTACGTTGCCATAATAACCAGGGGCCACATCCATGATGCAGCTGCCTTGAGAGGGGTAATAGGGAAGGACTTGGCATACATAGGGATGATAGGTAGCAGGAGAAAGAGGGCTCTTGTGTACAACGGGTTGATGAAAGAAGGGGTGCCCAAAGATCTCCTTGAAAGGGTTCATTGTCCTATAGGTCTGGACATAGGAGCTGAGACCCCAGAGGAAATCGCTGTCAGCATTGTAGCGGAGCTCATAAAGGTAAGAAGTGAGAGAAGGAAAGAGGCGAGGGAGAAAAAGGGGGCCAGTTCTCCATGAGCCAGCATGATGGTTCAAACCCAAGAGTTCATATGGCCAATGAAAGAACTTTTCTTGCCTGGGTGCGAACGAGTATCGCTATAATGGCATTTGGCTTTGTCGTCGAGAAGTTTACCATATTCTTACACCACCTATCCGCCATAATTTGTAGGCTAGACCCTACGAGTCCTCCTCAGCCTCCACCTCCATCCTATACATCCTGGCTAGGCAAAGGGCTTCTGGGTCTTGGGGCCTTCCTGGGAGTAATGGGTTTTGTGCGCTACAAGAGGGTAGAGAGGCAGATAGAGGAAGGGTCCTATAGGCCCTCCCTTCTTTTGGATTTGCTCCTTGCAGGGGCCGTTGCAAGTGTCGGGATTTTTCTTATAATCTTGCTAGGCCACATAGGACTCTAAAGAAAAAGGAAATCCCATCCGATGTACTGCCTTGAAATTATGGCCCACAATCAGAGGGGGAGAGGCTGGTGCACATTCTCGCCGTATTGATACTCGCTGCGATGATCGCGCCCAAGGCCTTTGCAGAGGACGAATGTGGGAGGAGTCCGGCTGTGGATCTGGCATCAATTCCAGGGATCCCCACCCCCAGTTTTCGCATGTACAATCCCTTTCGCATGTTCTTCAGGGGAATGGAGGTCCGCATCACGTGGGCCGGTCCCTGTGAAAAACCCATCGTAGCACTCACCTTCGACGATGGGCCTCATCCCATCTTCACTCCCCAGATCTTGAGGATATTGGAAGATCACGGCATTCCTGCAACATTCTTTGTTGTTGGGAGAAATGCCAAGAGAAATCCAGAACTCTTGAGGCTGATCAAGGAGAAAGGCCACGCTCTCGGAAACCACACTTTTTCCCACGTGAGGATCACAGCAGCAAGCAACGGTAACTTGAAGGAGGAGATAGAGAGGACAAGAGACATCATATTTTTAGAGACGGGGATAAATACGCCACTTTTTCGCCCGCCATTCGGGGCCTTTGATGCGAGAAGCCTCGCGGAGGTGGCCCATAGAAATTTAGAGGTCGTCCTCTGGTCTGTGGACTCGAGAGACTGGGCCACGCACAGCATTGGAGACATAAGGAGAAACGTGGAGAAGAGAGCCCATCCTGGGGCCATAATCCTCATGCACGATGTCCACCAGCAGACAGTAGAGGCCTTGCCAGGACTGGTGGAGTTCCTCAAAAGGATGGGCTACACTTTCGTGACCATACCTGAACTTCTACCGGTAGATAGGATGGCATGGGGCGGGTAGCCGAAGAAGGAGATAAGGGAGGTAGGAATGAACCAAAAAGAGGATACCCAGACTTTTTGGAGCAAAAGGGGCCTGACCCTCAGAAGGCACTTCATCTCGTCTACTGAGAATATGAGGAGGAAGGCCCTGAATTCTCCTGGGTACGATGCGGCAAGGCTCTTCAGATGGGGCCAGATGATGGCCCTCGCAGTTGTGAGGATGATGGATGCCGCGGAGAAGAATTTTGGTCAGGACGTCCAGAAGGTGCTCAGCCAGGCTCTGGTGGAGTTGGGCAGGGAGATAGGCAGAGAGGTCTTGGAAGGGTTCCATATGGACCCCGGGTTGTCGGAGATAGAGGCGATATCCGCATTTATCACCTACGTCAACGAGGAAATATGGGCTTCTCCTGAGGTGCCCCAGATCGTAGATGAGAAAAGATGTGCTTGCGATGTCCTGTGGTGTCCCCATCAGGATCATTACAGGGCCTTCGACTGTAGGGTCCAGAGGTACATTGTTCAAGGGCTTCTCGAGGCCCTGGAAGAGCGAACTGGGATAAGAGTGGATGCGAGGTTCACCCAGTTGATCCCGAAGGGTGCCCCAACCTGTAGATTCGAGGTCTGGAAGCTAAGCCCCGAAGAAGAAAGGCAGTGGACTAATTACTCTGGGCAACTCGCGAAGAGGGCACTGGAGAGGGCAAAATCCTAAGTGTAGTTGAATCACGTTGCCGAATTGGCAATTTTAACGAAAGTTATTCCAGTGATTCGGGGGCAGCAATGGCCGAGAGGTGGGACATCTTGAAGGACCTGGGCAGTGGTCCTCTGCCCCAGAGGATCATCTCTCCCATAGACGGCGCAGAGATGGTACTTGTGCCAGCTGGTCCCTTCGTGATGGGCACGACGCCCGAGGAGATCCGGCAGATCTTTCTCCTGGATCAGAGGGAAACACCGGTCTTCCTGACCGAGATGCCAGCGAGAACCGTGTATGTGGATGCCTTTTACATAGACAGGTATCCGGTAACCAACTACCAGTATCGCCGTTTCGTGGAAGAGACGGGCCACAGGGCACCTTGGCTTTGGGATGACCCCAGGTGGAATCAGCCCATGCAGCCAGTTGTGGGAGTGGGATGGGAAGATGCCAGGGCATATGCCAGATGGGCTGGAAAAAGTCTGCCAACAGAGGAGCAATGGGAGAAGGCTGCAAGGGGCACGGATCGTAGATGGTGGGCATGGGGTGACGAATTCCTGCCCAACAGATGTAATTCCAGGGAATATGGTCTGGGTAGGACTAGCGAAATAGGTCTGTTTGATGAAGGGGTCAGCCCTTATGGTTGCTACGACATGTGCGGAAACGTTTGGGAAATGTGTGAGGGAAGATGGCAAGGAGACCATCCTCCAATGAGGGGTGGATGTTTTCTGGGCTCAGCTACCTTTGTTAGGGCCGCATGTAGATGGACTCCGGAGGACCCCATAAATGGAGCCCACTGGCTGGGGTTCCGTTGCGTGAAAAACATTCCCAGAAAATCTTGAAGATCCAGCAGGAGATGAGCCCATAAAAGGCAAAGGCCCCCTTGAGATAAAAGATGTCGCCGGATTTTTTTGTCCCGAAAACTCGCCGTTTCCTGGAGCCCAGTTTGAATATTTTTCTGGCCTTCTTGGAGCGGTTGTCTGGAATCGCAAGAGTGCAAAGATCCTTTGTCAAAAGGAGGCTTCTATGAGGGGTTTTGACCCCGTCTTTTTTCGCCAGATGGAAGAGCTATTCCACCCTGAGTCAGTGGCCATAGTGGGAGTTCCCCGGGGAATGAAGATGGGTAAGCTCTTTCTCGTCGCCCTCAGGGACCAGGGGTTCAAGGGTCCGATATTCCCTGTTAATCCGGAGGCTCAAAAGATAGAGGACATGGAAGCATATCCCAGTGTAAAGGCCATCCCCACGAAGGTGGATATGGCAATAGTCTTGGTGCCGGCGGGGAGGGCCTTGGAGGTGGTGAGAGAGTGTGGAGAAAAGGGGGTTAAGGTTGTTGTTCTATTCACAGCTGGATTCAGCGAGACGGGCACTCACGCTGGCCTGGCTGCGGAGAAGGAACTGGTAGACCTGGCCAGAAAGACCGGGATGCGAATAATAGGTCCCAATTGCATGGGCATATATGCTCCAGCCTCAGGCCTCTCCTTTTTTCCAGAGCTTCCGAGGGAGCCTGGTCCCATAGGGATGGTGACTCAAAGTGGGTCTTTGGGTAACATCCTCGGGAGAATGGCAATGCAAAGGGGGCTGAGATTCAGCAAAGTCGTGAGCATAGGTAATCAGTGCGACCTCACAGCATCAGACTTTTTAAATTATATGGCATACGACCGAGAAACCAAGCTTGTTGGCATATATCTCGAAGGCGTAATGGATGGAAGGGCCTTTCTCCATGCCTTGAAAGCCGCATGCATTAGAAAGCCGGTAATCCTGTGGAAAGTGGGGCTGACCCCAGAGGGAGAGAGGGCTGCTAGGTCCCACACCGCTTCCCTGGGTGGTTCGAGAGATATATGGGAGGGAGTGGCAAGGCAAGGTGGTGCTGTCACAGTGACAGGATTCGAAGAATTTGTAGATACCCTCATGGGCTTCGCATTTTTGCCACAACCCCCGGGTCCTAAAATAGCGATAGTGTCGGGGCCGGGTGGTCTCGCTGTGAGTGCGGCAGAGGCCTGCGGCAGAGAGGGACTAACTCTGGCAGAGCTGAGTCCAGGTACCAGGAAAAAGTTGGAGAAGATTGTCCCCCCAACAGGGACAAGCACTCGCAATCCAGTGGATGTGGGCCTTACAGCATCGTTCGACATTCAAATATACGTGGAAAGCGCAAGGTCAGTTTCCGATGATCCCGGAGTGGACGCCGTGGTGTTGATTGGGATGGGTATGTCCCATGAGGACAACCGCAGGTATGCCCGGGCCATCATAGAGCTCAGGGATATGACCAGGAAGCCATACCTCATCGTCAACATCCCCGGCTTCGATCCGGAGATGGGCAGACCCTTTCTGGAGGCCAACGTCCCCTTCTTCGAGAGCTCAGAGAGGGCACTGAGGGTCTACAGGCTGTTCTGGGAGGACTTCCGCCGGAGAAAAAGCCGCCTTTCTACTTCTTCTTGCTAGATTCAGGACTGAGAAGCCTTGGATCTATGTTGCCGGATTCCGGACCTCCACATTCGGGAGTGTAGCAGCTCACATCAGCGAAGGAGCAGCTCTCCTTGCAGGAAGGGCAACGATCTGGTACAGAAGAGGAGCTGAATGTGTAACCGCAATTGGAGCATTTCCATTGAGCCATGTGACACCTCCTCAAAGCGCTGGCCAATTTCCACTTTCTATGATACAGGTTTTTCCCAGGAATCCAAGGCGGTAAGGTGAGAAGATGGATTTCCAGAAGACGGATATGTCTTTCCTGAGGACCAGAGCAGTCCTCAAGTGGGGTAGGTGGGATGACGACGTTATTTCCCTCTCCGTAGCGGATATAGACTATCCCCCTCCCAGGGAAGTGAAACAAGCGGTTTCTCGCTGGCTCCTGGAAGATCGGTCCCCCTATGGTCATTATCAGGGAGAGGTGGAGTTG
>Ga0197142_1002421_pt1 | contig 16379 bp, 11 predicted proteins | sample GBS60_MetaG_FD_148614 | JGI IMG/M metagenome (GOLD analysis project Ga0197142, IMG submission 148614) | Sediment microbial communities from Great Boiling Springs, Gerlach, Nevada, United States - GBS 60_MetaG | ecosystem: Environmental > Aquatic > Thermal springs > Hot (42-90C) > Sediment...
GTGATCGAGGGGCTCACCCAGGGCCTCGGCGGCTTCGGCCGGGTCGAAGCCCCGACCACTTGGGGGGCGGCGGTGCTGGTCCAGGCTTGGGACCCGGCGCTGTTCGCCGGTCTCGAGGCCTTCACGCGAGAAACCGGCTGGCTCGCCGAGCGGGTCCGCGCGACCCCGCCCCGGCCGGGCGTCGAGGCGGTGCGCGTCCCGGGTGACCGGGCGGCCGCCCGGCGCCGCGCCGCCCTCGCGGAGGGGTTGACCCTGGCACCGGGGATCCTCGAGGCGCTCGAGCGCGAGGCCCGCGCCGCGGGTCTGGCCTTGCCGCAGCCGCTTCCCGGCTGAGCCCGTCGCCCGGCCGCGGCCGTCGGTCGGCACCACCGCCCCCTCGCCCGGCCGGCCACCGACACCGGCGTCGTCGGGTCGATCGCGCTCGCCCTCTCCTTCAGCCACGTCGACATCGGGCACTCCCGCCGATCTTCCCGCTGCTCACGGACGAGCTCGAGGTCGGCGTCGCGGCCCCGGGCCTCGTGCTCGGCGCGCTCGACCTCACGACGATCCTCTGCCGGCCGCCCTTGGGCTTCCTGGTCGACCGGATCGGCGCGGCACCCGTTTTGATCGCGGGTCGTCTCCCCGTGGCCGCGGCGATCGCGGCGGTCGGCCTCGCGCCCGACCGTCCGGCGCCGATCGCCTGCGCGATCGCAACCGGCTTCGGCAACGCCGTCGACCACCCGGCCGACTGCGCGATCCTCGCCGCCCGCGTCCGCGCCGATCGGGTCGGTCGGGCGTTCGCGGTCCACACCTTCGGCGGCTGTCCGGGCTTCGCCGCGGCGCCGATCACGATCGTGGCGCTCACCGGCCTCGCCGGCTGGCGGACGGCGCTCGCGCTCGCCGGTGGTGCCGGTCTCGGCATGGGTCTCCTGCTCTCGGCCCGACGCCGGCTGCTCTCGAGCCCGCCCGGTGCTTCGGGCCGGGTGTTCGGCTTCGTCACGACCGGCCTCGATCCGGGCGGTCCGGTCGCCGCGCCGTTTTCCGGCGTCCTGGTCGACGCCGGCCGGCCCGAGCTCGTGTTCCCGGCGGTGGCCCTCGTGAGCCTCGTGACCGTGGCGATGGTCACCGGGACGGCCGGCCGGGCGCCGGCCGCGGCCCGCCGAGACGGGGCGCGGCGGCCCTTCAGTGTGCCGCGGCCGCCTCGCGGTGTTTCTCGACGATCGTCTGGGCGAGGCGCTCCGGTACCTCCTGGAGATGGTCGAAGGTCCACTCGAAGAAACCCGTGCCCTGCGAGAGCGAGCGTAGCGAGACGATGAGATCGTGCATCTCGGCCTGCGGGATCTGGGCCCGGATTTCGTCCCAGCCGGGCCAGCCGGCCTTGGCCTCGTAGCCTTGGATCTGTCCGCGCTTCTGCGTCACGAGCTGGAGCGCTCGGGAGGTGTAGTCGGCCGGGACCGAGATCGTCACCGCGAGGATGGGCTCCAACAGCACCGGCTGGCACCTCGGCAGCCCTTCTTTGAGGGCGAGCGCGGTCGCCATCTTGAAGCTCACGTCGTTGCTGTCGACGCTGTGGAACTGGCCGTCGTAGAGCGTGATCTGGATGTCGACGACCGGGAAGCCGAGCGGTCCCTTGGCGAGATATTCCTTGGCCCCCTCTTCCACGGCGGGGATGAACTGCTTCGGGACCGCGCCACCCACGACCTTGTTCTCGAAGCGGAAGCCGGTGCCGCGCGGCAGGGGCTCGATGTGGATCTTGACGTCACCGAACTGGCCGTGGCCGCCGGTCTGTTTCTTGTGCCGGCCGTGCGCGTCGGCGCTCTTGCGGATCGTCTCGCGATAGGGGGTGCGCGGCGGGTGCGGCTCGACCTGGACGTGGTATTTCGAGCGCATCCGGTCGAGCGCCACTTTGAGATGCATCTCGCCTTGGCCCCACAGCAGCGTTTGGTGCATCTCGGGGTCGGGCTCGACCTTGAGCGAGGGGTCCTCGTCGACCAGCTTGGCCAGGGCCGTGGAGAGCTTCACTTCGTCGTTGCGGTTGGTGGCGGTCAGCGCGTAGGCGAAGAGCGGCGGCAGGGGCGGGGCGCTCGGCAAGTCGACGTCGAGCGGGCCCGTGCCGTTGGAGAGGACCTGGCCGGTGCGCGCTTCGTCCATCCGAGCGAGGGCGACGATGCTGCCCGCGCCCGCTTCGCCGATCGGCTCCTGTTGCTGCCCGAGCAGCCTGTAGACGCCACCCACCCGCATGCCGGAAAGCTGCATCCCGTCTTTGACCTGGCCGCGCCAGACGCGGACCAGCGAGAGCTTGCCGGCGTGCGGCAAATGGTAGGTTTTGAGGACCTGGGCCAAGGTCGGACCGTTCTCCGGGATACCGAGGGCCGCCGCCCGTACCGAGGGCTCGGGCGTTTCGGCGGCGAGTGCTTCGAGGAAGCGGCGTACGCCCATGTCCTGTTCGGCCACGCCCATGAACACCGGCACGATCTGATCGGCACCCAGGGTCTTGCGCAAATCGGCGAGGACCTGCTCGGTGGGCGGCTCCTTTTCCTCGAGAAGCTTTTCGAGCAGGTCGTCGTCGAAATCGGCGAGCGTTTCGAGCATCGCCCGGCGCGCCGCCTGCTCGCGCTCGCGATAGTCTTCGGGCAGCGGGATGCGGTCGGAGGGGCCGCCTTTTTTGTAGGCGTAGGCTTGTTCGGTGACGAGATCGATGTAGCCGACGAGCGAATCGCCGCGGCCGATCGCGTACTGGTGCGGGATCACCGGCCGTGCACTGACCTTGCGCAAGGCATCCAGAAGATCGCGATAACGGACCTCGCTTCGGTCCATCTTGTTGATGAAGACGAGATGAGGGATGCTCTGTTGGTCCAGGAAATGGAACAGCGGTGCGACCGCGATCATCCGCTCGATCACCGGCTCGACCACGACCACGGCGAGGTCCACACCCATGAGCGCCGCCCTGGTCTCTTGGGCGAAGTCGACGGAGCCGGGACAGTCGAGGATCGTGAACTCGAGCCCACCGGTGCGGAACCAAGCGGCCGTCACTTCGGTGCTCATCTGCCGTTCGCGCGCCTCGGGGCTCGCGTCACCGACCGTGTTCTTGTCCATCACCCGCCCCTTGCGGGCGATGGTCCCGGTCACGAAGAGGATGCTCTCGAGGAGCGTCGTCTTGCCGGCTCCGTTGGGGCCGACCAAGGCTATGTTGCGCTTCGTGGTCGCGTCCATGCCGCCTCCCGCCTGCTCGCCCCGGCGACCGCCGCCGCGGGGCTGCCGATCGGTGGCATGTTCGTGGCAAGCGCGTGACTTGTCCACCGCCGGCCGGCCCCGCGCCCGTCGTGGCACCCGGGCATGCACGAGCCCCTCGTTCGGCGATTGCGCGCCGGGTCGGAATGAGGGAAAGTCGGATGGGGAGGGGGCGGACATGCAGTGCGCGGACCTCGATCGGTACCTCGAGGCGTTCCTCGACGGACGGCTCGGTCGCTCGCGCTCGGTGATGTTGCGGCGACACTTGGCCGGATGCCTCGCCTGCCGCGCGCGCTTCGAGCGGCTCCGCCAATTCGAGCGAGATTTGGCCGCCCGGCTGCGCAACCTCGAGCGCTGCGAGTCCCTCTGGCGCGACCTCGAGCTCGACCTCGTGCGGAGCGGGGAGGGGGCCTTACCCGGCTTCGTCGGCCCCTTGCGCGCGCTGCCACCACCACGCGCGAGCCCACCGCTGCCGGCCGCCGCACCCCCACCCGCGCCCGGACGCACGGCTGCACCCCAGCCTCTCGCCCCGCCGCGGCCCAACCGGTTGCGGGCGCGGCTGATCGGTCTCGCGATCGCCGCGGTGACCGCCGGCGCGACGGTCCAGCTCGGCATCTGGTTGTTCGAACCGCGCGGGTCGAACGGCGGGGCGATCGCGTTCCTGGACCGGCTCAAGGGCGAGCCACCGCTCGAGTTCCGCAGCGCCGACCCGGCCGCCGTCCGCAGCTGGCTCGCCGCACGCCTCTCGGCCCCGGTACCGGCCCTGCCGGTACCTGCCGGGTTCGAGCTCCTGGGCGGGCGGATCGACGATCTCGGTGGCTCGGCGAGCGGGGTTCTCGTCTACCGGCGCGACGGCGAGACGGCCCTCCTCTACCTGCATCCTCGACGGGCTTCGAGGGGCGGCGAGGTCGGCACCGATCTCCTGACGAAGCTCGACGCCGGCGCCCGCCTCGCTTGGCAAGACGGCGAGTTCTCCTACGCGGTGGTGAGCACGCTCCCCGCCGCCGATCTCATGGCGCTCGGCCGGCCCGCCGTCCCGGCCCGCTGAGTGTTCCGGAAGCCGGCCCGCCGGGCCGGCGAAGCGGGTGATCGCGGCGTTCACCCTGGGCCGCCTCTCCGTGTGCGCGAGATGGCCCGTCGCGGCGCGCTTCGGCCCGCGAACGCCGGGACCGCGCGGACCGCCGCCTCGAGCTCGGCGGGCGAGGGGGTGATCTCCGGGCGCCGGCGGGAAGGGCACCGGGGTACGGGGCGGTGAGGATCGCGATCGGTGCCTCGCGGTCCGCGAAGCGCGCCCGGGCGAGCGAGGCGATGGTGTCGCTCGCCGTGCCGCCGCTGGGGCGCGACGGGTCGACCATCACGATCCGTCCGGTCTCGGCCGCGCGCTCGAGGATCGTCGTCGCGTCGAGCGGGCAGGCGTGACGTATGTCGCGACCCGTGACCCCGATCTTTTCCTTCGCGAGCGCGTCGGCCACGTGGTCGGCGAAGGTCACCGCCCGTTCCATCGCTACGATGGTGACGTCGTCCCCTCGCGGGCGACTTCGGCCTCGGCGAAGCCGATCGTCCGGGGAACCTCGGGGACCTCGGCCTCCCCCTCGCACGTCGCCTCTCGCGCGATGAAGATCACCGGGTCCCCCTCGCGGATCGCCCGGATCGGGAGCCCCGCGGCCTCGTGAGCGCTGCTCGCCGGCGCGACTACGAGCCCGGGGACGTGGGCGAAGATCGCACGGAGGCACCGGCTGTGCGGCGAGGCGGCGCGGAAGCCCGCGCCGTTCGTCGTCCCCCGATCACGACGGCCGTGACCGCGTCGCCGGGGAACACGGAGCGGAACTCGGCCGCCTGGTCGAAGATCGGGTCGAAAGGGAGCTCGAAGGGCCGTCGAACGCTGCGATGGCCCCGGCCGACGAGAAACGGCGATCGGCCGTTCAAGGCCGAAAAGTTCGAGCGGCTCCTCGGTCCGTCCCGCTCGTAGCTTCCGGCGTTCGGTCCGGAGTCGGTCCTCGGCAAGCGCGCTTTGAACGAAACGGCCGGGTGCTCGCGCACCCGGCCGTTTCGGACCCGTTCCTCGGGCTCGCTCGTCGAATGGCGCCGCGGGCGAAGACCCGCGGCCTCACCTCACTTCAAGGTCTTGAGGTAGGCGATGACGTCGGCCCGCTTCTTCGGATCGGAGAGGCGGAACGCCATGCGCGAGCCCTTGATCACGCTCTGCGGATTCTCGAGGTACTTGTCGAGGATCTCTTCGTTGTCCCAGACGACGCCCGATTCCCTGATACCCGGCCCGTACTTGGCGGCGTAGGCGGGATCGGTGCCGGCCTTCCTGCCCCAAACGCCGAGCAGCGACGGCCCGGTCGGCTTCGCGTCGGGCTTGTCGAGATTGTGGCACGCCACGCACTGGCGGGCGACCGTCTTGCCAGCCTCGGGGTCGCCACCCTTGCCTCGCTCCTGGGCCGATGCGCCCGATACCGTGCCGGCCGCGAGCAGACCCGCGGCGACCCAAGCCATCATCCTCATCCGAGCGCCTCCATCAGGGGTTCCGCATCTCCCCCGCGAGCGCGCTCCCTAGCGCGACGCGCGGTCGCGGCCAACGCCCTTCCCGCCGCATGCGGCGAAGCGCGCACCCCCGCGCACCGCTTGCGGAGCCGTTCGAGCTTTCCCGCCTAGCCCACCGCCGCTCGGCGTGGGACGATCGCCTGCCGCTCGCCTTCGACGAGCCGTGCCGCCGCGGCCGGGTCGTCGAGCTCGCCCTCGACGGTACCGACGGACCACAACATCTCCGCGCTGCGGCGCGCGCGTTCCACGAGCTCCGCGTCGGACACGAAGAGCCGTCGTGCGATCTCGGGCCCGTGACGGGCTGCAGCCGCTTCGGCTGCCGTGGGCTCGGCGGGGTCGATCTCCATCGACCGCGGGATCGGCCGAGGGGCCCTGTCGGCCGGCTGGCGTTCCTCGCTCGTTGCCTCGTCCGGCCCCGCGACGGAGGCGTCGCGGGCCGTGATCTCGGGACGCGTCGCCCGCAACCGGCCGAGCTCCGCTTCGGCCCGCTCGCGTTCTTTCTGCAGTCGGGCGCGGCAGCGGAGGAGGGTCGCGAGTGTCGGCAGCTTACCGGGGTCGCGATCTTCGATGAGCGCCACGAGCACCCGCTCCTCGAGCGCGTCGAGCCGGCTGGCCCGCCAATATTGCGCGACGATCGCGTCGACCACCTGCTCCTCGGCGGCATCGGCCGGCTGCAGCCTGAGCCACCACGCCGCGCGCAGCCGCGCGAAGGCCGGCTGCCGGGCCGGCTCGACGGCGTCCGCCAGGGAAGGAAAGGATGCTTGGTCCGTCATGGGCCGAGATCCCGCGGTTGCGCGAGCCTTTTCGCCCATGATAGGATTGTTGTCAAGACACGCGCCGACCGAGGGGGCAGCCTCCGGGAGAAGGGTCCTCGGTGCCGCGGCACGTGCCTCCCGACACGCCCGGCGGTCGGGCGGCGCGCACCGCGGGAGGCGCGGCACGCGGCTCCCGAGGCGCAAGCGTTCGCCCTCAGCCCTCGAGCAGGCGGCGCGCCACGACCTGCGCCTGGATCTCGGCGGCACCCTCGAAAATGTTGAGGATGCGGGCGTCGCAGAGGATCCGCGAGATCGGGTATTCGAGCGCGTAGCCGTTGCCGCCGTGGACCTGGAGGGCCTGGTCGGCGGCCATCCAGGCGACCTGGGCGGCCGAGAGCTTGGCGAGCCCGGCTTCGAGATCGCACCGGCGGCCTTCGTCTTTGGCCCGTGCGGCGTGGAACGTGAGCTGCCGGGCGAGCTGGGTTTCTACTGCGGCCCAGGCGAGTTTCTGGTGGACCCGCGGGAAGGCCGAGAGCGGCTTACCGAACTGCTTGCGCTCGCGGGCGTAGGCGAGCCCCTCCTCGATCGCCGCGACGGCCACGCCCACCGCCCGGGCGGCGGTTTGGATCCGGGCACTCTCGAAGGTCGCCATGAGCTGCTTGAAGCCCTGGCCCTCGACGCCGCCCAGGAGGTTCTCGGCCGGTACGGGGAAGCGGTCGAAGGAGAGCGTGTACTCCTTCATCCCGCGATATCCGAGGACCGGGATCTCGCCGCCCGTGAGCCCCTCGACCGGGAACGGGTCCACGTCCGTCCCGCGCGGCTTCTCGGCCAAGAGGATCGAGAGGCCGCGATGGCCGCGCTCGGGCCGGGTGCGGCACAAGATCGTCATGAAGTTCGCCCGGGCGGCGTGCGTGATCCACGTCTTCTGCCCGGTCACCCGCCAGACTCCGTCCTCGAGGACGGCTCGGGTTTCGAGGTTGGCGAGGTCGGAGCCGATGTTGGGCTCGGTGAAGACCGCGGTCGGGACGAGTTCGCCCGAGGCGAGGCGTGGCAAAAAGCGCGCCTTCTGCTCGGCCGTGCCGGCCGAGGCCACGAGCTCGCCCGCGATCTCGTTGCGGGTCGGCAAGGAGCCGACCCCGATGTAGCCGCGCGAGAGCTCCTCGGTGACGAGGCACATGGCGAGCTTGCTCATGCCGAGCCCGCCGTGTTCTTCGGGCACGGTCAAGCCGAACACACCGAGCGCGGCGAGCTCCTCGAGCACCGCATCGGGGATCAAGGCGTCCTCGAGGTGCCAGCGATGGGCGTAGGGGCGGATCCGCTCCTCGGCGAAGCGGCGGAACTGGTCGCGCACGAGCTCGAGGCTGTCGTCGAGGATGCCCGGATCGCCGAGCTCGCCGGGTGCGAGGAGCTCGGCGAGCCGGCGCCGCACCTCGGGGGTGGCGCCTTCGCGCACGAGAGCTTCGACCTCGCCGCTCCGCAGCGGTCGGAGCTCGGCCTCGCCGAGGCCCAGCTCGTGCGGCCGGACGATCTCACCCTGGGCCATCGGCCAGCCGCTCGAAAGCCGGGCGAGATATTCCGAAAAACCCCAGCCGAGCTGCAGCCGCTCGCGTTCGCCGAGCCGGCCCGCGGCGCGCAGCCGCTCGGCCCAATCGAGGAGGGCCTCGAGCGAGCGCACATGGACCTCGAGCCAGGCGAGGCCGTGCGCCGCGTGCTGCTCGCGCTCGAGGAGTTCGCCGTCGAGTCGGCCGCCCGGGGCGAGCCGGGCGGCGAGCCGATCGCGGGCACGGTCGCGGACGCTCGCCGCGGCGAGGAGGGCGGCGCGGCAGGTCGAGAGCAGGTCGGGCTCGCCGCGGCGCAGCTCGGCGATGGCCGTTGCCATGTTTTCGTTCCTCTGTTACGAATGTTTCCGCAAGGGCGCCCCGGGGCCGGCCGGGTCCGGGGGCGCCGCGGCTCAGTCCTCGATCGCCTCCTCGAAGGTGCGCATCCCCGGACGCCGGGCTTGGACCAGGACCGCCATGTTGCCGGGCTTGTGCTGATTTTTCCACATCTTCGTGTGCGCCCGGGGGATGTCGGCCCAGGCGAACACCTCGCTCATGCAGGGATCGACCTGGCGGTTGAGGACGAACCGATTGGCCGCGCTCGCCTGCTTGAGGTTGGCGAAATGGCTGCCCTGCATCCGCTTCTGCCGCTGCCAGAGATAGCGGGCGTCGAGGGTCAGCTTGTAGCCGCTCGTGCCGCCGCAGATGACGACCATGCCGCCGCGTTTGACGACGAAGGCCGAGACCGGGAAGGTGGCGGCCCCGGGATGTTCGATCACGAGATCGACGTCGTTGCCCTTGCCGGTGACGTCCCAGATCGCCTTGCCGAAGCGGCGGACCTCGGCGAGCCAGCGGCCGTAGGCCTCCTTGTCCATGGGATCGGGCATCTCGCCCCAGCAGTTGAACTCCTTGCGGTTGATCACCGCCTTGGCGCCGAGCGAGAGGACGAACTCGCGCTTTTCCTCGTCCGAGATCACGCCGATCGCGTTCGCGCCGGAAGCGGCGATGAGCTGGATCGCCATCGAGCCCACCCCGCCCGCGGCCCCCCAGACGAGCACGTTGTCGCCGGGCTTCAAGATGTGCGGCGGATGGCCGAACAGCATCCGATAGGCGGTCGCGAGGGTGAGCACGTAGCAGCCCGACTCCTCCCAGGTGAGGTGCTTGGGCCGCGGCATGAGCTGGCGCGACTGCACCCGGCAGAACTGGGCGAGGCCGCCGTCCGGCGTGTCGAACCCCCAGATCCGCTGGGAGGGCGAGAACATCGGATCGCCACCGTTGCACTCCTCGTCGTCGCCGTCGTCCTGGTGGCAGTGCACCACGACCTCGTCGCCGACCTTCCAGCGCTTCACCTTCGAGCCGACCGCCCAGACGATCCCGGCGGCATCGGAGCCGGCGATGTGGAAGGGCTGTTTGTGGATGTCGAGGGGCGAGATCGGGATGCCGAGTGCCGCCCAGACCGCGTTGTAGTTGACCCCGCTCGCCATCACCATGACGAGGCACTCGTCCTCGCCGATCGCGTGGGTCGGCACGACCTCCTGCTGCATCGCCGTGACCGGGTCGCCGTGCCGGTCCTTGCGGATCACCCAGGCCCACATGTTGCGCGGCACGTGCCCGAGGGGCGGGATCTCGCCCACGTCGTAGAGGTCCTTGGTGGCGATCCGGTTGACCATCGGCGCGCCCTCGCGGTGGATCGGGATGACCTGGGCGCTGGCCCTGGCGCCGACCGGGGCCGGGGCCGTGGCCCCGGCGGAGGGGCTCGGCGCGCCGGAAGTCGCGGGCTGCGGCATTTCACCGCCGCTCGCGGCGCGCCGCGGACCGCCTGCGGTGCCGGTCGCCACCGCCGTCTCCTCGAAGAAGTCCGAGGGCTCGAGCGGGATGCCCTCGCGGCGGGCGATCGCCAAGAGCTCCTCCTGGCGGCGCGCCGGGATGGCACCCCGCCGCACCCAGCCCGAGATCGCCGTCTGCCAGATGCCCAAAAGTTCGGCGACCCGCTGCTGCGAGCCGAATTTGGCGATGATCCGTTCGACGTTCTGCCTGCTCATGTGGACCCCCCGCTCGCGTTGCGCCGCAACGTGACACGTGAGGTGATCGGCGTCAACGACGAATCGTGTTTGACGCAGCGCAGCAGAGGTGTTAGGGGATGTTCCGCACTCGGTACCGGCGGGAACCGGCGGGCCGAACGGGAACGGGGGACGGACCATGGCGAACCGGGCGGGCGAGCCGGGCAAACGCGAGAGGGACCGGCCCTGGCTGTTCCGGACCTATGCCGGCCACAGCTCGGCCGCCGCCTCCAACGCCTTGTTCCGGCAAAATCTCGCCAAGGGTCAGACGGGGCTCTCGGTGGCCTTCGACCTGCCCACCCAGACGGGCTACGACGCCGACCATCCCTTGGCCAAGGGCGAGGTCGGCAAGGTCGGGGTGCCGATCTGCTCGATCGCCGACATGGAGGTGTTGTTCGACGGCATTCCCCTCGAGCAGATGAACACCTCGATGACCATCAACGCGACCGCCCCGTGGCTGTTGGCGCTCTACGTCGCGGTCGCCGAGCGGCAGGGGGCGGATCGGAAGAAGCTCGCGGGTACCACCCAGAACGACATCGTCAAAGAATATCTCGCCCGCGGGACCTACATCTTCCCGCCCGCTCCCTCTCTCAAGCTCACGACCGACCTCATCACCTTCACGGCGCGCGAGATGCCGCGCTGGAACCCGATCAACGTCTGTTCCTATCACTTGCAGGAAGCGGGTGCCACGCCGGTCCAGGAGATCGCCTACGCGCTCGCGACCGCGATCTGCGTGTTGGACGCGGTCAAGGCCTCGGGCCAGGTGCGCCCGGAGGAACTGCCCGAGGTGGTGGGCCGCATCTCGTTCTTCGTCAACGCCGGCATCCGGTTCGTGACCGAACTTTGCAAGATGCGCGCCTTCACCCGCTTGTGGGATCGCATCACCCGCGAGCGCTACGGCGTGGAGGACCCCAAGCACCGGCTCTTCCGCTACGGTGTGCAGGTCAATTCCCTGGGGCTCACCGAGCAACAGCCGGAAAACAACGTCTATCGGATCCTTTTGGAAGCACTCGGCGTCACGCTCTCGAAGCGGGCCCGCTGCCGGGCCCTGCAGCTGCCGGCGTGGAACGAGGCGCTGGGTCTGCCGCGACCCTGGGACCAGCAATGGTCGCTGCGGCTCCAACAGATTTTGGCATACGAGACCGATCTGTTGGAGTTCGACGATCTGTTCGACGGCTCGCCGGTGATCGAAGCCAAGGTCCGCGAGCTCGAGGAGGCGGCACTCGAAGAACTCGGCCGAGTGGAGGCCATGGGAGGTGCGATCGCCGCGGTCGAGAGCGGCTACATGAAGGCACGGCTCGTGGAGAGTAACACGAAACGTGTCGCGGCGATCGCCTCGGGCGAGCTGCCGGTCGTGGGCGTCAACTGCTTCACCGAGACCGAGCCGTCACCCCTGACCGCCGGCGGGGGCGGCTTCCTCGCGGTCGACCCGGCGGCGGAGGCCGAGCAGATCGCCCGGCTCGAGGCGCATCGGGCGCGGCGCGACGGCAAGGCCGTGGCGGCCGCCCTCGCGGCGTTGCGCGAGGCGGCGCAGGAGGGCCGCAACATCGTGCCGCCCTCGATCGACTGTGCCCGAGCCGGTGTCACGACCGGGGAGTGGGCGCAAGTGTTGCGCGAAGTGTTCGGCGAATACCGAGCGCCCACGGGTGTGGCGCCGGTCGCCGGCACCGGCAGCGATCTCTTGGCGCCGGTCCGCGCCCGGGTCGAGGAGGCGAGCAGGCGTCTCGGCCGGCGGCTCAAGATCCTGGTCGGCAAGCCGGGGCTGGACGGACACTCGAACGGCGCCGAGCAGATCGCCGTCGCCGCGCGCGATTGCGGGATGGAGGTGGTCTACGACGGCATCCGCTTGACGCCCGCGCGGATCGCCGCGACCGCCCTCGAGGAGGGCGTCCACCTCGTGGGCTTGTCGATCCTCTCGGGCTCGCACGAGCCACTCGTGCGCGAGGTGCTCGAGCGGATGCGCAAGCTCGGCATCGGCGAGGTGCCGGTGGTGGTGGGCGGCATCGTCCCGCCCGCGGACGCGCGCCGGCTGCTCGCCCTCGGCGTCGCCCGGGTCTACACGCCGAAGGACTACCGGGTCGACCAGATCATGGCCGATCTCGTCGAGGTGGCGTTGGCCGCCCGGCGCCGGGCGGCCTGAAGCGCGGGGACGGTGCGGCCCGCGGTCGACACCGGTCGCCGCCACCGTGCTCTTGCGCGAACGCCCGGTCGACCCGCAGGATCCGTCGCGGCGATCGGGCGAGGGTGAGATATGCAGGAAATCCGCGTCGCGACCTTCGACGGGCCGGGGGCGAAGCCGGTGATCCGCCGCGTGCCGCGGCCGCGGGTGCCGGAGAAGGCGGCGCTGATCGCGATCGGCTGCTGCGGCGTCTGCGGCACCGATTTGCACATCCTCAAGGGACACTGGCCCAAGCCCCTGCCCTGGCCCTTCACCCTCGGGCACGAGCTCGCGGGCGTGATCGTCGAGAAGGGGCCGGCGCTCGAAACCGACTGGACCGGCCAAAAACTCGAGGTCGGCTCGAAGGTCATGCTGCCGCCCTTGATGCCCTGCGGCACCTGCGACTGGTGTCGGCGTTACCCCGAGCAGGCGAACAAGTGCCTCACCCCCGTCTATTACGGCCGGTACCTGGGCTTCGAGAAACCGCCGCACCTTTGGGGCGGCTGGGCCGAGATGGTCTACGTCGACCTCGACATGCTGCCCGGCACCAAGATCTACAAGCTGCCGGACGACATGCCGCTCTTGTTGGGCTCGCTCTCCGAGCCCCTGACATCCTGCATCCGTGCATTCGAGCGCGCCAAGAAGGCGGGCGGCTTCCCCTGGGGAGCCACGGTCGTGATCCAGGGCACGGGACCGATCGGCATTCTCGCGATCGCCGCGGCCTACGAGATGGGTGCGGGCAAGGTGATCGCGGTGGGGGCGCCCGAGAAGCCGCGGCTCGAGCTCGCTCGCGCCTTCGGTGCGGTGGCGACCGTGAACATCGAGGAGGTCACTCGGCCGGAGGAGCGGATCGCCCGGGTGCGCGAGCTCGTGGGCGGCTACGGTGCCGACCTCGTCATGGACTGTTCGGGTCACCCCTCGGCCGGGCCCGAAGGTCTCGAATTCTTGCGCGACGGGGGTTGCTACGTCGAGATGGGCCAGTTCACCGACGCCGGGCCCATCCTCACGAACTGGCACCGGATCTGCACCAAGGACGTGACGATCCTCGGATCCTGGGCGTTCACGGCCAACGACATCCCGCTCGGCATCAAGATGCTCGACAAGGCCCGCGACCGTTATCCTTGGCGGTCGATGCAGACCCTCTTCCCGTTCGACGAGGCGGGCGTGGAGGCGGCGATCGACGCCGCCAACGGGATGCAGGTCGTCAAGGCGACCATCGTTCCCGCCCCCGACCTCTGCCGGACCTGAGGCGCGGGCCGCGCGGGCGCTCGAAGGCGCGGGCCGCGGCCGGCGCTGGTGCCGGAGGCAGTAGCCGGAGAGGCCGAGGCCACCGGCGAGCAGGAGGAGCGTCCGGCGACGCGTCGAGGTCGGGCCTCGCAGGTCGCGGTTCGCCTCCGCACATAGGAGGCGCGAGCGCGCGAGCGGAGGAGGGAGATGGCGAGGATGCGGGCGATGCTCCTCGATGCGCCGGGGCGGCCCTTGCGCCCGGCCGAGTTGCCCGTGCCCGAGCCGGGCCCGGGCGAGGTGCTCGTGCGGGTGCAGGCTTGCGGGGTCTGCCGGACCGACCTCCACCTGGTCGACGGCGAGCTGCCGGACCCGAAGCTGCCCGTCGTCCCGGGCCACGAGATCGTGGGCGAGGTCGCGGCCCTCGGCCCCGGAGTCGAGGGCCTCGCGCTCGGCCGTCGGGTCGGGGTGCCCTGGCTCGGGCGGACGTGCGGGGCGTGCCGGTTCTGCCGGAGCGACCGCGAGAACTTGTGCGATGCGGCGCTCTTCACGGGCTACACCCGGAACGGCGGCTACGCCGAGTTCACGGTGGCCGACGCCCGCTATTGTTTTCCGCTGCCCGACGGCGACCCGGTGGCGCAAGCGCCTTTGCTGTGTGCCGGCTTGATCGGCTTCCGCGCCTACCGGATGGCCGGCGAGGGGAAGCGGCTCGGCCTCTACGGTTTCGGTGCGGCGGCCCACATCCTGGCGCAGATCGCCGAGGCCGACGGGCGCGAGGTCTACGCCTTCACCCGTCCGGGCGACACGGCCGCCCAGGCCTTCGCCCGCCGGCTCGGCGCCGTCTGGGCCGGCGGCTCGGACGAACGGCCGCCCGTGCCGCTCGATGCGGCGATCGTCTTCGCCCCGGTGGGCTCGCTCGTACCCACGGCGCTGCGCGCGGTCGACAAAGGCGGGGTCGTGGTCCTGGGCGGCATCCACATGAGCGACATCCCGGCCTTCCCCTACCGGATCTTGTGGGAAGAGCGGGTCGTCCGCTCGGTCGCCAACCTGACCCGCGCCGACGGGCTCGGCCTGTTCGCCAAGCTCGCCCGGACACCGGTCGTGACCGAGACCGTGCGCTTCCCGCTCGCGGCCGCGAACGAGGCGCTCGCGGCTCTGCGTGCGGGGCGGTTGCAGGGGGCGGCGGTGCTGGTACCCTGATGCCGTGCGCCGAAGAACGCCCGCACGAGACGGGCGCCGGCACGAGGAGGGTCCGCCCGTGGAGAAGCTCGAACGCGTCCGCGAGGCGCTCGCCGAGAGCGACTTCTTCGGCGCCTTGACCCAGGAGGAAATCGACCGGCTCGTGAGCCTCGGCACCATGGTCGAGGTGCCGGCCGGCCGGACGATCTTCCAGAAGGGCGATCCGGGTGACAGTCTCGCGGTCGTGGTGAGCGGGCGGGTGCGGATCGGCACCGTCACGCCGGAGGGCCGCGAAGCGGTCCTCAACTTCGTCGAACCCGGCCAGACCTTCGGCGAGATGGCGATCCTCGACGGCAAGCCGCGTAGCGCCGATGCGACCGCGCTCGAGCCGTGCGAGCTCTTTTGCCTGAAGCGGGGCGACGTCTTGGCCTTCCTCGAGCGGCATCCGGAGGTGGCGCTGCGGGTGATCGGCGTCCTCTGCCAGCGGCTGCGGCGGACGACCGAGATGGTCGAGGACGCCGCGCTGCGGGCCATGGCGCCGCGGATCGCCCGGGCGCTCTTGCGCCTCGCCGCCGACCACGGCCGGCCGGTCGCGGACGGCGTGCGGATCGAACTCGATCTCTCTCAACGCGAGCTCGGCGCCTATTGCGGGCTCGCGCGCGAGAACGTGAACCGACAGCTCTCGCTTTGGCGCGAAGCCGGGCTCGTACGCCAGGAAGGGCGCCGGCTCGTGCTGCGCGACCGGCCGGCGCTCGAGAAGATCGCGGCCGACGGGCGCTGAGGGGGCACCGACCCGGGCCGCCGGCTCCCGACCACGTGGTCCTCGGTCGGCGACCCGGCGTTAACCAAAAGGTAGAGATTTGCGGATAGGGTCTTGCGCACACTGTGCGGTTGAGTAACCATCGCGCGGGAGCGGGGTGCGCAACGGCGCTCAGCGGGAGAGATGGGGATGCGGGCGAGGATGGCATTGTTGACCGCCGCCGCGGCGGTCGGGCTGTTCGCGATGTCGGAGGGTGCCCTGGCGCAGAAAAAGGGCGGGACGTTCGTCGCCGACAACGTCCTCTGGCTGCCCGAGGTTTTCGACGCGCTGAGCGCCACCAACAAGCAGGCGGTGCAGAGCGAGCGGCGGGCCGAGGACGCGATCTTCAAGAAGGTCCAACGGGCCCTCTCGCGCAAAGACTTCAGTGCGCTCTCGCGCAGCGAGCTCGCCCGGATCCTGAGCATCTCCAACCTGAACGTGAGCGACCGCGACCTCACGCCGGACGACCTCGACGACACCGGGCCGTTCGCCTACGCCGGGCTCGATCGGATGATCGGCGTCGGCGTGAACGACTCGCGCAGCTTCCGGGTCGATCTCAGCCAGAACTTTTTGCCGACCTTGCTCGTCCCGACGGTCGACGACGGCGACATCGTCGACTGGACGCCGCTCGACGAGGTCTACTCGATCACCGGGGTGCGCAAGGGTAAGGGTGGCGCCAAGCTCGCCAAGAACGGGATCGACTTCGACCCTTCGACCGGCGAGCTCCAGGTCACGCTCAAGAAGCCGTTCGCCGACAAGCAGTTCGTCAACCTGATCATCGAGCTCGACGACGGCTCGAGCCCGAGCAAGGGGAAGGGCAAGAAGAGGGCCCGGGCAGCGACACCGTCGTTCCAGGTGACGATCGCCAACATGACCCTGCCGCTCGCCACCGAGCCGATCGAAGTGGAG
>Ga0197142_1002422_pt1 | contig 16375 bp, 13 predicted proteins | sample GBS60_MetaG_FD_148614 | JGI IMG/M metagenome (GOLD analysis project Ga0197142, IMG submission 148614) | Sediment microbial communities from Great Boiling Springs, Gerlach, Nevada, United States - GBS 60_MetaG | ecosystem: Environmental > Aquatic > Thermal springs > Hot (42-90C) > Sediment...
GCTTTGCGGCGGCCCGCTGCTTTGATCTGGAGGTGTGGTTTCCCTCCCAAAACCGCTACCGGGAGATCTCCAGTTGCTCCAACTGCTGGGATTTCCAGGCCCGCCGCGCCAACCTGCGCTACAAAGAAGCAGGGCAAAAGGGTACCCACTTCGTCCACACCCTAAATGGCTCTGGCTTGGCGGTGGGACGTACTCTGGCTGCTCTGTTGGAAAATCACCAGCAGCCAGACGGCTCGATCCGCATTCCCCAGGCACTGCGTCCTTTTCTGAGCTCCCGCTTCCTGGCTGAAGACGGCACTCTTCGACCCTGATTAAGCCCCAACTCAGGAAGGAAAGGCCCTGGAGGCGCTTAAGCTAGCCTGGAGAGGTATTCCTACTTTGGCAAGGGGTCATGTTGCCTAGGCATCGTCCCAAAAAACTGTCGCTAGGCCCTCTGGAAGCAGAGATCCTTGAGATCCTCTGGGATCTGGGCAGCGCTAGCACTCGCCAAATCCACGAGCGCATCCTGGCCGATCCCAACCGCGAGTTGGCCTATGCCTCAGTAACCACCGTCTTGCAGCGCTTGAGCCAAAAAGGCTGGGTAAGCTGTGAACGGCGCACAGATGCCGAGGGGCGGCCTCTGCCAATGCTGTGGCGGCCCTGTCTCTCTCGCCAGGAAGCTGCCAGCCTGAGGGCCTTTGACCACTTGCAGCAGTTTTTGGCCGTCGGGGATCCCGACACAGTGGCAGCCTTTGCCGACAGTCTGGATCAAGCCAGCGTGTCCCAGTTGCAGGCGATTGCCGAGCGGCTGCGGGCGGCGCGGGAAGCCAGGAGGGATCCCCAATGAGCCACTTGGGCATGTTGCTGTTGGGTTTGGGCTTAAGTTGGCTGTGGCGAGCCCAGGTGCGGCTGGATAGAGGGGGTTCCTGGGCCCAGCGCTGGCAGTGGGCCTGGATCCACTTCTTGCTGCCGCCGCTGTTTTTGCTGACCACTGCTTTTGCTCTAGCTTGGATGGGGCCATCGGGACAAATGGCCGGGTCAGGAGGCTGGTTCTGCTATGGCTGTGCGCTGCTGGTGCTGGCCGTGGCTGGGGGCGTAGCCTTGCACTGGGCTTGGGAGTTCTGGCGCTCCTGCCGACGTGCTCACCTCCAGGCTCTGGCCCAAGTTGATCTGTACGGCTCTCCGGCCTACGTCCTGGATTTGGAGATCCCTTTTGCCGCCCAAGTGGGGGTGTGGAAGCCGCAATTGGTGGTTAGCCGCGGCTTGCTGGAGCAGTTGGAGGAAGAGCACCTGCAGGCAGTGCTGGCCCACGAAGAGGCCCATCGCCACTACCGCGATACCTTGTGGATGTTTGCAGCTGGTTGGCTGCGGCGCCTCAGCAGCTGGCTGCCGAATACAGAGGTTCTCTGGCAAGAACTGCTGACGCTGCGGGAGCTGCGGGCAGATCGCTGGGCGGCCCAGCGGGTGGATCCCTTGGTGCTGGGAGAGGCGTTGCTCCAGGTAGTGGGCTATGGGGTAAGAGGGCAGCCGTCCAACGCTTGGGTCGGCTTTGCCCTGGAAATGGGCTCCCCTCTTGGAGGACGCCTGCAGGAGCGCATTGAGGCTCTGCTGCAGGCAGAGGGGTCTGAAGTCTCTGGGCCCTCGCCATTCGCGGGGAGTTGGGCTTGGCTGGGGTTGGCGCTGTTGCCTTTGCTTACTATTCCCTTTCACACCTAAGGCCAGGCTTGCCGATTGGCTGCTGCGTAGGGGTAGACAGTTCTTGCGTAGGGGTAGACAGTTCTTCTTGAGGGTTGAGGGTTTCTAGCGCTGGCAAGGCTGTAGCTGGCATTGCCGCAGGGGCAGGGCTCGGGGCAAGACCAAGGGGCAAATGGGAACTGGCAAGAGCCAACTCCTGCAGGGCCGCTTGGGCTGGCTGGAACTGGGGATCCAGCTCTAGGCAGCGCTGCAAACTAGCTTGGGCGGCCTCCCGCTGACCAGCCCGCAGTTGGATTAGCCCCAAGGTATGCCAAAAGGCAGGCCGCTGCGGCTGCAACTCTGTGGCCCGTTGGGCGTCGGCTAAGGCCAGCTCCAGCTTCCCCAGCTTCAGGACTTCCCAAGCGCGGTTGTTGAGGGCCACCGCGTCTTCTGGGGTGAGCTCTAGGACGCGCGAGTAGGCTTGCGCCGCTTTCTCTGCCTCCCCAAGGTCGCCATAGACCAGCCCTAGGGCAAACCAGCCCCAGGGATCTTGCTCATTGAGGCTAATCAGCCGCTGACTGGCAGCAAGGGCCTCCTCCAGCCGGCCCAAGCGCCGCAGGCTGGTGATCTGGCCAAACCAGCAGGCTACGCTGCCAGGGCGCTGCTGCACAAGGCGGTGGAACTCCTCCAAGCTGGCCTCGTATTGCCCCAACTCCTGTAGAGCTGCCGCCAAGGCATAGCGAGCCGGAAAGTCCTCTGGCCGGATCTTCAGGGCCTCCTCGAAGTGGATGCAGGCCTCTTTGAGATAGCCCAGTTTCTGGAAAGCCACGCCGCGGGCATACCAGCCTTTGGGGTTGTCAGCGTCATAGCGCAGGGCGCGCTCCAAGGCCTTGCTGGCTAACCGGTACTGCCCAAGGCACAACAGGGCCACACCCAAGTTGTAGAGCGTAACGGGATCCCGGCGGCGCAGCCGCAGCGAGCGCTTGTAACACTCGATAGCAGAGCGCAGCCGCTGGCAGTGGAACAGGGCATTGCCTTGGTAGCGCCAGACCCGTGCGCTTCTGGGGTTGAGCTTTAAGACCCGGGCAAAACTGGCCGCCGCTGCACTAGGCCGCCGCAGCCGTCGCAGGGCAATCCCCCGCCCCAACCAGCTGCGGGCTTGCTTAGGGTTATACCGCAACGCCTTGTTCAAGCTGTTGAGGGCCAGCTTTGGCCGCTTGAGTTGCAGCAGACGAATGCCGCGATTGTGCCAGGCTAAGGCGTCTTCGGGGTTGCTCTCCAGCACCTTGTCGTAGTTAACCACCGCCGCTTTGTACTGGCCCAGGCGCCCCAGAATTAGCGCCAAGCGCAGCCGGGTCTCCTCATCGTAGGGGTTAATGCTCAGGGATCCGTGGTAGCTGTCTATTGCCTCACGGTAGCGGCCTAACTGCACCAGCACATCGCCGCGGCGACTCCAGGCCAGGGCAAAGTTGGGATCCATGTTCAAGGCGCGGTCGTAGGCAGCCAGGGCTTCAGTTAGGTTGCCTCGCTTGCGCCATTCTTCTGCGCGCTCAAACTGGATATCGGCGCTGTTCCACTGAAACAGGCGCTGAAGAAATTGCAAAATGGCAATCTTGCGCGCCCCTTCCTCCGGGGTGGCGGAGGGGATTTCGCCGGTAGCAATGCGCAGGATAGCTAGCTGAATGGCTCGCAGAAAAGCTTGGAACCCCCGCACCTCCTCATCTTCAGGAAGTTCCTCGCGGCGGCGGTATTGCAGCCGAAATCGCTGCAGATCACCAGGGGCGGGAAAGCTGGGATCCAAGAAGTGCATCAGCTCGCGGGCCCGGTACTCAAACAGCACCGGATCCTCCTCAGAGCCACTAAAATCCAGCAGGGGCGCTTCTGCTAGGGGCTGAGGCAGCTCGGTGGGCGTGTGGAGCAGCGTCAGCAAACGCTGGTTTTGTCGGGGTGGGGCGTGGGAGAAACCGCTGTAGAGTTCATCTCGGGGCCAGGGATTGGCAACGAATTCCGGCGAGGCCACCACCCCAATCCAGCGGCACTGTTCGATGGCCAGTTGCTGTTCCAGCTTACGGTCATCCCCCGGTTGCAGCCTCCAGCGGTCAAACCAGACCTTGAACCCTTCTCGGTCCAGCCGCTCGGCCAGTTGCTGTACCCAGCGAGCCTGGGCGCGGTGGTAGCGCAGAAAGAGATCAAATTTGTAGTGTTCTGAAGACATGAACGCCCACTTGCTGATTTCTTCCAGCTTATCCTTGCCACCGCCTGGGCGGCTGGGGGGGATAAGGCGCAACGTTTGGCCGCCATCGGGGAGGGCAGCGGCTCTTCTTGGATAGGGCCAGGATGGCACCCTCCTCTTGTCAATCGCCCTCTCATGAGGCAACGTCTTTGGCTTGCTTCCGCAAAGCGGTAGCCAGGGGCTTTAAGGGCTTCCTCCTGCAGCTGAAAACGTAGACTCCACTGCAGAGCTCCGGGCCAGTTTACGGCAGCCCCAGCTAGAGCACTTACCTTGGCTTCTCCCCAAGCCCCCTTGGGGCAACACCGCTCCGCCTTGGCAGGCGGCTGCTGCTAGCACCCGTAGAAGTTGCAGACTAGGTCAGGGGTTGTTGCATAGTGGTAGTAGGGTCGTTCTTGGCTTGCGGGCAGCGCTTCGTCGGGAAGGCTTTTGCGCCGCGTTTTTCAGTGAAACCCGTTCCCCTCGGTACCTACGGCACTTGGCAAGGGATCCCTGGCCCCCACCAGACAGCTGAGGCGCTGGGCAACCCTGGGGTGAAGGTCATTGGATCCCCGGCGCTGCTAGCCCTGATTGAGGGGTGCAGCAACACAACTCTGCAGCCTTTTTACGAGGCGGAGGAGGCAGCCGTTGGGATCCGCTTTGCTTTGGACCACTGCTCAGCAGCAGTGGTGGGGGAGCCTTTACAGGTTCAGGTTAAGGTGGTGGAGGTAACGGGAAGGCGCGTTCAGTTTAAGGTGGAGATCCTCCAGCAGGGACGGCTCGTGATGCACGGCTCCTACACCTGTCAGGTAGTTGATTTGCCCCGTTTCCTGGCCCGCTATGGATTGAAGGCAGGGGATTAAAGCCGGGCTTGCGCTCCTTGGGGGGCTGCTGCTGGCTATCTCTAGGGGGTGGTGGCTCTGCCGCCAGTCTCCCCTAGGGGCTGGCCTTAACCCTGGGGTGGCTTGACCTCCTCGCCGCCCTAACTGGGCCAGGTGCCTGCCTAGGTGTGACTTCTTTTACCCAGGGGGTGCAGGAGCTTTTGGCAATTTCAACCTGGCAGAGCAAACCCTTGCTAAACTGCTGAGTTAAATAGCCGCTCCAGATCGAGTGCTCAGTCGTCTTAGCGAGGGGAAGACATCGTGGCAACGGGTGCCTATGCATTGGTGGATAGCCTGCATCGCCATGGGGTGCGGCACATTTTCGGCTATCCAGGAGGAGCCATCCTGCCCATCTACGATGAGCTGTACAAGGCCGAGTCGCAAGGGCTACTTAAACATTTCCTAGTCCGCCACGAACAGGCTGCTGCCCACGCTGCTGATGGTTACGCCCGCGCTACGGGCAAGGTGGGGGTGTGCTTTGCCACCTCGGGGCCAGGGGCAACCAACCTGGTGACAGGCATTGCCAACGCCATGATGGACTCTGTGCCTCTGGTAGCGATTACCGGCCAGGTGCCCCGTCATCTAATCGGTACCGACGGCTTTCAGGAGACTGACATTTTTGGCATCACCCTGCCCATTGTCAAGCACTCCTACGTGGTGCGCGATCCGCGGCAGATGGCCCGGATTGTGGCCGAGGCCTTCCACATTGCCAGCACCGGGCGACCAGGTCCAGTGCTGATTGACATCCCTAAAGATGTGGGCTTGGAAGAGTTCGACTACCAGCCCGTCACTGAGGTCAATATTCCTGGCTACCGACCCACGGTGCGGGGCAACCCTCGCCAGATCCACGCGGCAGCCAAGCTGATTCTGCAGGCCAAGCGGCCCTTGCTCTACGTGGGCGGCGGGGCCATCATCTCCGGGGCCCACGCCGAGATCGCCGAGCTAGCCCACACCTACCAGATCCCGGTAACCACCACTCTCATGGGCAAAGGGGCCTTTGATGAGAATGATCCCCTCTCGGTGGGGATGCTGGGCATGCACGGCACGGCCTACGCCAACTTTGCTGTTACCGAGTGCGACCTGCTCATTGCCCTCGGAGCCCGCTTCGACGACCGCGTAACCGGCAAGCTGGACGAATTTGCCAAGCATGCCAAAGTTATCCACGTCGACATCGATCCGGCAGAGGTGGGCAAAAACCGGATCCCTGACGTGCCGATTGTGGGGGATGTACGCACCGTTTTGGTGGAGCTGTTGGCGCAGCTAAGCAAAATGCCCTACACTCCTGGCCAGACGCAAGCTTGGCTTGCACGCATCGAGCGCTGGAAACGGGACTACCCCTTGCAGGTGCCCTCCTATGAGGGTGTGATTGCCCCGCAACAGGTTATTGACGCCTTTCGACGCCATGCTCCCCACGCCTACTACACCACCGATGTAGGTCAGCACCAAATGTGGGCGGCGCAGTTTCTGCGCACCGGACCACGCCGTTGGATCTCTAGCTCTGGCCTGGGGACCATGGGCTACGGCTTCCCAGCGGCTATGGGGGTCAAGGTGGCCCTGCCCCATGAGGAAGTCATCTGCATCAGTGGCGATGCCAGCTTCCAGATGAATATGCAAGAATTGGGCACGGTGGCCCAGTACGGCATTGCCACCAAAGTGGCCATTATCAACAACGGCTGGCAAGGCATGGTGCGGCAGTGGCAACAGGCCTTTCACGGGGAGCGCTATTCCCACTCCGACATGGCTGCGGGCATGCCAGATTTTGTCAAGCTGGCCGAAGCCTTTGGTGTCAAGGGCATGCGCGTCGATCACCCCGATCAAGTAGACGATGCCATCCAGGAGATGCTGCGCCACGAAGGCCCAGTAGTGGTTGACTTTGTGGTCAAGCGGGACGAGAACTGCTACCCAATGGTGCCCGCCGGCAAAGCCAATTACCAGATGATTGGGCTGCCAGAAAAGCGGCAACTGGAGCAAGCTGCCGAGCTCATCTACTGCCCCAACTGCGGCACCAAAAACCCCAGCCTGCACAAGTTTTGTGCCGAGTGCGGCACCAAGCTCTAGAAGCGGCAGGGCTGGCCATCCAGGCAAGGAAGCAGGGATCCCTTGGCAACAAGGCCCGAGCTCGGCAGCGGAAAGTCCGCAGGGAGGTCGATTTATTTCAAACTGCACTCGTTTCAAACCAGATTGAAGAAAACACAGCGGGGCAGCTTGGTAACCCTCCGTCCAGCTCGCGTTAGCGGGACGTAGTCCTTGAGCGACTTGAGTCGCTCGCCAATGCTATCACCCACCCCGGTGAAGAAGCCGGGCAGTGCTGTAAGTCAACGTGGACTGCGTAAGAATCCCCAACTTTCCCGAGGGCACCGCTGCCGCGACTGCAAGAGAGGCGAGTGAGGCCCAAGTAGTCGGATCTTTTTCCACCCGGTGCGGCTGGAGACTGCCCCCAGGTTTCAGAGGGGCCGGTAAACCCGGTAGTTGAGGTTGGGGAAGATGTTGTCCATGTATTCCACCTTGGCCAGCCACTGCTCGTCTTCGGGGGTGGCTGTTTCCCGCCGAAACCGGCCGGCTTGGATCTTCTCGTAGAGGTGGTTGAAGCGCAGCAGGTGAGACTTGGTGCGGCGTACCGCATAGGGAACCATCGTCCCCGTGCGCATGATGAAGGCCCAGTCGGAAGATTGGGCCAACAGCACTTCCCGCGCTGCCTGGTTCAGGGCTCGCCACTCCAGGTCATCGGCAGGCTCACGGCGGCTCAGCTCAATCATGCGCTCGGTAGCCTTGTGCAGGTGGGGATAGATCCAGGCATTGGTGGGGTTGAGCCAGTACTCGTGGAAGCCGCGCGCCCCCCAGCTGGACTGAGCCGGTTTGCACACCTGGTGGGTGGGGTTCTCCCGCAGGTACTCCGCCAAGTGAGTCATGCGATAGGTGTTTTGGTCAAAGTAGCTCTTGCGGATGAGGAAATCCAAAAACCAGGGTCCCTCGTACCACCAGTGGCCAAAGAGCTCGGCATCGTAGGGAGCCACCACCAGCGGCGGGCGCCCCATGACGCTGTACAAGTACTCGATCTGCCGCTGGCGGTTGAACATAAAGTTGCCCGCATGTTCGGCCGCTTTTTCTCGCGCCCAGTAGGGATCGTAGAGTTCCTTCTGCCCTAGATCTAGGTTCCGCCCCGTGATGCGGTGGTACTTGATGCCGGTGTTTTTCCGCTGGCCATTGGGCATGATGTAAGGCTTGATGTACTCGTAGTCGGCCTCATACCCCAGGTCTTTGTAGAACTCGCGATAGACGGGATCCCCGGGATAGCCCACCTCTGCCGACCACACTTGCTGCGAGGACTCGTGATCCCGCCCAAAGACGGCAACGCCGGTCTCGGTAAAAATGGGAGCGTACATGCCGTAGCGCGGCCGCGGCTTGGCATAGAGCAGGCCGTGGGCGTCGGTGATCATGTAGCGCAGGCCAGCATCGGCAACCAGCCGCTCCAACCCTTGGTAGTAGGCACATTCCGGCAGCCAGATCCCCCGCGGCCATTGGCCAAAGTGCTCGTTGTAGTGCTCGCAGGCCACAATCAGCTGCGCCCAAACCGCCTGGGGGTACATCTGCATCAGGGGCAGGTAAGCATGGGTAGCGGCGCAGGTGATGATCTCCAGGTTGCCGCTGTCTTGAAACTGCTTGAAGGCCCGCACCAGATCCCGGTCGTAGCGCTCCCAGAGATCCCGCACCATGGCAAATTGCTTGATGTAGTGCTCCGCTAGGTAGCGAATATGGCCGTTGTGGGCATTCTTGTCGTACTCCAGCTGGGCCAGCTCCTCCAACTTGGTTAGGTAGTGGTCGTAGCGCTCCTGCAGCAAGGGATCCCGCAGCATCGACACCAGAGGCGGCGTCAGGGACATGGTGAGGCGAAAGTCAATGCCATCTCGCTGCAGCCCCTCGAACATGTGCAGCAGCGGGACATAGGTCTCGGTGATGGCTTCGTAGAGCCATTCTTCTTCCAGCACAAAGTCCTGCTCAGGGTGGCGCACAAAGGGCAGGTGCGCGTGGAGTACCAAGGCAAGATAACCCATAGCAGCCAGGGATCCTCAGGGAAGATAACGGAGTCAGCTCAGCTTCCTCAGCAATAAATCTGTGGGGAAGTTAAGAGTAGGATTGCTACCTATCCTCCAGCATTTCCCCCTTGCGGTCAAGGGCTGGGATCACTGGGGATCACTCAGCGGTGACGAATGAACTCGTAGATCTCCAGATATTCTTTGCCAGGGTAGTTCCAGGAGTAGTCGTAGCTCATGCCCTGGATTTGCAGTTGGCGGAACTGGTCGGGAGCGGTATACCACAGGTCGATGGCCCGATCCAGCGCTGACTCTAGGGCTGCTTGATCCGTGTGGTAGAACACGTAGCCATTGCGTTGCTCAGGCAATTTGCGACTGTCGTAGTCGCGGTCAAAAACCGTGTCCGCTAGGCCGCCCACTCCTCTCACCACCGGAACTGTGCCGTACTTGAGGCCGATCATCTGAGTGAGGCCGCAGGGCTCGTAGTGGCTGGGTACCACGAGGATATCTGCCCCTGCATAGATAAGGTGGGAGAGTTCTTCGTTGAAGCCCAACTCAATGTGAACGTCGGGGTTGTCGTTGAGGTAGCCTTTCTCGTGGGCAAACCAGGCGCCAATTCCCGGCTCCGTTGCCGATCCCAGTAGGACAAACTGAGCATTTTTAAACAAGGAGCGGTAGATGGCATGATGCACCAAATGCACGCCTTTTTGTTCATCTAGCCGCCCAACATAGGCCACAATCGGTTTCTCGGCATCTTGCAACAACAGCCGATCCCGCAGCGCCTTCTTGTTTTTGGCCTTGTTTTCCAAAGTTTGCGCTGTGTAGCGAAAAGGAATAAAGCGATCAATCTCAGGGTTCCAGATGTCATAGTCAACGCCATTCAAAATGCCACGGAACTTGTGCTGGTGCAAGTAGAGCGTGTGTCCCAGACCGTAGCCGTAATCACCAAACCGTGCCTCCAGAGCGTGTGTGGGTGAGACTGTTGTTACAAAGTTAGAAAAAACAATTCCCCCTTTCATAAAGTTGATGGCAAAGGGGTTGAAGTTGTCACGCAAGCGATCGTAGTGGAAGTAATAAGACTCGCGGTTGAGTCCCGTGGCCCAAAGAATTTCCGGCCCGCCAAGACCCTGGTGCTTAAAGTTGTGAATGGTGTAGCATACCCGCTGGTTTTCCATGCCGTGGTACTTGTAGATCTCAAACAGTAGCACTGGCACCAGGCCCGTCTGCCAGTCATGGCAATGGATGATGTCGGGACGCTTGTTGCTCTTGAGGAGAAACTCTAGGGCAGCTTTGCTGAAAAAGGCAAAGCGCATGTTGTCATCTGGGCAGCCGTAATAACACCCCCGATTGAAAAAGTTATCGCTGGAGTGGGGCTCAATGAAAAAGCACAGGCGGCCATGCACCCAGCCGCAGTACACCGAGCAGTGAATAGCCCCGCCATACCAAGGCACCCAGAGGTCGCGGTAGGCGTCGTGCAGGCCCCAGATTTGGTCATAGCGCATGGTGTCGTACTTAGGCAGAATCAGCTCGACGCAGTGCCCCCGCACTTCCAGCTCCCGGCTGAGGCCGTACACCACATCCCCTAGCCCCCCCGCCTTGATGACTGGGGCACATTCAGAGGCAATCTGCACAATGTACATTTCGAGATCTCCCGTAGCAGTGCCTTACCTTTCTTCACAAAAGATAATCCCTCCTGCCTTGGGAGCACATCTCCCGCAAGGCTAAAAAAGGATCCCCCTGGCGGGATCCTCAGCTCATTCCTTCCAGGGCTGGCTGGGGGATCTCTCAATACCACTGCTGGGCGTAGAGGCGCTGCAGCAAGTAGAACACAAACAAGGGCACGTCGACGCGGCGCTCGTCGATCATGAAAGACTCGAGAGTGCTGGGTAGGGATCCGGCAGTAGTACAGCAGAAGAACTTACGGCCATTTAGGGAGCCGTCGGCAAAGAGGACGCTAAACTGCTTCTGGCCGCCAGCAAACGAGCCAATCAGCGTCTTGCCTTCCAGGCGCAGTTGCAAATCGTGGACGCCGCGTTTTTGAAAGGCAGCAATGGCCGCTGGGATCACTTCTTCTGTAATCAGTTGCTCGAAGGGTTTTTCTTCTTTGACTTCTCTGGCGGTTTTTTTCGCAGCAGCCTTGGGAGAGTCCTGGGTGGGGGTGGTTTCTTCAGACATGGGGTAATGCTCCAACGGGGGTGCAGGAAGGGGGAAGAGAGCTAGCTTTTGGGAATGTACTGGTCCACCACTTTTTCTGCAGGGATCTGCGGGAAGCCCATGCTGTAGTTGGGGGTGCGCCCTTGCAGGTTGTAGGCAATCTCCCCTTGCCTAAGGAGAGAGCGGATGAAGTGCTCCAGGTCAGAGCCAATGCGGCGGAGGTTGTACTCGGTCAGATCCCGGCCTCTGTACTCTTCTACCAATTCCTCGAAACGGGCATAGACCTTCTGCAGGGCTGCCTCGTTCCAGACCAGCTCGTTATCGGGATCCACGTCAAGGGTCAGCACATCGTCGCGGGGCACCAGGCGGTTGTCGGGGGTAACCTCGCCAGCAAAGATGTGAACGTGGCGGGTAGTGCACTTTAGCATGGCAATCGCTCCGGTCCTTCTCTTCTTACAGTATCACTCCCAAGGCTGAGGTGGGATCCCTTGCCCCTCCAATCCTCCTTGCCAAGGGAAGGGGAGAAGCGGGATCCCTCTGGCTTTGGGTAGGGGTTTGGACCTCAGTTTGAGGGGTGGCGGAGCAGTTTTAGGTAGATTGAATTAAGTCAACAATATTCTGCTTCATTTTGCTACAAATTCTATCAAGAGGCCAGTCGTTGGGATCGTGGCCAAAGGGGTTCTCGATTTCAAGACCAATCTGCTCAACGCCAAAGAGCATAAAGGCCAACAATCCCACAATAGGACCAGTCATCCAATCCAGCTCCTCCACCATCTGAAAGGGCAAAGACAAACAGTAGAGTAGCAACAACTGCTGGAGATGTAAGGCGTAAGCCGTAGGTATGGGGGTCATCAAGATGGGCTCGCAGGCACCCAGAGCTTCCACCATACCGTTATGATCGCTAGCTGATAGACTTCCACACGACCCTTCTCGTACTGGCGCTGGAGATAATCTCCTATCCAAAAGGCAATTTGTAAGGGGGGATGATTGAGGTTTTGAAGGCGTTGCAACTGCTCTGAGCTAAGGAGGGGCTGTAGCTCAGCGGGTAAAAATTCTTAGCACAGGTGTTGCTTTACAGCTATGGCGAAAGCGGGCAGCAGATACAGGATTTTGATTTTCTCTTCCCAATCGCTTGGCTGCTTTTCCGCAATAGCTACCCAAATGAGACGGGCCAGGTTGCGCACCTCGTTGCTTTCCGCCCTTCCCAAAACCGCTCATAGGCAGTATTGGTGCGAAAGAAAGGTTGGGCACAAACGCCACTGAAGAGAGCAGCACCAGGGGCAAGCCTAACTCATAGAGCCCAGAAACCAGGATCCCTAGCAGGGCACAAAAAAGGGTGCGGGGAAGCACCGCGGGCACAACGGACCCATACAACTGCACAGCCAGGCCCAACCAGCGCAGCCCTTCCCCGGAAAGGTATTGGCGAACCATGGGATAGCGCTGGCAAGCTCGCTCTCTATCCTACTGTTTGCCCTTGCTTCAAGCAGGCTAGGATCACGGCCCTGGGTCCCATTTTCGCTAGACCTTCTCGGCTCCAAGTTAGGGGTCGAGCCCCTGCTTCTGGGCTTCAAGAGGCAGAAAGGCTTGGCAGTTTAGCTGGGCATACCCATAGCTAGGGCCTGGCCAGCTGCAAAGAGAAGTGACCTACAACCCAAACGCCTTGTTGCTGTTTGCAAGAAGGAAGCTTTGCCTTAGCGGAAGTTTGCAACGGTGTCTAAGTTTTTTACCTAGGCGGCATCCTTTTCGAGCACCTTCTCCGCCTTTGGCTTCTCGGCGCTGGCCAGAGGCTCGTCATCACTAGTGGGGTTATTCATCTCTTGCTTAAAGCTGCGCAATGCTTTGCCAAAGGCACTGCCCAACTCCGGCAGCTTCTTGGGGCCGAACACAACCACTGCAATGATCCCAATCACGGCCAGCTCTGGCAGACCCATGCCAAAGATGCTCACAGCCAGGATGGGTTTGCTCGACAGCAGGATAGCCATAAGTCCTCAAAACCTCAAAAACAGAACGAGCCAACCAATCTTGCTAGCAAGGAGGAGAATTACCCCCTCCCAACTCTAGCAGGTTTTCCCGGGGGCAGAAAGGTTTGGCTGCTACCGCTATGGCTCTGGCAATCCCTGCGCTACCAAAAGCGGCAGCCGAGCACCGCTAGACTGAGATTGTTGCTTTGTTGAAGCTTGCCGATGGGCTTTCTCCTGTCTGCCGAACAAGTGCTTCAGTTCGTCACCAACCAGTGGCAGGATCCCTATGCTGTTTTGGGGCCGCAGCAGATAGAGCAGGGGGAGGTGTCCTTCTGGCTGGTGCGGGCCCTGGTGCCCAATGCCAAACAGGTTTGGCTGGTGGAACGCGCCACTGGGCAGGCCCACCCCATGCAGCCGCTGCATCCAGAAACGTTGTTTGAGCTGCGCTTTGCGCCTGGCACGCCGGTTCCAGACTACTTTCTGCGGGCGCAGCGGGTTTGGGATCCGGAGGGCCAGCACTTGGAAGAGTGGGAGGATCCCTATCGCTTTCCCCTGGAGAAGGTCAACCACATCGGTGAGCTGGATCGCTACCTCTTTAACGAGGGGAATCACCACCGCATCTACGAGAAGCTGGGCGCTCATCCCATCAGCGTAGATGGGGTTCAGGGAGTCCACTTTGCCGTCTGGGCTCCCAACGCCCGCAATGTCAGTGTCATTGGCGACTTCAACCACTGGGATGGCCGCCAACACCAGATGAAGCGGCTGGGCGAAAGCGGCATCTGGGCGGTGTTCATCCCTGGTGTTGGGCCAGGAGCCGTCTACAAGTACGAGGTGAAAACTGCCTGGGGGGATATCTACGAAAAGTCAGATCCCTATGGCTTTCAGCAGGAGGTGCGACCCAAAACCGGCTCAATTGTAGCCGACCTCCACACCTATACCTGGCACGACCAGGAGTGGCTGGAAAAGCGGGCTGCCACCGACCCCCTGCGCTCGCCCATCTCGGTGTACGAGGTGCATTTGGGATCCTGGATGCACGCTTCCACGGAAGACCCCCCCGCTGATGGGCACCTGGTGCCGGTGGAGCAAAAGCCCAACACCCGCTTTCTTACCTACCGGGAGCTGGCGGACAAATTGATCCCCTATGTCAAGGAGCTGGGCTTTACCCACATCGAGCTCTTACCCGTGGCCGAGCACCCCTTCGACGGCTCCTGGGGCTACCAGGTTATTGGCTACTACGCGGTAACCTCCCGCTACGGCTCGCCCCAAGACTTCATGTACTTTGTCGATCGCGCCCACCAAGAAGGGATCGGCGTCATTGTCGATTGGGTGCCGGGGCATTTTCCCAAAGATGGGCATGGGCTGGCCTTTTTTGACGGTACCCACCTCTACGAATATGCCGACCCCCGCAAGGGTGAACACAAGGGCTGGGGCACTTTAGTTTTCAACTACGGCCGCAACGAGGTGCGCAACTATCTAATAGCCAATGCCCTCTTTTGGTTTGACAAATACCACATCGACGGCCTTCGGGTAGATGCGGTGGCCTCAATGCTCTATCTGGATTACGACCGCAAGGAGTGGATCCCCAACTGCTACGGTGGGCGAGAGCATTTGGAGGCGATTGACTTCCTTCGCCAGCTCAATACCCTTATTTTCAAGTACTACCCTGGCGTTCTTTCCATTGCCGAGGAATCCACTGCCTGGCCAATGGTAACCTGGCCAACCCATGTGGGTGGTCTGGGCTTTAACCTCAAGTGGAACATGGGCTGGATGCACGACCTGCTGAATTACTTCCGCATGGATCCCTGGTTCCGCCAGTTCCATCACAACCTAGTGACTTTCAGCCTCATGTATGCCTTCAGTGAAAATTACATGCTGGCTTTTTCCCACGATGAGGTGGTGCACGGCAAAAGCCACATGTTGGGCAAAATGCCAGGGGATGTGTGGCACAAGTTTGCCAGTTTGCGGGCCCTCTACGGCTACATGTTCACCCACCCCGGCAAGAAAACTTTGTTCATGAGCATGGAGTTTGGCCAGTGGAACGAGTGGAATGTTTGGGCAGATCTAGACTGGGAGCTGCTGCAGTATGAGCCCCACGCCAAGCTGCGCCACTACGTAGCCACCCTCAACCATCTCTTGCGCTCGCAGCCAGCTCTCTACACTCAAGACACCAAGCCAGAAGGGTTCCGCTGGATTGACTGCAGCGACCATCGGGGCATTATCTCCTTTATCCGCTATGGGGAGGATCCCAGGGAGTGGCTAGTGGTAGTCTGTAACTTTACGCCGGTGGTTTGGCCGAATTACCGCATTGGCGTGCCGCAGCGAGGGTTTTACCGGGAACTGCTCAACAGCGACGCGGTAGAGTTCTGGGGCAGCGGGGTTGGCAACCTAGGGGGCAAGTGGACGGATGACTGGCCCTACCACAACCTGCCCTACTCGCTTGAGCTCTGCCTGCCCCCTCTTTCGACCTTGGTGCTGAAGTGGCAGCCGCCCCAGCCGGCTGAGAGCTCAACGTGACCTACTCCCCCACTCATGCCGACGCATAGAGTGCGGGCTTCAAGGACTACGTCCCGCTTCGCGAACAGTGACTCCCGCTACTGCGTCGGACATTTCCCGGGCTTTAGCGCTCCGCGCCGCTGGCGCGAAAAGAACGGGACGCCCCACCGCTCTGTACTTGATAACTCTCGCCGAGTTGAACCCACAGTGCGGACAGGGGTGCCAACGCTCATCCAGCTTTTTAGGCACTTCTCGACCGCACCCGGAGCACTCTTGACTGCTACCGCGGGGATTCACTGCAATCGTTAACAGCCCAGCTCTTACAGCCTTGACTGCCAGAATTTGCAGGAATTGTCCCCACCGCCATCGAGAATAGACTTACAGCCTGTTAAACCAACTTCGGAAGCAGGATGGATTGATCAGGAGTAAAGAAGTCTGCACTCTCTGCTCCATGCTCTACTTCCCAACTCTGGAAAACTGCCGAACAAAGTGCTTCAACACCGACCCCATCATCTCAATGGGATTCACTTCCGTTGCATACACAGGCAGGTGTAGGATTCGCGCTCCTGTTCCCCTAATCAGTTCTTCAACTTCTCGACTCCTATGAAGCTATCCATAACCCCAACCTTGCTCGCATCTAGCTTCGGACATAACTCACTTCTCAAAAACTGCAAAAAATCCCCTTTCTTCATCCCACCCTTGATGACACGACAGCCAACTACTCCTCTCAGAGAAATAGCTCCAATAACAGTATGCTTCTCCCCCTTGTATCTCTGACGATAATGATAAGCTCTTTGACCGCGTAAACTCCGAGCTACTCCCCGTTCCATCCCCTCCCACACCCCTGTCTGGTCGAGAGCAATCAGATCCTCCGCTGGAATATCTCTGACTTCTTGACTATAAGCTAGTCGTTCTCTTTGCACCTCCTCTTCTTGGACTCTCGCGCTGCGGTAAGTCTTTTTTTTAGAGTCATTCCTTGCTTTTTCAAGAAGT
>Ga0197142_1002423_pt1 | contig 16368 bp, 12 predicted proteins | sample GBS60_MetaG_FD_148614 | JGI IMG/M metagenome (GOLD analysis project Ga0197142, IMG submission 148614) | Sediment microbial communities from Great Boiling Springs, Gerlach, Nevada, United States - GBS 60_MetaG | ecosystem: Environmental > Aquatic > Thermal springs > Hot (42-90C) > Sediment...
GTCACTACTTCCTCACCTTCATACCAGCAGTCATAATCTGTTGGAAAAGCCAAAGTTCCATAGCATATTTCAGCTTCTCTTGCAAGATATGCCTCTGGTAGGTTAGTCATTCCTATGACATCAACATCAAATTTTCTCCATAGTAAACTTGCCGCTTTTGAGGAAAATTGCGGTCCTTCTATGCATATATATGTTCCTCCTTTGTGTGTGACTACTCCTGCTTCTTTTGATGATTCTGAAAGAGCTTCAAAAATTTCTGGACACACAGGTTCTGCAAATCCAACGTGTGCTACAATTCCGTCTTCAAAAAAAGTTCTCGCTCTTGAAACTGTCATATCTAAAAACTGTGAGACAATTACTGCGTCTCCTGGTCTTATATGTTCCTTCATACTACCTACTGCTGATACACTTATTATTCTCTGAACTCCCAATTTTTTTAATGCAAATATATTTGCTCTGAAATTTATTTTGTGTGGAGGAATAGTGTGGTTTCTACCGTGTCTTGGAAGGAAAGCAACTTTCTTACCTTCAAGTTCTCCTGTGACTATTTTGTCGGAAGGCTTTCCAAACGGAGTTTCAACTTCTACCTCTTCCTTTACTTTCAATCCTTCTATTTTGTAAAGACCAGTTCCCCCTATTATTCCTATCATTGATTTTCACCTCCCAATTTCCTTGTTTTGTTTTGCTAATTTAGTTTATCATTATTTTTAATTTTATTATTCGGTTTATTTTTCTTTGCTATCTAATTTTTTATTTATAGTTTTTTTGTTTTTTAATTTTTGCCAGCTCAATTTTTCCCAAGTAGAATGTCCCTTATCCTCTTTACTTCTGGTTGGTCAAATGGATTTATTCCTATAATTTTTCCAACAAGAGCGATTGCTATCTTGAATGAAAAAAGAAAGTATGAAACTTCTTCTGGTGTTTCTCCTATCTCAATCTTCATAACTGGGATTTTTTCAGAGAAAACTTTGAATGTTGCTTCTGCTTCCTTTAAATTTTCCTTGTATTTTGCTCTGTTTTTTGGAAGAATAAAGATTGCACATTTTTGATTTGGATTTGCCAGAATAAGTTGAGCAATTGAATGCTGAAAATGTGGTCCAAGAATTGGTAAAGGGGTTATTCCTTTGCTGTCTTTACCTAGGCTTTCTCCTATAAGCTGTGAGGTTATTTCTCCGAGCTCAAAAAGTTTTCTTGAATAAAAGCACAAAAATAAATCCTGATTTTTTCTTTTCTCTATGTTCTCTAAAAGAAATTCAGTTAGTTTAAAGTGTAAGGAATTTTTATCAAAAATATTTTTTCTTACTTTTTCTATTCCTCTTTTTACTTTTTTGAGTATATCTTCCCTTGTGAGTTTTAGTAGAGGATAAGATATGAAGAAGGTAGAAAACCTTCCTGATAGTTTTTCGGGGAAATGAATTATTTTGGCTTGATTTTTTTGAGCAAATTTATAAAGAGGGGTATTTTCGTTGTGTGTTGTGATAACTAAAATATCAAAGTTTCTCTTTTTTTTCTTTTTCTGATTTTGGGTTTTAATGAATTTTTCAGCGGTCTTCATTAAAGATATTGTTTCAAAAGTCTCACCAGATTTTGATACGATATAAAGCGTGTAATTTTTGCTCTTTTTCATCTTTTCTTGAAGTTCATATTTGTCTTCTGGGGATTCAAAAAATTTCACATCAATTCCACTTAACTTGAATATAGCTCTGGGTCCCGATGATGAACCACCTATTCCTACCCAAAATATCTCTCCTTTGATTTTTTTTAAATTTTCACTTTGTTTTTTCAGTTCTTCTTCTGCTACTTTGTCCTGTATCAAGAAAATCCATTCGGAATTTTCTGCTGATTTAAGTGCTTCTTCAAGAAATTTTTTTAAATTTTCGTATAGGTTTTCTTCTTCTTTAAAATTCTCTTTTTTGCTCAAACTCTCTTTTTCTCCTAAATTTTCCATCTTGCAAAAATAGATTCACACTTTGTTTTTATTTTTGTTTCTTCTTTCTTACTATCTACTTGTTTTTCTTTTTATCAAATTTATATTTTACCATTTTCCATGAATTTTCTTATGTTTCTCATAGCTTGTTTTATTCTGTTTTCATTTTCAACGAGAGCTACTCTTATAAAACCTTCTCCTGATTGACCGAAAGCTACTCCTGGTGCTACTGCGACTTCTGCTTTTTCAAGTAGTAGTTCAGAAAATTTTATTGAGCCGAGTTTTTGAAAATCTTGAGGAATTTTTGCCCAAACGAACATGGAACCTTGTGGCGCTTCAATTTCCCATCCTATTTTTTTGAGCCAGCTTACCACTACATCTCTTCTTCTCTGATATATTTGGGCTACCTTTTTAGGATAATCTTCTGCTTCTCTCATAGCTATTATTGCTGAAATTTGTATAGGTTGAAACACTCCGTATTCCATCCAGCTTTTTATTTTTGATAGTGCAGAAACCAACGTTGGATTACCAAGTGCAAAACCTATTCTGAATCCCGCCATGCAAAAACCTTTTGACATTGAGTAAAATTCTATAGCTATTTTTTTAGCTTCTTTTATTTGTAGTATTGATGGGGCTTCGTATCCATCAAATACAATATCTGCATAGGCAAAATCGTGAATTAGCCATATTCCCTCAGAGATTGCGAAATCTACTATCTTTTTGAAGAATTCCAAGTGTACGCACTTTGTTGTTGGGTTGTTAGGAAAAGAAATGATGATTGCTTTTGGTTTAGGATAGGTTGTTCTCAGAACTTTTTCAAGGTTGCCAAAAAAATCTCCGTTCATAGGGAACGTTCTAACATCTGCTCCTGCTATTATTGGAGCGTAAAGATGAGCAGGATATGCTGGCTCTGGAACGAGGACTGTATCACCTTGCGACAAAATTGCAAACATAAGTTGAAAAAACCCCATTTTCGTTCCATTCACTGGTGCTACCTCTCTTTCTGGATCGAGCTCTACATCCCATATTTTTTTATATCTTTTTGCTATTTCTTCTCTGAGTTTAGGGAGCCCGTATGTGATTGAGTATCTGTGATTTCTTGGGTCCTCAACCGCTTCTTTTATTTTATTTACAACTTGTGGAGGTGCTGGGATATTTGGGTTCCCCATCCCAAGATCTATTACATCTACCCCTTTTCTTCTAAGCTCCTGTTTTTTCTGGTTTATTGAAGATAGTATGTAAGCGGGAAGTCTTTTGAGTCGGGGGAAATTTTCAAAAACTATAAACTCACTTTCAAACATCCCAATAAAATTGATTTTAAAATTTTTATATCAAAGTTCCTTATTTTTTGATTTGCTTATTTTGGGCTAATAAGAACTCCAATTTAGCTTTTTTTATTTTAATTTTTTATTTTTTTTAAATTTTATCTGAAATGAGGCAAGAGAAAAAAAATAGTTTTATTGCTATCCGTTTTTCTCTGTGCAAACTTGTTTTATTATTAACTTTTATTTCTGCTTTTGTCTCATCTTGTTATACTTTTCAGAAGGTAAATACAAGGATTGATAATGTTGAGGCTCGTCAGGTGAAAATCGAAGAATATGTTGAAAGCACAAGAAAAGAATTAGAGAAAATAAGGAAAATTCTCGCTGATATGGAAGCTAAAATTTCTGCTGTTGATGAAAGGACAGCAAAGCAATCCGCTACATCTTCTGATATAGAAAAGCTCAAATTAGATCTCTCTCAGCTTGAAAGGAGGTTAAGTTTGATTGAGGTCAAGTTAAGTATGCTTGAATCAAAATTTGAAGGGAGGGAAAAGAAGGAGAGGGACGAAAAATTAGGCGGTAGCAATAAAAAGTTAGATGAAAGGGAAGCGAAGGAGAAATTAAATGAAGCAAAGGATCTCATAGTAAATGGCAAGATTGACGATGCCATAAATATTATCAATTCGTTGGTGTCTTCGGGCTATGATTCTTATGAGCTTCGTTTTACTCTGGGGGATGCCCTTTTCAGAAAAGGTGATTACAAGGGTTCAGTTACGGAGTGGATGAGAATAGTAAATGACGAGGACAAGATAGGAAAAGATTCTGATATTTTACCAAGAACTTATCTTAGGTTGGGCCAAGCTTTTACGAGATTAGGAGATACGAAGAGTGCTCAGCTTATGCTACGAGCAGTAATTTCAAAATTCCCAAATAGCCCAGAAGCTAAAACTGCAAAAAATATCCTTGAAAATATGAAATGAAGATGAAAAAAATAAAAATTTACACCTTTTTCTATTATAATTTACTCTTTCCTTGAAATTAATTTGTCAATATCTTGTTGAAGAGATCTGACCACTTCTGCTGATCTTTTCAGAGCTTTCATTTCCTCTTCTTTGAGTTCAAATTCAACTATTTTTTCCGCTCCATTTTTCCCAAGTATTACAGGAACACCAACGAATATCCCATGAATCCCGTATTCTCCTTCGCATAAAACACAGCATGGAAGAATTCTTTTTCTATCAAAAACTATCGCTTCTACCATTTCGAGTACAGCAGCGGATGGTGCATAGTATGCTGAGCCAGTTTTAAGTAAAGAGACTATCTCTGCTCCCGCATTTCTTGTCCTCTCTATTATTTTTTCGAGTTTTTCTTTTGGTAACAATTTCTCTACTGGAACACCCCCAACTTGTGTGTAGCTCAAAACTGGTACCATAGTGTCTCCATGGCTTCCGAGAACAAATGCATTTATATCTTTCGGTGATACTCCTAAATCCATTGCAAGGAATGCTCTGAATCTTGCGGTATCTAAAACTCCTGCCATTCCCATAATCCTATTTTTTGGAAATCCTGTTATTTTGTATGCTGTATATGTCATTGCGTCGAGGGGATTTGACACAACTATTACTGTTGAATTTGGGCAGAACTTTTTTATTTTCTCTGATGTATCTTTAACTATTTTGAAGTTTATTTCTAAAAGTTCCTCCCTTGACATTCCCGGTTTTCTTGGGACTCCTGCTGTTACTATGACTATATCTGAATTTTCTGCTAACTCCCATGAATCTCCTCCTTGAATATTTACGTCGTATCCCATTATTGGTGCGCTTTGCGCTATATCAAGGGCTTTACCACGAGCAAGGTCTCCGACTATATCTATTAAAGCTATTTCTGCGAAGTTTTTTTCCGCAAGCCTTTGAGCCAATGTTCCACCTACCATTCCAGCTCCTACAACTGTTATTTTTGCTTTCATCTTTATTTCCTCCTTCCCTTTGTTTTTATTTTTATTCTCTTATTTGATTTTTCTTTTTTTTAGGTTTTGTTCTATTTTTTATTTTTTTGTTAAAGTTTGATTTATGAGGGAGATTTTATTGAAAGTGGTAAATTACATCAAGGTTCCTTCTGTATTGGCTTTTCTATATTCAGTTTTGGTCTTCGTAGTTTTGATGGTTGGGAGAAAAATTCAAGATGAACACTTACGAGGAGCAGTTGCTCTATTTCCAGTTGCCTCCTTGCTTATAATATTCTTTTCTGCTATCATTTTCCAAATTATAAAAGAGAAGATGAAAAAAGGTCAGGGTTAGAAGTAATAAGTTCTCCTAATTTTTCCTCAACTTTTTCAGAGGATTTTAATCCGAGTTTTTTCATAAGTTTCAAACCTTTCTTTGCTGCCGGTACAACATAAGGAATAAATTTTTTGTTTTTCTTCTCTTTGAAGATGAACATAAATCTACCTGCTGCTTTTAAGGTTCGTTGTATCCCGCACATTTCATAATGAACTTCAAAATCTTTTGGTATTTTAAATCCTTTCTCTTCGCTTTTTTGCTTGTACAAAGATTTTATTTTCTCTTCAAGATTTTCTGGAATATCGACATAGGCATCGTAGGTCAAAGATACAAGATCATAAACGTATGGACCGAGCAATGCGTCCTGAAAATCAAGTATTCCAACTTTTCCATCATCAATGCACATCAGATTTTTTGAGTGAAAATCTCTGTGAGTGAAAACATAAGGTGTCTGAGATAAGTAATCAGAAATTTCTTCAAATTCTTTTTTTATTTCTTGGTCTTTATCCATTGTAAATCCCATGAAAAACTCGCAGAAGTGGTTGAATTCCCACATTAACATATTTTTTGTGAATTTTAGTTCAAACGCATAGCAATTTTCATCTCTTTCTGCATTCTGCATAATGCAAAGCTGCTCTATTGCGTCAAGATAAAAAATTTCTGATTTTGCAAATCCATTCTCTCTTATAAAAACATCAAGAGGGGTTCTTCCGAAATCTTCAAGTATAAGAATTTTGTTTCCATCGTATTGGTAAATTTTTGGTATTCTGACCCCAGCTTTCGAGAGGAATCTTGCTATGTTTATGAATGGTAGTTCTTTGAAATTTATTTGCTTTTCAAGGATCTCCTCAAATATAATGCGAGGATCTGTGTCACCCATCACCATCGCAATTTTCGTTGTTTTGTCAGGAAAGAAAAGTCTGAAATATCTTCTTGATGATGCGTCAGGTGTTAGTGGTTCAACATCAATAACACTTATCCTTTCTCTTTCAAGGAAATTGATAAGCTTCTCAAAATAAGAATCGGACAAATTTTTGTCTTTCTCCATCTGCATATTATAATTATGCAATGTATAAATTAGAATTTGGAGATGGAGTTTGGTAAAAATAAAAATAAGGATAAAAGGTTTGCAATTGTTCTTTCTGGTGGAGGAGCTCGCGGTGCGTACGAGGTCGGAGTGCTAAAATATATCTTCTTGGATTTTCCACGTGAGAGCGGAATAAAACCTCATTTTGATATATTCTGTGGAACAAGTGTGGGAGCTATACACATAGCTTTTCTTGCCTCATACATAAGGCAGATACAAGAAAATATCAGAATTCTTATCTCGATATGGGAAAAAATGAGAATGGAAACTTATATGAAAGTAAATTTCTCTTTCATTTTCGAGATTCTCAAAGGATATGAAAGTAAAAGGGAAAGTTCTGATGAGGAAAATATCAATATGCTGAAAAGAGCTCTTTTTGATGTCTCAAATCTCAACACGATAATATCAAAAGGGATAAATTGGGAAATGATAAACAGAAATGTCATAGATGGAATGATTCATTCAGTTTGTGTTTTTGCAACACACATAGCGTCTGGTATCACAAGAGCTTTTATAAACTCTCTGGAAATCATATCAGAGTGGAAAAGGGACCCTTTTATAGATTTCAAGCAAGTGGCTTTCCGTCCAGAGCATGTTTTAGCTTCTGCTGCCATACCCATAATATTTCCACCTGTGAAAATAGATGGTCAATGGTATTGCGATGGTGGTGTAAGACTTAATACACCTTTATCACCTGCTATAAGACTTGGAGCAGACAAAATATTCTCAGTTGTTCTGAGATACTATGAACCTTCCCCGCTGAAAAAAAGGGAGGAGGTTTATCCAAATATATTTTACATAATGGGAAAAATATTGAATTCTTTATTTCTTGATAGAATAGCCTATGAATTTTCTCGTCTTGAAGTTATGAACCAGCTCATAGATACAGTGAAAAGTTCATTAGGAGAAGAAGAATTTGAAAAAATAAGTAAAAAGATGAAGGAGGTAAGGGGGTATGAGTTGAAAATAGTAGATCTGCTTTATATAAGACCTTCGGAGGACATAGGAAAAATAGCCTATGAATGCGCAAAAAAATACGCCCGCATCCCAACATCACGCAGCAAAGCCCTTATAAAACTTGTGTTAGAGCTCTCACCAAGTGTTGATTCTGATGTTATAAGCTATATATTCTTTGAACCATCTTATACATCTGAACTTATAAGGCTTGGCTACGAAGATGCAAAAAAACAAGCGGACGATATTTTCAAATTCTTCTCATCGTAAATTTTAAATCTCAAGCAAAATAAAGTAAATGAAATATCTGAAAATCAGTCCTATCTGATTTGGTATTAATCTTGCAGATAAACTTGAATTTTAAAAATTTGCATACTAAACTTAAAATATGAGCAAATCGAAAACATCAGATTATGAAAGCGAAAAGAGCACGAGGGAAAATGGAAATAATAAGTGGTTAAAAGACAAAAGCGATTTTACACCTCCAAATTGCGCATCAGATGAAACTTTATCTGGAATAAAACTGAAAGAATTTTACTCACCAGAAGATGTAAAGGTAGATGAGAGTTATTACGAGGAGAAACTCGGGCATCCGGGTGAATTTCCCTTCACAAGAGGGATACATAAAAATATGTATAGGGGAAAGCTTTGGACAATAAGACAATTTTCTGGATTTGGAAGAGCGGAAGACACAAACAAAAGATGGAAATTTCTTTTGGAGCAAGGACAATCCGGGCTCTCAACCGCTTTTGATATGCCAACCCTTATGGGATTAGATTCAGATCATCCTTTGGCAGATGGTGAGGTTGGAGTAGAAGGTGTTGCAATAGATACACTGGCTGACCTTGAAAAACTCTTTGATGGTGTTCCACTTGATAAAATATCAGTTTCATTTACAATAAATGCTCCTGCAATTTGGCTTTATTCTTTGTATCTTTGCCTTGCCGAAAAAAGGGGAGTTGATACGAAAATTTTGCGAGGAACTATTCAGAATGATATATTGAAAGAGTATCATGCACAAAATGAGTGGGTTTTCCCACCAGAACCCTCTATGAAGCTCATAGTTGATATGTTTGAATACTCTGCTTCTCATACTCCTAAATTTAACATAATTTCAGTTTCAGGATATCATATAAGGGAAGCTGGCTCTGACGCAATTCAAGAACTCGCTTTTACCCTTGCCGATGGTTTTGCTTATGTAGAAGCTGGAATTCAAAGGGGGCTTGATGTTGATGTCTTCGCTCCTATGATTTCTTTCTTCTTTAACTGTCATATAGATTTCTTTGAGGAAATTGCAAAATTCAGAGCCGCAAGAAGAATATGGGCAAAATATATGAGAGAAAAATATAATGCAAAGAATCCTCGCTCTTTGTTTCTTAGGTTCCATACTCAAACTGCTGGGTGTTCTCTTACTGCTCAACAACCAGAAGTCAATATAATCAGAACAACTCTGGAGGCTCTTGCAGCTGTTTTGGGAGGAACTCAATCTTTGCACACAAATTCATTTGATGAAGCTATTTGTTTGCCATCTGAACTTGCAGCAAGGGTTGCTGTTAGAACACAGCAGGTAATAGCTTATGAAAGTGGTGTTGCATCTGTTGCTGATCCTCTTGCTGGGTCTTTTTATGTTGAATGGCTTACGAATAAAATGGAGGAGGAAGCTGAAAAATACTTTGAAAAGATACTCAAAATGGGCAACGGCTCTTTTTATCAAGGAGTGCTTGAGGGGATAAAGAATGGATTTTTCAGGAAGGAGATAGCGAGGGCTTCTTTTGAGTTCCAGAGCAAAGTTGAAAGGAAAGAAAGAATAATAGTCGGAGTTAATGCATTTGAAGAAGAAGACGGTGAGAGATTTGAATTCCCAAAATTTAGACTTAATCCATCCTGCCAAGACGAGCAGATAAAATTCTTAAAGTATATAAAATCAACGAGAGATAATAAAGCTGTTTTACAGAGACTAAATGATTTGAAGTCTGCTGCCAAGCAAGGTAAAAATCTCGTACCATTTATAAAAGATGCAGTTAAAGAATATGCTACGGAAGGCGAAATAATTGATACATTAAAAGAAGTTTACGGAGAATTTCTTGACCTAAAAATTCTTTGATGATTTGATGAGTAAAAATGCATTTACATCATCTAAAAAGAGAGATAGATTAAAAAAGGCTTTTTTTCTCCTTGTTGTCTTATCTTCTGTTTCTTTCCTCACAGCTGTTGTGACTCAGATGATATCTTCTGTTTCAAGGTCAGGTGTAATTTTGTCTGATGTGAAAAATTCTATTCTTGCAGATTCTCTATGCGACTCTGCATTAGATATAGTTAAAAGGATCCTCCAAGATGATCTATCTCGTGGAAGATATGATTTTTATTCTGAGAACTTTGCAAATGAGGAGGAGCTTTGGTCTAAAACTTATATTTTACCTGTTGATGTTCTTTATGGTAAGATCAGAGTTATAATAACAGATGAAAATGCAAAGCTTAATGTTAATGCCCTTGTAGATTCTCAGGGGAAAACAGAAGCCGTTGCAAGGCAGAACTATCTAAAAGTATTTCAGAAATTCCTAAAAATTATGAGGTTAGACGAGAGATTTGCAGGATATATTCAGGACTGGATAGATTTTGACTCAGAAGGTATCTTTGAAATTCATCAGCAATCTCGTAACTGGTTTATACCTTATCCGGAGGAGCTTTTATTTGTATCAAATCTTGTAAAAATAGATATAAGTCCTTTGATTTCAGATTATTTTGAGGGTAGGCCAGATGCTACTGGATATCCATATATAACTTTTTGGCCATACGCTGGTGCTATGAAAATAAATGTAAATACTGCTCCAAAAGAAATTATAGCTTCTTTCATAGATAAAGATGATGCTCTTGATATTGCTGATAAGATTGTGAGGGAAAGAAAAGATAACCCTTTTAAGACCTTTTCTGAGTTTTTAGTCTTTCTTTCTAAGCTCGTTCCGCTTTCACCTGAAAATTTTTTCAATTTGCGTCCAGAAATGATTTTTGATATAGGTTCGGAGATCTTTTCAGTCAAAATTTTTTGTGAATCTTATGGGGTTCAATCTGGACTTCAAGTTGTTCTTATGAGAGGTGCCACAGAACAAAGCTTTGAGACTTTATTTTTCCGGCGTTTTTAACTCCCTTTAACTATTTATTTACTTTTGTTTGGATTTGAATTTTTTCTTGATCTTGGATTTGAATTTCTCCCCTTGAAATTTTAAAATACTAAAAAAATGAAAATTTAAGTTTAGAGATGAAAAAACATCAAAATCTTCTCTACTATTTTCTATCGTTGATTTTCCATTCTGTTTATCTAATTATCTTTACTCTATATCCGGGTTCTGGTCTATCTCAGGAAAGGAATCAGAAAGAAAAGGAGATTATGGAAGTCCTCAGTAATATTCGTTCAGATATACAGCGAATAAATAAAGATGTTTCTGATATGAGACAATCTATCTTACGCATGGGTGAGAAAATAAAAGATTATCAGCTAAAAACTCAGACCTTCGAAAGTTCTGTATCTTCGGTTTTGTCTGATGTGGGAAATATCAGGAAAGTTTTAGATAATATTGAGAAAGAAGTTATAAATTTGAAGTCAAGACCTGATTTATCTGGAAAGGTTGAAGACTTGGAAAGAAAATTGGATTTTCTATCTGCAAGTTTAAAATTCCTTTTCGGTGGATTAATTGTCTCGCTTTTCTTTTCTTTTTTATCTCTGATTTTATCCATAAGTCAAGGTAGGAGAACTCGCAGGGGTTTGAGATTTTAGATGAGGTTTAGATTTTAATTCCTTATTCAATTTTCTCAAATCATTATTCTATACTTTGAACTTTATCCGGATTAAATCCCCATCCTGAATTATGTAGTCCCTTCCTACTGTTTTAAAAATACCTTTGCTGTAAGCTTCTGCATCTGATTTACAATTTTTGTATTCCTGAAAGTTTGCAATCTCTGCTGATATGAAACCTTTTTGCATGTCCGAGTGTATCATTCCTGCTGCTTCGAAAACACGAGTCCCATTTCTTACTATCCAGCTTCTTAACTCTTTCCCTTCAAAACCAGTAAAGAATATAACTAAATCCATCGTTTTTTTTATGAATTCGGTTAATATTTGCCTTAATGGAGTTATACCAAATTCTTTGACTTCGTCCTCTGTTAGATCAAATTCAGACATGGCATCACATATAAGAGTATCATCTCTGTTGAGTTCATTTTTGAGTTTATTCCACTGATCTTTTCCTAAATCTGTATTTATTATAATGAAGTAAGGTTTTGCTGTTATGAGTTGAAGTGATTTTATTTCCTCCTCTGCTATTTTTTTCTCTTTTTCCTTCGCAAGATCTATTTTAAATTCTCCATTTTGAGCAAATTGTTCAATTGCTTTCTTTATTTTTTCTAAAACATGGAGAATTTCCTCTGCATCTTTTTGACCCACTGACGCAAGTTTTTTAATTTTTTCTTCTCTTCTTGAAAGAACTTCAAGGTCGCTCATCGAGATCTCATACCTCAAAATATCAAAATCCCTTTTTAGGTCATCCTCGCCTTCAACATGTGGGACAGATTTTAGAAATCTCAAGACATAGACAACAACATCAAGGGGTCTTATGTAAGATAAGAATTCATTACCAAGTCCTAATCCTTCGTGAGCACCTTTTATTAGACCAGCTACATCAACTATTTCAACTGCTGGATATTTTACTTCTGATGATCTAAGAATTTTTCCTATTATTTCTGCTCTTGGCTCATACATTATCATAATTCCTTGATTTTTGCTTTTTGTAGTAAAGGGGTAGGGAGCGACTTCTGCTGATGTTTTGCAAAGAAGGTTGAAAATTGTAGTTTTACCACTTGAAGGTAACCCGACAAAACCAACTCTTATTTTCTCACCATAAAGCATGCGATTTACCTTTGAGAGTTTAATTTTCTCACGAACTCAGCTGTTTTTTCAATAACTAAATTGAGATGTTCTGGATTTGTAAATCTGTGATCTCCGCCTTCAACTTTGAAGAATTCTTTCGGTGGTCTTGCTAAATTGAAAATTTCTAATCCTTCTTTTATATCAACGGTTTCGTCTTTATCTCCATGAATTATAAGTATGGGAGGATTTTTCTGGAGTGCATCTTCAATTTTCAACCTACCTATATTTACTTTTGGTGGGCATAGAGCGACCAAACCTTTTGCATGATCTCCGAGTAATATTGCTACTGTTCCACCAAGACTTGAACCAACAAGATAAATTCTGTTTTCATCTAAATTTTCTTTTGCGAATTTGATTACTGCCTTTGCATCCTTAATTCTACCTTCAAGATCATATTTATCTCCTTCTGTTTCTCCACATCCTCTGAAGTCAAATCTCACAAAGTAAAAACCATTTTTTTCAAATTCTTCTCCCATCATCGCATACTTTGGACTATCCTTGAATGATTCGAATCCGTGTAGAGCAATTACAACTCCTTTTTTTTGACCTTCTGGTTCATGAACAACAGCTGATATATCTATATCTCCTTTTATCTTTATCTTTTTCTGCATAAAAATATAGATAAGTTTTAATGAAAAGTGAGCAAAATTTTTATTTTCGCAAAGATAAATTTATTTATTTTTTGAGATTTTTGATGTGAATTTCGGATGTATAGTTTTTATTGGTTTGCGAGTTGTGGTATAAGTTCTTTTGCATTTTCAAATCCAACCATTTTTGAAAACTCATATGAGTAAAGATTTTCAAGTAGTTTTTGAAATTTATCTTGCCTTTCTGGATTTTCTATTAGCTCAAAAGCCAAGTTATAAATTTCAGCTTTTATTTTTGAAGAGAAATCTTTATTTTGTTGTTGTCTTTGGTTTCTCATATTATCTAAGTCTTTTGGCCAATCTTGTTTTCCCTTTTTACCTTCCAAGTAATGAATTATTCCAATTACAATAGATTTTATGTTTTCTTTTGCTTTGCCATCAGAATCAGACATAAGTTGATTATAATATTGTGCAAAAGAATTGAGAATAAAACTATGTAAAAATTCAACAAATTTTTCCTTGCTTTTGCTTTTTTGTGAGTAAAAGAAAAGGAAGTTTTTAGTAAAGTAGTAAAGCTTTGTCGCGTTAAAAAGGAAACCTTTATCTTTTACTTTCCTCCATATATGAGTATATGGTGTATAAATCAGTTTTATATTTTCTTTTCTCATTCTATCCATAAACTCATTATCTTCAAAATAAAGGAAAAATTCTTCGTTAAGGTAACCTATTTTTTCAAAGAGTTCTGCTTTTGCGAAAAAATTCCCTCCGCTGAGGAATAAGGCAGGAATGATTCCAATATCTTCTTCTTTGAACGGAACTTCCGATGCTTTCAATCCATCATAAAGGCATAGACCAGTTTTATAATCTTTTGCTTTGCAGGTTACCACAAGAGAATCTGTGTAAAGTAAAGTTTTTAGGAGTTCAAAAGGAGATTTCTTATCTACAACTATATCAGGATTTAAGATCCAGATATATTTTGATTTAAGTTCTTCTTTTGCGAACTTTATACCTTTATTTATTCCTCCTGCAAACCCATTGTTTATATTTTTTATAAGGAAAAATCTTTCAGGGATTATTTCTTTGAGTCCATCTTGTAATTTTTTGAATTCGGTTTCATCTTCTGAGTTATCTACGACTACAAGATAAATTTTCTCATAGTCAGATTTTTTTAAAGATAGAGCAAGTTCAAAAACATCATCAGAAGAAAAGAAATTTACTGTGATACAAGAGATTTGAGGTTTTGACATAAGTTCAATGGCTCTTTCTCTGAAAAAGTTTTTATCTTTCGCTTTCCCTGAAAAATTGAATAAGAACTTATATTTTCCCTTTAAATTAAGGGGGAGATAGTTCATCGGATTTTCCTCTTCTTTTCCGAGAAGAAGGATATCAGGAGATGGGACATTTCCGTATCCATATTTTTTGATGAGTTTTTTTGCGAAGTTCCAAATCGAGATTTGATTTAGCTTTTCTGCATTCTCTTTATCTGAATTGAAGCTTACATGATAAATGTGCTGGACCAAAACAGAAGGTTTTAGAACTATTTTATATCCTTTTTCCCTTATTCTCAGAGAAAGGTCGAAATCTTCCATACCTAATATCAAGTTTTCATCAAGCATTCCGAGCTCTTGGATTTTCGATTTTCTTGTTGCAAAGCAAAATCCAGCGAAACTTTCTAAATCTTCCGAGTAATCGTTGTAAAAATATCTTAGAATATACGGTGTAATGTCTCCTGCGATCTTTGTAAATTTTATAAGGCTTTGATAATATACTACCTGATCACTTACAGGAGCAACCACGCATACATCATTATTTTCTTTTAGTTCTTTATAAAATATTTCAAGCCAGTCAGGAGTTACAACAATTGCATCAGGGTTTATAATGACTATGAATTCGTTTTTACAAGCTTTTATGCCTTGATTTACAGCTTTTGCAAATCCAATATTTTCTTGGTTAAAGATAACTTTAACATTTGGGGATTTTTTCTGGAAGTCAATAAGAATTTGGCGGGTCTTGTCTTTTGAGTTGTTATCTATTACTAAAATTTCATCAGAAACTTTTGAGTTTTCTAAAATTCTTTTAAGACAATCTTTTATTGTTTGTTCTGAGTTGTAAGTGATAATGATTATGGAGAAATCATCCCTTGTTTTTCTCACTACAAGATTTTCTATTACAAATTCTCTTGCCTTGCCCTTTATTTTGTCAAAGAGCTTAAATAAAAATTTTCTCAAATCATCTCTTTGTTTTGATATTTCCTCAATTCCGGTTGCTTCTCCATATTCTATGATGCTTGCTAATTCTAAAATTATAGTTTCATGATGTTTTAGGAGTTCGTAAGTTTTTATTTTATCCTTGATATTGAAAAATTCAAGTGCGTTATCTTGCAAAAACCATATTGCATCTTCAGAAACTGGTATTAAAGCCTCATACTTATAATTTTTTTTATGATTTCTCACTATATAAGTTATTTTATCTGAGAGAAAGGCTTTTCCGCCTTTTCTCATAATACCTAAACTTGTGAAAAGATCTGCAGTTCCTTTCGTTTCTTTTCCATTAATATGGAAAATATCAAAGTCTAAATCGCGTTTCCTGAAAAGTGGAAAACCTGCGAGAAAATGAAGGTTTATCAATATTTCCCTTATGAAATCATCCCATTCCATAAATTGCCCTTTGAATAATTTTGGATATCTTGAATAGAACTGATTAAAAATTGCGATGTTTTCATAGACTTTTAAGTTTTCATCTACAAATACTCCTTTACCTGTTGAGAGTTTAACGTCTGAAAATTCTATTAGTGGTTTTGAAAGTTCCTCGAGAGCCCAAGGAGTAAGTAAATCGTCATCGGGTAAAAATTGGATAAGATCTCCATCAGCCATATGAAGTAGTTTCTTGAAATTTTCCACTGAACCTATGTTTTCTTTGTTTTTTTCGTATTTTATGAATTTGTGTTCTTTTGCAAACTCGTATACTATTTTTTCTGTTTCAGTGTTTTTCTCTGGGTCATTATCAGATATTATTACCTCATAAGGTTTTAGAGTTTGATTTACTACACTCAAAAGGCATTGTCTCAACCAGTGAGGTCTCTTATAAGTTGGAATAAGAACTGAGATTTTCATGGGTTCATTTTTAATCTTGATTTATATTATTTTATTCCATCTTTTATATTATATTTTATCAATTTTCAGATCAAACTATGAAAAATTAGATGAAGGATTTTTAGAATTAAATTTTATGAGTTCTGAATATTTGCTCGTTTGCTCGAAGCTATTTAAAAGGTTAAGGATCTAAGAAATTTTAGAATTTAAGGTATGAGAGTTTTAGGTATAAAGAGAATTGAATTTTCGGGAAACGAAA
>Ga0197142_1002425_pt1 | contig 16360 bp, 13 predicted proteins | sample GBS60_MetaG_FD_148614 | JGI IMG/M metagenome (GOLD analysis project Ga0197142, IMG submission 148614) | Sediment microbial communities from Great Boiling Springs, Gerlach, Nevada, United States - GBS 60_MetaG | ecosystem: Environmental > Aquatic > Thermal springs > Hot (42-90C) > Sediment...
ATGCGCACCTGGCCTAACCAACTCACAAAACTGAGCGTGCAGGGAGCCGATCTGCATCCATCGGGCACATTAGCGCACGACGAATGACGTTGATCGCCATACAACAAATAGCGTCGCGCCTGTCTTTCGCGCATGACTCACTTTGATTCTTTGCCCCATGACTGCCTCCTGCACACTCCTTCTAACACAGAGTCGGAGTGCCGATCAGCCCTGTATTATGCGGGTGCTTCGCCGCGCAGCAAGGCAATCAGCCGCCTCAGTTCCTCCTCCTCCGGCAGCGCATAGGGCTTGAACTTCTCCATTCGTCCGGCCTCCCAGTCCTCGTGGCGGAAGAGGGCGCGGTTCTCGCCCAGGCGGGCGGCGAGCGGGCTGCCCAGCAGGTCGGTGCTCTCCTTGTCGTTCATCTGCAGCGCCACCCGCAGGTCAAAGTGGGCCAGGCCGCTGCGCTTGAAGACGCGCTCGGCCGTCGCCAGGCTGTCGGCCCAGGCCAGCAGGTGGATGCCCACCTCCGGCCCCTCCTCCGCCAGGCGGGTCAGCCCTTTGGCCGGTTCGCTCTGGGCATAGGCGTCGGCGCCGCGCAGCTCGCGCCAGCGCTGCAGGCCGGGGATGATCAGGAAGACCTCGCTCGGCGCGGCTTCTCCACCCAAGCGTTGATCGAGCAGCGCCAGCAACTGGGTGAGCAGCGCGCCGGCCTGGCGCGCCCCGACCACCTCCAGGGGATGGGGCAGGCCCAGGCCGCTCCATAGCCCGTAGCCGGCGGCCTCCGGACGGGCGAAGTCGGCCACGGCCAGGCGCAACTCCTCCGGCGTGTATTGGGCGGCCAGGCTGAGCAGCGCGGCCAGCAGCAGCCCATAGGCCTGGGCATCGCTGCCGCCGACGATCAGCAGGTTAGAACGGGCATAGCGCTCGATCACCGCCGCGGTGGGCGATTTGATCTCCACCGGCTCGCCCAGCCACAGGCGCGCAGCCGGCGGGCGGCGGCGCGGCGACGCCTTGGGCGCGCGGGCGTGCTCCAGCCACTCGGCATTGGCCGCCAGGCGGGCCGGCGCGCGGCCCTCAAAGGTGACCGCCGGCTGGGTGGGGCGGGCCGCTGCCAGTCGCCCAAGCTCGTCCAGCGTCTGATGGCGCTCCTCCGGCGGCAGGAAGGCCACGCGCACCAGGATGTTCTTCTCCTTGTGCCCCATCTCGTCGTTGTAAATCGCCTCGCCCACCCGCTCCAGCCGGTCGGCGGCGGTGTTGCCTTCGCCCAGGATAGCCTGCGCCTCGTTGGGCTGAGAGCGGAAGGCGATGCGCAGCGCCATCTGGTTGAAGAGCCGGCTGCTGTACATCCCCGCCCCGCTGGGGGTCTGGGAGCTGAGCAGGACATGGATGCCGAAGCTGCGCCCTCGGCGCACCAGGTCCTCCAGGATGCGCCCGCACTCCCGGCCCAGCGCGTCGTCTTCGGCAAACAGCACCTGGAACTCGTCCATCACCAACAGGATGCGCGGCAGGCGGCCGCCGGTGCGCAGGCGGTAGGCGACCAGGCTATCGGCCCCGGCCTGCTTGAAGCGACGGCCACGCTCCTCCATCTCCCCCTGCAGGTAGCGGAGCACGCTGCGGCCGAACTCCCGCTCGCTCTCCAGGCCGACGGCGCGGGCGTGCGGCAGGCGCAGGTAGTCCTGAAAGCCCACCCCCTCCTTGAAGTCCACCAGGTACATCTCCAGCTCCTCCGGCGCGTAGCGCAGGGCCAGTTGGGTGATCAGGACGTGGAGCAGGTTGGACTTGCCGGAGCCGGTGGCGCCGCCGATCAGGGCGTGGTGGACGACGCTCCCCTCCTGCCCGATGGCGAATTCGTGCACTTCGCCGGTGGCGGCCGTGCCGATGGGGACGCGCAACCCCTCCAGGCTGCTGGCCTGCCAGCGTTCGGCCGGCGGGATGGCGACGCGGCGGAAAGGCAGCGTGGTGCTCTGGCGCTGCATCGCCGCGCCGACGGTTTCCAGCAGGCGGTTGAGCGTGCCGGGGTCGGGGGGCGCATCCGGGATGAGCGGCGGGCGGGCCTCCGGGCCGAGGATGTCCGCGGCGTCGGGCAGGGACGACGGCGTCAGGTACCCCTCTTCGTCTAGCGTGATGACCGTGCCCGCGCCGAGCAGCGCCTGCGGGTCAAAGTCGCGGGGCATTTTTTGCGCCTCGTTCCACGTCATCAGGAGATAGACGCCGGCGCGGGGGCCGTTGCGGGCCAGGCGCACCAGCCCGGCGGCGGTGCGCTCGTCGCAGCCGGCGGGGAAGTCGGCCAGGGCGAAGACGTGGTAGGGGACGGCCAGTTCGCCGGCCTGGGCGTTGTAGGCTTCCACGTCCGGGTAGAGGTTCTGCAGGCGGGTCTGCAGGACGGCTTCCACGTGCGCCTCCAGCGCCTGCACCTGGCGGGCGATCTCCTCCGGGCGGGTGGCGATGGGGGCGGAGCGGCGCTCCGCCCCTACATTGCGCAGCGAATCGGGCAGGCGCAGGAAGGCGGAGAGATGGACGCCCATCCCCAGCGGGTCGGCCAGGCCGAGGCGCAGGCGGCCCGGCGGCAGGGCCACGGCCAGCCGCAGGAGCAGGGCCTGCATCAGCCGACGCAGCGCGTCGGGGTCGGGGCCGCGCAGGAAGAGCGAGCCGCGGCGCAGGAAGGGAGCGAACAGCGGCAGGCGCAGAGGTGAAGCCGTCTCCCCGGCCTCGGCGTGCAGCTCGCCGATGCGCAGGCCCTCCGGGACCGGCGCGTCCTCCGGCGGCGGGGCGTATTCCGCCCAGAGGGGGGCGTCCCAAGGCGCCAGCAAGGGGGCGAGCGCGCTGCGGGACCGCCACAGCCCTTCCACGCCGGCAACCGTGGCTTCGGCGGCCTGCTGATGCGCCCGGCGGGCGGCGGCCAGGGCGCTGGCCTCTTCTTCGGCGGCGGATGCGCGCGCGGCGGCGAAGCGCGCCTCCAGGTCGCGCAGGCGGGCGGCATGGCGCGCTCCCAGGTCGTCCAGGTAGGCCTCGCGCGCCCGGCGCAGGCGGGCGGAGGCCGCGGCCAGGCGCTGCCACGCCCGCTGGACTTCCGCCTCGGCCGATGGGACGGACGGAGCGCTGGGGACGGCCCGAGGCAGTACTATGACAAGATATGCTTGAGAAGGGCTCTGGTCATACATCGGAATTCACCTCCCGCGGGAACGCCGGCCTACGCCGGCCCCCAGATCTTCACCGTCTGGTCACCGCTCCCCGAAGCCAGCAGGCGGCCGTCGGGCGAGAAGGCGACGCTGTTCACCCAATTGCTGTGCCCGCTGAGGGTGTGGAGCAGGCGACCGGAGGCGACCTCCCAGATTTTCACCGTCTGGTCACCGCTCCCCGAAGCCAGCAGCCGGCCGTCGGGCGAGAAGGCGACGCTGCGCACCGAATCTCTGTGCCCGCTGAGGGTGGCTATTTCGCCAATTGCGCCAGAGAGCCAGGCTAGCAAGGGATAGCGTTGTGTCCACTCAACGACATCACGATACCGTGGATTGATCTGGCGTAGAGCGCGCAGGGCTTCGTCAGCCTGTTCCCACTGCTGGGCCTGGACGGCGGCCAGGGCGGGGCGGTAGTGACTCTCGGCCAGCAGGTCGCGGGCGTCGGCGTCGTCTCGGTGAGCCTTAAGCCAGGCTTCCAGCGGCGGGCGGGCGTCGGCATAGCGTTTGGCCTCCAGCGCGGCGCGGGCGGGGCGCAGGTGGGCTTCCCGCTCCAGCGCGGCGGCGTCGCGGTAGGCCGGGTTGATCTTCAGCGCCTCGGCGAAGCCTCTGCGGGCGGCCTCCCACTCCCCGGCCTCCAGCGCGGCCAGGGCGGGGCGGTAGTGACTCTCGGCCAGCAGGTCGCGGGCGTCGGCGTCGTCTCGGTCTTTGGCGTCCTCCAGCAGGGGCTGCACGGCGCGGCGGGCGTCCTCCCAGCGGCCGGCTTCCAGGTGGGCCTGCGCCAGGCTGAGCAGCGCAGCGCGCAGGTCGGCGTAGGCGGTCTGCGCCTCGGCGAAGGCCTGGGCGGCCTCGGCGTCGGCGCGGCGCGGGGCGGAGGGTTTGCCCGTGGGAGTGGCCGGCGCGCCGGCGATGTAGGCCAGGCCGGCCCTTTCCAGCAGGGCGCGGGCAGCGGCCTCCACGGCGTCGGTAGCGGTCTGCAGGCGGCCCAGGCGTGCCTGTTCGGCCTTCAGTATGGCCTCCTCGGCGCGGCGTTCAGCCTCCAGAGCCTGGCGTTCGCGGGCCTCCTCCGCCTGCAGGGCTGCCTCGCGCGCCTGGCGGGCGGCATAGGCTTCCCGTTCGGCGCGCAAGCGGGTGGCGCGGGCCAGTTCGTAGGCGCGCAGCGCCTCCAGCAACACGGTCTGCAGATCGGAAGGCAAAGGTTGGTCGGGCATGGTTCCACCTTCTTGTATTTCACAACGAATCTTCCAGCTTGTTGGGCCAGCGTAGGGAGGTTGGATCGGATGTACGCGCGAATGCGGGCCGGGGCGTCGTCGCGGATGATGTGTTCGTAATCATTGCGTTGCCAGACGGGCGCGCCCGGTGTGTCCCGCCGGGCATTGATGCGCTTGGCTGTGATGGATTTGGACGCCCAGACCGCGGCACCCAACGAATCGGGGATGACGTTGGCGGGCGCAGCGCCGGCGACGGCGCATCGGTGGGTGGCGATGGTGGCGAATGATCCCGTTCAACCACATTTCCCCGTCCACGATGTCGCCGAACAACGGCATCCGTTCGTGGGTAACGATGGTGACGAAACAGGCGCCGGGCAATCATGCCCCCAAAACACCCGACGATGGCGCGGCCATCATTTGGCCTGGGGCAAACAGCGGCGCCCGGGAAGCGGGGGGACGCTCCCTCCCCGTTTGCGGGGAGGGCTGGGGAGGGGCTGGCCGGAGAGCTGCCCAACTTACTCACACCAGCGTAGTTGCTGTTTCCCAGGAAGCGAATAGACCGGCGATGGTGACGTTGTGGATCATACGGCATTGTGGACCTCTGGCATCCTCAGCCGTACCAGGCAACATTGCAGGCCGCCTCCAGGACGGCGCTCAACCGGTGCATGGCCTGCTGGAAGCGTTCAGCCTCTGTCTCCAGCGGATTCCAGTAGTGGGCAAGAAAGTGTTCGGCGGTGACGTCGTTCCAGCGCTGGCGGGCTTCTTCCCATTCGGCGCGCAGGCTCTGCCAGGCGTAATGGGTGGCTTCATAGGCGCTGGACATCGGAATCCTCCGTCAGGTATCCAAGGCAATCGCGTCGCCCAGCGGTTGCCAGTCGCCGGCCTCGCTGCGGATGTAGGCCTGGCTCCGGCCGGTCTCTGGGTTGGTGACCACGGCGATGGCGGGCACATTCTCCGCCCCTATTTCCTGCACCAGGCCGGCGATGCGCGCGTTGGCCGGGCTCCACTGGGCGGAGCTGCGGTCGGCCATCCGCGCTGCCTGGGCGGCGATCCATGCGGGGGAGCCTTGCGCGCCGGCGTGGGTCTGACCCAGCTCCAGGTCGCCGCCCGTGCGCACCTTAGACTCGGCCACGATCAGCGGCATCCCCGGCGCCGTGAAGACGCGGTCGAAGCCGTGCTTGGGCTGGTCGAAGGGGAGCGGCTGCAGGCCGAACTTCTCGCTGAGCACCTGGGCGGCGATCTCCTCGCCGAGCGCGCCCTTGAGCCGCGCCAGTTCCCCGCGGTTGCGGCGGATGGCGGCGATCACGCCGCCCATCAGCGCCAGCGCGCCGGCGGCAGCAACCCCCACGGCGGCCGCCTGCAGGCGGGTGGCCAGATAGGCCTCCAGGGCGGTGATGCGGCGGTCCAGGTAAGCGGTGGCCTGGGGCAGCAGGCCGGCCAGCGCGTCCTGGTGAGCGCGGGCGACGGCGCGAAAGCTCTCGGCTTCCTGGCGGACGCGGTGCTGCCATTCCAGGATGCGCGCCAGGCGCTCCTCGGCCTGGCGCAGGGCATACTCATAGGAAGAGCAGTCCACCGATTCACCTTGTTGAGCCGCCAGCATCGCCTGGAAGAAACAGGCCTCTAGGGCGGCGCGGGCTTCTTCCACCCGCAGGCGGGCATGGGCCTCGGCTTCTTCCAAAAGTTGCTGCGTGCGGGCGATCTCCTGCTCGGCCACCTCGATGGCCTCGAACTGGCGGCGGGCGAAATCGGGCAGCGCGCTGCGCAGGGCTCTCAGGGCCTCTACTTCTGCATCAACATGCGTCATGTTACCTTTTACCGATATTCTATGTACCCGCGCAGATGCTCGATCAACCCCAGCAGGTGCCTTTCGTGGCCCTCAGTGGCGGTCAGGTAGCGGTTTATTCCCTGAGCGGCCTCCCGAAGCGCTTCGCCGAATTCGTGGTACTTGACGTCGGTCCAGACTTCGCCCAGCCCGCGCCAGTGTGATTCCATGGAGGCGAACTCTTCGGCCAGGGTGCGGTTGAAGCGGATCAGGTGTTCGCGGAAGACGATCATCCTTTCCAGGTCGTTGTCAACTCGTGAACTCATCGCGTCGTTTACTCCTTGCGCCCAGCGTGAACTGAGCCCACCCGTTATTGTAAATCGCGGTCAGCTCGTCTGCTGGGAAATATCCACAAAGAAGGCGGCCTTTGCCGTTGGCCGAGCGGCGAGAGCAGATGGCGGGGCGAAGGGGGTGTCTGCCCTTCGCTGGAATAGCGGCATGCTGCTGAGCGATTCATTGCGAGGGTCAAGAGCGCGCCGTGCGCGCATTAGCCGGGTTCGGACATTGAGCCAGAACAATCGATCAGGAATCCATAGTCAAGCGGGGTGTGGGAGATGCGGCGAAGCTGAGCGACCTCCGCCCATGATAGGTTGCCAACTTGCACGCTTCGGCCAATCAATGCGGAAGAAACATCAACGGCAATTTGTAGGAATACAAGCTCAAGTAATGGGAAAGCGGCAATAGTCATGGCGAGAAAGCTGCCGTGGTCGGCCATGGTCTCAAGTGCTTTTTTGTCAATCTGGCTGCCCTCGCCGACGCCGATCACGAAGATGAAGTTAGAGGGTTCGTGGTTAAATCGCTGGCCGATGTAGCGCCCGATGCCAGCGGGGTTATTGTAGTATTTTCTGCTCGCATTGTCCTGTCCATCGGTGATGACGGTGAGCAACCAGGGGCGATCGCGCTTGCCGTTCCTCCAAAACTCGGCAATGACGTCCTCGATTGAGTCGTATAAGCGCGTCTGTTGACCCCAGCGATTCACCTGGTCAACGAGTCCCTTAAGCGCGCTGTGAATGCTTGACTCGGTTGAGGTGAACCCCTGGACAACGCGGAAGTGATCCCCAAACGTGGCAATCATCCCGCGGTCAAAGCCTTCTCTATGCAAATGAGCGACAAATATCCCTGCTGCACCGACAGCGTATTCGATTTTTTGCATGGTAGAACCTCCTTCATAAAAAGAATAAGAAGAGCTACTTTTACGTGGTTGCCAAGTCTTAATGAAAGGCTTAGTTCGCGCATCTTGTGTCTCATCCATTGCTCATTTTAGTGATCCGGCAGCGGAATTCAATCCGGGAAATTACCTAATTTGCATTGAGTACTTTCCCCTAAGCGCCGTTCTGCTGCTGTGGTGGACCTTAGACGTCTGCGCGTCGCATGCGCCACTTAGCCCACCGGCTGGCATGATTGAGTAAAAGTACTCAGGCCAAATTAGGGGATTTTCCGGGATTGACTTTTGGTGACCAGGTCGTTAAGATGAGAGACAGATGAAAGTGACGGCATGTTGCTCTGACCGGCAATTGGAAACGGCAACATGCTTGATATCACTATGAGGAGAATGAAAAATGTGTAAGCTCATCTATTATAAGAAGTTGGCTCTCTTGATTGCGGTTTTGATCATCGGACTAGCGCTGCGTCCTCAACCCGTGGTGGCCCAGCCGGCCCCGCCGGCGGGCTACACCTTCTGCGCCTGGGAGGGCGAACATTGCGCGTTCGGCGGCACGGCCGACGTGGCCTACGGCGCGGAGGGGCGCTTTAACTACCGCAACGCCGTCAGCGGCGGCGTCCAGTGCGTCAACGAGGTCTTCGGCGACCCCAACCCTGGCGTGCGCAAAGCCTGCTTCATCCGCCCAGCCGTCGCCACACCGCCGGCGGGCTACACCTTCTGCGCCTGGGAGGGCGAACACTGCGCGTTCGACGGCATGGCCGACGTGGCCTACGGCGCAAACGGGCGCTTCGCCCACCGCCACGCCGTCAGCGGCGGCGTCCAGTGCATCAACGAGGTCTTCGGCGACCCCAACCCCGGCGTGCGCAAGGCCTGCTTCATCCGCCCAGTTGCCGCGCCTCCGCCGGCCAACCCGCCGGCTCCACCACCTCAACCTGGTTGTGTCGCCGGCAATCAGGTCGATAAGCCAGCGTTCTTCGCCGATGTGGCGCGGCAGTTGCGCAATCCCAGCGTGTCAGAAGCAGCGCTGCCGTTCGCGGTCCAGGCCTTCCTCGCCTGGGAGCCTTTCGAGAACACGGCCGCGTGCTGGAATCCGTTGGCGACCACGTTGCGATACACGAGAGGACCCTGCCGCAGCCAGCCGTTGCCTGGGAATAGAGCCGGCGTTCAGCAATATCCCAGTCGGGAGTGTGGGATCCGCGCGACTGCCGATACGTTGAACTACACTTTTAATGGCAACGGCCGTGCATATCAAGCGATTCGCCGCATGATGGCAAAACAGGCATTTGACGAGGCGCTATTGCTACAAGAGGTGACGCGCTGGGTGGGCAGCGAGGCGTATGCGAGGGCGCTCGTCACTCGTTGGCGCCAGCTCTATTTTGGGCGCTGAATAAAGCGGGCGTTCGTATGCGGTACGGCGCGCGCATCCTGTGAGCCAACGACTGGCCCCAGCAGGCCAATTCAGCCGTTTGCGCGCATTCGCAGCAGAGCGAACGTAGCACAGGCATGCCGGCTACAGAGGCAGGCGCGCGAACGGTGTCATCTTTGTCATCCCGGCCTGGACCCCAGACCGCCCGACAAAATCATCACGGAGGCGCTGAGGCTGCGCAGCTTGGCCGGCGGATGCTTCGCGGCGCGCAGCGTGGCGAAGGTGGTTTGGTGGGCATTAGGTAAAAGTACTCAAGCAGAATTAGGGGTTTTCCCGGATTGACGCCTTGCAGGGGGGCAGTTAAGATGATAGAAACGTGAGAACTCACTGAGGATGCACGGACGAGCGGCTTAATTATTTTGGAGGTCGTCTATGGCGCAAGCAATTGCCAATCCCGAAGACCTGCGGCGTTTTTCGGCCGAACTCAAGCAGTTTAACGGTCAACTGCGCGAGAGCGCGGCGCGCCTTCAGGCACAGTTCGCCCGCTTGGGCGACACCTGGCGCGACCAGGAGCACCAACGGTTTGCCCAGGAGTTCGAGCAGACCATGCGCGTGTTGGCGCAGTTTATGCGCACCGCCGACGAGCACATCCCCTTCCTGTTGCGCAAGGCTCAGCGGCTCGAGGAGTATCTACAGCAGCGATAAGGTGCGGTCATGCGCTCGGCTCAGGTGCTTTCCATCCAGGCGCTGGAAGAGTTCAAGGGGCATCTGACGCGTTTCAACGCGCAGACGCAGGAAATCCTGCACGCCACCGAGATCGAAATCCGCCGCACGCTGGACTGGCTTCATGAGCGGCTGAACCACTGGCGCAACGAGGTCAATCGCCGGCAAGAGGTTTACGACCGCGCCTGGGCGGCTTATCAGCGTTGTCTGGAAAGCCGCCGTATGCGTGATAAGAACGGCAACGTCATCCAACTTCCCTGCCCGGCAGAAGAAGCGGTAGTCGAACGCGCGCGCCGCCATCTGGCCGAAGCACAAGCCGAACTGCGCACTGCCCAGGAGTGGACCCGCCTGGTAGAAAGACAGGCTGAGGAGTATCACCGCCAGGCGCAGCGACTCAAGGCCTGGCTAGACGGCGAATTGCCCAAAGCCAACGCCTTCCTGGAACGCAAAATCACCACGTTACAGTCCTACGTGGCCATGGGCATTTCCTCCGGCGGCTATGTGACCCCGCCGCCGGTGCAGGCCGTCGGCGAGACTTTTGCCGCCGCCGTAGGGCTGGCCGCGCTGGGCGTGGGCCTGACCGCCGCCGCTGTCGCCGTGACCCGCTGGCTGGCCAGCGACGTGCGCCACGCGCTGGGCGCAGCCGGCGAGGAACTCTCGGCGCGCCTGATAAGCGAACAGCCTGGCTTTCAGGAACTCCCCTTTGACCCGCCCAAACACGGCTTTGATCGCGTCTTCACCGCGCCCGGCTTGCCGTTGATCGTGCTGGAATCCAAAGTTGTGGGGTCGCACGGCCGTGCGCCCTTCCACCCCGGCCAGACCCGACACGGCGAGCAAGGCTCCCCAGAGTGGATCGCCGCGCAGGCGGAGAAGATGGCCGACCCGACTTCGGCCCAGTGGAGTCCGGCCAACGAGCGCATCGCAGCTCTGGTGAAAGAGTTGGGGTCGGAGCGCATCCCAGCCGTGGCGGTGGTGATCCAGAGCGAGACGGGGGTTGCAGACGTATACGTGCGGCCCATCGGCGGCGATGCCTGGCAGCCACTGCGAGAGGGCGTTTCGCTGGCCGAGGCCTTGCGCACGTCGTCCTCGCCGGCGGTGGATCAGAGCACGACGCCGATCCCCTCAGGTGTGCTTCAAGAAGTTTCCTCCATTCAAGACATCCCACTGGAGCAGATTGACTGGGAGGATGTGGGCAGGCTGGATGTGGATGATTACCACAAGGTCACCCACGAGGAAATCCACCAGGGCCTGCGCAAGCTGGAACAAGTCGTTCGGCCTGCTGTTCAAAAAGGCGCGACCGCGGATGACTTTTCCCGCATGGATGAGGCACAGGGGCTGGATTACGCCAACGGTTACCGCCGTATCTACGATGCCTTTTACGGACAGAACGAGTGCATCGTGGTCGAGAAAGTGGGCGACCGCTATCAGGTTATCAATGGTCGTCATCGCCTGTTGCTGGCTCGTGAGTTGGGATTGTCCAGCCTGCCAATGCGCGTTCGTCATTGAGACGGAGAAGAGAACATGTCCAACCTGAATATCGCCATTTCCCGACTGGAGAGCGAATGGAAAGCCCTGGCCCTGCGCTGGGAGGAGACCAAGAAGGTGTGGACCGACCTGGTGGGCCGCGACTTTGAGAGGGAGTATTGGGAATCATTTGCGCCCCAGCCGCCGGCTGTGCAGCGCGAGATGGAGCGCCTGGCGCAGGTCATCGCCGGAGCGAGAAGAAGCGTGAAATGAAATGCAAGGTCTTCCATCCGTTAAGGTGCCGAGAACGCAGAGAAAGCCCAACAACTCTGCGTCCCTGCGGTGCGCAAACAAGCCCGTCGTCGAGGCGAAGAGGACGCAGAGAGAATGAAAACCTCTGCGCGCTCCGCGTCTCCGCAGCGCAAAGATTAGAGGTGTTTCTATGTCTGAACTGATCCAAGAACAGGACAGGGTGACATCCTGCGCCGTTTGCGCCAGATGACGGCGCACCATACTCAAATTCGCCACCGCCGCCGATGCCCAATGGCAAAGTCAAACGCGCATAAGTAAACACAGGAGGTGTGAAATGACCGTCTCAGCATTGACCCAACAGCAGCGCCAAATCCTACATGCACTTCATAACGCAGTAAGACAGTATCACCAGCAAATCGCCCAAGCTCAAGAGCGCCTGGAGGATACCCTGAAACAAATCCAGACCGAAAAGGGTGCCGCCGAGCAGAAAGCAAAGCGGGTGTACGAACAGGCAGTGGACGAATACGTAACCAGAGTCCTGGATACATATCTTTCTATGAATGTTAAAGAAGAATATAAGGCGAGAATAGAACAAGCAAGAGCGGAGCTGAGAACTGAATTGCTCTCTGCAACAAGCAAAAAGCCAAAGGTGCTACCTGATGCATATGATACCAATGTGATCATAGAACATATCAGAAGGATCGAACCGACAGTGATTTTAAAAACTAAAACAAATAACAAAAAAATAGAAGCAATTCTAATACCTCTTCTAATCATCCAGCTATTATGGACTATTTTACTTTGTATAAATTCTTTAAATTTTTTGACCAGACCAATTTTATCTATAGAATGTATAATCACATCTATAGGATATATAATCATGTTTCTTATCATACTATCTATTGCCCGTAAGTACAAGATTCGATTATCTAAGGATGAAAAGTGGGCTTGTCAAGATGAGATTAACTATTTATCTGCACTATATTATCGCTGGCTGGAGCTCATTACCAATCAGGCCCAGTCAAGAAATACAGAGGCGCAGCAAGCACACCAGCAAGCGGTTGAGCAGATAAAGCAGCAGTTTTTGAACAACCTACAGCAATTACGCCCCACTGTGATTGGTTATACCACCTTGGCCGACCATACCTCTCCGCCTTGGCAAAGTGAAGCCTGGCAAGACTGGAAGCCGGGTGCGCTGGCGCCCGGTGTGGTGCGGTTGGGTGTTTTCACACTACAACAACCAGACCAACTACAGTCGGAACCGGCGAGGGTTAACGAGGGGGAGATTCTGAAGATATCTGCCGTCAGACTCGGTGGAGGTGCCCAGTGAACGCCCCTATCTTCTCAGCACCAGCAATTTTAGCTCTTCCGGGTGGAAAGTCGCTGATCTTAAAGGCTTCCGGGAACGGCAAATCCTCCGGCATCGCCGGCATCCAGTCCCTCCTCCTCCGCCTGCTCGCCTCCATCCCGCCCGGCAAGTTGCGCTTCACCTTCATTGACCCCGTTGGCCTGGGGCAGAACGCCGCGCCCTTTATGCATCTGGCCGACTACGATGAGCAACTGGTCACCGGCAAAGCCTGGTCGGAGCCACAACATATCGAGCAGCGCCTGGCCGACCTGACCGAGCACATGGAAAACGTCATCCAGCAATACCTGCGCAACCAGCACGCCACAATTGAGGACTACAACACCCAGGCTGGCGAGATCGCCGAGGCCTACCGCGTGTTGGTGGTCTTTGACTTCCCGGTCAACTTCAGCGAGACGGCGGCGCGGCGGCTGGTCAGCATCGCCCAGAACGGCCCGCGCTGCGGCGTCTATGCCGTCGTCCTGATGGATACCGACAAACCCCTGCCCTATGGTTTCAACCCAGCCGATCTGGAGCGGAACGCCGAGGTCATCGCCTGGCAGGACGGCCGCTGGGTCTGGCAGGATGAGGACTTTCGGGAGTGCGCGCTGGAGCTGGACGCACCGCCGGCGGCGGAACTCTTCAACCGCATCGTGAAGGCGTTCGGCGAGGCGGCGAAAGCCGCCCGCAAGGTGGAGGTGCCTTTTGAGCGCATCGCCCCGCCCAGGGAACAATGGTGGATCGGGGACAGCCGCAGCGGCATCCGCGTCCCGCTCGGCCCGGCCGGCGCCCGCAAGGTGCAGGAGCTGGCGCTCGGTCAGGGCACGGCGCAGCACGTCCTGGTGGCCGGCAAGACCGGCTCCGGCAAATCCACCCTACTCCACATCCTCATCACTAACCTGGCGCTGACCTACAGCCCTGACGAGGTTGAACTCTACCTGATTGACTTCAAGAAGGGCGTGGAATTCAAGGCCTACGCGGCCCACCAGCTCCCGCATGCCCGCGTGGTGGCGATCGAGAGCGAGCGCGAGTTCGGGCTGAGCGTGCTGCAAGGGCTAGACGCCGAGCTCAAGCGCCGCGGCGACCTCTTCCGCGCTGCCGGCGCAGATCACATCGCCGATTATCGCCAGAAGACGGGCCAGACACTGCCGCGCATCTTGCTGCTGGTGGATGAATTCCAGGAGTTCTTCACCGAAGACGACGCCACCGCCTCTCAGGCCTCCCAGATTCTTGACCGGCTGGTGCGTCAGGGCCGCGCCTTCGGCCTGCACGTGCTGCTCGGCTCGCAGACGCTGGCCGGCGCCTACAGCCTGGCGCGCAGCACGGTTGACCAAATGGCGGTGCGCATCGCCCTGCAATGCTCGGAAGCCGACTCACGCCTGATCCTGGCCGACGACAACCCTGCCGCCCGCTTGCTCTCCCGACCCGGCGAGGCCATCTACAACGCCGCCAACGGGATGGTGGAGGGCAACAGCCGCTTCCAGGTGGCCTGGCTGCCGGATGACAAGCGGGATGGCTACTTGGCGCAGGTGGCAGAGCTGGCAACCCAGAAAGCCTATCGCCCGCCGCGCTCGCAGATCGTCTTTGAGGGCAACGCGCCGGCCAGAGTGGAAGACAACCGCCCGCTCCACGACCTGCTCACTGCCTCCCCTCTCCTCCCCGGAGAGGGGCCGGGGGTGAGGCCCTCACGCCGCGTGCTCGCCTGGCTGGGCGACCCCGTCGCCATCCGCGATCCGATCGCTGCCGCCTTCCGTCGCCAAAGCGGCAGCAACCTGCTGATCGTCGGCCAGAACGACGAGGCAGCGCTGGGCATGATGGCGGTGGCGCTCATCAGCCTGGCGGCGCAACTCCCCTCGCGCGATGCTGGGAGAGAGGCCAGGGGTGAGGGCGGTGCTATCTTCTACGTCCTGGACTTCGGCGCAGCAGACGTCCCATACGCTGGGCTGTGGGATCGACTGGCCGGCATCCTGCCGCATACGGTCAAAGTCGGACAGCGCCGCCAATTGCCCGAATTCATCGCCGAGCTGGCCGCCGAAGTGCAAGCGCGGCTGGATGACGAGCGACCCGCTGCGCCGTCGCGCTATCTATTCCTGTACGGTCTGCAGCGGGCGCGTGACCTGCGCCAGGAGGAGATGGGCTTTGGTAGCTACCGGAGCTTTGGCGAGGAGCCGGCTGCGCCCAACCCGGCCCAGCAATTCACCACCATCCTGCGCGAGGGACCGGACCTGGGCATCCACACCCTGGTCTGGTGCGACACGATGACCAACCTCAACCGCAGCCTGGAGCGCCGCGCCCTGCGCGAGTTCGCCATGCGGGTCGCCTTCCAGATGAGCGCCGAGGACTCAGCCAACCTGCTCGATTCGCCGCTGGCGAGCAAGCTGGGGCCCTACCGGGCGCTGTTCTACGATGAGGAGGCCGGGCAACTGGAGAAGTTCCGCCCGTATGGCCCGCCGTCAGCAGGATGGCTGGAATGGGTGAGAGCGCAATTTGCAAGTCAACGCTTGAAGGAGGAACAACGCAAATGAAGGAAGCCCCGCTGACCTCTCGCCTTTCCAGCCAGGCGTTGGACCAACTGACCCCCTTGCTGGGCAGCCTGGCCAGGCTGGTGGCACGCGGCTCCCAGGTAGGCGAGGACCAGTTGCGCACCCTGCTGCTGGGCACCGACCTGGATTCCGACCCGGTCGCCTTGGAGGAACTGAAGCGCTGGGGCCGGCTGCTGGTGGCGCTGCGGGAGCGCCCTTCCGAGGACAACCGCCACGCTACGGCAGAAGCCCTGATGATACGCGGCCTGCCGGAGGCGCCAGTGCTGCTGGCCGTGGATACTGTGACCAGCAGAGGCAACACGCCACCCCAGCCTCCCAAACGTCTGTGGGCCAGTGTGGAGCGCCTAGACTTCGGCGAACTCCGCGCGGGCCAGGCCGCCTCAGCGGAGTTTGAAGCGCACGGTGGCCCCGGCCAGGTAGTGGTAGAGAGCGACCAGGTGCAGGTGACGCCAACACAGTTTGGCCCCGGCCTCACCCGCTTCCGGGTGGAAGTGAAACCGCTGGCCAGCGGCGTGCTGTGGACCAGGCTGAAACTCGTCACCGCCGGCGAGACGCTAGAACTGCCAGTAGTGGCGCAGTGGACCGAAGCCCTCTCGGCGCTGTCGTGCGTGGTCGCACCCGACGGCAGCGGCGACTTTCGCAGCTTGGAGGAAGCAGTTTCAAAGGCCCAGCCAGGTGCCACCCTCTACCTCAAAGCGGGCATTCATCGTCTGGCGCATCCTTTAGCCCTCGATAAGCCGCTCACGCTGATTGGTGAAGGGATGGAGACTACCCAAATCGTTTGTGATGGCGAAGGGTTCGTAGTGAGCTTCTCCGGAGATGGGCTGTTCAGCGCCAGCGATCTGGCCTTCGTGCACGAAGGGATCAGGTGGGGCAACGCAGTCCAAGCAAACAGGGGGGAAGTGCGGCTTTACCGATGCCTGTTCACAGGAGGCGTCTGGGATGAAGCCAACCAGCGCGGCGGCGATGGGCTGTGGCTGTATGGAACGGTTCGGGGGCATGTAGAAGCTTGCTGGGCTACAGGAAACCAGCTCGTGGGCATCCGGCTGAGCGGGCAAGCCCAGCCGACCCTGGAGGGCAACACCTGCCGGGAGAACAAGAATACCGGCATCGCCTACTTCGGCAGCGCGGCCGGCGCGGCCCGGCAGAACACCTGCGCCGGCAACGAGAAATACGGCATCTACGTGGGTGAGCAAGCCCAGCCGACCCTGGAGGGCAACACCTGCCGGGAGAACAAGGATGCCGGCATCGCCTACTTCGGCAGCGCGGCCGGCGCGGCCCGGCAGAACACCTGCGACGGCAACGAGCTATACGGCA
>Ga0197142_1002427_pt1 | contig 16357 bp, 10 predicted proteins | sample GBS60_MetaG_FD_148614 | JGI IMG/M metagenome (GOLD analysis project Ga0197142, IMG submission 148614) | Sediment microbial communities from Great Boiling Springs, Gerlach, Nevada, United States - GBS 60_MetaG | ecosystem: Environmental > Aquatic > Thermal springs > Hot (42-90C) > Sediment...
GAGAGACAATCGAAAAAACACTTTATGGCGTTGATATAGATTTTGGAGCTGTGGAAATATGCAAACTGCGTTTCTGGTTGTCATTAATTGTAGATGAAGAAGATTTTTATCAGATAAAACCTTTGCCGAATCTGGATTACAAGATTATTTGCGGTGATTCTTTGCTAAGCGTTGAAAAAGATTTATTTAATCAAAATGCATTTAATAAACTTGAACAATTAAAACCAATACATTTTAACGAAACAAATCCAAGAAAAAAGCAAGAACTCAGGAGACAAATTGATAGTCTAATCTTTGAAATCACAAAAGGGCATAAGGAATTTGATTTCGAAGCTTATTTCTCTGAAGTTTTTCATGAAGAGAAAGGATTTGATATAATCATTGCAAATCCGCCGTATGTAAGGCAGGAATTAATAAAAAATAAAGATGAGCTAATAAAAAACATTAATCACTTATGGCACAATGCAAAGATCAATAGAAGAAGCGATCTGTATGTTTACTTTTATTACAAAGGATTAGCTTTACTTAAGCAGGGTGGAATTTTCTGTTTTATTAATTCAAATGCCTGGCTTGATGTAGGTTATGGAATAGAATTACAAGAATTTTTGCTGAAAGAGATGAAGCCACTGATGATTGTTGATAATATTGCAGAAAGAAGTTTTGAGGCAGATATAAATACCATCATAGTTCTAATTCAAAGACCAAAGGCGAGAATTTCGTTTGATGATTTAATAAAATTTGTTGCTTTGAAAAAACCTTTCTTAGATGTATTAAACTCTAATATTTTAAAGCAAATTCACAATTTGAATAAGACAATAATAAATCAGGATTTTAGATTAATTGTTAAGACAAGAAAAGAGCTCTGGCTTGAAGGAATTGAAATTGAAGATGATAAAATAAGAGAAAATAATCTCTGGAATTACAAATACACTGGCAACAAATGGGGTGGAAAATATCTTAGAGCACCTGAAATTTTCTTTAAGATTTTGGAAAAAGGAAAAGATAAATTTGTAAGATTGGAGGATGTTGCGAAAGATTATTATGGGATTAAAACAGGAGCGAATGAATTTTTCTATTTAGAGCCAACAGAAAACCCAGCTCCAAAAGGACTTTTACATGTGAAAAATTCAGCAGGATGGGAAGGCTTTATAGAAAAAGAGTTTTTAAAGCCGGTCATTAAATCACCACGAGAACTTAAAACAATTCTCGTAAAAGAAGAAGATTTGAGATATAAAGTATTTATGTGCCATAAATCAAAACAAGAACTAAAAGGAACTTATGCCTTGAAATATATTGAATGGGGGGAAAAACAAGGATATCACAAAAGACCAACCTGCGCATCAAGATCAAGATGGATGGATATTATAGAATCAAAAGGGAATATTTTATGCATAGCAAATATAAATGACAGACTTATCTTTCCTTTTAATGAACAGAATATCATATTTGAACATACAATGTACGGTTTATATTTTTCTTCAGAAGATGTAAAAACTTATGCTTTTATACTTAATTCTACGTTAACTTTTTTATTTTTACAGCTATTAGGAAGAACAAGTTTAGGTGAAGGATCTCTTGGATTAATGGTGTATGAGTACATTAGAATACCTGTTGTTTATAAAAAAAATGTGAAATTTGACATTACTTACTCTAACAAAAATTTTTTCACCCGAGAAATCAAATCCATTTTCGAAGAACTTGGTTTTCAAAAATGCAATCAAAAAAATTGCAAGCATCCTGAGCATCCTTATGAGTATGTAAAGCCAGAAGAAGTATCATTTGATCGCATAATGCCCGACCGCAGAGAATTGGATAAAATTATCTTCGAAGCACTTGGTTTAACCGAAGAAGAACAACTCGAAGTCTACCGCGCAGTCTTAGAACTTGTGAAAAACAGATTGCTAAAGGCAAAGAGCAGGTGAGATAGAATAAAAATTTTTTAGAACTAAATTATTTATTGCCTAATTAGAATAATTATGCTTAATCAAATACATTAGATTAAGGGGATAAAAAATTTTTTTAGCAGGGTATTGACTTTTAAAGTTTTAGTTTCCTTATAATATTAGAGAGATAATGATGAGGACATTATGAATGATTTATTCGGAAATAAAATACAGGAAAAACCTACCGATATAAGAATTAATATTTATGCAGACGAGGTTCAACAAATTCCTTGTCCGATCACCAAAGAAATATGGATTTATATTGGCTTAATAATAGAGAGGCTTGATAAGCCTTTGCTAAACGACATAATTAAAATCAGATATTACAATAATTTTGAAGTTAACTCAAGTTATTTTTCAAAAAATAATAGGATTATTCACTGGTCAAAATTAAAATCTATTGATACTAAAAATATTGCTGAGAGGTGGATTAAGTATATATTAAATCCAACTCAAAGTGGTGAAAAATTTTACGCTTATGTTTTAGGTATAAACTTATCAAAACTTAATGTCGATGAATTTGACAGAACAAACATTTTTAATAGTGTATATAACCGTTTTTTTAGAAGTGCAATATTATATGCTATAAAAACTTGTTTCCAGGATAAAAATGTTATTATCGAAAACATTTTTCATGAAGATGGTCAGCAAAAGTTCCATAAATATTTTCCATGGCAACCAATACTTAAAATTAAAGAAAAAGCTGACCATATAGATATTTTATGTACAGATATTACATTTTTACCTAAAAGCCACATTGAAAGCGAGGGTGGAAATAAAGTTTCAAATCTAATTCAATTATGTGATCTATTTTTAGGTTTATGTGTTAGTTCTTTGCATGGTATAAATGATAGTAAACAATCAAAATATAAAGAAGAACTATTAAATTTATTTTTACCATTGTTCGAAAGAATGATTAACAATCCAAATAATCCAAAAAGTAGATACGCATATAAAGGAAGATTAATGATTAAATTTTTTCCAAAAGAAAGAACAGAACTGGGTGACGTTAGAAGAATGGTTAATCAATTTTATACAAAAAGGACAATATATTTTAAAGAACAAAATTCTGGTCAACTAAAACTAGATTTTGATTAGTTTAATAAAAAAATAAATCTAAGAATTAAGTAAGACAATGATAATTTTATAGTAATGAAATATTCTAAATCTTTCTAATAATTTTTTATTAAAACAAAAGGAGGCTATATGCACAAAAACGAAGTCAATGTCGCTTTTGAAATCTTATTGGAGGAAATAGAGGAAGTGTTTAATATTCTAAGTAAAGAGGGTGAAGAGGCTTTTAGGTCAAAGGATTTTGACAAAGCAAAGCAATTAATTGAACAGAGTGAAAGGCTCAGGTCTTTCAGAGAAAAAATTAAAACACTTCAAAAAGAATGGCAGACTATTTTTGGTGGAAAAATATCAACTCAAACAAAAAGAAGAACGGTAAAAAGTAAATTAAAACGAGGTTTGAGAACTCCAGAAGAAAAATTCATAATGCCAATTTTAGAATCAATTCTTGAATTAGGTGGTTCAGCACAAATGAAAGATGTATTAAAATTAGTCCAGAACAAAATGAAAAACATACTAAATGAATATGACTACAAACCGCTCCCATCCGACCCAAAACAAAAACGCTGGGAAAACACAGCTCAATGGGCAAGAAACTCAATGGTTAATGATGGACTTTTATCTTCCAGCTCACCAAGAGGAACCAGGGAAAAAACAAAGAAGGGAATTGAGTTTTATAATCAAACCAGAATTATCCATTAATATTTCTGATAAATGAATAGGATAATATTTTGAAATTAGCCTTTGGTAAATTGACAACGTTTTGTCACAAGTCTATGCTTAAAGTTTTTACCTTTAAAAGTTTAATAATTTTGATAGTAACGCTTTATAGATTAGAATTTTGATTTTTTGAGATTTTTGAATTGGGGGGGTTACTTCAAAGGTTCAACTATGGATGTTTGAAGTGAGGTGGTATATCTCAGAGATTCAATGATGGCTAAAAAATGCTCAACGATGGACTTCAGAGGTTCAACGATGAACAAAAAATGTTCAACGATGGAATTCAAAGGTTCAACGATGAACAAAAAATGTTCAACGATGGAATTCAAAGGTTCAACGATGAACAAAAAATGCTCAACGATGGACCTCAGAGGTTCAAAGTTTAAGCTAAGAGGTTCAAAGTTGCACTACGAATGAAATTAAAAATATATTCAATTAATCATTTAATTCAAGCTTATTCTCTAAGGTTAAAATTTAGGTTCGTATTAATTTTTAACTGAAATCAAAAAGAAGTGAATTCAAATTTAATTCGAATTGAATGGTTGAATTTTTAAGAAATTCTTTAGATTAATCATTTAAGTTAATCCGAGGAGAGAGTGAATTTTTATTTTCATTAATTAATAGGCATTATTGATATAAATTTCAGCTTGACAATTTGATACTATATATAGTATCTTTGCATGTAATTAAATATAATATGTCGCGAATTGAAAAAAGACTTGAGAAATTTTGTAACCCAAATTTTAAACAAGATATACCTAGAGATGACTTAGAGTCTATATTAAATTACTATTTCCCCGATTCTTGGTCATTTGGTAGTACAAGAGGTTCTCATAACTATAAAATTTGGCATGAAAAATTTAAGCAATTCCCTGAAGAATATTCAAACGAGGGGGTTTTAATAATTCCGACAACTGGTGGTAAAAAAATAAAGTTTTTTTATCTAAGAAAGTTATGTAAAGCAATTGAATTAATAAAGGAGTGAAAAGTGAAAAAGGATATTAAATATTATTTAAATCTGAATTATCCAATTGAAATAGTAAAAATACCTGATGATGAAGGTGGTGGTTACTCAGCTTGCATACCAATTCTTGGTCGTAGTTCCTTTATTTCAGATGGTGAAACTATTGAGGAAGCCTTGAGAAATCTTGAGGCTATCAAAAAAGAAAATTTTCAAAGAATGTTGGATAAAGGAATCCCGATTCCTGAACCGACTGAACAATCGGAAGAAGAATATAGCGGTAAATTTTTAATAAGAATACCTAAGGAATTACATCGTGAACTTACCAGAAAATCTACCAAGAACGGTATAAGTTTAAATCAATACATAATTTATGTTTTAACTAAAGGTTTGGCTGTCTCATCATTTGAAGAAATAATAGGTAATTATTTATCTAAGCTAGATTATTCATTTTTTGAAATGAAAAAAATTGATTACCAAATTGAGGAAAAAGATTATACTAGAGAATATGATCTAGAAAATCAGATTTTTAATCTTGAAGAAATTAATGTGGGAAAATATTCTTCATATACAAAGGCAGGATAAATATGAGTGCAGCTAGAAAAAAACAAAAGATGTCACCTGAGGAATATAAAAAAGTTCTTGCCGGTTTGGAGCTAATGAGCATTTCATTAAAAGAAAGCAAGACATCTCTCAATACAGAAATAAAACAACCCGGTAAGCTAAATATTCAAATTAAAGATGAAGCTCATTATGAGTTAAAAGAAAATGGTTTGGTTTTTATTTTCCAAAAATTTAAGGTGTATGCCAGAATACCAGATTCTAATACTAATTTCTTTTTCATTGAAGTAACTTTTTTAATTCAAGTACATTCAAAAGAAAATTTTTCAGATGATTTCTTTAAGATTTATAAAAGTGTTAATCTCCTGCTAAATACCTGGCCATATTTTAGAGAATTTGTAAACCAGATAACATTTAGAATGAACATTCCACCTCTTACATTACCATTTTTTAAGACCCCATAATATTTTGAAAGGTGTTGAATAAAGAAAATGTTTTTTACATATGATACCCTCAGACTTATATCAAAAGTGCGGAAAACACAGCACAAGGGGCAAGAAACTCAATGGATAATGATGGACTTTTATCTTCCAGCTCACCCAGGGGTATTTGGGAAATAACGAAGAAGGGTATTGAGTTTTATAAGAGGAACAAAGTCAAAGGTTGAAATTTATCTTTTGATTTCAGAATTTGTAAAAGTAATTCTATAAAAAAGAAAAACATTTTACGATAGTTTCAGGCGTAAAAAAGTTTTTTGAGATTTTTTTAAAAAATTGTCGAGGATTTTGATATGATTAAAAAACTAAAAATTTCTAACTTCCGATCAATAAAAAATCAAGAGATAGACCTGTCAAAAATAAATGTAATCTATGGTGGAACTGGAACGGGCAAATCATCCATCTTATATTCATTAATTGTGCTTTCAAATTTTATTAAAAATCCAAATCAAATTGTTGATGGTTTTTTTTATCTGGGTTTTTTAAATCTAGGTGGTTTTGAAGCTTGTGTTTTTAACCATGAAAAAAGTAGAGAAATTGGAATTGGATACGCAACTGAAAATGGTGAATATGAATTTGATTTTCGAAAAAATGAGGGCAGAATAAAACTTAAGTTTAACAATTTTGAAATGGAAGGAAATATTCCTATACCTTATTCAATATTTAAAAATTTCAATTACGACTATAAAAAAGAATACACAATAAACTGGAATGGTGTTAATTCTGAAGTCATTCCAAAGGAGCAGACAACACAATCTCAGCAGTCAGCTACAGAAATAGCAGAAAAGTTAAATTCAATTCCATCAGCTATTGATAGTATTGATATTGTTCCACACAGAAGAGGGTTTTTCAAATTTACTTACTCTCCATCAAAAGTTTCACTAATTCCAACTTCGGAAGATGAAGTTGCTTCTATTATTATAAATGATTCTAATTTGCCAGCCAAGATCTCGGTAGATTTAGAAAAAATAATTAATCGAGATTTTAGAATACATTCACCGCCAGGAACTGCAATGGTTTACTTTAAGACGACTGATAAAGTTACAAGAACTCCAACAGACTTGGTGAATGATGGTTTTGGTGTTAATCAATTAGTGTATATGCTTGCAAAAATTCACAGACCTGAGATTAAAACGATCTTAATTGAAGAACCAGAAATACATCTTCACCCAAAAGTTATTCAAAATCTTGTTAAAACAATAATTTCAATTGCAAAAGAAGAAGAGAAACAATTTGTCATAGTAACTCATTCAGAATTGTTTGTTTCATCTCTTCTGGTAAGAATAGTTGAAAAGAGATTAGAACCAAGTGATGTAAAACTTTATTTGGCAGAAAAAGAAGGAAAAGAAACAATATTTAAAGAACAGAAAGTAAATGAAAAAGGTCAGGTTGAAGGTGGACTTGAAAATTTTGTTTCAGCTGAACTTGAAGACTTAAAAATTTTACTTGATATAAAAGAGTAAGTACATTTATGTTGCTCATTCTTGATGAATGGATTTTTCATGATTTACAAAATGATAATGGTGAAGATAAACAAAGAGAGAGTGTCCAGTTTTTAGAAAAAGTAAAAGAAAAGTGTGACAAAATAGTTTTTATTAATGAATCTAAGTTTAGCAAAAAGTTCTATAGTTTTTCAAAATATGCTTCTAAAGCAACTGAATTTAGAACTAAATTTAAATTCTTGAAGTATGAATTTTATTTAAATTCTCAAAAAACAATTCACATTTCTTTAAGTGAAATTAAACAAAATGATTATAATTTAGATTCGAGTGATATTAATGTTGATGATCGTTATCTTCCATTATGTTATTACAAGTTAAAAGAACTTAATGAAGAACTAATTATTATAACAACTGATGAAAAATTAAAAGAATTATTGAGCCATAAAGATATATCTATTACAATGAGAGATGATTTTTTAAATAAATACCTTAATTTTTGAATTGGCCATTATTCGGGATTTATAAATGAGTTAAAACAACAGTTTAAGAATTACTTTTCACCAAAAGAAAAAAGAGAAAACATATTTCAAGTTTTTTTCTAGTATACCATCCAGATTAAAATATGATGGAAATTTTTCTTACTGAAGCTCCAAACCCTGAACTTATTAGAATAACTGGTTTTAGACAAACATTAATTCGCTTTTCCTATTCTTTTGATATTGATACGCTAAATGGTTAATGATGGACTTTTATCTTCCAGCTCACCCAGGGGTATTTGGGAAATAACAAAGAAGGGAATTGAGTTTTATAATCAAACCAGAATTATCCATTAAATTTTCTGATAAATAAATTGGATAATATTTTGAAATTAGCCTTTGTCAAAATGACAACATTTTGCCACAAAAATTTATCTAAAGTTGTAATCCTAAAAATTTGAAAATTTTAAAGTTTCTAAAGTTAATTTAAAACCTTGATTTTTTTGGAATTTTTGAATATTTGAAGTGGGGGGGTATACTTCAAAAGCTCAACAATGGATGTTTGAAGTGGGGGGGTATACTTCAAAGGTTCAATGATGGGTGTTTGAAGTGGGAGGGTATACTTCAAATGTTCAATGATGGATGTTTGAAGTAGGGGGGTATACTTCAAATGTTCAATGATGAATGTTTGAAGTGGTAGGGTGGACTTCAAATGGTCAACGATGGACAAAAAATGCTCAACGATGCACCTCAGAGGTTCAACGATGGACAAAAAATGCTCAACGATGCACCTCAGAGGTTCAACGATGGAAAAAAAATGTTCAACGATGCGCTTCAGAGGTTCAACGATGGGCAAAAAATGTTCAACGATGCACCTCAGAGGTTCAACGATGAACAAAAAATGTTCAACGATGGATCTCAGAGGTTCAACAATGGATGTTTGAAGTGGTAGGGGGGACTTCAAATGGTCAACGATGCAACTCAATGGTTCAAATATGGGATTTTAAATAAAACATTTTATTCAATTAGAAATTTGCGGACAGGGCAAGCCCTGTCCCTACGATTTTCTGAAAATTATTTTTTGGAATTTTATTGATTGTTTTGAAACGACTTTTAACAAATTGAGAAAGATTTTAACAATGACAAATAAAAAACCTCGTCAGAGGTTTAATTATTGTAGGAAGTTGATAATATCACCAATCAATTAAAAACCTCGTATGAGGTTTAATTATAAAATCTATTTCTTCTTTTAACAATTCCTAATGTTTCCCCTTGCGACAATCACTCATCGCTCAGTGTGACAGGGAGTGAATAAGTCAGACTTCGATTAAACTTAGCATGAGATGGAGATTTTTTTTCACAATTAGTTAGCTTCAGGATGATCATTAAGAAAATTGCCTAAACTAAAAAGTCTCGTAGAATTAAAATTGTATAATGATGAGTTTTGAAATGCTGAGTGAAAGGATAGTTCTAAAACTATCTCGAAAAGTTTGACAAAAATATTTTAAAAATTTATTTTGTGAGTGAACAAAAATGGGAGCCGCACATGACCCACAAAGTAGTTTTGAAAAAATTTGTCCCCTTCCTTTTAATACTTTCTTCAATACTTTTCATAGGATTTATCGGTGAAAAAGAGAAGATTAAAAAAACTACCTTCAATCATACGGATGCTTACTACCTAAAACTGGATAGATTTGAATTACCTTTTGGCAATAATGGTTCGCTGGCAGATGTAACCGTTAATCCCAATTTATCAACAGCTAAGTTTGATGGTAAAACGGTGATTTATTCGGGTGGCTTTTTCTTAGGTGGTAAATTATACCCAGGAACTTACTATGAGAGTATCTGGGTTAATGGTGTAATGAGTTCTTTTAGAGTTCAAGATTACCTTCCGGGCAAAGTAGGAATGTCTAAGGATGATCCGAACTTGAAAATTTATGTTGTTCAAAGCTCAGATCCTCCTTTTTCACAAAGCTGGATTGATTGGAAAAATGCAGTTGAGTTAGGAGCTGATTTTTATGATGGTGACGGTGATGGGGTTTATAATCCTGTTGATAAAAATAAAAACGGTAAGTGGGATTTAAACGAAGATAAACCAGGCTTAATCGGTGATTTTACAGCTTATTATGTTTACAATGATGGTGTTATTGTCACCGATAGATGGTTTGCCGGTATTCTACCACTTGGTATTGAAATTCACCAAACTATATGGGCATATAAAAATATTCCTAAACTTGCCAATTCAGTATTTATTCGTTATAGAATTTTTTATAGAGGAAGTAGTTATTATCCTGATGTAAACAGACTTGATAGCGTCATTTTCTCTTTTGTTAATGACTTTGATATAGGAGATTACACTAATGATTTATTTGGTACTGATACATTATCACAGGCAAATTATTGTTACAATCAGGGCCCGGATATGGATTTTGGAAATAATCCACCGGTAATAATGGCTCAACTATTACAAGGACCGGCTGTTTTTATTCCTGGTGTTTCTTTTAATGATTTAAATGGTAATGGAATTTTTGATAGTGGCGATACACCAATAACAACTGCGAAAGAATTTATTATAGATAATTATATCAAAGAAATACCTGGTGCTATAAATTTAAATCTTTCTTCTTCGAATGCCAATTTTGGGTTATCATGGTTTGAGCTAACCTTATATACGGTTTGGAATTTATTAAGGGGCTTAGCTCCCAATGGTATAAAATATAATCCTTGTACTTTTGAACTTGGAGTTGTGGTAGGTGGAGTAGATTGTAATCGGGTTAATCCGCTTTTTCTATTTTCTGGTGATCCTGTGGAAAATAGAGGCTGGATAAATAATAGTGTTTATGATATTAGAGCCTTTCTCAATGTAGGACAATTTTCTCTCGAAAAAAATAAACCTGTTGATATAATTGTAGCTTATGCAGTCGGTCGAGGAACTAATGCACTAAATAGTATAACTGAAGCAAGAAAAGTTGCTTCGATAAATAAGTCTTATTTTGATTTAAATTTAATTACAACCAAATATTTACCCGAAACAGAATTAAAAGCAAGAAGTTTCGAAAACAAACTGGATATTTACTGGACAACTTCCAACGATTTTCAATTTAAAGATTTAATTACCACTTTAACTAATGATACCCTGCTAAATGTTGAATTTGAAGCTTACGAATTATGGGCACATTCAACTCCAGAGTTATATTATGGTCCCGATACAACTCGATCTAAAAGAATTGCTGGCTTTGATGTGAAGAATGATATTGAGAATTTGTATTATTTAGAAGAAGATAGAGTTTCTACAAAGAAAATTTTTTCAAATTACTCACAACTTGATCCACAAATTTATTCTAATCCAGAGAATGGATACATTTTTGTCTCTATTGAAACAAATCCATTTACTGGTAAAAAATTAAAAAAAGGTGAAAGGCTGTATTTCTCTCTCAGAAAATTGTTTTTAAATAAGACATCAACAGAACTGGTAAAAATTCAAAATGTTCCTAAAAGTTATCTTATACCATTTAGTCACTTTGGATTAAGAGAAAAAGTTTCTGATTTGTATGAATTTAGAGTGGGAGAAGATTTCAACACACCTATAAATCTTAGTGCAAAACCAGTCTCGGCACTAAATAATACAACTGAAAGTGAAATTACATTTGAAGAAGTGGATAATTCACAATTAACTGATGATGATTATCAACTGAGTTTCTTTAGAGATGTTAGCACAACCGAATACTCAATGTTCTGGAGATTCAAGAACTTATCAAAGAATAGAATAGTTTTAGACTCGCAGAAGATTTATTACAATATTGATCAAAGACCTATTGTGGTTGAAGGATTGTATCCAAAGATAAAATGGATTTTACCGGAGATTAAAAGAGTAGTTTATCAACCTGAGAGTAATAAATGGTATAATTATTTTAAGTTTAAGGTTTCCGGAATATTTTATGCTGGTAGTGAAAGTGTCTCTGGAGTATCGGGTAAAGAGATTAATCCGCTTGCCAGTTTAGGGTTGAAGAAAAGCAACCTTACAAAGTTTGATAAACTAAGAAAGATTGAGATTCGATTTGGGCAGACACAAAAGGCTTACAGATTTATTTCCAGTACACTTGGGAATATATATCAAAGTGCAGCCAGTACAATAGGGGAGAGTGGAATTGGAAAACCAGGAGAGTATTTTGTTGAAGTTCCATTTCAGGTATGGATCAATGATAATAGATTTGGAGAAGAAAGACAATTGACTTGTGCTTTCATTGAGGCACGACCAAGTTTTGGAGGTAATCCGGACGGTCAATGGGATCCTAAAACAGATATCAGTAAAACCAGAGAGTATATTATAGTTTTTAATCAACCTTATGACCCGAACGGAAATCAGATGGAATATGTTGGCTATTTACCATCGACGGGTACAAAAGTTTACGCAAGATTGGATGGGTGGAATCCGCCAGCTGAGGCTAATTTCACACAGGAACAAATTGAGCGAGCGAGATCACCATGGTTTGATGCTTTGCTTGTAATTGGATTGGAACGAACTTCACCCGATACATTTTATCGTCCCGGAGACATTCTGACAATTCCAATTTCATATGTTATCACTGAGAGGGATACTTTTTATTACCGTTCGAAATCAAAGATGAATAAATTATCACTCGATGAAAAGAAAGCACTTATTGATAAAATAAATGTGTATCCAAATCCATATATCGGTTGGGAAGATTATAGATCAGTAAGAAGTGGAGTGATTACATTTACTAATTTACCAGAAGAAGTAACAATAAAGATTTACACATTGTCTGGAAATCTTGTCAGGGTATTGACAGAAAATGATAAAGGCACAATTACATCACCATTTATTGAGTGGGATTTGAGAAATAAAGATGGAATGAGGGTGGCTGATGGAGTATATCTTGCACACATCAAAACAAAATATGGTGATAAAGTTCTAAAGTTTTCAGTAGTTAAACAGAAACGCTGAAGGTTTTTTGTTGATAAAACTTTAAGTTCCTCAGAGATCTCATTGATCTTTGAGGAATTTTTGTTTTAAATAAAAAGATTCATTTATGATAAGACTGATTTATTTATGCGTTTTAAATGATGAATATTGAATTGTTTTTTGAGAATTAATAAGACATTTCATTTTAATAGTAATAATCATCAAAAGGGGTAAGCTTTTAATGTAATAAAGTTTTTGCCATCTATAATTCAATTTAATTATCTGGTTTTATCTAGACAGTCATAAATAATGAATTTAGACCTTCGATGAAATTGCGATTAATATTTTTCAATGAAATTATGTAAGATCTTACACTAATGACTGAATTAATTATTTGTTAATCATCAAATGATTTTGAAATGTTTAGTTTTGGAAATTATCAGTTAAAACTATTTTTGAAAAAAAGTGAGGTGATTATGAAAATTAAATTCTGCTTTCTATTTATCTTTTTAATTTCACTTAATACTTGGGCTGATGACTCAACTGTTGTTGTGGTTGGTCCAGGAATTAAATATCATTCAGTTTATAAAACCTCTGTTGGTCCATATAACATTAAGATACTTGAGATAGATATAAAACATCCAAAGAATAAAATAAATACTGTTTTAGCGAAGGATGTTCTGGGAACTGGCTTTGAAAAAACATCATCGATGGCAAAGAGAAGTAGTAGAAGTGGTCATGTGGTCATTGGTGCAGTAAATGCTGATTTCTTTGGAATAAGTGAGCCATATAATCCATATACATTTTTGATTGGCTCAATGATTAAAGACAATGAATACACATTTGGTAGAGTAAGTCCACGACCATCTTTTGCAATTGATACGGCAAAAAGATTAATCATTGATAATATAGGATTTTCTGCTTCCTTAAAAACAAAACAGGGTTATGTTAGGGCAATTTCAAGTTTGAATGATACAGTCCGTTCAAATATGCTCGTTATCTATAATAAATACTTTGGAACCTCCACAAAGACAAACAACACGGTTACCGAAGTTAAATTAAAAAGATTAACTCCACTTATTATTGATGATTCTATCAGATTTGTAGTAAAGGCTAAGAATGTGGGGATTGGAAATATGAGTTTTTCTTCAGATGAATATGTTTTATCGGGCAATGGAACAGAGAAGGCATTTTTAGATACTTCAATTCTTGTTAATGATACTATTACAATAATTTTCAGAACCAATCCTTCAAGAGGAAATATTTTCTCGATGACGGGTGGTGGACCAGCTCTTGTTGTCAATGGAGTAATTCCTGGTGGACTTCAGACCGCAGTGCATCCAAGAACAGCCGTTGGTTTTAATGAAGATTCAACGAAAGTCTTTTTTGTGACTGTTGATGGTCGTCAACCTGGATTTAGCGTTGGGATGTCTCTACCAGAACTTGCTAATTATATGAAATCAATTGGTTGTCATAATGCTGTAAATCTTGATGGTGGCGGATCAACAACAATGGTTGTAAGAAATAAAGTTGTAAATTCACCAAGTGATGCAGCTGGTGAAAGGTCTGTTGCAAATGCTTTACTTGCAATAAGTGAAATTTATGCAAGTGAAGTCATCGATAGTTTTTATTTGTGGCCAAGACAAATTTTTATCGATTCAACGCAGTCAAAGAAAATAGAAATTTATGGGAAAGATATCTGGGGCTACGAGATTGATGTATTACCAACTGAAGTAAACTGGGAAATTCAGGGAATTAATGGATATATAGATTCACTTGGATTTTTCTATCCGCTTCAGGTTGGTTCAGGAATTATAATTGGTAGAATTCGAAATCTTGCTGATACAATATCAATAACTGTGACTGGTGAAAGAATTCCAACCTGGAGTTATTCTGATGCAGGAAATAATATGCCATCCTGGTTATCACCTACAGCGAGTACAGAAAGAGGTTTAGCTTACGGTTATATTAATAATAATCACAGACTTTATGTTGTATCGAGACCTAATGTTTTAATTCTTGATGCTCAGACGGGGGATGTAGTTGGAAATCTAAATATTAGTGGAATAACTGGTGGGACATTTACATTAAATGATGTTGAAGTCACTGAAGATGGAAAAATTATCGCTGCAAATCTCACAACAAATGCTCAAACATCAGCTTTTAAAGTTTATAAATGGGATGATGAAAGTTCAGCTCCCCAATTAATTATTGAGTATGCAGGAGGTGCTTATCGTTTGGGTGACAAAATTACGGTCGTTGGTAATTGGTCTGATAATTCAGCTGTGCTTTATGCAGGAGTTGCAAATTCAAATCGCATCTTAAAATGGACAATGAGTAATAAAGCATTTAATCAGACACCACAGGAAATAATTTTATCGGATGTTTCGAATTATGGTACAAATCCTTCAGTTGCACCGATTGGGAAAGGCAATTCAAATTTTTTTGTAAATGCAACATCTATCCTTCCAAAGTATTATTCACCTACAGGTTCTGTTCTTGGAACTTGTCCATCTGGATTGGTGGCAACACAGAGCAATGCAATAAGATATTTTGAAAAGTTTGGTAAGAAGTTTCTTGTTACATACCAGTATGGTGCTTTCAATGAAAATGCTAGAATTCTTGATATAACCAATGGAATTGCAAATGCGACCATTTACGAGACAACACCAACTCTGGGTGATAATGCGAATAACATTGGATTGAGTGGAGATGTGGCAGTTCGTTATTACGGAAGGGGAGTTTTTATAATTTATGTTCTTGCGACTAACAATGGAATAGGTGCTTATCAAATTACGATTGATACAACCACTTTTGTTGAGGATGAAAGTACGCCCCCAATTGATTATTATTTAAGTCAGAATTTTCCGAATCCTTTCAATGCAATGACAAAGATAAGATTTGGGATTCCGAGACAGACTAATGTGAGATTATATATTTATGATTGTCTTGGTAGAAAGATATTAGAATTGTTGAATGAAACTAAGGCAGCTGGTCATTATGAAGTTGAGTTGAATTCAAATAAATTGACCTCAGGGGTATATTTTTATCAGTTAGTTGCAGATGAAAAAGTAATGACGAAGAAGTTTGTTTTATTGAAGTAGAGAGATTCGGCTTTTAATTTTTCTTTTCAAATTTCTGTGTCTTCTTTGCGATGTCTGCGTTTAATTTTACAATCACATTAATTAAAAACATATGTAGGGGACGGGCTTGCCCGTCCCGAAAAACATTTTCGACATATAGAAAAATTGCTGGACAGGGCAAGCCCTGTCCCTACATTTTTTGAAAACATATTTGAATTTGAATGGTTGTATTGAAAATATTATTTACAAATTGAAAATGATTTCATCACAAACAAAACAGAATCTCGTAGAGGTTTAATTTTAATCTTTGCTGTTTCTTTGCGTCCTCTGCGTTTGAAATCCGAATACAATTTACACGGAGAACCACAAAGAAGACACAGAAATTTTTTATAATTGAACATCTATAATGTTCTGCTGTTGATGGTATGAACAATTTTTCTACAATTATTGAACATCTACGATGTTCTTTTTATTACAAAAATATATAAATCAAAAAATCATAAATCTTAAAACCTCGTAGAGGTTTAATTATTAAAACGCAAAGAACGCAGAGAAGCACAGAGACACGCAGAGATTTTTATTATTGAACATCTACGATGTTCTTTCATTGTTTTTGTGGAACAATTTTTTTTCTACAATAATTTGAAATCTACGATGTCAATTTTGTTTTAATAATCAA
>Ga0197142_1002428_pt1 | contig 16356 bp, 20 predicted proteins | sample GBS60_MetaG_FD_148614 | JGI IMG/M metagenome (GOLD analysis project Ga0197142, IMG submission 148614) | Sediment microbial communities from Great Boiling Springs, Gerlach, Nevada, United States - GBS 60_MetaG | ecosystem: Environmental > Aquatic > Thermal springs > Hot (42-90C) > Sediment...
TTAAACGTTTACTGAAATAATCTATATCCTCAACATAACTCTCTAAAAACGCAACATAAGTAAGCAATTTAAAACGATAGTAAAAATTTAAAAAATAGGGATAAATAAATTCATGTTGTAATATTTTATTTGTTTTAAACAACCTCAATATTGTAAAATCATCATCTTCAAGCTTTTGTGGAACTAACGCATGTAGAGATGGTAGTTGATAATCTATACCATTTTGAAAACTACATTCTAATTTAAGAATTTCAAAAAGATAACCATCGTACTTAAAATTTGAAAGAATATCGTTACAATCCTTTTTCAAAAACTTCACAAGATTTACAAGATAATTATCTTTTAGCCTGACTTCAGAGATAAAAGTATATGCCTTTTGTAACTCCTCTGATTTTATTAGATAAACAATATATGTATGGGGAAATTTAATTCTATACGGTTCTAAAACAATTACAGCATCGCTATATCTACCATTTATTGCATATTCATAAGCACTAAGAAGGGCATTATATGCATCGTCTGCAAATCTCCTTTTAAAATCTTTTTTTTCAATGGCAATAAGTATTTTGAGAGGTTCTGGTAAACTTTCATTAAATGCATTTTCAAACTCATCGAAAGCATTTCTCTCTTTTGCCTCCTGGAAAACTTCAAATATTAAATCATTTTTCAAAACCCTATTATTTATACTATCTGCAATTTCTTTTAACGCCTTAATTGTCAAATCTTTTTTAAATGCTTGAAAATAAATAAAAGAAATGGCATCAGTATCTTCTAAGATGAAAAGATTTTCCAAAGCTTCAGTAAAAGTGAAATCCTTTACCATGTAATTTGATAAATCCTTTATTCCAACAGCTTTAATTTTGATTTCTTCTGCAAAAAGTGGCATGCTCAAAAACAAAAAAACTAAAAATATTATTCGACCAACCATGCTCTTGGCACAATCCTTAAGTTTGACAAACTTCCTTGAAACAAAAACTCCAATGCAATCCTTCTAAATTCAGGCATATCTATCTCAAATTTTTTACTAATTTCACCTTCATTTTTATATAATTTTAACACAAACACATTTTTGCCCGTCCTTACAGGAAAATCGCCTATTAAAACGCCTTTCCCTTTGTATACTTTATCTACTATAATAGTTCCTGTATTTATGAGATTATCATTCAAATAAATGCCATAAAAAGAGCCATTAAGTTCGGTAGAATCAAAACTAAAAAAAATTGTTGCTTTACTTTTTGTAAAAAAAGGAACTTTTTTTTCAAATTCACCAATTTTATTCCACAAACCAAAAATTTCTTCTCTGAAACTCTCAGCATGACAAATTTTTATCGCCAAAAAAAAGAAACAAAATATTACAAGCTTTTTCATAAAAAAGATTATAATTTTTTTTAATGTTTTTTACAAGCAAACGATTCTTCTTTAACACAGCACCTAATGATGCTAAAATGATGTAACTATGAGCCGAGCACCATTAATAATCATTGGCATGCACCGTTCAGGAACTACAATGTTATCAAAGATTCTTGAGAAAGTTAGTGTAGACTTATTTTTTAAATAGCTATTTTAAAAAAGATATAAGTTTGTTTTTTAAATGAGAAATCCATTTCCTTGAAAGATATAGCAAACAATAATGAACGCCTAAGTATTTGTTTATCAAATAAAGTCGTTTTTGTTTAAAAAGCTCATCTTCACGTTGTTGACTTATACCACCTGGTTTATTTATAGCAATAATTAAATTTAAATATTTCTTTTTAGTTTTCCTAAAAACACGAAGGTTAAACTCATAATCGGCCCAAATTTTATACATAAGATCATAATGCCCATATTTAGTAAACAACCCTTTATCATAAAAAATACCTTGATGACAAATATTTTTAATTGTCAACTTATAACTTGAAAATTTTCCATCATAAATAATTTCTTTAGAATCGACAGGTGATTTTAAAATAACATTACCATATACAAAATCATATTTATTCAAAAAAGGCGCAACCTGTGTTAAAACTTCATTATTATAAAAACAATCTCCAGCCCCCAAAAAAATTATTTTATCACCTTTAGCATATTTAATACCCTTGTTCATTGCATCATATATCCCTTTGTCTGGTTCGCTCACAAAATAATTAATGTGCCCATCATATTTTTTTATAATATCAAGTGTCCCATCTGTTGAGCCACCATCAATTATTATGTATTCTTTGTTGGGATATGTTTGGTTTATTACACTTTGAATTGTATTTTCAATGCAATCAACACTATTAAGTACTACTGTAATAATAGATATCAATGGTAAATCCATATTTAATCTGTCAATACTAATTACTTGATTGCTTCAAGATTTAAACTTATATAATGTTTTTTTGAATTAAACTCATACAATTTGGTAGACCAATCTTCAACCCTTTTAATAAGATGAACTTCATTAGGAGTCCAATGCCTGATATTTTTAAAACCCACTACTTTAAGTAATTCAATTAAATACTTCTCATTAAAAACTGCCTTATGGTAGTTATATATATTATCCTGTCCCCCCATAAGAGGACCTATAATAGATATAATATTTCTATTCTCTAAAAAATAAATATCAAGAAGTTTATCAAAATCGGGAACTGATAATCTTAATATGCCCCCATTTTTTAAAACTCTTCTCCATTCTTTTAATATCTTAACAGTTTCTATATGACTAATATGTTCTAACACATGACATGCATAAATTAAATCGGCATACTCATCAGGGAAAACATTTAAATTACTTACATCTTGTACATGATGAACATGAGCATATGGAATTGTATCAACATTAATATACCCTTCTAAATCTATTGGGCCACAACCCAAATGTATCAAAATTTTATCATTCTCAATAGATAACTTTGGTGGAGAAATTTTTCTTATAAATTTATGATAAAAAAAATTCAAACTAGTAAAAAAAATATTTTTTACATGAATAATTTTATTTTTAACTTTTAGAAACATGCTTATTTTATTCATTTTTCTTGTAACCAAATAATGTCATAGCTTCACCATGATATTTCCAAAATAATTCATGAAGTTCCTCTGTCATTTCTTTTTTCCAGGATGAAACTTTACCCTTTCTAAAGAAATTTGGCCATCTATTATGCAATTCTTCAAAAGTTGGTACATTTCCTTTTTCATTGTTTGAAATATTTAAATTCAAACTTTTTATTGCTTCTATAACTATTTTGTAAGGTTCGTTAATCAAATCTTCATAACGAATTACAAAGGTATGTGCATCTTTTCTTCTCTTTGTCCATGAAAACACATTATTACTCCAGCCTCCAAAATGCCTATTATTGACTATGCAATCTTTCAAGGTATATTTAAACGGAGTTATATTGTACCAAACTTTCCTCATTATACCCATTATGGAATTAGTGTTTACAAATGTTCTAATATATTTAGCATATGAAACTAATGCATCCCTTCCATCTCTGATTAAGTAAATTGCATTTTTATTATCTTTTGGCAAATCATGAGTTTTAACAAAGTATATTGCTGAGTCTCTATCTAATTCATCTATTGATGCTGGCAATTTTTCATGTCCAACAACTTCACTTGCCCCAATTTCTTCAAATAATGGATCATTATATATAGAGTATGTTTTAAATCCATAAATATGGTACAACAAAATCCTAAAAAAAGTATTACCAGAACGAGGAAATGAAGCAAGCCAAATTACCATTTTTTAACTCCTATAGGTTAAATTTAAAATTATAGCGAAGCGTAATTCTTATATTCTCTCAAAATTCCTTCCGACAAACTAATCTTTGTTTCCCAACCCAATGATTTTAATTTATTAATATCTAAAAGTTTTCTTTTAACGCCATCAGGTTTACTAAAATCATAACTTATTTCACCGTTAAAACCAATTATTTCTTTTACCATAAGAGCAAGTTCCTTTATTGTCAAATCTACACCTGTCCCGATATTAACAAAATAGTCTGAACACAACTTGAACATGTCTTTTGCATCTATGTTTTCCATTAAATATATGCAAGCATCTGCAAGGTCATCAACATGTAGAAATTCACGATAGACTTCTCCAGAACCCCATATAGTAAGTGAGACGCAAGAGGTAAGAGGTGTGTGATGAATGGTTATACCAAGTTTAGATAACACTTTTATAATACTTTCGTTATCATCAAAATCAACATCTTTATCTAATCCAAAACCTATTGGGTATTTTTGAAAGTCTCGTTTTATTCCCTCAATATCTCCTAGTTCCAATAATTTAGCTAAATAGAATTTTCTTATTAAGGCTGGTAATACGTGTGATGTTTCAAGATTGAAGTTATCATTAGGACCATATAAGTTTGTTGGCATAACTGAGATAAAATTTGTACCATACTGCTGATTGTAATATTTAACAAGTTTTATCGCTGATATTTTTGCTATTGCATAAGCCTCATTGGTCGGTTCTAAACTGCCTGTTAGTAAGTATTCTTCTTTCATCGGCTGCGGAGCAAGTTTTGGATATATACAAGATGAACCTAAGTTTAAAAGTTTTTTTACACCATATTTATATGCTGTATGTATTGTGTTTAGCGCTATTGCTAAATTATCATATATAAACTCTGCTGGATATGTGCTGTTTGCAAGAATCCCACCCACTTTTGCCGCTGCAAGGAATACATAATCTGGTTTTTCTCTTTCGAAAAATTCCTCTACATCCTTCTGTCTTCTTAAGTCTAATTCTTCCTTAGTTTTAACTACAATATTTGAATAGCCTTTTTCTTTAAGCCTTCTAAGGATTGCAGAGCCTACAAGTCCCCTATGTCCTGCTACGTAAATCTTTGAGTTTTTGTTCATTTTTTTTCCTTAGTTTTTCTTGAAAGGAATATTCGTGATTTGTCCAAATATAACCGTATTTTTGTGATGCTTTTATGCCCTCCCCCTTTGCTTTAATAGAGTTTTGTAGTAAATCGTAATCTACCATTATCTTTACAAGGTCCTTGAATTTTACTTTTGGTTCCCATTTGAGTTTTTTTCTAGCTTTTGTTATATCTGCACATAAGTAATCTACCTCTGTAGGTCTGAAATATTTCGAGTCTATTTCTATAACAATATCTCCGGGTGAGAGGTAAGAAGTAAGATTTGGCTCTATTGATTTAATGATGCCTTTTTGTTCTATACCCTCTCCTTTCCACTCCAATTCAATCCCAGCATATTCAAAAGCTATGTCTACAAATTCTTTTACTGTATGGCTTTCTCCAGTACCAATCACATAGTCATCAGGTGTGTCATGCTGTAACATAAGCCACATCATCTCCACATACTCGGGTGCAAACCCCCAGTCTCTTTTTGAATAAAGGTTACCTAAATATAGCTTCTTTTGTTTCCCTGTTAATATATGTGCAAGTGCACGTGTAATTTTCCTCGTTACAAAGGTTTCTCCTCTTCTTGGACTTTCATGATTAAATAGTATACCGTTGCACGCAAATATGTTATAAGCCTCCCTATAGTTCACTGTCATCCAGTATGCGTATACTTTTGCAGCTGCATAAGGACTTCTCGGGCAAAATGGTGTATTTTCGTTTTGTGGCGGATTTGCTGCTCCAAACATCTCTGATGACGATGCTTGATAGAACTTTGCCTTAATCCCGCTCCTTCTTATCGCTTCAAGTATTCTTGTTGTACCTAACCCTACTATGTTTCCTGTATATTCTGGTATGTCAAAAGATACTTTTACGTGTGACTGTGCTCCTAAGTGATAAATCTCGTCGGGTTTTACATTCCAGATTATATCTGTTAGCACCCCTGAATCTGATAGGTCTCCATAATGGAGAAATAATTTTGCCCCTTCTTCGTGAGGGTCAATATAGATATGGTCTATCCTGTGAGTATTGAACGAGGATGCCCGCCTTATTATTCCATGAACCTCATAACCTTTCGCAAGTAGATACTCTGCTAAATATGAACCATCCTGCCCTGTTATGCCTGTTATAAGTGCTTTTTTATTCATAAAATTTTGTTCTTAATTTTTTAAATATTACTATTTTACTAGTATAATAATTATTTTTTCAACTTTATTCTAGTAACTTTTAAAAAACATGATTTTTTTAACAACAAAAAATCTATTTATACTTCCTAAAGCTATACTTTAAAAAATTTTCTTTCACAAACCCAAAAAAAAAGTGTTAAAATAAAATATGCAAAAACTATTAACCTTTTTAGTGATACTTATTATTTTTTCCTGTGGAAGTAGTGAGCATTATGGAATTATCTCAAAAGAAGCCCCGGTAGTTAAAGTTAAGGACGTTTTTTTAGATAAGACATTTCTTAACAAGGAAGTCAAAGTTAATGGTAAAATAATCATTCAGTGTGCTTCTAATGGATGTTGGTTTTTCTTAAAAGATGATACTGGACAAATACTTGTTGACTTAAAACCTTTAAACTTAGGTCTACCCCAACGGACAGGAAAAAATGCTGTTGTTTCGGGTATTGTTATTAAAGAACCTTCTGGACAAATTATAATCTCAGCAAAGGGGCTTTCTATTAAGTAAATGAGTTTTTTAGAATTAGCTATAAAAAATCTCACTCGTCATAAAATAAGAAATTGCCTTACATTAATAGGTATCATTTCAGCTGTAACTGCCCTATACGCTATTCTTTCTTTTAATAAAAGCTTTATGAGAAATTTATATGTTGAATTGAATAAAACAGGCATACATTTTATGGTTGTCCCCGCTGGATGTCCCCATGAAGTAGCATCTTTAGTATTGCATGGTTCGGTTATCCCAAAGTTTTTACCTGAAACGATTGAATCTGCAATAAGAGAAAAATTAGGAGAAGGTATAGAAGTTATATCACCCATTCTTGTATACCAGTTACCTAATATAAGTAAACAACGAATTGATTTAATATATGGAATTGAAATGGAAAATATCAAAAACCTAAAACCATGGTGGACAATTAAAGGTAGATTACCCGAAAAAAATGACGAAATTCTCGTTGGATATGAGATTGCGGAACATGATAATCTTAAAACGGGCCAATTATACTCGCTTGACAACCATGGTAGTTATAAAGTTGTTGGTATTATTGAAAAAACCTCATCTAAAGATGATGCCTTTGTTTTTCTACCCCTTAAAGAAGCGCAAAGGCTTTTGAATAAAGAAAAAGCCATTACGGCTATTGGTATTAAACTAAAAGAAGTTTCAAAAATCAACGATATTGTTGACTATCTTTCAAAGGAAATACCAGGTATTCAGATTGTAACAATTAACCAAATTCTTATGTCTATAGCTTCCCTCGCAGCTTCTGCAAGAATTCTTAGCCTCTCTATAGTAACTATTGCCATTTTAATAAGTACTATCAGCGTTTTAAATGTATTTCTGATGACACTTTTTGAAAGGACTCAAGAGATTGGCATGATGAGAGCAATTGGTGCTTCAAAAAGTCATGTATTCAGAATTATTATAGAAGAGGCAATAATGCTTACAACAATAGGTGGTCTTACTGGGATACTTATTTCTTTAGTGCTTTCAAGTACAATTGAAAGATTTGTAAAAAGCTTTATGCCCTATGTTCCTCAAGGCAAAATGATTGTATTTGACCCATTACTTGCTATATCATGTTTCATTTTTACCATTTTTCTTGGCATCTTAGCAGGTTTTTATCCTGCATATAGAGCTATGAAAGTAAGCCCCATAGAAGCGATAAAAGGATAATCATGACTAAATTGTATAAAATAGAAAATATTTCAAAAATTTATCATAGAGGCTCTGAAGAAGTAAAAGCTCTTAATGGTATATCTTTCAGTATTGAAACTGGTGAATTTGTAGCGATAACAGGCCCTTCAGGTTCGGGAAAAACAACATTGCTTCACATATTAGGTTGCCTCGACAGACCTACAATAGGAGAAGTTTTATTCAACAATAGAAATGTGGGAAAAATGAGTGATAAGGAGCTAGATAATTTAAGGAGAGAAAAAATTGGTTTTGTATTTCAACAATTTTATCTTTTACCAGGATTAACAGTTTATGAAAATATAACATTACCATTATTATTTTGCAGAAAAGCAAAACAATTTGAAAAAGATTATATCGATGAAATTCTAAATTATCTCGGAATTTATAACCGCAAAAATCATAAACCTAAAGAACTTAGTGGTGGTGAAATGCAAAGGGTAGCAATAGGCAGGGCATTAATTAATAAGCCCGATGTTATTTTAGCTGATGAACCAACAGCAAATTTAGATAGTCAGAATAGTTTGAAAATATTTGAATTATTGAAATCTCTTGTAAATAAAGGAATAACTGTTGTTGTAGTTACACATAATAATGAACTTGCAGAATTAGCTTTCAGAAAGATAAAACTACTCGATGGGAAAATCATTGAATAATTACCTATGCTGGATTTTCTTCAATATCTCCTTTTTAGCTTCTCCAACCGTCAATGGTATTTTTTCGTAATCAAAAACACCATCACTTTTCAATTGCTCCATAAGCTTAGCAATATAGGGCATTCTTAACTTCGCATTATGGACTTCCTCTGAACAGCTAAAAACATGGGCAGGCTCTCCCATCCTGGTAATTTTACCTTTTGATAGTATTGCCACCCTATCTACATATAGCGGGATAAGATCAACTTCATGAGTAGCCATTATTATTGTCAGCTCCTTTTCTTTGTTAAGCTTTTTCAGTAATACAGCTATATCTCTTACACCCATAGGATCAAGACCTGATAATGGTTCATCCATAAGCATGATTTGAGGAGACATAGCAAGAACACCAGCGATACACAACCTTTTTTTTTGTCCATAAGAAAGAGTTTTTATAGCTCTATTTTCAAACCCTTCTAAACCAACGGACTTTAACGCATCAAACACCCTATTCTTTACTTCTTTTTCAGAAAGCCCCATATTTCTTGGACCAAAAGAGATATCATCAAATACAGTTAATGCAAAAAGCTGGTCATTTGGGTCCTGAAATACTGTACATACTTGTCTGAACAAATTGTCCCTATTGATGCTTCTTATATCTTTCCCAAATATTTTTATAACGCCACCGTATTCTTTCAACAAACCATTTATAAGTTTTAAAAGGGTACTTTTCCCTGCTCCATTCGACCCAAGGAGTGCAAAAAACTCCCCTTGCATGATAGATAAGTTGATGTCTTTTAGTATTTCTACCCCTTTCTCATAATAAAAACTTAGATTTTCTATTTCTACAGCAATATTAGACATTTAAAAACATCCCTGCAAGTAATGGTATAACGCCAAAAAAAAGTAAAATAAGATACTCCATACCTTGAGGATTGTCTATCTCATTGGGATAAAAAAGCTTTCCCTTGTAACCTCTTACATAAAGCGCTTCTGACATTTTACTTCCTCTATTAACACCCCTTATTAAAATTATCCCTATCAAGTTTCCAAAGGACTCGAGGGATCTAATAAAACCTTTGTAGCCAAGCCGAACAGTCTGAGCATTTCTAACCTTCATCCCTTCATCATTGAGAAGAAACAAGTATTTAAAAATGATAAGAAATATTTCTATAAAAACTTCAGGAACTTTAAGTTTATAAAGCAGAGACAAAAAATCCCTGATTGGTGTGATTGCAATAAATGCCATCATTAAAGTAACACCATTTATAATTCTTAAACCAGACAAAGCAGCTATTGAAAAACTATCAGGATAAAAATCAATAATAAATTTAATTGGTACACCATTTTTTAAATAATGAAGTTTTGCTACAAAAACAAAAAACCCTGTAAAAGAAGCGATAATAACTGGCTTTTTTATAAGCCTAAAGGGGATATTGCTAAAATAAACTATTAACAAAACCACACCGCAGTATAACCAATAAAAAGGAGCTTGTAGAAAAAGGTTCAAAAAGAGGTATATGATAAATAAAAGAAATTTAGTAAGAGGGCTTATAGACCTAAAAAAACTTTTGTTATTGTATGCGAAATATTCAAGTTCTGGTGCAATCACTGTTTTTCTGCTCCTTAAATATTTTTCTGTAATTATACCCCATAACAAATCCACCAGCTGATCCAAAAAGTGTAAATATGAACAATAAAAGGTCGCCCTGGTCAGTATTTATAAGAGGTTCCTTAGGTGTTCTCCCATACATTTTTGCATATTTTTCAACAACTTTAGAATCTACTCCTTCCCACTTACCTTCCTCAGCTTTTGTATTAACAGTGAGAGACAAACAAAAACATGCGATAAGTATAATTAACAGTTTATTTATCCTCATATATTACCCCCCTAAAAATTTTTTTCACAAGATAAATTATTTAAACTTATCATGGACTTTCCAAACTCCATCAATTCAGGCTTATGAATATGAATATATTTAACTGCATAACCTGTAATCACACCTTCCAATAAGCCAAGAGGAATCTGAGTAGGCACAAAGGCAATAGAAATCTCTTTAATAGCAGGTAAAAAATCTGGAGACAATGCAAAAGCAAGTATTACTGCAGTAGCTGCGTATGTAACTATATCTGCAACAAACCCTGCCACAAAAGCAGAAATAAAAATACTAAGATTCAATTTTCTACAGAACTTATAAAATAGATAACCAAAAAAAGAGCCTGCCACACCCATTGTAAGGGTATTTGCACCTAACGTTGTAAGACCACCATGTGCCATAAACAATGCCTGGATTAGCAAACTTATGCATGCAACTACAGTGCTAACAAAGGGACCTAAAACAATAGCTGCAAGCCCTGTTCCTGCTGGATGAGAGCATGTACCTGCAATAGGGACAGGTATAGGAAAAGCAGAAATAACAAATACAGCCGCACCTATCAAACCAATAAGGGGTACAAAAAGGGGATTGTTTTTCTTTAAACGATAAATGCTATATAAACCAATAACTACAAAAGGTAAGGCAAGTATCGCTGTAAGAATTGCTTCAGTTGGAGGTAAAATCCCCTCAGAAATATGCATTGCAAATGCATCTTTTGAAGTAAACAAAAAAGCTGTGATAATTAATAGCGGTACATTAACTCTTTTCTTCATACAATTCCCTCCTGTGTTCTTAATATTGAAAATAATCCGTTAATTATAGTTGATGCTATAGGACTTCCACCCCTTTTTCCTTTTAATACTATACATGGCAAACCACTCTTAATTAGTTGATTTTTTGCCTCAGTTGCACCTACCATCCCAACACAAGCACCAATAACTAAGACATCCCTGCTAACATCCCCTTTTTCTACTAATTCTAACACTTTAAAAAGAGCAGTAGGTGCATTTCCAATTGCAAAAATGCCTATATTCTTTGACTTCTCTAAAGCAACCATAACTGATGCAGATGCCCTAGTTATATTTAATCTTTTAGCAATTTCTTCTGTTTCTTTATCCCTTATAGTGCAGATTATGTTTCCACTATAATCTTCTAAATATTTTGGTGAGATACCTGAAGCCACCATGACAACATCTGTGTAAATATCTACATTTTCTGAAAGCTTTTTTAATCCTACACTAATTGCATTTTTTGTAATGTAGATATTCTTTCTTAATGAAAAATCAGCTGTAGCATGAATGATTTTTCTAACAATTATATGCTCATCCTGGCTATAAATACCTGCAGGAATGCGCTTATCAATAATCTCAAAACTTTTTCTTTCTATTTCATCACCTAACATTGTTCTCATAGATACCTCCTCAATATATTTTCAACAATGCCAACTAAATCAGGATGTTCACCTACAACTTCAGTTAGTACAAATTTAACATCCCCATATTTTTTTTCGAGATTTTTCAAATACTCTGGTATGTCCTTAATAACATGAACTCCCTTATGTAAAAAGAAGGGATTTATTAAAAACTCTCTTACACCTTTTTTATATTCCTCTTCAATTACATCATCTAAATATGGGGGAGATAATTGTAAATTTGCAATTCTTGTTGTTATACCAGTTTTTTCCTCTATTCCTGATGCAATCTTCTTGGAAAGGCTATTACCATTTTCATGTCTACTACCATGACTTAAAATAATTATGGTTTTCATATTACACTCCTAAATAAATTCACTTATTCCTTTTATTTTTTGCTTTCTCTCATATAACCTTTCGAGCATCTTTTCAAATCCTGTAACATTAGAACCAAAATGGATATGTACATAACTTGCAAGGCAATTCTTTAAAACATATCCTTCTTCTTCAACTTTGCCTTTTCTTTTCAACATATAACTTTTCCCAACGTCTGGTATTGTCGAATCTGCAATACTACTATAATGAAACTTGTGACCTTTAAATAAACTCCCATCTTGAAAAAGAGGGTTGTTTTTTTTAACAATTACATCTACATATCCAAGCGCTTTAAAGGTACTGCCAATATTTATTTGAAAAGGGAAAACTCCAGCAAGTTTGTAGCTTTTACTGTCATAAAACAACCTTTCACTTAAATAGATTAGTCCACCACACTCACCGAATATATATGTACCCATAATGAAATGAGATTTTATATTTTCTAATAAGCTCTTATTTTCACATAGCTCCTTAACATACAGTTCAGGATAACCACCTGGAAAATATATCAAATCTGCATCTTCTATCTTTTCCTTTTCTAATGGCGAGAAGTAATGAATCCTGCAACCATAAAATTTGAAGAGATCTATATGTTCTCTATATATAAAAGAAAAGGCTTTATCTTTAGCAATATAAACATCAATTGGAAAATCCCGTGTCTTTTGTAAACTTACATGTTTAATTGAAGCTCGTGAACTTTCAATAAGATAATATATTTTTTCCCACTCAAGATTTTCAATCGCCTTCTCAAGCCCCATATCAAGTGTTTGTTCACGTTCAAACCCCATCTTTAAACCTAAATGTCTTTCTCCAATATGTAAATCCTTTTCACTCGGTAGAAAACCAAGACATTTAACACCAAGTTGTTCAATTTTTGTTTTTAAAACGTTGTAATGCTCTTTTGAATTTAATCTGTTTAAAATAACACCATGGATAATTAAATCTTTATCCCAATTTATAAAACCGTAAATCAAAGGAAGTATAGATTGGCTTGAACCCTTCGCATCAACTACAAGAACAACTGGCAATTTCAATTTTTTTGCAATTTCTGCGGTACTCCCTCTCCCCTCATCACTATACCCATCAAAAAGCCCCATCACACCTTCAAATATTGCACAATCTCTGTTTTCAAGGCCTTTATAGAGATTCCAATATATAAAATCATCGGACATCATATAGCTATCTATATTTCTTCCTGAAACACCACAAATATATTCATAATGGGAAGGGTCAATAAAATCAGGACCAATTTTAAATGGTGCTACTTTTATCCCCTTTTTTGTGAGTAATTTTATTATAGCAAGTGTAGCAATGGTTTTACCCGAACCACTTTTTGGAGCTGCTACAACTAAACCCTTTACCATAACCTGTAAACTCCCTCTAAAATAGACATAGATATGACTGCAACAAAGGAACAACCCATTGCAAGATTCAATGACATTCTCAAATGTTTTTCCACAACATACTCACTTTTTTCTCCAATAATTGGTTTTTCATAAACCTTACCAAAATATCTCACCTTACCACCGAACCACACACCTATCGCACCTGCAAAAGCAGACTCTGGATGCCCGCTGTTTGGACTTTCTGTTTTGTTTCTATCCCTCTTCCATATTTCAATACTTTTCCGCCAATCAAATCCCATTATGAAAGAAGCAATAAAAATAAAAATAGCAGTTAACCTTGCTGGTAACCATGCAAAGATGTCATCGAGTTTTGCAGATGCCCAGCCAAAATAGAAGTATCTCTCATTTTTGTAACCTATCATTGAGTCAAGAGTAGAAACCATCTTATAGGTCATCCCAAGAGGTATACCTCCAACAAACATATAAAAAAGAGGAGCTACCACTCCATCACATAAATTTTCAGACAATGTCTCGATAGTTGTCCTTATTATTTCCTCTTTCTCCATCATCTTTGTATCACGGGTAACCAACATTGAGAGTTGTTCTCTTGCTTTATCTAATTGATTTTGTTGTAAAAAAATTAACACTTTTCTACATTCTGTTAATAAAGAACCAGTTGCAACAATAGTGAATGCAAATATAACTTTAAAAATCCACCTTATCAAAAAGTCTGTCAAAATCACATCAATAATTGTAAAGATTATATAAGTAGCTAAAACTAAAATTAGAGCAGTTAATATACCATTGCGTTTTAACTTTGCAGGGTTTTTATTAGTAACATAAAAGAGCCTTTCAAAAAGATTAACCGCCTTTCCCATAAAAACAACGGGATGGGGCAAGACATTTGGATAACTTATCCAAAATTCAAGAAAAAACCCAATTAATATATAGTGGAAATTGGCATCTAAAAGTTTATATACTAACATAATTTCTCTCAAACTCATTCATAAGTTTAATTAATAATCTGTTTTCATGCCTTTTTTTAACTGCGAAACGAAAATACTTATCATTTAAACCGTAAAAACCAACGCTTCTTCTAACTGTAACATTGTTTAAATGCAAAAATTCTATAAACTCTTCAGTTTTTTCCGAATAGGCAAGAAAAAAATTTGCTTTTGTATCAAACACTTTAAACAAAGAAGTTTTCTCTAAATTCTTTGTAATATACTTTCTCTCACAGTCAATATAACTCTTTGTTTGCTCAATTAAATTTACGTTTTCTAAAAAATCCTTTGCTACGTTAATGGCAATGCCATTTACATTCCAGAGAGGTAGAATCTTCTTAAGTTCATAAATAATATCTTTTGAAGCTACACAAAACCCCACTCTCAAACCAGCAATTGAGTAAATCTTAGTCAAAGACTTGACTATTATAAGGTTTTCAAATTCAGTCACCTTATCGATAAGAGATTGGTCATTATCAGAAAAATCCATAAAAGCTTCATCAACAACAACATAAGCTCCTGATTCTAAAAGCTTTATAACATCTTCTCTACTAAAAATATTGCCCGTTGGGTTATTAGGATTACAAATAAACAAAATATCCTTTTTTTTCAATAACCTCTTTAGTTTATTAAGATCCCATACAAAGGCTTCATGAAACAGATAGGGAAGATACTTAAGATTATTTATTTTTGCTATATAACGATATTCACAAAATGTTGGTTCTAATGTTACAACTCTATCCACATCAACAACATGTGGTATTGCATAAAATAACTCAATAGACCCATTGCCAAGAACTATATTATTTATTGATACATTGTATTTTTGTTCAATTAATTGTAGAAGGGATTCACCCCTTTGTTCAGGATAATGAATAGCTTTTTTATAGTATTTACAGACAAGCTTTTTGACTATATTCTCATCAACAAGAGGATTCAAATTTACACTAAAGTCCATGGGATACTCTAAAATACCACCATGAAACCTATCATTCATTTTCGAGCCTCATTAAGAGCTTTTCTAACATGACAATTTCTTGTTTATGGCTTAACTTTTGAGCATTGAATGTCTCTTTGTTTTTCTTTAAAAACTCTATTCTATTTTTAATCAAAGACTTTAAAATATCTGCATCACAAAGAGATGATAAAACTAAAACATCTCCCCTTAACTCACCTTTTATCCTTTTAGCAAGGAAATCAACAATCTTTATCACAAATACCTCCAAAATAAAAAACCCGACTTTCCCTCACGAGAGAGCCGGGTCTTAGACATATATTCTAATTACCCCTTCTTTCTCCCTCGAGAAAGCCTTAAGGGTAACATCATGGGGCAGGTCTTCTGGCTCGTGCATCATCCTACTCACCCTGCCTTCCCAGAGAATAACTCTCCAGTGGCTTTTTTAAAGGGCTTTCGTCCACACTCACAGCGGCGGGGCCGCTCCTGATTAGCTAAAAAGCATCACAGGATTCCCTAACACCCCATGACTTTACACTTATTTTTTAACTTTTCTTAACTTACACTATGAAAATTGTTTTGTCAATATCAAAAAACTAAACAGACCAGATAGGTATGTACATATTAACCAGATTAGCGAGGAAAAAGAAGGGAGAGTTAGGGAAAAAGAGGTGATACAGGGAGAAATAAGTAGGAAGGAGGCTGCCCACAGGATTTTTGATATAATGAAGAAGTTGGGCCTACCTTGGTAGAGTAAAAACTAACTACATCCTCGATGGAGAAGCAGCAAATGGATATTTTATACCATGATTTAAGAAAAATAGAAGCATTTAAAGCGAGAGAGTTAGTGAGAGCTGTTTTGACTAAGAATAACGGTAATGTTTCGAAAACAGCCCGTATTTTGGGAATATCCAGGAATACTGTTAGGAGGGCAAGAGATGGTAGTCTCAAAGATTTAAGCAGGCGTCCTGTTAACAGTCCTAAAAGGACATAAACATTCTCTCGAAGAGCTTATTGTAAAAGAATCAAAAAGAACTGGCTTTA
>Ga0197142_1002429_pt1 | contig 16356 bp, 14 predicted proteins | sample GBS60_MetaG_FD_148614 | JGI IMG/M metagenome (GOLD analysis project Ga0197142, IMG submission 148614) | Sediment microbial communities from Great Boiling Springs, Gerlach, Nevada, United States - GBS 60_MetaG | ecosystem: Environmental > Aquatic > Thermal springs > Hot (42-90C) > Sediment...
CCCCTTCGGCAGTGCTCAGGGCGAACGCCAAGGGATCTTTCCCCTCTGAAATCTCTGTTGGTTGAGGGGGTGTGGGATAGGGTAAGGAGTAAGGCTAGTTCCTCCAAGAGGCAGGGGGGACCTCTCACCGAGGGTTTTTTGGAACAGCCTCATAAACGTTATTCTGGGATCTTCCACACCAAATTCCTCGTAAGTCTTGAATGGTTCATTATCGGCAGGAACCATGAAAGGTTCAGGAAAAACCCGAAAGTGAAAGCCATCTTCGCTTTCAGCCAAACCAATAATGGATCTGCCGTTTCTAAGATGTGACCTAAAAAGCATCACATACCGGTCCTTATACTTCGTTACTGCCGGGTTATGGACGGTAACCACAGGATAAGGAACATCGTCCTTTGTTAAAATTGGGTTTCCAGAGTAACGACTCACAAGGTTTTTCTTAAACTCGCCCATAATCGTCCTCCGCCCGCTCTATATCATCCTCTCCGAAGTAGTCACCCGTCTGAACCTCGATAAAAATAAGATTTTCACTTCTTATATTCTTGATCCTATGCCATGATCCTACAGGAATATCTATAGATTCTCCCGACTTAAGAATATGCTCAACCCCATCTTTGGTTACCAATGCCTCCCCGCTTACAACGTACCAGTGCTCGGCTCTCCTGAAATGTCTCTGATAACTAAGGCGCTTTCCGGGATAAACAGTGATTCGCTTAACCTTGTGGTCGTCCCTATCTGAAAGAATTTCATAAAATCCCCAGGGACGATGATCTTCGCGTTTCCTATCGGTAAGGATTTTTTCGTAAACCTTGAGATAATCGTCCACCATGCGGTCGGCAGTAAATCGTTCCTCCACCCATTTTCTGCAAAGGCCACGGTCAAGATTCTTAACTTCTTTTACTGCTTCGATCATCTCATCAAGTGAAGACGCGAGAAAGCCGGTTTCTCCGTGTTTTATAAGCTCCGGCATGCTTCCTCTGCGTATAGCCACTACGGGAGTTCCACAAGCCATAGCTTCTATTACCGACAGTCCAAAGGGCTCGTTAAAGTTTATGGGATGAAGCAATGCGTAAGCATTGCCAAGCACCTGATTTCTAAGTTCTGGTCCCACGCTTCCTATGTACTTTATACGAACACCATCAATGTGGGGCTTAACTTCTTCTTCAAAGTATTTTTGATCCTGAATTATACCAGCTACTACAAGCTTCATGCCAAGCTTCTTAGCTATTTCGATACATTCTCTGGTACCCTTCTCGTGATGGATTCTTCCAAAGAAGAGCAGATAATCACCTGACTGAGGTCTAAAATCGAACAGGCTAAGATCTATACCATGGTGAATAGTGGCAATGTAGTTAAGCTCCGGATTCTTATCTGCCTCGCTGATAGCTACGTAATAACACTTTCCGTTGTATTTTCTGTAAACAGGAAGAATCTTGGGAGAAGAAAAACCGTGAATGGTCGTAAGGATAGGGGTGGATGTCATATAAGAGTAGGTCAACGGTAGAAAATCGAAGTGGTTATGGATAAGATCAAACTCATCACCTTGCTCGAATACTTCGGATATATGAAGACATTCCCAAACTTTCGGATCAATGTTAGGATCTTCTTCATAACCACGGGGACATACACCTTTAAGCCTGGCCGTAGTCTGGGAATCAAGGGTTGCAAAAAGCGTTACATCAACACCTCGCTTTACCAATCCTTCAGTAAGTAACGAAACCACAGTTTCCCAAGGACCGTAATGCCTCGGAGGAGTTCTCCAAGCTATTGGGGCAAGCATTGCAACTCTCATAGCGCTAACCTCCGGATAAGCTAGATCATTTTTTAATTAAATGTCTCCATATGGAACTTGCACAATTATTTCGGGCAGAGATTCTCACTGCTCCATTAACTTTTATTATTCCGATATTTTCACGTGTCAAACGCTTAGCCGAGAACGTTTTAAATAGTCGCTAGTAAGCTGACATAGCCGCGCTCCTGTGTGCAAATCACCCATTAGAACCATTATTGCTGTGGACTAAATCACGATTGGAAATTAACGCACTCCATGAAATTCCCATTTTTAATGCTCAAATGAGCTACAAGTTAACATTTTCATACAATCGTTATGAACATGACGTATTCCGGCAACATCCTAATGCATAAGAGCTTCTGTGATCGTAAACCTTAAGGGGAGGTAGTCAATGAAAGCAGACTTACATGTGCATTCCAGGTTTTCAACAAGACCTTCGCAGTGGATCCTTCAGAAGATAGGATGTCCTGAAAGTTTTACCGATCCTAAAGATGTGTACCGAATTGCCAAAGCTAAAGGAATGGACATAATTACCATTACAGACCACAATACCATAAACGGGGCTTTGGAAATAGCTCATTTACCCGGAGTTTTCGTAAGTGAGGAAATTACAACCTATTTTCCGGAAGACGGTTGCAAGATACACGTCCTGGCTTACGACATCTCAGAGGACCAACATCGCGACATACAAAAAGTTCGGGAAAACATCTACGATTTGGTATCTTACCTGCGGGAACAGAACATTATTCATGCAGTAGCCCATCCATTTTACTGTGTCAACGGAAAGCTTACATTAGAACATTTCGAAAAACTACTTTTGCTATTTGAAATTTTCGAGATTAACGGTGCAAGAAACGTTGAACAAAATAACATGTTGCAAAACCTTCTTCACAAACTTAACGAAGGCATATTGAAAAGCCTAGCGGACAGGCACAGTATTTTGAACTCTCTAGCTCATATAGGTCCCAAAAAGATAATTAGCGGATCAGATGATCACAGTTCTTTAAACATAGCAAGATTCTGGACTCAAGTTCCTAAGGCAAAAGACATCAAGTCTTTTCTAGAAGGAGTAGTCAAAGGGGAAGCACAAATCGGTGGTGTAGCTTCGACTCCTCTCACCATGGCACACAATCTCTACGGGATTGCTTATCAATACTACCGAGATCGTTTTGGTCTTGGGCGATATCTGCAAAAGGATTTGTTACTTCAATTCCTAGAAAGAATTTTGGATATTCATCATGAATCATCAACTCGCTCATGGTCAAGCCGGGTTTATGAACTGGCTAGATCAACAAACTTATGGAGGTGGCGTAGCAATTCGGAAAAAGAACTTCCTCCCGTTAAAGCTTTGTGGAAGATTTCCCAGGAACTTGTGGAGAAAGACACCAGTTTTTTGGCAATCGTTCGTGGAAGAAAAACTGTTTCAGCAGTGGACGCTGAAAAACTTTGGCACCGTTTTGTAGAACAAGTATGCAATATGCTTCTTATGGATCTATCCCAACGTATTGGACAGCAACTAAGAAGTGCAAATGTTTTCGATATATTTGGTAGTTTGGGGTCTGCCGGAGCCTTATATAGTCTTATGGCTCCCTTCTTTGTAGCTTTTTCTTATTTTGCTAAAGAAAAAACCATAGCAGAAAATATATGCCTACGTTTCTACTTCATGAATAAAGTTCTCCCAATATCTCAGGAATTTTCCGTTGCACATTTTTCGGACACGGTTTTGGAAATTAACGGCGTTGCTCGCACCCTTCTGCAAAATGTTCACTTGGCTCGCCAGATGGGACATCGTCTTACCCTGTTGACATGTGGATATACCGATAAAGAGCCACCTCCAGGCGTAGTTAATTTTCAACCGGTAGGCAGATATACCCTGCCAGAATACCCCGAACTGCATATAAACATTCCTCCTTTTCTAAGAATTCTTTCTATGTGCTACGAGGGAAAATTCACGCAGATTCACGCAGCAACGCCAGGTCCTATGGGACTTGCAGCATTAGCCGTGGCTCGTATCCTATCAGTTCCCATAGTGGCGACCTATCATACGGCTTTGCCACAATATGTGCGTAAGTTGACAAACGATGAAGCTCTTGAATCGCTTACATGGCGTTACTTAATTTGGTACTATAATCAAATGGATAAGGTGTATGTGCCTTCCAACGCTACACGTCGTGAACTTATTGAACACGGACTATCCGAAAATAAAGTATGTACCTACCCCCGAGGAGTAGATATAGCAAAATTTTCGCCATTGAAATATTCCCTTCGCTTTCGCGCGCAACATAAGATTGTCGATAAAATTGCCGTTTTATACGTGGGACGTCTTTCCAAAGAAAAAGACCTAGACATTTTGTGCAGTGCCTTTAAAAAACTTCATTCTAAAAACCCTCATACGGTTCTGGTTGTAGTAGGAGATGGACCCTACCGAGAGGAAATGGAAAAGCACCTGGCAGGAACAGCCGTTGTTTTTACTGGTTATCTCACCGGAGAAGATCTATCTGAAGCCTTCGCATCCTGTGATTTTCTGGTTTTCCCCAGTACAACAGACACCTTCGGTAACGTTGTTCTTGAGGCTCAAGCCTCTGGATTACCTGTCATTGTCAGCAACCAGGGTGGACCTCAGGAAAACATAATTCCAGGACTTACGGGTTTAATATTCGAAGGAGGCAATGAACGTAGTCTGCTGAAATGTATGGAATGGATGTGCAATCATCCGGAAAAGCGTAAGACCATGGGAAAGGAAGCTAGAGCTACCATGGAAAAACGACCCTTTCAATCGGCTTTTCAAAATATGTGGGAATTGTTTGAGCGTGCATCAGAAATGGAGAAAGTCTGTCAGTCTCATGCAGTCGCTTCACAAAGGTAGTATAAACTTTAAGTCAGTAAAACCCATTGCATTGTACTTAAAAGGTGTATTGTTAAATAGGAGTTAACCAATGGATGTTAGAAAAAATCTTCTCATACCAAATTTCAATGAAAACCGAAGGCTTTTTAAGCCTGTTTTTCAATGTATAAAAAAAATTTCAGCCATTGAGCAACTAGAAAAAGTTTATGCTAAATTGCCAACAGAGCCAGATCCAAGAATTTTTCTAAGCGAAGCACTAAATGCACTTGAAATGAAAATGATGATTGAAGGAAATCTGGAATCCATTCCTAAAAATGGACCTCTTCTTGTTGTAGGAAATCATCCCTACGGAGGACTGGAAGGGCTTATGACAGCTAAAATTCTCTTGGAAGTCCGTTCTGATGTTAAGATTATGGTCAATTATTTGTTAGCACATATCCCACAACTGTCTCTTTTGACCTTTGGTGTTGACCCATTTGGGTCTACATCATCCAGAAGTCGGAACATAACGCCTTTACGCCATTGTGTAGAATGGCTCAAAGAAGGCGGAACTTTGATAATGTTTCCTTCCGGCACGGTGTCACACCTTCATGTCAGCAAAAAACGGATCATGGATCCAAACTGGAGTAAAAGCGTGGGACAGTTAGTGCTATGGAGTCAATGTTCAGTATTACCAATCCATTTTGATGGAGCCAACAGCTTACTCTTCCAGTTTTTAGGCCTTTTTCATCCTAGATTTCGAACCCTACTTTTACCAAGAGAATTACACAATAAACGTGGTCGAATCATAAAATTGACCTTGGGCCAGGTTATTACATTTCCTGAACTGGCAAAAATCGGCGATCCTCAAAGTATCACTGAGTATCTAAGAGCACGCACTTATGCTCTTGGAATATCAACAAAAAATTCCAGATTACAAAAAAATAGGCTTATTAAAGGATTGCTGCCACTTCAACCAAAACCGGTATTCAAAAAACAAGAAACCATACAAGATGAAGTTCCAAAAGCACTGCTTCATCAAGATGCAAGAAATTTACCCGAAAAACAGTGTTTGCTCGAAAGTGGAAACTTTCGAGTTTTCTATGCTAAAGCTGATCAGATAGTTAACATAATGCAAGAAATAGGTCGGTTGCGGGAACTGTCATTTCGTGCCGTTGGAGAAGGAACGGGTCGGTCTGTAGATTTAGACTCCTTTGATCAGTTCTACGACCACCTCTTTCTGTGGGATGAATCAACCCACAAGATTGTTGGAGCCTATAGAATAGGTCGTTGTGATGAAATAATTAGCCTCAGAGGCATTGACGGTTTGTACACTAATAGTCTTTTTTACTACTCCAAAGCGATGATGCCTATTCTAGAGAAAAGTCTAGAATTAGGACGAGCCTTCGTTCGACCTGAGTACCAAAAAAATTATGCTCCATTATGGCTCCTTTGGAAAGGAATTGCTCAATATGTATTTCATCACAAAAACTATCGTTTCCTATTGGGACCGGTGAGTATAAGTAGCTCTTATCATGTATTGAGTCGTCATTTGATGCTCACATATCTTAGTCATCACTATTTTGATGAGGAATTGAGTCGTTTGGTAAAAGCGCGTCATCCGTGGCGAATAAAACCATCAGCCCCATGGGATGTCCAAACCTTATGTCACGGTGTGAAAGATGTGGATCTATTTTCTGAGCTGATTTTGGCCATAGAAAAATCCGAAAGAACCATACCCGTTCTGTTACGCCACTACATTAAAATTGGAGCCAAAGTGCTTGGATTTAATGTAGATCCTCATTTTTCGAATGTTGTAGACGCTTTGATACTAGTAGATTTGACCAAAATCGAACTTTCTTTGTTGGTTAAAACAATGGGTCGTGACAAAGCCCGGCGATTTCTTGCTGAACACGGCAATGAAGGTTTCGACACTGTTTCGTTAACTGCTTAATCTATCCCAGATATAGCTTTTAAGCTTGATATAAAGAGAAATACTGCAAGACGGTTCAGGTTTCCAAACAGTTTAGCAATCAAAGATTCGCTCCAGGTCCAAGTCTTAGTAAACCTTGGAAAAACGGAGCAACTTTGCATATGTAGTTTCCTATCAACTTATGCAATCTGTGCTCAACGTTATTCAAAAATTTTTTAGCTTGACACATTATGTAAAAACCCATAAAATATAAACTTGCAAATGATAAAAATTATCAAATTATCTAAAAAAGGAGGAACTGCTATGGCTGAAGACGTAATAAGAATGCCATTGATTGGTGATAAAGCACCAGCCTTTACAGCAAGAACTACCCAGGGCGAAATCAATTTTCCGAAAGATTTTGAAGGAAGCTGGGTTGTATTTTTCTCACATCCGGCCGACTTTACACCGGTATGCACAACAGAATTTATGACATTCGCTTCCATGCAAGAAGAATTTGCCAAACGCAATTGCAAACTCCTCGGATTATCTATAGACAGCATTTACGCTCACATAGCGTGGCTACGAACAATAAAAGAGAAGATAGTTTATAAGGGAATGAAAGATATTGAAATCACATTTCCTGTCATTGAAGACCTGAAGATGGAAGTGGCAAAAGCTTACGGTATGTTACAGCCTGGTGCCAGCACCACTCAAGCTGTACGTGCCGTTTTCATAATCGATCCCAATAGTATAATCAGGGCAATTCTTTATTATCCCTTATCAAACGGACGTAACATTGATGAAATCCTTCGTATTTTGATCGCATTACAGACGTCTGATAAGTATGGCGTTGCAACTCCTGCAAACTGGCAACCAGGTGATGATGTTATTGTTCCACCACCTGGGTCCTGTGGAGTGGCTAAAGAACGAGTGGAAAAACCAGACCCAGATGTAAAGTGTTTAGACTGGTTCATGTATTTTAAAAAGTGTCCTAAAGGATAAAGTAGAGCATCTAGAACCCATCTTCACCATAAGGTTTATGTGGTAATCATAGGTCAATGAAGGGCTAGGTTAACCCTCGCCCTTAATTGTCTCAGCAAAATTATCAATAGGATAGCCAAAGTCGGGATAATAATTAACCCCTGGATCATGTATAACAAGCACAAAAATAGAACCAGGCTTGGGTAAAGTTCTGTTATTACATCTTTCTGTCCACAATAATTTTATAAATTCTATCTCTTATTTTTTGATCAGGTTCCATGCCAGTTTCATCTGACAAAGTAAGTATGTCTTTTTCCTCCCACTGCTGCTTGAAAACGAAAACATTCTTATTCCATGGAGCCCATATATCGGGATTTGTGGGACCAAAAATAACTATAACAGGCACATCAGATGCTGCGGCAAGATGGCTAATGCCGGAATCGTTTCCAATATAGATTCGTCCTAAGGAAAGCGCTGCAGCAAGTATCGGAAGAGATATATTGTGAAGCCTTATTACACCATGATGTTCAACAGCCCATCTTACAAAAGATTCCACAGGTTCATCTGCTAGACCGGTAACGACAACAACCGGTATGTCGGGAAAGGTTACTCTCAACCATTCAACCAGTCCAATCCACCTGGAAAGCGGCCAGATCTTTTTGATACCACCGCTTCCAGGGTGAATAAAAACGGGACTTTCGGCATATCCGAGGAGTTCCCGAGCTTTGTAGAGAGCTTCCCCAGAGATGGCTATATTGTAAGGTTTTATAGCAATAGAATAGGAAAGCTCTCTGCTGAGATTTTTGGCTATAAAAACAGGAACCGGCATCCCGATTTTATCATTCTCCGGAAAAGATGGACTCCATACGCACATCTTCCCAAGAGCGCAAAGTCTCTCCCGCAACCGATCCGAAACCGCCTTTAGGCTTCGACCTCCCAGAAAGATTACCAGATCTGAATCCAGACATGGGTCAGGAATTGGTGCATTTTTCCATAACTCATCGTCAAAAAAGGGAAGAATAGATGGATCATCGTGAGGGAAAAAACCGCCGAAAAAAGGTTCAGACGAAACAAGTTCCGCATGTTGGCGGCGTGTCCATAATAAAATACGCCTAGACGCCGTTAGTCTAGCTAACGCCTCAAAAACAGGACAGACAAGTATAAAATCTCCCAAAGCTCCTTGATGAAAGACTGTGATTTTACCAACTGTGCGCAAAATTTTTCACCAAACAGCAAATTTTCTAAAGCCTACATTTCCTTTATTTTGAGAGCTAATCTATTAATTTCCTTGAGAAGCTCCATCTCATCGATAGTCGTAATTTTCCCGTTATGCACCACGGTCACACCATTAACCCAAACGTGCTTTACATCAGATGCTTTAGCCGAATAAACAATATGAGATATGGGATCATAAACAGGAAGCGCATGTGGAGATTCTAAAGAAATAGCAACACAGTCGGCTCGTTTACCTCTTTCAAGGCTTCCAATTTCATTCCCTAATCCCAAAACCCTTGCGCCACCGATGGTTCCCAATTTAAGTACGTCTCTTGCAGAACACGCTGTTGGATTTCTCTTAACGCCCTTATGAAGCTTTGAAACCAGGCTCATTTCGCCAAAAAGATCCAGGTTGTTGTTACTCGCCGAACCATCAGTTCCAAGACCTACCTTGAGTCCTTCGCGAAGCCACAAAGGCAAATCGGCAACGCCGGATGCAAGTTTTAGATTGCTTTCGGCACAATGAACAAGACCTGTTCCGCAATCCTTAAGAATCTTTACATCTTCAACATCAAGCCATACGCCGTGAATGCAAAGGCTTTTCTCGTCCAATACACCTATATCAGCAAGAAATCTGGCAGGACTTCTGCCGGTCCTTCTTAAAATTTCCGACCGTTCCCACTCTGTCTCGGCAAGATGGATCTGAAACATTACATTGTAAGCCCGGCATAACTCTTTCGTCCTGTACATTGTGGCTTCAGAACAGGTATAGGGGGAATGGCAGAAAAGAGAAGTTTTGACCAGATCTGACCTTACCCCTGATAGAAACTTTTCGGCTCGCTCAAACATTATTTTCTGATCTGGAGCATCAGGTGTTGGGAAATCGAGCACTCCCTGCCCAGCTACACCTCGGATACCGATATCCTCGGCTGCTCTAACCACCTCTTCTTCGAAAAAGTAGCCGTCACAGAAGCAAGTCGTGCCGGAAAGAAGCATCTCACAAAAAGAAAGAAGGCTTCCCAAATAGACAGTTTCTTTTCTTACCCACTTTGCTTCAGCGGGGAAAATTTTTTCGGAAAGCCATGTTACCAAAGGCAGATCGTCAGCCAACCCTCGGAAAAGAGTCATGGGAGCGTGAACATGTGCGTTAACCAGTCCCGGCATGAGAATATGTCCCTCAAGAGAAACTACTTCTCTAGTCTGATAGCGTCTTTTAATATCCTCAGAAGGTCCTAAATCGTGAATACGCCCGTTGAGAACCGCCACAGCCCCCTTTTTCAGGACTGAATGAGATTCGTCACAAGTTACAACATATTCTGCATCTAAAAGGATCATATCGACACAATCAGTCACTTCGTATTCTCCCGGCAATTTCTTTTATTCGAGCTTTCACTTCGTCCATGTCTATTGTTGTGAATTCCCTATTCCTCATAAGCCACCTTCCGTGAACCATTACATCTCTTACATCGCTTCCTCTAGCCGAATAAACAATGTGGCTTATTGGATCGTAACAGGGCGTAAGGTGAGGCTTATTAAAATCGATTACGACAACATCGGCAAGCATCCCAGGCTCAAGTTTTCCTATCTTATCGTCAAGCCCAAGTGTCCTGGCTCCATAAACTGTTGCCATCCGAAGAACTTCTTTAGCCGGAAGAACCGTAGGGTCCCTAAGCACACCTTTATGAATTTTTGCGCAGGTGTCCATTTCCGAGAACATATCCAGATCATTGTTGCTGGCACATCCATCCGTTCCTATAGATACGGTGACTCCTCGCTTCAGAAGATCCACAACAGGAGCGATACCGGACGCAAGTTTAAGATTACTTTCGGGATTATGAACAACCTTTACCTTCTTTTCAGCTATGATAACTCGATCCTCTTCGGACAACCAAACACAGTGATCGGCAATTACTCGGCTCGAGAGAACTCCAAGGTTGGCAAGATGAGCCACAGGGGTTTTTCCGTAACGACGGACGCTTTCCTGTAACTCATCCTCGGTTTCGGCAAGATGGATTACGAAAGGAACATCATAGCGTTCTGAAATGGCAAAGCTTTTAAGCAAAAGTTCCGGAGAACAGGTGTATACGGCGTGAGGATCCACGGAGACTCTGATACGTTCATGCCCCATCCAATCTTCGATAAATCTTTTAGTAAAGGCAAAACCCTTTTCCAGTTCTCCATAGTGAGGCGATGGGAAATCGTAGAGCACTTCTCCAACAACTGCTCTTAAGCCGGTTTTATCAACAGCTTCTGCCACCTTGTGTTCAAAAAGATACATGTCGCAGAAAGTCGTGGTTCCAGAAGCGATCATTTCTGCACAGGCAAGAACAGTTCCCCAAAAGACCCACTCTTCGGTGAGCTTTTTTTCAGCCGGGAATATATGCTGTTCAAGCCATTCCCTCAGAGGAAGATCATCGGCAAGTCCTCGAAAAATGGTCATGGCGGCATGAGTGTGAGCATTAATAAGTCCTGGCATAACGACGCAACCGCTCGCATCGACAAACTGAGCATTAGGATATTTTTCGGCAGGAGATTCTGCTCCCTCGGCACTCAATGCCTTAACTTCTATTATCTTTTCTCCTTCAACAACAACCATCCCGGGATTGAACACTTCATCCCGGTCATTCATCGTAATAACCGTTCCCTTTGCAATAACTACCGTTTTTGCCATGGAAGCTTCCTCTTGTTATAATCGCTTCAAAACCAGGGAAATAAGCTTCAAGAGAGTTGGCGCTGTGCTGCTTGCCTGAGCAATTACCTTTTCTAGTGGCACAGGTTCATAGCAATCAGGACGATTAACATTGGTAATGACCGATATAGCAAGCACTTCCATACCCAGATGAACAGCCGTGATAACTTCCATTACGGTGGACATTCCTACAGCATCAGCACCAAAGAAACGAAACATTCGAGTTTCTGCAGCAGTTTCCATGCTGGGACCTGTAACGCCTATATAGACACCTTCTCTGAGTGGAATCTTATGCTCTCTTGCGACCGATTTGGTAATCGCTCTAAGTCGTTTGCTGTAGGGCTCTGTCATATCCGGGAAGCGTGGACCCCAGCTTTCCAGGTTAGGACCTATAAGCGGATTTCTACCCGTGAAGTTTATATGATCCACAATGAGCATGAGATCCCCTGGTTCGAAAAGAGGGTTAAGGCCTCCAGCAGCATTGGAAATAATCAGCACATTTACTCCAAGGCTTTTTAACACTCTTATGGGAAAGGCAATATCCTTCGGATCATAACCTTCATAAAGATGGAACCGTCCCTGAAGAGCCATAACTGGCGTTCCTTCAAAGCGACCTACTACAAGTCGTCCCTGATGACCCTCCACCGTTGAGACAGGAAAGTGCGGAATACGTTCGTAAGGGATTATCGCTTCTCGCTCCATTACTTCCGCAATTTCCCCCAGGCCTGTGCCAAGTATTATGGCAATATTAGGCACAGTAGAAATCTTTTTGAGTATAAAGGACTTTGCTTCCTCTACCCTTTTGTAAGCCTCAAACACTTCTTGCTCCTCTGTTGTTTTTGGTGATATTTTTCCTACGAATTTCCTAAACTATATCCATCAATCTATTCCGAAGCGATTGAAACTTCGACTCGCTTCAGAATGGATTTTAGTTAGACAAATATAGAAGGTTTTGTCAATGCTAGCCGAGCAACCGTCGAAAGGAGAAAGGTATTGCAAACAGACGTTGGGAAAAATCTCAAATCGATTTTAAGTCGCATCGAGTCTGCCTATAAGCGTTCAGGGCGCGAACCATCGTCGGTAACGCTTATAGGTGTGGGAAAAACCATAACCGCGGAGAAGATTCTCGAAGCCGCTTCTAACGGACTAAAACATTTAGGGGAAAACTACGTACAGGAAGCTAGGAACAAAAAAGTTATATTAAAAGATGCTGGTCTTACCTGGCACTTTATAGGTCATCTTCAGACAAACAAAGCTAAAGCAGCGGTAGAGTTGTTCGACTGGATTCAAACTGTGGACAGAATAGAGCTTGCTCAAAAGCTGGACAAAGCCTCATCAAAGTTGAGAAATGAACCTCTCCCTGTGCTGATCGAGGTTAACATAGGCAAAGAACCAACAAAGAGCGGGGTTATGCCAGAAGAAGTTAGAAACTTCTATAACACTTTATCTTCATTAGACGGGCTTTTGGTTAAGGGACTTATGGTAATTCCACCATTCTTTGAAGATCCCGAAATGGTGCGGCCCTTCTTTCGCAAGACAAAGGAATTACTAGAAGATTTGCGTCTTCATTCTCGCTATCCTGAACAACTCACCGAACTTTCTATGGGCATGAGCCACGACTTCGAGGTGGCCATCGAAGAAGGAGCCACCATGGTTAGAATAGGAACGGCGTTATTCGGCGAGAGGAAATATTCTCGGTAACGTCTCGTTGCTGGGCAATTAGCAATTTTGCCGAAACACTTCAGCAAGGGCTACTGCTGTTGCTACAGCGGCGTTCAGGGATTCCATTTCACCCCCGTCCGGAATTTTTACAATGCGATGGCAGTGCTCTCTCACAAGACGCCTCATGCCTCGATGTTCATTGCCAACAACGAGTGCAACAGGATGATGAAGGATGGAATCGTAAATAGATAATTCGGCATGAACATCGAGCCCAACAATAGTAAATCCTTTGTCGGCAAGGATTTTCATGACATTAACAAGGTTGGGAACTCTAACAACTGAAAGCATTGATATAGCGCCTGCTGAAACTCTACTGACCGCATCTGTAACCGAAACAGACCTGTGTTCTGGAATGATAACGCCACCTGCCTTAAAGAAGGCGGCACTTCTAAGTATGGATCCAAAATTCTGAGGATCCTCAATGCCGTCAAGTAACACAAGAGGTGAAATTTCCTGAACTGGTTGATCCATCAAATCGTCGAAGTCTGCGTATGGAAAAGCTTTGATCTTTAAGGCAATTCCCTGATGCCGCCGATAACCGACAACACGGTTTAAATCCTCACGGCTTACTTCTTTAACGGGAATCCCACAGGTTTTGGCCTGATCGATAATCTCTGTAACCGCGTAGTCTTTACGGCAGAAAAGAACTTCAACAGCTAGATGTGGTTTGTTCTTGAGAACTTCCTTAACAACATGCACTCCCGAAATCCACATAGGAACACCATCTATCCTGTGAAATTAGCTAAAAAACTTTTCAGAAGCCAGAATTGTCTATTTGTGCGGCATCTAGAAGAAGTAATGACAGCAACAAGTTGATCGGTGGCTTTCGGGATTTCATCGTTTACCACAAGATAATCATACCAGAAAGCCTCTTCGACTTCTCTCGCTGCGTCTCGAAGCCGCTTTTCAATCACATCCTCGGTGTCAGTTCCTCGAAGACGAAGTCTTCTTTCCAATTCATCCCATGATGGTGGCAGAATAAAGATTGCGATGGACTGAGGATACTGGCACTTCAGTTCTCGTGCTCCCTGAACGTCTATATCAAGGATTACGTCCTGCCCGCTGGCAACCCAGCTTTCAATCATGTGTCTATCGGTTCCATAGTAATTTCCATGAACACGAGCCCATTCGGCAAAGCGGTTTTCTCGAACACCCCTAAGGAACTCCTCCTCGGAAATGAAGAAATAATCTATGCCATCTTCTTCCCCAGGACGGGGAGGACGAGTGGTGAATGATACTGAGAACTTAATATCAGGAAGCTTTGAGCGAACTTCTCTCAAAAGAGTGGTTTTACCCGCACCTGACGGAGCCGAAACGATGAAAAGCGATCCCTTCTGAGCTATCATCCTTCGTCTATATCCGAGTCATGGGATTTTTTACTTCCCGATCCTCCAGCCGAAAGCAGGTTAAATTCCTTAACGTCATGTTCTGCCATAAGCCTTTGGGCAATCGTTTCTGCCTGGACTCCACAAAGGATTACATGATTACTGTCGGTGATAATAATGGCTCTGGTCTTTCTTCCCATAGTGGCATCAATGAGTCGGTTGTTCTTTTTGGCGTCTTCTTTAAGTCTTTTCATGGGTGCCGAAGCGGGTGAAACAATTGCAATAATCCGATTTGCCACAACGGTATTCCCAAAGCCTATATTGAGCAATTTAATATCCATAACTCCCCCAAACTGACAAAACAAGTCACTTTAAAAACCATCAACAGCCCCTTCATTCAATATTCTGCACCTGTTCTCGCAATTTTGCAATTTCTGTTTTCAACGAAACGATAAATTCTGAAATAACGAGATCTGCCGACTTAGAACCCATGGTATTGGCTTCACGATGCATTTCCTGGACGATAAAGTCGAGTTGTTTGCCGTCCGCAGTGGTTACATTAGAGAAAGCCAGCGTTCGGAAATGGTTAACGTGAGCACGAAGTCTAGCAAGCTCTTCAGAAATGTCCGTTCGATCGGCAAGTATTGCAATCTCCTGAAGAATAAGGTGATCATCAACCGAAACCGACAAATCAGCAAGAAGCTGGGATATTCTCTCCCTCATACGGTCTCGCATAGCAAGCACCATTTCGCCTTTTCTCGATGAAATGGCATCTAGAAGAGCTTCGATTGTTTTGAGATGCTCCTGACAGACGGCTTCAAGGAGTTCTCCTTCACGGCGCTTCATCGCTCCTAGCTTTTCAAGACCTTCTTCACATGCTTTTATAACTATCGAGCATAAAAGCCTTTCCTCCTTTTCCAAATCTTCAAGAGACTCTGTCGTAGGGGTATGGAAAACATAAGGAATTGATAAAACATCACTAATGGTAGGAGGCTGAAGATTTTGGACAATTTTGGATAAAAACATAAGTTCATTCCAATACATACGGAAAGCGTAAGGGTCAATACGTGGCAGATGCCTCGGTTTTTCAACAGCTTCAACCCCGATAATTACATCTATCCTACCCCTTCGACATTTTGCTCGAACAAGAGATCGAATTTCTTCTTCGCAAATACTCACCGTCCGTGGAAGTTTAACATTTACATCTAGATATTTACTATTCAGAGATTTAATCTCACAGGTTACCGTATAGCCTTCTTCGGAAAGACTATGTCGGCTCATGCCGGTCATACTTACAATCATGGGTTTAAACTTCCTTTCTTCACTCAGGAATTTTTTCTTTTCTCGACGCAATAAGCTTTCGTCTCAAAACCCCAAGAAGGTGAAGTAAAAAAGGATCTCTATAATCAGGATATGTCCATTCAAGGGGTTGGTAGGCTCCTCGACTGTATATCAGCGTGAGGTCGGCATATATGCCTTTTCTAAGATAAATTCTGTGAGTGTAGTTTTTGCCAGTGGCAAGAACCAGTCGTTCCTCAGAAAGAAGACCGGGGTCTATGTTTACCACTCTGTAACCATCCCGAGCTAGAGAAAGCTCCACCTCATTAGTAAAAAGTTTAATTTCAGGAAGGTCCTCTGGATCTACAAGATTTTGAAAACTCAAGAACATCCTGTATATCGGGCTTCCCATTTCCCTTTCATAGTAATTACTTTCCGTAAAAAGCCTAGGACGGGTTGCCAGATCAAGGCTTCCAAAACGATGGCAAAGTCTTTCAATGGCTTCACGGCACCTTTCCTGATCTGAAAACAGAAGTCCAACAAAAAGCTTTGCTGGAAGAGGCAACTTAGGAACGCTCATGATGTAAACCGAGCTGATTTTCGCGGATGAGATTTTTC
>Ga0197142_1002430_pt1 | contig 16355 bp, 15 predicted proteins | sample GBS60_MetaG_FD_148614 | JGI IMG/M metagenome (GOLD analysis project Ga0197142, IMG submission 148614) | Sediment microbial communities from Great Boiling Springs, Gerlach, Nevada, United States - GBS 60_MetaG | ecosystem: Environmental > Aquatic > Thermal springs > Hot (42-90C) > Sediment...
CTTAGTAACAACTAAAACATTTCCTCTTTTTGAAAGTTCAATTGCTGCTCTTAAACCGGCAACTCCGCTACCGATTATAAGATAATCGGTGTATATGTCCTCAGACATTTAATCCTCGAAAGTAGCGCGCAGAACTTCTTTAATAGAAGTGATCCCTTGCATTATTTTATGCAGTCCGCTTCTTCTTAGAGTTAACATTCCTTCTTTAACAGCTTGCCTTTTTATATCTAAAGATGTAGCTCCAGTAAGAATTAGTTCTTTAATTTCATCAGTTATTGGCATTACTTCATAGAGAGCTATTCTACCTTTGTATCCTGTAAGATTACATTCTGAACATCCAACAGGTCCATATACTTTCAAATTTTCTATTTCTGCCTCTGTAAAACCTAATTTTAAAAGAGTTTCCTTTGAAACAGTTTCTTCTCTCTTGCAATTGGGACAAAGTTTTCGTACAAGTCTTTGAGCAACAACTAACAAAACAGAAGATGCTATCAAAAATGGCTCTATACCCATATTTATCAATCTTGTAATTGTACTTGGAGCATCATTTGTATGAAGAGTGCTTAATACAAGATGTCCTGTTAAAGCTGCTTTAACAGCAATTTCAGCTGTTTCAAAATCTCTTATTTCACCAACCATTATGATATCTGGATCTTGTCTTAAAAAGGATCTTAAGGCAGCTGCAAAAGTTAATCCAATTTCTTCTTTTACATGAACCTGATTTATTCCTTGGAAACTATATTCAACTGGGTCTTCAACAGTCATTATATTTACTTCAGGTTTGTTAAGTCTCATTAAAGCAGAATAAAGGGTTGTGGTTTTTCCAGAACCAGTTGGACCGGTTACTAATATCATTCCATAGGGTTTTTCTAAGGCATCTAAGAAAAACTGTAATGAGATTTCTTCAAATCCTAATTTAGTTAAATCAAGTTGTAAAGAACCTTTTTCAAGAATTCTTAAGACAACCTTTTCCCCATGAATTATTGGTAAAGTAGATACTCGGAAATCAACTTGTTTTCCTGAAATTGTTGCTTTTATCCTGCCATCTTGAGGAAGTCTTCTCTCTGAAATATCAAGATGGGACATTATTTTAAATCTTGTTGTCAAAGCACTTTTAATTTGAAGGGGTAAATTCAAAATATTATGTAAAACTCCGTCAATTCTATATCTTACTGCTACTCCTTTTTCGTGGGGTTCAATATGAATATCACTTGCCTTCATTTTTATTGCATCAAAAATAATTTTATTAGCAAGTTTTATTATAGGTGCGTCGACTTTAACTGTTTCTTCTTCTTTTGTTTCTGATTCATCAATAGCAGTCATGTCTATAACAGCGCTTTCAATTAAATCGTTTACGTTATCTTCTTTTTTTTCTTCTTCTGCTGCTGATTTTTTATCTATTTCATTTAAATACTGCATCATATCTGAATCTTTTGTAAGATATATATCCAAATTAAATCCAGTAAGAAGGAATTTTACATAGTCTATTGTTGTATTTGAGGGATCACAAATTGCTACCTTTATTGTGCTACCTTCTTTCCCAAAGGGAACTACTTTGTATTTTTTCATAATTTCTTGGGATATCAATTTGATAACCTGAGGGTCTTTTTCAATTTTTAAAATATTAATTAAAGGATATCCATAAATTTCACTTAGGGAGTTAAAGAGTTGATCTTCATTAATGTATCCTAATTTAATTAAGGCAGAGCCAATTTTGATTCCCTCTATTTTTTGAACTCTAATAGCCTGCAGGAGCTGTTCTTCTGTAATAACTCCCTTTTTAACTAAGTACTGCCCAAGTGATGTTGCACCAACAATGCCCATAAGTTATTCCTTTTTAATTTTAATAAAACTTAGTAAATTTTTCACATCTTCAACCTTTGATATTGCCATTATATGAAATCCATGAGCAAGACTTTTGTCTATTATACTTAAAATCATATTACTTGCAAATTCTATGCCGAATTTTTCAACATCCTTGTCACTTAAAGCATTAACTTTATCAATCAACCACTGGGGTACAACAACACCCGGAATTTTCTCTGCGATAAAGTGTAACATTTTTTTTGTTTTTATAATTATAATGCCTACAATAATTTTTATATTATTGAATTTATTTGCAAAATCCATAAATCGTTCAAGTTTTTCTAATTCGAAGATCATCTGTGTTTGAAAGAATTGAGCACCCATTTTTAGTTTTTGTTCGAATCTTTTAAGCTGAGGCAAGAGGGGATCAACATTTGGGTTTACAACAGCTCCAATAAAGAAGTCAGTTTTACCATTAAGTTTATTTCCGTTGATGTCTAATCCATTATTAAGATTGTTTACTAATTTAATCAATATTGATGAATCAATATCATAAACTGCTTTAGCTTCTTTATGATCACCCCATATTGGATGATCTCCTGTCATTACGAGTAAATTTCTAATTCCTAAGGCATGGGCACCAAGTAGGTCTGACTGAATTGCAATTCTGTTTCGGTCTCTACAACTCATCTGTAAAACAGGTTCAAATCCTAAATCCAAAGAAATCTTACAAGCTGACATAGAGCACATACGCATTTTTGCTGATGGATTATCTGTAAAATTTACAGCATCTGTTAAAAATTTAAGTTCCTTTAATTTTTCAACAATAGAAGTAACATCAGGACCCTTAGGTGGGGTCATTTCAACAGTAAATACAATTTCTCCTTCCATTAATTTTTTTTTGAGATTCGTCAAATTTTACTTCTCCTTTTCTATATATCTTGGTGAATTAGACTTTGACCAGTCTTTTGGTCCCAATAATCCATCATAGAAAGAATCAACAAGACCTCTTTTTTCTAAGATATTGTATGCAGTTATCCATGCACATTTCATTTTTTGATTAACCTCGCATTTACCATCCCTATAGCCACCACAGGGACCATTTAACATGGACTTAGGACATAAAGTAACAACACATACACCTGTAAAAATTAGATAACATTCACCACAGGCACGACATTTTTCTTCAAATTCTCTAAATCTTCGCATATTACCAATAAATAAAGTATCGTTTAAAGGAATTACCGGTTTGGAATCAAAAAATTCAGTAATTGTCTGTGTCCCCGCTCCACAGGAAAGTACTAGTATGCACTGTGCCTCATCAATGGCTTTCTTATATTGGTTTAATTCTTTTTTGGTCCCTAAAATTTGACAGCCTGTTTTTGCAATAAACCATCCAGTTACTTTTTTATGTTGAGATTCAATCCATTCTTTTAGTTGCAGGATTGTTTCTTCACTACCTGTTCCACAAAGAGTTGCACATTCGCTACATCCAATTAGAAAAAAGGAGTTGAATTTTTCTATTTGATTGACAATTTCTTGAATATCCTTTTGTTTTGTAACAATCATTAGATTAATCCTTTTTGAATTTTTACAGCATATAGAGTATTTTCCATAAGCATTGCGATAGTCATGGGCCCTACTCCTCCAGGAACAGGAGTAATATATGAGGCTTTATTTTTTACTGAATCGAAATCTACATCACCTACTACTTTTCCATTGTAGATGACATTTATGCCCACATCGATTACAACAGCGCCTTCTTTAACCATATCTGCAGTAATAAAATGAGGTTTTCCTATGGCAACACACAAAATATCAGCCTTTTTTGTGATTTCTGAAAGATTTTCTGTTTTGCTGTGACAGATAGTAACAGTTGCATTTCTTTTTAAAAGAAGCAAAGAAAGGGGTTTTCCAACAATGATACTTCTTCCTATTACCACAGCATTTTTTTTCTCTATTGGTATATCGTGAACATCAAGCATTTTTAGTATTCCTTTAGGAGTACAGGGAATAAAAAGAGGATTATCTGTAAGGAGTCTTCCAAGGCAATAGGGTGTAAATCCGTCAACATCTTTTAAAGGTTCTATTTTTTGCAATATTTTATTTTGGTTTAAATGATTTGGTAAAGGTAACTGAACAAGAATTCCATTTATTGATTGATTATTATTTAATTCTTCAATTAAATTTTCTAATTCTTCTTCAGATGCATCATTAGGAAGTTTAAATAAAACACTCTCAATGCCGAGTTCTTTGCAAGCTTTTTCTTTAAAGGAAACATATTTTTGTGATGCAGGATTATCTCCTACTAATATTACAGAAAGACAGGGTTTAATGCCTCTTTTTTTAAGTTCAGAGATTTCATACTTGATTTCTTCTTTTATAATCGAAGCCAAAAATTTGCCATTTAAAACATTTGTTTCCATTATTTCTCCTTTTTGTTAATTAGTTCCAGAGCTTCTTGTCTTGTTGCCTGACTTTTTCTAAAAATTCCTCTAACTGCTGAAGTTATTGTTTTTGATCCGGGTTTTTTAATCCCTCTCATGCTCATGCAAAGATGTTCTGCTTCAATTACTATCATACATCCCTTTGGTCTCAGCCTTTCCATGAGTAGATTAGCTAATTGGCTTGTAAGTCTCTCTTGAACCTGTGGTCTTTTTGCAAGATAATCAAGAGCCTTAGGAAGTTCGCTTAATCCAACAATTTTTCCATTAGGTATATAGGCAATATGAGCATGTCCAAAGAAAGGTAAAAGATGGTGTTCACATATGGAATAAAAGGGAATGTCTTTTATTAACACCATCTCATCATGGGTTTCACCTTCAATACATTTCAATAAATCGTCTTCAGGAGGAAGTAGTCCTCTAAAAATTTCTTCACACATTCTTGCAATTCTTAAAGGAGTATCCTTTAAACCGGGTCTTTCAGGTTGTTCTCCTATTCCTTCAAGAATAAGCTTTACACCCTCTTGAATTTTTTTTCTGTCAAACACAGCTTATCACCCTTTCATCAGTAATTATAAAATCTAATTTTTTATCGTGTTTTTCGATTGGAAGCTCACTTATAATCTGTTCTTCATAGGCTAAGCCAACTGCAAGTCCTGTTTTTTCTGATAGAAGTTTATCATAATATCCACCACCGTAACCTAATCTGAAACAATTTTTATCAAAGGCTAATCCTGGGACTAATATTACTTCTATATCATTTAAATAAGCTTTTTTTTCTGTTTTAGGCTCTAAAATTGATTTATATCCCTTTGATAATTCTTTTAAACTTTCTACCCAATACAAATCTAAGGCTTTTTTCATTTCATTTACTTTCGGAAAGGCAGTTTTTATTGAAAGTTTTTTACATCTTTCAAAAATTCTCCATGTATCAACTTCGCTTCCAAAGGATGCGTAAAGAAGGACAGATTTGAAACTATTTTTCTCTAAAAACTCCAGAAATTTCATAGCAATTTTTTCGTCTTTTTGTTTCTTTTTGTTAATTTCGATATTATTCCTGATTTCTATCATTTTTTTTCTTAATTCTCCTTTCATTAATCTAAAATTATACCATTAAATAAAGAATTTATGGTATTATAAAGCTTTATGGAAGATCGGGAATTAATTGATAAGACTGACAAACTGTTTATACCTACATATTCAAGATATCCTATTGTTTTAAGAAAGGGTAGGGGAGTAAAAGTTTGGGATGTGAATGGAAAGGAATATCTTGACTTACTTGCTGGTATTGCAGTGAATGTTCTTGGTCATTGTCCGAGAAAAGTTGTTATTGCTGTTCAAAAACAAGTTCAGAGACTAATTCATGTTTCCAATCTTTACTATACAGAACCTCAGTTAAAACTTGCTGAAATTTTAATTAAAAATTCCTTTGCAGACAGAGTATTTTTATGTAATTCTGGTACAGAAGCAAATGAAGGCGCATTAAAACTGTCAAGAATTTATATGAAAAATAAATTCAGTAAAGAAAGATATGAATTTATAGCAGCTAAAAATTCTTTTCACGGAAGAAGCTTTGGAAGTCTTTCTGTGACAGGTCAGGAAAAATATCATCAAGGTTTTGAACCTCTACTTGAAGGAGTCAAATTTGTTCCTTTTAATGATGCTAAAGCAATTGAAAATTCTATAACAGATAAAACCTGTGCAGTTATTCTTGAACCAATTCAAGCTGAGGGCGGAATTTATGTTCCAGATAAAGATTATTTAAAAAAAGTTAGAGAAATCTGTGATAAAAGGGGGATTATTCTTATTTTGGACGAGGTTCAAACAGGAATAGGAAGAACAGGTAAATTATTTGCCCATGAGCACTATGGAGTTGAACCAGATATAATGACTCTTGCAAAGGGACTTGGAGGAGGAATCCCGATTGGTGCAATACTTGCCAAGGATAAAATTGCTCAAGCCTTTGCTCCAAAAACACATGCTTCTACATTTGGTGGAAATCCTGTTGCTTGTGCTGCAGCAGTTGCAACTTTGGAGACAATTCTTGAGGACGGATACCTTCTGGAGTATTGTCAAAGAATATCAAAGTATTTCCTTAAAAAGTTAAATACATTAAAAGAAAAATATCCGGATATTATTAAAGAAATAAGAGGTTTAGGTCTTTTAATTGGTGTAGAATTTGTAAGTAATGTAAATGAGTTGGTTAAAAAATGTATTGAAAAGGGACTATTAGTAGGAACTGCAGGTGATGGTTCGGTTTTAAGATTTACTCCACCTTTAATAATTGAAAAGGATGATATTGATGAAGCTATTTCTATACTTGATAAGGCAATTAGGGAGGTACACTGGTGAAAAGAGACTTCCTTAGAGTTTTTGATTTAAACAAAGATGAATTTTTTTCTTTAATTAATAAAGCTATTTATTTCAAAAAAAGTAAAGGTTTATTCAATAACTCTCTATCAGGTAAAAGTATAGGAATGATCTTTGAAAAACCATCAACAAGAACAAGAGTATCTTTCGAAGTAGCTACATATCAGCTTGGAGGATATTCAGTATATCTCAGCCCAAGGGAATTACAACTTTCAAGGGGAGAAACAATAAAAGATACTGCTCAGGTGCTTTCAAGGTATCTTGACGCAGTTGTAATTAGAACTTTTTCTCATAATATAATTGAAGAGTTTGCAAAGTGGTCAACAGTTCCGGTAATAAATGCATTAACCGATGAACATCATCCCTGTCAGGCATTGGCAGATATTATGACGATCATGGAAAAAAAAGGAAGACTTCAAGGAATTAAGCTAACATTTGTAGGAGATGGAAATAATGTGGCAAATTCTTTAATTGAGGCAAGTGCTTTGGTTGGAATTAAAATAAACATAGCAACTCCTGAAGGATGTGAACCATTAAAGGAAATTATCGAAAAAGCAACCGATTTTACAGAAGTGAAAGTCTTTCACGATCCCCAAGAAGCAGTAAAAGATGCAGATGTAGTTTATACTGATGTATGGTTAAGCATGGGTGAAGAAGAAAATATTAAAAAGAAAGAAAAATTCAAAGGTTTTCAGTTAAATACAGAATTAGTTAAAAAAGCAAAATCAGATGCGATTTTTATGCATTGTCTTCCTGCTCACAGAGGCGAGGAAATAACAGACGAGGTTCTTGACAGTCCTCAAAGTGTGGTGTTAGATCAAGCAGAAAATAGGCTTTACACTGAAAAAGCAATTTTGGAGTTTTTACTTACTCTAAAAAATTAATTATTTAATTCTTTTTATTTTTGCACCAAGATTAATTAATTTTTCATCTAAAGATTCATAGCCTCTGTCAAGGTGATATATTCTATCAATAATTGTTTCACCTTCTGCTATCAATGCAGCTATTACAAGAGATGCAGATGCTCTTAAGTCTGTAGCCATAACAGGTGCACCTTTCAATTTTTTTACCCCTTTCACTGTAGCGGTGTTTCCTTCAACAGATATATCTGCACCCATTCGTCTTAATTCAGCAACATGCATAAATCTATTCTCAAAAATTGTTTCTTTTATAACAGAAGTTCCGCTTGCTATTGACATCATTGCCATAAACTGAGCCTGCATATCAGTAGGAAAACCAGGATATGGCATAGTTTTAATATCAACAGGTTTTGGTCTTTTTGGTCCTTTAACTTTTAATCCTTCCTTGGTCTCAATAAATTCTATTCCTGCATCTTTCATTTTTAAAATAATTGATTCAAGATGTTCAATTTTACATCCCTTAATTAATATTTCTGAACCACAGGCTCCTGCTATTGCCATGAATGTACCTGCTTCTATTCTGTCTGGTATAATTTCATAATGATTTGGAGGCTTTAATGTTTCAACGCCTTCTATTTCAATATTACTTGTTCCTGCTCCTTTTATTTTTGCTCCCATTTCTAAAAGATAATTGGCAAGGTCAACCACCTCTGGTTCTTTTGCTGCATTTTCTATTATAGTTATTCCTTTTGCTAAAGTAGCAGCCATCATGAGATTTTCTGTTCCAGTTACAGTGGGTATGTCAAAGTAAATTTTTGTACCTTTAAGTCTGTTAGCCCTTGCAATAATATATCCTTCTTTTAGTTCTATCTTTGCACCCATTTTTTCAAGTCCCTTTATGTGTAAATTTACAGGTCTTGCTCCGATTGCACATCCTCCAGGCAATGATACCTTAGCTTTACCAAACCTTGCTACAAGAGGACCAAGAACTAAAATTGATGCTCTCATAGTTTTTACAAGATCATAGGATGCCTCAAAATTAAATATTTTTTCAGTATCAATAAAACATTTATTGTTTTCAATTAAAACTTGAGCTCCCATTCTTCTTAATAGTTCTGCCATTGTATATACATCTCTTAGTTTAGGTATTTTTTTTAAACTATGCTGTCCCTGTCCAAGAAGAGTGGATGCCATGATTGGAAGAGCAGCGTTTTTTGCTCCACTTATTGTAACTGAACCCTTTAGAGGCATTCCACCAAAAATTAGTAGCTTATCCATGATAAATATATTAAACTAAAGAGAGGAGATATTTAAATATGTTAACAATTGAAGATGTGATTGACAAAGTTTTAAAGTATAGACCTAAGGCAAATATTGAACTTATCAGAAAGGCTTATATTTTTTCAAGAGAGGCTCATTGTGCCCAAATTAGAAAGGAAGGCATTCCATATATTTATCATCCTTTAGCAGTAGCTGATATTCTTGCAGATATGAAACTTGATTCAGCTACCATTGCAGCAGGACTTCTCCATGATACAGTTGAAGATGCTGATATGACTCTTGATGATATAAGTGATATGTTTTCTCCAGAAGTGGCTTTTCTTGTTGATGCTGTAACAAAGTTGAGTAAACTCCAATTTTCAACAGTTGAAGAAGCTAAGGCTGAGAATTTTCGCAAAATGTTTCTTGCTATGTCAAAGGATATAAGGGTTATTCTGATAAAATTTGCAGACAGACTTCACAATATGAGAACCATTGAATTTTTACCTCCTGAAAAGCAGAAAAGAATAGCATTAGAAACCCTTGAAATATATGCACCTCTTGCAAACAGGCTTGGTATCGGATGGATGAGAAATGAATTTGAAGACCTTTCCTTTAAAGTTTTATACCCTCAAGAGTATGAAGAGCTTGTAAAAAAGGTAGCAAAAAGAAAGGAAGAACAACATGCATATATTAATAAAATTATCAGTATACTTTCAGAAAAATTAAAAGATATGAATATTCCTATTAAAATTTTTGGAAGGGTTAAACACTACTATGGTATTTACCAAAAGATGATTAAACAAAAAATACCCTTTGAACAGGTCTATGACGTTATAGGAATAAGAGTAATTACTGATACAGTTCCACATTGTTATGATATCCTTGGTGTGATCCATTCTCAATGGACACTTATTCCTGGAAGATTTAAAGATTTTATAAGTCTTCCTAAATCTAACTATTATCAATCTCTTCATACTACAGTTATTGGTCCTGGAGGGGAAAGGGTAGAATTTCAAATAAGAACTGAGGAAATGGATATTATTGCTGAAGAAGGTATTGCAGCTCACTGGAGATACAAGGAGAGAAAGGATTTAAACGAAAGAGAAACTAAAATAGTTTCATGGTTAAGGGAGTTGATAAAGGAAATTTCAGATCCGAGGGAATTACTTGATGCTGTAAAAGCTGAAGTAATACCAGATACAATTTATGCATTTACTCCAAAAGGTGATGTAAAAGAGCTTCCAGTAGGAGCAACTCCTGTTGATTTTGCCTATGCTATACATTCTGAAGTTGGTGCTCATTGTGCAGGAGCAAAGGTGAATGGAAGAATAGTACCCCTTAATTATCAGCTTCAAAGTGGAGATGTTGTAGAAATCATAACAAGTCCCCATCAAAAGCCAAGAAAAGATTGGCTTCAATTTGTAATAACTCAAAGAGCAAAAAATAGAATAAAACATTATTTAAGACAGGAAGAAAGAAAACAGGCAATCGATATAGGTAAACAGCTTCTCGAAGCCGAATTAAGGAGACAGGGTATATCAAGTTCAATTCTTAAGTCAGATAGAGTAGAAGATGTTTTAAAATCATACAGCGTTCAATCTTTAGAAGATCTCTATTTCCTCATAGGTCATGCCAAAATTTCTGTACATCAGGTTATTAATAAATTAATTCCAGAAAGCGAAAGAGAAGAAGTAACATTATTTAAAAAAACAGCATCCAGAAAGGATAACAAACAGTTTATTTCTCTTAAAGGAGTTGATGAGGTTTTGTATCATATTGCAAAGTGTTGTATGCCCGTGCCCGGAGATGATATTGTTGGATTTATAACAAGGGGGAAGGGTATATCTGTTCATAGAAAAGACTGTGAAAATATTAAACACCTCGAAAAAGAAAGATTAATTGAGGTTTTTTGGACATCTGATGGATCTTCAAAGGTACAGACAAAAATAAGTATTGAATGTTTAGATAAATCTGGAATTCTTGCAAATATTACAGGTTTACTTTCAGCAAACAATGTAAATATAACTGCTGTAAAGGCAAATTCTACAGCTGATAAAAGAGCTTTTATTGAGTTCACCATAGAGGTTAAAGACAGAAATCATCTAACAGATATAATTAATAAAATCAATCAAGTCCCTGAAGTTCTTTCAATAAAAAGATAAATCTTTAAAATTGTCGATAGAGAAGAAAAAGAATCTCCTACTCCTTTGTCATTCCGAGGGGTTCAATCCCCAAGGAATCTCTCATTAAAGAATCTATATGGGAAAAAAAGAGATCCTTCGGCTTCGCCTCAGAATCACAAAAAGGGGCGTGATGACAAGAAAAGGTAAATTCATTTTTTTCTATAGGCAATTTCAGATAAATTTATATCAATAGCACCTTTTCTTATTATTTTAGGGGGATTTACTGAAACATCTACTATTGTGGAAGGTATTCCTCTTAACTTTCCACCATCAATAAAAAGAGTAATATCACTTTTTTCAAAATATTTAATCACTGTTTCAATATCAGAGGCAGCGGGAAAGCCTGAAATATTGGCAGATGTTGCAGTTATTGGGAAAGGTGAATTTTTGATTAAATCTAAAGCAAAGGATGCTCCTGGCATTCTTACAGCTACAGTTTTATTTGATGTAATTTCTTCTGGTAATCCTTCTTTTGCAGGTAGAATCAAAGTTAAAGGTCCGGGCCAATATTTTTCAATTAATTTTTGTGCCAATGGAGGGATTGAAGAAACTAATAAATCTAAATGATTAAAATTTATAATTAAAGGAAAGGCTTTTTCAGATGGTCTCTTCTTTATTTCAAAAACTTTCTCAAGCATTTTCTTATTATCATACTTAACACCTATTCCATAAAGAGTCTCTGTAGGATAAATTATTATTCCATCATTCTCAAGTATTTTAATTACATCAATTATCTTTACATCATTTACTTTTAATAATTCCATTAATTTCCTCCAAAATTCTGTTAAAAAGTTTTAAATCCTGTTTTCTGAAATCTTTGTCTTTAAAATATATGTTATAATAAACTTCAACAAATTTGAGAGCTTTTTCTTTTAATCTTTTATCCTGTATTTTAAGAACAAAATCTTCTAATCCTTCATTAGGTAATCGCTCATAGCCAGTCTTTTTCATGATAGTTAAAAATTTATTTAAAGGTTTTCTTTTTTCTTGATAAATTTTGAGTATCTTAAATGAAGTAAGTATTAGTATTAAAACAAAAGCAATATAGAGATATTTTTTATTTAACCTTATGTCAGGTTTTTTTATAGCAGTGGCAAGTTTTATCTGTGCTTTATAGTCATAATTGATAATAACATTATGCCATATATAGTCAAGTATATTAAAAATAACAGGTTCGGTAACTCTAATTTGTCTTGTCCCTGATGGGTCAAATCTTTCCCACTGTCCTTTAATCCAGGCTTCAACCCATAAATGGGCATCTGATGCTCTTATTATATAGTACCCACCAAAAGGATTATAACTGCCTCCTCTAAATCCTCCTACAACTCTTGCAGGAATACCTTTAATGCGAAGCATAAGAGCCATAGAGGTTGCAAAATACTCACAGTTTCCTTTTTTAGTTCTAAAAATAAAATCTTCTACAGGATTTTCTCCCTTTGGAAGATCCTTCAAAGAATACTCATAGTTTGCAAGAAAATAGAGAATTTTATTTATTATTTCCCTTTCATCCTTAGAATCAGAAGTAATGTTATCAGTTAGTGATTTAAATTTATCAGAAATTAATTTCGGAATTTGAAGATAAATTTTTGATGGCTGCTCTTCGTATAAATTAAAGTTTAAATAAGATTCAGCAGTATATTTTAAAGTTTTATCAATGGGTGATTCTGTTTTATATACTCCAGGATACTCCAAAATAAGATTTCGTAAAAAAACAATAGATGGAAAATCAAGTACAGCAATGTAATTTTCAAAGGAAGGTTCAAATAAAACTGTATACCTTATTTTTTCACCAGTAACCGAAGGTTTTAAGTTTAAATTTTCTTTTTTAATCCATTTTGTACCATCAAAGGTATCAAAGGTTATCATTCTCCAGTATAAATGATTATCTTGAATTCTGTTCATTGAGACTCTCATTACTACAGTTCTATCTTCTTCTATATAAGCTACACTTCCAAGATTTACTGTTGATGTAAATCCAGTTTTTGCCTTTGTTAATCCTATATCAAGTAATGGATAGGGTGTTCTTGGTAAAAAGAAGAAGAAAATAAAACTTAAAGGTATGGAGCAGACAGTGATTATAAGTGCATATCTTAATAATTCTAAAATAGTCTTTCTTTCAATAAAAGAGTTAGAAGTTTCCTTTGTATATGTGATTATTAAAATGGAAAATACAGTTAAAATGAGTATTAGAAATACTCTTATTAGAAAAACCCATGATATAGTAAAAAGTGTTGAAGCTATCAAAATAAGCATTGAAAGAAGATAAATCTGAAAATATTCTCTTAATGTTTTTTTACCTAATAATCTTATCGATGTAATCAGTATCAAAGCCTCAGTCGAAGGTAAAACAATATCTTCAATAGAAAAACCTATAAAAGGATAAATTAATAAAATTACTGAAAATATATTAATTAGCCACTGATTTATATTTTTTCCTTTAACATACAATAGGATGCTGAGCAAAAATATGGAAAAGGAGAGCAATATTATTGTGTTTGATACATATGAAATAATCCCTAAAAGTGCAACAAGAACAGTAGAAATAGAAAAAATGAAAAGCAAGTTATCGGTTTTTATTTCTCTAATAGACAGAGAGAGCATAAAGAAGTTTCCTTATATGGGTTGGTCTTAAATCAGGTTTATAAACAGTATTGTCTATTTTTAATCCAACTGGTATACCTTTTTTGGAAAGACTAAGGATAGCATAAGTAGTTTTACTGATTTTTTGCTCAATATCACCTTGAAAATCCGTTAATTTTAAGATTACAGGATTACCCCTGTATGGAGAAAATTCCTTAGTCATTAATTCTGAAGTTTTAGCAGTAGCTTTCCAGTGAATATATTTAAGAGGATCTTGAATACTGTATTCTTTTACTCCTGTAACCTCACCTTCAAAGGCAATACCCCGTGTAAGAGTTGTTTCTGTCTTTGTTTTTCCATCATTTAAAAGATTAGAAAATTCGCATTTAATAGGTTTTGGAAAAACTATTACATCATAATCAATGGGTAATCGAAGAATTCTTTTAAAAAAATAAAAGGGAAAATAGGAAGATATAAGGATTTCTGAAATTTTTATCTTCCCTCTTTTTTGAAATATCACAGGTAAATTAACAATCATTTTATTTTTAATAAAGGGTAAAATGATTTCATTATCTTCTAATTTTATTCTTATCAAAAAGCATGGAAGAAAATATTTATTTTTTACTTCAACCTTTATATATCCTGGTGTCTGGGCAAATATATCGTTGTGGGACAATAAAAAAATCTGAATATTTTTCAAATTAAAAAATGATAGAAAACCACTTAAAGCCATTAAACTCAAAAGAAATGAAAGAACTATAAAAACTAAATTATTTCCTGTATTTACTGCAGCAAAACCAATAAATAATGTAACAACTATAAATATCCATCCAGTATTTGTAATTTTTACGGAGGGACTGAAATTCCTTCTAAAATTGATAGTATCACCTCTTCCTTAGACAATGAATCATCTTTAAGAATTATTCTATGGGGAGTTACAAAGGGTATAATATCTTTAACATCCTCAGGAGCAACATAATCTCTGTCCTTGAAGTAAGCATTTGTCTTTGCAGTATATGTAATTGCCAAGCCAGCTCTTGTTGAAAGTCCTAAAAGGATTCTTTTGTCTTTCCTTGTTGATTCTATGAAATTAATAATCCAGTTAATTATTTTATCGGATATGTAAATTTGTCTTATTTCATTTTGAATTTTTATTATTTCTTCTCTATCAATTACAGATTCAAGCTTATAAAGTTCTTCTCTTGAGCTTCCCTTAGTAAGAATTTCCTTTTCAGCTTCATAACTTGGATAGCCAATACTTATTTTTAACATAAATCTGTCAAGTTGTCCTTCTGGAAGTGGAAAGGTGCCATAAAATTCAATAGGATTTTGAGTTGCTATAACAAAAAAAGGTTTAGGAAGTTTATATGTAACTCCGTCAACAGTTACTTGTTCCTCTGCCATTGCTTCAAGCAATGCTGACTGGGTTTTTGGAGTAGCTCTGTTTATTTCATCTACTAAAACAATGTTATTAAAAATTGGTCCCTTTTTGAATTCGAATTCTCCGGTATTTTTATTATAAATAGAGAGTCCTGTTATATCAGTTGGCAATAAGTCATTTGTGCATTGAATTCTTCCAAAGGTTAATGCTAAGGCTCTTGATAAGGCAATGGCTAATGAAGTTTTACCAAGTCCTGGTAAATCTTCAATTAAAATATGTCCCTTTGAAAAAATTGATATTAAAGAGAGAATGATTGCTTTTTCTTTTCCGTGAAGACAGCTCTGAAGATGATTAACAATCTTTAATATTCTTTGATTTTTTACTTTTTCAATCATAAAGAGGGGGATTAACCCCCTCTTTTATTTTAACCTTCCATGTAAACCTTTTCAACTGGAGGTGCAACCTGTTTTTTACGAGACATTACTCCAGGTAACCAAACAGAAGGACCAGATACTTCAACATTAAATGCTTTTTTAATAATATCTGCATTTCCAACATAGTAAAGTTCTGTTCCTTCCTTTATAATATCTGTTGCCATAAAAATAACCATGTCATAGCCTTTAGAATTTTTAAGATCATTCAGATAGGCTACAAACTCATCCTTACGCTCATAAACTTCTTCAATATCTACAACTTCTGTCTGACCAATTCCAACTTTTTTACCTTTGAAGTCATAGTCTTTAAAATCAACATGAACTACATCTGCAATTGGTTTTCCTTTAATGCTTGCCTTAGCTTTTTTGAGGTCTACACCAAATTTTGTGATATCTGAAATTCCTGCTACTTCTGCGAGTTCTGCAGCTATTTTTTTGTCCTCCTCTGTTGTTGTTGGAGACTTAAATATTACAGTGTCTGATAGAATTGCACTGAGCAGCAATCCTGCGTAAGTTTTATTTCCCTTTACTTCATTTGGGAACATTTTTGCAATAACTGTTGCAGTGCTTCCAACAGGTTCTACATGAATAAAAATCGGGTCAGGATAGTTAAAGTTCATTTTGTGATGGTCAATAATTGCAAGAATTTTCTCTGCTCCGTCAACTCTTTGTTTCTCTTCATTGTGGTCAACGAGAACAAGTATTTTACCTGCTGCATTTTCTAAAATCTCTGGTGCTGCAACACCGAAATGTTTTAGTGCGAATTCTGTTTCCTCGTTAATTGGTCCTGCTGTAGCTGCCTTGTAACCTTTAATACCTGCATAAACAATTGCTGAACACACTGTGTCTGTGTCCGGTGCCTTATGGCCGATTACATAAATATCACTCATCTTTCCCCTCCTGAAGGTTTTATTTTTTTCTAAAAATTAAGAAATTTTGACAAGTTTAGGCTTAAAAAGTCAAGAAAACAGTCATTAAATTTTAAAATAGTCTTATTAAAGCTTTTCAAGTAAATTTTTAATAGATATTTTAAG
>Ga0197142_1002433_pt1 | contig 16345 bp, 21 predicted proteins | sample GBS60_MetaG_FD_148614 | JGI IMG/M metagenome (GOLD analysis project Ga0197142, IMG submission 148614) | Sediment microbial communities from Great Boiling Springs, Gerlach, Nevada, United States - GBS 60_MetaG | ecosystem: Environmental > Aquatic > Thermal springs > Hot (42-90C) > Sediment...
ACTATAACAACTGGTTCGCTACATTCGCTTTTTGGATCTTCACACTATACGATCATGAAAATGTGCAGGTCTTGAATGGAGGGAGGAAGAAGTGGATTGACTCGGGCGGAGAGCTCACCACCGAGATACCTAAAATCCAGCCAACAACCTATAATGTAAAGAGGGTTAACCTCGAATATCGGGTATTCCTACAGGATCTTCTGAAGTTAAAGGCCTCAAAAACCGACCTGGCGCTTGTGGATGTTAGATCACCTGCAGAGTTTAAGGGCGAGATAACGGCTCCTCCAGAGTATCCCGACGAGCATGCCCAGAGGGGCGGCCATATCCCCGGAGCAGTTAACATACCATGGGGGCAGGCTGTGAGAGAGGATGGAACCTTCAAATCGGCTGAAGAGCTCAAACAACTCTACGAGTCCAAGGGCGTCTCCCCTGATAAGGAGGTAATTACTTACTGTAGGATTGGTGAAAGGGCCAGTCACACATGGTTTGTTCTCAAGTACCTCCTAGGTTATCCAAAGGTTAGGGTTTACGACGGCAGCTGGACTGAGTGGGGAAACCTCGTCCGCTTCCCAATAGTTAAGGAGAAATAGCCCAAGCATAATAGTATAGCCATGGATGATTGCCAGCTCCGAGATGACCGGCTCTATAACGTAGAACGCGACATATGGTTTAAACCATTATCCAACAATGTTTACAGTGTCGGTGTAACATTGCCGCTATGTTTTATGGCTGGTGTTTTCACGACTGTAAGACCTAAGCCCGAAAACACACAGGTCCAGAAGGGAACTCCTATAGCACTCCTTGTCTCGAGCAGATTTGAGGGAGCCCTTACAGCTCCTGTCCAGCTGTTTATCTTGAGAAACAATTCCCGGGTGGTTGTGTCTCCGTACCTCGTATGTGAAGACCCTTATGGGGATGGGTGGATCTCCGAGGTCCGCCTTGAGACTTCCCCTGAGCAGGCCGGTCTGGTGAATGCTGATGAGGCTAAAAGGCTCTATGTAGAGAAGAATAGGAAAAACGGTGTAGTATGCCTTAAGGCTGTTCCCAACTATAGTAGGAGGATATTTGGAGAAACATGTTCGACGATACTCACCCAGATAGGTGATTTTATGGAGGAGCATGTTGGGCCGGGCCAGCTCCTGCACATAGTCACAAAAGATCCTGCTACGGAGCTTGATATGCTGGAGTGGGCTAGTAAGATGGGGCACGAGGTTGTTGAAATTAAGCGTTCAGGTGAGATAATCCATGTATTATTTAGAAAAGGGGCTGGCTCCTAAGCCTTCCACCACTCAAATAATGCATAGGTGATCTTCTTCTCCACCCCCTCTGGGACAGCTATAGTAAAGTGCTTCCGGACTGATGTGGCAAGCCTACCAGACCTCACTATCTCGAGGGCCGAGATCCTAGTGCTAGCGGCCTTCACCTGTATTATGAATGGTGCGTGGTCGATGCCCGGACCATGCTTATACACTGCGAAGTCGCTTCCAAACTTGAGGCCGGGTGTCACAACGAAGCCCCGTGACCTGAGGTCTCTATAAACCTCGTATTTTTCCATGAAGTTGTCCTCCAAAGACCTGCCGATCATCTGCAACTCCTCTCGTGAGACCTGCTCCCCGTTTTTTACAACCGAGATAACACCCTGTTCAAGGAGGTAGAGGGCTTCAATAACGCTGAGAATTAGGGGTGATTCGAAGTTTGCATCCCTCGGCTTCGCTATACCTAGAGGTTTGCCATAGAATCCCATCTTGAAGACTTTCCGCGCCGAGTCAATATCCCATATCACAACACTGTCCTGCAGCAGCTCGCCAATTATCTTCAAAAGTGCAGCACCTAAAGTATAACAAATGATAGGACTCGAAGAGTTTCCACAGTCTCCTCAGCCTTGTCAGCTATATCCTCCAGCATCGCGACAATCTCCCTGGAGAGAAGCATCTGGGGTATCCTCATCTCACTCTGGAGTATGGCGAAATCGACTGTTCGGTAGGCTTCGTCGACATATCTCTCAGCCTCTTCAGTCTCCTTAACCTTTTGGGCGAAGGTCTCGCTGTTCAGTGTGACGGCCAGTATGGCCTCCCTGAGTCTGTTGACAGTGTTTAAGACCCGGTTCCCCATCTCCGTGATTCCTGCTAGGATCTCCTTGTTTATCCTGAGTTTAGCTCTGGCCAGGCCTAAGATTCTAAAGGCAACCCCCTCACCAATATCAGCTATCCTATCAACACTATTAATAAGCCTGAGGAAATCCTCCCTGTTGGTTAATATGGCCCCTATATTTGAGACCTCAGTCTCCACCATCTTCTTAGATTCACGGGCGGCCTCATCCGCCTTCAGCACAGAGGCGTAAAGCTCTTCAAAATGTCTGATGTCGTTATCCTTCTGGAGAAGTTCAAGCATCTGAAGTGTTTTCCTCAGGACCTCTAAGACGTGTCTTATCTGGTCCTGGGCTAGGTTTAAGAGTCTACTCCTATATTCCTCCTCTCTCTCCCTTGCTGGGAACATTTGACATCTAAACCCATACAGTCATATATGTTGATACACTATAAACGTTTTCCCGTCACAGGGTTAGGCCCTTCCTAAGGTATTCTCCCAACACAGCAACACTCACCCTCACCTGATGACTGGTGTCTCTATCCCTAACTGTGACCGTGTCATCTTCAAGAGTCTGATAATCTACCGTAATGCAGTATGGTGTCCCTATCTCATCCTGCCGTCTATACCGCCTCCCTATACTGCCCGCCTCATCGTATGAGATGTCGAAATCAAGCTTGAGTGAATTATAGATATCCCTCGCCTTCTTCACCAGTTCAGGTTTATCTAGAAGGGGGAGTACTGCGGCTGAGTATGGCGCAAGAGCATGTTTTATTTTAAGCAGTCTACGCCCATTTTCATCCCTCAATCCTATATCCAGTATAGCCATAATGCTCCTGTCAACTCCCATTGATAATTCAAAGATATGGGGTAAAATCTTCTCACCATCCTCATACACGGTCATATCTGCACCGCTCACCCTTGAATGACCAGTCAAGTCATAATCGGCCCTGTTATTACATGCTACAAGCTCGATCCAGCCCACACTCGTCAGCACCTCCAGATCCCAGGCTTCCTTAGCGTAGAAGGCTTTCTCCGATTCGCCAAGCTTCCTAAGCCTAATTAGCTCTGCTGGGATGCCGATCTTCATGTAAAAGGACTGAATCAGGGCGAGATAATATCCAACCAACATGCTGGAGACAAGTCCAGACTTGACAGCCTTTAAATAAGGTACAGACCTCACCTCATCATCAATCAGAAGGTTAAGCTGGTATTCGTAATATTCGCTGCCTTTGTTTAAGCTGTTGGCCTTGGCTGGGTTGAAGAACACCTCCACCTCTGCCTGAGTGAACTCCCGCATCCTAAGAAGGGACTGGCGAGGGGAGATCTCATTCCTAAAGCTCTTCCCCAACTGGGCAAAGGCTATGGGTAGTCTTCTCCGCAGTATTTTGTAGAGCCTTGGGAAATCTATGAATATGTTCTGGCATGTCTCGGGCCTTAAATAAGCTTCTTCACCACTACCTCCAACCTTCACCCCAAACATCATATTGAAAAGACTGGTTGGGCCAAGCTCTCCACCACAGCTCGGACATCTAAAACCTTTCGCAGCTATGATTGAGTCTATTTCACTAGGCGGTGTTCTCTCAGGCACCCTCATCCCAAGATGTTCCTCCAGCAACCTGTCTATCCTGTATATCGTCTTGCATTTGGTGCATGATGAAATGGGATCTGCGAATGTCTCTAGATGTCCTGAGGCCACGAATACATCCCGCGGCAATAGCTGGGAGCCTTCTATGAGAACCATCTCATCCCTCCTGACAACCTCACGTATCCACGCATTCACAAACCTACTCTTCAAAAGCACACCAAGCGGGCCGTATTCCCAAAAGCCTGCAGGAGCTCCCGGATAAATCTCTGCTGAGGGGAAGAAATACCCCCTCTCCAATGCCAGACGTGAGACATCTTCCAGGGTCATCGCCCGCACCCCATCCAAGCTATACTACGGTTCGCTGACAGTTGGGACATGTCTTGTTCAGGTCTACCCATGTATCCACGCAGCCTGAATGGTATACTACACCACAGGATGTACATTTGACAGCACTCTCAGCATCAACATCCAAGTAGCAGATTGGGCATTTTATACCCTCCTCCACTGAATCCACTGCCACAAAGGAGGTCTCGCCCTGTGGCTGGGGTTCGGCTTGGGCAGAGGGTAGGGGTGCATATCCATATGGGTAGGGTCGAACCCGCTTTATCCTTGTGGCCGCAGCGATACCGCTAACTCCGAACAGTGTTAAAGCTGTGAAGATAGCAGCGAAGAAACCTAGCTCAAGCCTACCTGTGATATTTAGACGTGGTATTATCACCAGCATTAAATATAATGGAGAGACCACCGCAATTACACCTCCAGTGAAGCCCATCGACATTAGTATGGTTCTTACCGTGCTCGCATTTCTCGATGCTGAGGATGCCACTAGGGCAGTTCCTGCCAGTACGCCTCCTGCCACCGATAGGGCTAGGGTTTCCAAGGGTATGTAGCCGGCTATCCTGCTCTGGGCTACGGTGTCTGTTATGGTCTCGTACCAAGGTAGTAGGAGGCTTAGCATGTGAAGGCTGGCCACTAGGGATAGGATCGACCCTATTTTGAAAAATCTGGCTAAAACCCTCTCCTCAGAGACCTCTATAGCCATATCAGCTGGGAAATAGTATATCACCTTTATAAAAGACTATTCTCCCACCATGGATAATCAAGTGGCCGCCGTGGGGCACGGCAAAGGTGTATTGGCCCTTCGAGAAAAGTATAGGGATATACTTTATAGGCTGCCGCTGACTCTCTAGAAAAGACATGGGTATACTGAGCAGGAAGTCCGATAGCCTGGCCGATGTTAGGAAGGAGGTCGCCGCCCTCAGGGTGCAGCTTCTTGATAAGATGGAGGAGAGGATCACCCTTGTCGAAGAGGCTCTGGCCAAGTTGAAGGAGGATATAAGGAGTCTTACATCAGATCCTGCCAGGCTTCTGGGAAGTTTTCAGACGATCTTGGCTAGGGCTGAGAGTATTACCCAAATTCTAAAAGACGTGGAGCACTTCAAGTCTGACGTCCAGTCTTTACGGGATAATCTCAACGAGACTCTAGACCTTCTCACATCGAAGATTGAGGATATTAAGAGAGAAGCCGATAGATATCAGCATGAGAGGGCGAGTGTAGGACGTCTCCGTGAAGAGGTTGCGAAGTGGCGTCTCGAGCTTGAGCAGAAGGAGCGTCAAATACAAGAAGCGCAGGACATTCTCAAAAACCTAGAGTCCCGTCGTGAGAGGCTAGAGGACGAGATTAGGGTGCTTTCCGACAAATATCTTACTATGTTCTCAGAGGCTACGAAGAGGCTTGAGGAGTATACCCGGGATCTGGACAAGCGGTTTAGGTTGAGGGAGGTTTTGATTCAGAGGCTTATTAGAAGGGAGCAGGAGCTGAATACAAAGATTGAGACGTTGGAGTTGAAACGGGCTGAGGCTGAGAAGCTGATAGCTGATGCGGAGAGGTTAAAGGAAGAGGTTAGACGGCTTGAGTCCTACAGAGACGGTCTTAAGCGTGAGATTGAGCAGATGGAGAAGAGGAGGGAGGAGCTGACAGAGCTTATAGGCGAGATAAGAAGGGCTTTCCTCACATCATAGCCTTGCCTTTATATCCGATAGATCCTTCTTCATAGCGGCTACAGTTGCCGACAGCTCTTGGACAGCGTCAATAAGTAAGGCCACATTCCCATCAAGGATTTCTATCTCCCTAGACAGGGACTCGAGCCTGTCAGAAAACTCTCCTAAAACCCTTTCATCTATCTGTCCCTGGGGCAGGCTCTCAATTCTCTTTCTCATCGTCTCACTATCCCTTTGAAGCGTCTCTATCAGCTGTATGACCTGCTGGAGGCTTTCCAAGGTGACAACCCTGCCCTTAGGTGTTTCTATTACGCTCAAGTTTAGCTCGTATACTTCCTCGTCTTCGCCGGACATATCAGATAGCCTCCGCGGAGATAGCCCTCCTACATAATGGACAGGTCTTTCTAATCAGCAGCCAGTCGTCGAAGCAGCCCGAGTGTCCAATACACCCACAGTGTGGGCATGAGTATGTCTTGCTGTCACTAAGCTCAAGGCCGCATATAACACAATTATCAGCCTTCTCCAATTTAGGCTGTTGCTCCTTCTCTATCTCAAAAGGATCCCAAAAGCCTATGGAATCAACCCTCACCACTATCTTCAACAGTTCTCACCCTCAACTCTAGCGGACTTGCCCTCCTTGAAGTATGCACGAAGATCGTTTCCCCATCCCTTAAAGGTATGGAGGAGATCTGTAAATTGTCCTGAAGAAGCCTTGGACCCGCCTGCAGCTCGACATCGGGATAGAGGAATTCGGCTGCTATACGTTTCTTAACATCTAAGATTGTCTCATGAGGCCGGACCTTCAGCTCAAATCCCGCCAGCCTATCTTCGGTTCCGCAGACAAAGCATCTCTCACTACGCTTTAGTGGCACCCTCGAAACACGGGCTGATAGGCCGTCATAAACGATGAGCCCACTGAAAGGATTTCCCAGTGATCGGTCATGTAGGATTTTAACGACCTCAAAGGTCGCTATGCCTGAAATTGTGGCCGCTATGGACTGCAGGGCTGGCATTTTTGGCGTTAGTGCCTCTCTGAGATGCTGAAGCAGCCGGCCCAATTCTTCAGGTAGGTTTTGCAGTTTACTGGCCAATGTGTATTTAATGTCGAAGACCGTTTTGACCCCAACCGTGAAAAGAGCCTCAGCCTGGCTCAAATCCAAGTTAAAGCCCATCTCTGAAAGCTCCTGGACAAGGTCTTGTGGAGTCCTGCGCCTTAGCGTGCATTCAGCAGCCTGAACATCCTTAGGTATTAAGATCTCTCCATGACATTCAATACATGCTGTTTCACCGGGTATCACGTCTTGTACGTTTGCATAGAATCCATCCATAGAGACATCAACCAACGGTTTACCCATCTCAACGGCAAGGGAGTTAAGCCATCTCCTACTAGGCCAGTTGTCAACACATGATAGCAGGACGTCCACATCTTTAAAAGCCGACGGGGGGAGTTTTCTAACATCCGTTTGGTAAGCCGTCAACCTTACCTCAGGATTCATCTGCTCCAGCTTCCCTTTCGCAGAAACACTCTTAGGGGCACCTATGTCAAGCTCTGTGAAGAGCATCTGCCTACTCAGATTGGAGAGCTCAACATAATCGCTGTCAATCAGTAGAAGCTCCCCCACACCCATGAGAGCAAGGTTCTTAGACACCTCGCATCCGAGGGCCCCAACACCGACGACGGCTATACGTGCATTCTGAAGCTTCTCCTGTCTCCACCCGTTGAGCCTCAGCTGTCTATCATACCTCTCCCAGCTCTTAGAAGAGCCTACGCCTTCTACCATGTCCGAAAGCCTGTTCAGGCGTAGCATATGTTAGCACATACTCCCTAGCCCTAGCCTCGAAAATGTCCGGCCTAGTCTTCATCTCGAAAGCTGCTACAGCGTTAAGTGGATCCTCAGGGTTTGGGTTATTGAGGAGGCTTCTCAGGGATTCTATTACAGCCACTAACCGCAGGGACGGAGACCAGTGATCTTTGAGAACCGACTCGCAGGCTCTGGCCGGAGTTTCGTCTGAGAAGTTTGGGTGCCAGATCCGTGTATGCCATATAACCTCCGGCGGATGGTATGGGTAGGAACGTGGCAGTATTAACTCTACCCTGTAATACCCTCCCTGATACAGTCCCGTGTCAGGTATTATGACACCCTCATAGTGGGTGAGGTCACCATCAACGGTGTCGAAGTTGGGCTCATGCTCCTGGATTAGAGCGTATTCTAAGGCTAGCCTCTTGTGCCAAACTGGGTCCGGCAGCTCAACATAAATGTTCTCCGTCTCCAAGCCCACCCACCGTCCTAGTTATCAGGACAAATTTATCTCCGTCGGAGGCGCCTATGCTCTCGAGTGTTTCAGTATCCTTTAGGGCACGCCCCTTGTAGGTGAGCCTCGTAGTATCCGGTGGAAGCTTTTTGATCGCACTGACTTTCGTCCTAACGGCCCCGATAGTGGCGTTTGGGGATACCTCCAACTCCAGCGGCGTGCCACCACCTACAGCTGGGACGATCTTTATCTTCATCTGCTATCCCAGTCAAGGCGAGCATATATAAGTGTTAATCCTTGGTAAAACATCGAATACTCTCCGTCAAGACCTAGGGAAGCTTATAGAATTTCCTAGAGGCGGCAAGACTCTAACTCTTAATAGAGGCCGCTATTAAGATCGGGTGATGCGAGCGAGGATATATCCGCTGGCCCTGGGAAAGATCATCAAGCATACCGCTTCCAGCCCGAACCGGGAGGTAGCAGGGTTGCTGGTGGGGAAGAGTCACTCCAACATAGTTGAGATATGGGATGCGGTGACTGGAGAACAGCATGGAACTCCCGCATTCGTCCACCTTGACGAGACAGTTATGGCCAACGTAGCGGAGCAGCTTTCCCAGTCAAATACAGGTTTATACATTGTGGGATGGTATCACTCCCACCCCGGGCTCGATGTCTTCCTATCACCAACAGACATAGACACCCAGAGGAGATATCAGCTTCTATACCCGAAGGCGGTGGCACTTGTGATAGACCCCTCCCAATACATTAACACAAAGAAGATTTCAAGCCTCAAGTTTAAGGTCTTCCACTTATCAAAGGATGGCAAAGTGTTAGTTTTGCCAGTCTCGATAGGCATAAACAGGACCAAGCTATTGGAGAGCACTGTCCATGGCTTATCAACATATGATCAGTCGAGGCAAATTCCTTCTGATAATCATGTGACCCGTGACGCTTCAGTGCGTGTTGGGTTGTTGGAGAGGGCTAAGAAATTGCTCAAGCCGTCGAAGGATGAGATGGTTGATGATGGCGGGTGAAGGGGTTGCCTAAGAAAATTGTGGTTAAGATATCGGGTGATAAGCCTAAGGAGGTGAGGGATGAGATACCCTCCATAGAGCCTGTGGAGCCGGCTGTTGAAGAGCCTGAGCAGACACCGGCCCCGCCGCCACCACCAACACCACAGCAGGCAGTGCTATCTGATGATCAGCGTTTGGAGAAAGCCCTTAACGAATATGAGAAATTTCAGGAGGCGGTTCAGAGGCAGAGAATGAGGGATAGGAAGTTTCAGGAGCATTGTATAAGTCAGGATGTGGACCCCCGTATAATGAGGAATATACTGGCGAGGTTTGCTGAGGAGAGGAAGGTGCTTGTGGAGAAGTCACGTGAGGTTTTGGAATATTTGAACGAGGCTAAGAATATTCTGGACTCGGAGTTTGCCAAGGTTGAGGAGGAGCTTATCTGGTATAGTATTGAGCTTAATACTATGCAGATGGAGCCGGGCAGGTCTGAGAAATCTGTGGGGATGCGTGATGAGCTGGAGGCTAGGATCTCTGCACTGCGGAAGGAGCTACCGAACCTTCGGAATCGTATAAAGGCTTTGGATGAGAAAATTAGGGAGCTTGATGAATTTCCGAAATTGGTCCAAGATCGAACGACAGATAGGGAGGTAGTGCAGAGGATTTTAGAGGATGTTAAGAAGAGGTATATTCTCATCAATGGGCCTAGGGCTGAGGCTGTGCTGAGGGCTGATATTGAAAGAACAGCTCAGGCGGAGGGTATTCCTAGGGAGTATGCAACCATACTCGTCTGGAAGAAGGTGTCCGGAGGCGCCTCTCATTGAGTAGCAGGCCGGAATTTAAATCCGTATTCGATTATGTTTGATTCGCCATCGGTTCTAAGCCTTCTAAGCGTTAGCTCCAGCTCTATTCCAGGTTTGAGCTCTTCAGGGTCGCAGTCTGTTATCTGCGTCAAAAGCTTGGTCCCATCCTGCATCTCAACCAGACCCACTATGTAGGGAAGATCGTTCTCAAGGAGACTTGGAGGTTGATGGACAACTGTAAATTCTAGCAGCCTAGCCCTATCTGGCAGCCTCTCTACGACGAGTGTTCTTGACCTACATTTTCTACATATAAGCCTAGGGAATGGGTGAAATTCTCCACAATTCACACATCTGCTTCCTTCGAGTCTGTAGAGAAAACCCTTCGACCTCCAGTATCTGGGGATTCTAACATTAAAACGCATTTATGCCACCTCCAGAATAAGGACCCCAGCGCCTGAGCCGAGTCCAGCCATAGATACCAACATGGCCGCCCTAGTGTTATAGACTTGATTTTTACCGGCCTGCTCGGTGAGTTGCAGATAGGCCTCCGCGGCTTGGTAGATTCCTGTAGCTCCCACAGGATGCCCCCGAGCCTTCAACCCTCCAAAGGTGTTTATCGGTAGAGGCCCTGAGAGTGTGAAATGATCCTTAGCAGCATACTCTGTAGCATGCCCTTTAGGAGCAAATCCCGCCGCCTCAAGTGATAAGGGGGCGATTATACTGAAGGAGTCATATAGCTCCACCAGTCTGATGTCATTTCTCACCATGCGAGCAGCCTGAAGCGCCCTCTCTGTGGCCATGCTAAGCGCCCTCATATCAAGAGGGTCGTTCCTCTCAATGGAGACTAGATAGTCGGTCGCGGCGCCTATCCCGGCAATCCGGCATCTTGGGGCCGATAGTTTAGATGCGATATCTCCGCTGCAGAGTATGAGTGCAGCTGCCCCGTCGGCTGGAGCTGTCGCCTCAAGCCTATGTACTGGCTCGGCTAAGTAGGGAGAGTTTAGGACCGTCTCAAGCTTTATGGGAAATGGGTATTGGGCGTGAGGTGCTTTGGATGCATTCTCATGATCGAGGACGGAAAAGTAGGCGATACTTTCCTGTGAGACCCTATACCGTCTCATGTATAACTTGTAGAGTAGGGCGGCCTCAGCACCCAGATGGACTCCCACCTGGCCTAGATAGTCCTGCCGCTCCTCGCCACTGCCCATGGAAAGAACTTCCTCAGGAGTGGCGTCAGACATCTTTTCAGCACCCACGACCAGAACAACTTTTGAAATACCTGAGCGGATAGCTTGGTAGCCTGAAACTATGGCATAGTATGATGAGAGGCCGCCGGCTTCAACCCTCATAGCCGGAGCGCCTAATAGACCTGCCTCTTCTGCAAGAATGCCGCCTAGGTTGAGTTGCTCTTGGAAAATCTCCCCATAGAGATTAGAGACCATTATTTGGTCTACGCTTGATACGCCTGCTATGTCCAGACTTCTTATGGCCGGTTCTGCCATAAGGTTTTCAAGACTCTTCTCCCAATGTTCATCAACCTTTATGACAGCAGCGCCGACAACATATACGTCTTCCAAACTTTACACCCTCACCTTGCCCCTGCTCTTCAAGTAAGTGGCATAATCTATCTCTCTGCGTCTTCCAACAAAGTCACTGTATGTTGGAGCCAAAGACCTCTTCTCAAGAATTCCGTCTGAAACCGTCATGATGAAGCAGTCGCTACCAGCTCCCGAGCCATAAGATGTCACCATAATCCTCTCACCAGGCCTGGCCTTATCTAAGACCTTGACCAGCCCGAGGAGTGAGCATGCGGCGTAAGTGTTCCCGATCTCATTGGCCACCAAGCCTGGCTCGACCTTTGAGAGGGGTATTCCAAGAAGTTTGGCTGCGGTTATTGGAAACTTTACATTGGGCTGGTGGAAGATGAAGTAGTCGATATCCGTTATTTTGTATCCGTTTTCCTCTAGCGTCATCTTGGCCGCTGAGAGCGTGTGATGAAAGTATGATGGTTCGCCTGTGAATCTACCTGTGTGCATGGGGTATCTTTCATAGCTTCTTCTCCAAAAATCCGGTGTGTCAGTTACGAAGGTGAGAGAATACTCGAGATTGGCTACATTGTCGCCTGATGCCGGCCCCACCACGATTGCTGCAGCACCGCTGGCTGCTGTAAACTCCAACGCGTCATTTGGCCTTCCCTGGGCTGTGTCAGCGCCTATGGCCAGTCCGTAAAGTATCCGCCGGGCTGCTACCATGGCTGAGACTAGCTGGAGGGCCTCTGTGCCAGCTTTACAGGCGAACTCCAGATCTGAAGATGTTATGTTTCTTGAGATGTTTAGCATTTCAGCTACGAGGGTGCCGCTCGGCTTCACAGCATAAGGCTTGGACTCAGTCCCAATGTGTACGGCGCCTATCTGGCCCGGATCTATCCTGCTCCTCCTGATCGCATATCTGGCGGCCTCGGCTGACATGGTGACTGTATCCTCATCTTGACCTGCAACAGCCTTTTCCAATATTGGTAGCTCCGACCTCTCTCTGCCCCACACCCTGGCTATCTCGGCCGCCCTTATCCTATAGCGGGGAATGTAGCATCCATATCCCGCTATTCCTGTGTCGCCTGTTCTCGGCATTTGGAAAGTTTTTGTTGGGGCATGCTTTAAAGTATTTGCTTTGAGCCTAATATAATTTCGACAATTGACGATGTAGCTAAAGATTTAACAGAGCAGCCAAAATCTGGGGTATGGGAGTCAACCTGGACGAAAAGGACATCCGGATCATCCAAGAGCTACTCGCAGACTCGAGCCAGAGCACTACAGCGCTAGCAGCAAAGCTACGGATCCCCCGAACAACAGTCCAAGAAAGGATAAAGAAGCTCAGGACCATCGGCGTGCTGAAAAGGTTTACAGTCAAGCTCGACTATACTAAACTGGGAAAGCCTGTAACTGCCTTCATACTCATTTCAGTGGGGATGAGCAGCAATATACCCCAGAAGATGCTGGCCGAGGAGATCGCTAAGCTCCCGGACGTTATAGAGGTCCATATAATAGCTGGGGAGTGGGATATTCTTGTGAAGGTTCGGAGTGAGTCGATGCAGACTATTGGGTCCCTTGTGGTGGATAGGCTTAGGGCGATGGAGGGCGTGGCCAGAACTGTCACATGCGTCTCTTTCCAAGCCGTAAAGGAGGAGGGGTGAGACATCATCCCTCGGTATAATCCAACAAATCTATCAGTAATAGCCACGCTCTGAAATAAATTAGTGTATATAGTTATCCTCATCTCCGATCCCCCCGGCTATGTCTCAGGAATTGGAGAGGATAGCTGCAGAGAAAGCCAAAGAGGCTGTTTACTATGATAGGATGGGCCAGAAGGTGAAGGCGGTCAAGTTTTACAAGGAAGTGATAGAGCTTCTATGGCGACTCTATGGGCTGAACACTGACCAGTCGATCAGGAGAGTTTACCAGGAAAAAATTAAGGAGTATCAGGACCGTATAGACACTCTCTCATCGGATACACCAACCGTGAACACCACCACCAAGACCGGCATCGACAGCGCAGCCCTCAACCAAAAGCCCCAAGTAAAATGGGAGGATATCATAAACATCGAAGATGCTAAAAGAGCGATTAGAGAAAGCATCATATTCCCAACTAAGAGACCAGACCTCTTCCCCCTTGGGTGGCCGCGGGGAATTCTACTTTTCGGCCCCCCGGGATGCGGTAAGACACTACTGGCGGCTGCTGCTGCAAGCGAACTGGACGCCAGCTTTTTTGTCGTTGACGCAGCCTCTATAATGTCAAAGTGGCTGGGGGAGTCTGAGAGGAATATTGCTAGAATATTTAGCCAGTGTAGGATGGCTGCCAGAAATGGGAAGCCTGCGATAATATTCATTGATGAGGTGGACTCGCTTACGGCTGAGCGGTTTATGGAGGTCGGTGGGGAGGCCCGTGTCAGGAATCAGCTGATCAAGGAGATGGATAGTATTTTGGATAAGGGGAGGAAGGATTATCTCTACGTAATAGCGGCCACGAATAAGCCGTGGAATCTGGATGAACCATTCATAAGACGATTCCAGAAGAGGGTTTACGTCACATTACCCGACCTTAATGCAAGGAAGCAGTTATTCGATATGTATACTCGTGGGCTTAATATGGATGCCTCTGTCGAGCTCAACCAGATGTCGATAATAACAGACGGATACTCTGCAGCCGATATCCATGACGTGTGTATGGAGGTGCAGATGAAGGTTGTGAGTGAGTTCTTTGCTGAGGGGGGTGGTGAAAAGGGGGTCCCCCGGGCTATAACGATGGAAGATTTCATTGAGATAATAAAGAGAAGACGGCCTTCAGTCTCACTGGAGAATATTAAGAAGCTTCTAGACTGGCAGGCTAAGTATGCGACGAACTAGGTCATCTCCAACTCTATCAAGCCCTTTTGCTGAAGACTTCTTAAAGTTTCTGTTATAGTATCAACATCCATCTTCAGCATTTCGGAGCATGTCCTGAGGTCGAGTTCCCCATTGGATGCACTGGCCACATAAGAGTAAACCGCTCTTTCCTGCTCAGTGAGCTGTGGAGCCTCTGGAAAACTTTCCCTCACTTTTTCAGCCGCTATCCTTTTAGCCTCATCCATAATAAATCTAGCTTCGTCGGATATTTCTCTGATCGAGGTGTCTGGGGTTGCTGTGTATCCTGTCGTGCTGACGAAACTTTCAATCATAACCATGAGCGACTTTAGATGCTCAGATGCCTCTGGCGCAACATCTGTGATCTCCACCATGACGTTCTGTAGTAATTGGGTTAAGGGTTTTATCAGTGTAATCGCTTCGCCAAGCTCTAGTATGCTCTCCAGTCTTATCTTAACCTGTAGGAGTAGTAGCTGGCTGTGGACTATTATGTTGGCAAGTTTTCTTATCTCAGCTATTTCAGAGGCATATATCTTGGCCCTCTCATCATCCTTCATGATCAACGCCTCCACACATCTGTCAAAGTATGTCTTGCTACGGTCAACCATCTCCCTATACTTGTTGGACAGCCTTTCTATGTGGCCTGAGAGGCTAGAGATCGATTTCTCAATTTTAAGGCTTACCGCCTCTTCGTCGAGTCCATCTAGAGAGTAGGTGTTCCCAATATCCCAGTCGCTGTATCCCAGCCTCAAGACACCAGATCCCCACTAACTCGGAAATATATGCTTCATCATTCAAATAGCAGCAGGTATTCCAGAACAATTACCCAGTTCATACTATGCGCATCGATTTACGAGCATCTCATCTGGTAGATATCCTCCCTCTCATACTCAGCCTGCCATGAGGCCTTACTGCTTGTTTTCAACCTCAATCCGATAAGTCTGAAGCCTTTTGGGCTGTTTTCAAGAGCTATTTTTAACGCCTCCCCAATATCGGGCGCCTGCACCTCTCTTACAGCCCTTTTCTCACCAGACTCCCGCTCCTTCTTATAACAATTCAGGCATAGGCTCTTCCCCCTGAGCACGGTGAGCGTCATCCTCCTAACTCTAGCCCCACACAAGTCACATACCACAGGGTCAAGGCCACATCTATGACATACTTCCCCCAACCCTGTAATATAGTGGAACTGCTCACCGCTCTGGGCAACACGTCCACAGATCTTACAAGTTGCACCCCCCTCATGTTTTGTAAGATGCCCGAGCATGTCTAATAGTGTGTATCGCCGTTTAAATATCTGTTATCCTCAGCCAGAGTGTATGGTGGAGGTCGCCGGCGCAATCCTCGCAGCTGGTTTTTCAACAAGGTTCCCCGAGGATAAACTATCCCAACCAATACTGGGTCGGCCCATACTTGCATGGTCCCTAGAAGCAATCAAACATTTAGGGTATAAGGCTGTAGTCCTGAGACCAAATGATCGGAAAAAGAATATCATACCGCATGACTATACCATCTTGGTTAATTCCAGAGCAGAGCTGGGTTTGAGCAGTTCCATAAGGGTTGCCGCCTCATGGATGCCTGCTGGGGTGGATGGGCTCCTCCTAATTCTCGGCGACCAACCATTATCGGGGCTAGTCACATCGAACCTAGTTGATGAGTTCAAGAAAGGCGGCTGTGTCGGGGTCTCAGCGATTCATAACGGTGAGCCTGTGAGCCCTGCTATCTTCTCACGCCAAATAATTCACGAGCTATTACTCTTAGAAGGTGATGTAGGGGCGAAAAGCGTCATCCTACGACACAGGCCGTCTTTTAGATTTGTGGAGGCTCCGGAGGATGCTATTATTGACTGCGATACTCCCGAATCTCTTAAAACTATAGCAAGGGCATTAACCCTTATTCACAGACTCTAGGATATCAACAGCGTCTATTCTCCCATCACCGTCCAAGTCACGTCCTTGTATCACAGCCCCCCAGGCTGTCTCCCCATTATATCCGTTTAACAGCTTCTCATGCGCCTCCGTCAAAGCCATGACAGCCGCCTTAGTCCCAACAGCCCTAAGTCCCGCCAAGACTATCACCGTCTTCTCCTCATCGAAAGGGTTAGGGAACTTGCTTACAATACCCACATACTCATTTGTGTAGGTATGAGTTGGTGATACTACACCGGCCCAGTAATTTCCCTCCATAAAAAACACGGGCGAATGCCTA
>Ga0197142_1002435_pt1 | contig 16331 bp, 12 predicted proteins | sample GBS60_MetaG_FD_148614 | JGI IMG/M metagenome (GOLD analysis project Ga0197142, IMG submission 148614) | Sediment microbial communities from Great Boiling Springs, Gerlach, Nevada, United States - GBS 60_MetaG | ecosystem: Environmental > Aquatic > Thermal springs > Hot (42-90C) > Sediment...
GGCTCCTATAACGGCACTGACATGGCGTTTTTAAGTCGCGTGCGCCCGCGGATTGCCATCATCTCGTGCGGCGCCCGAAATCCCTATCGGCATCCACACCGGGAAGCACTGCGCGACCTGAAAAAGATCGGTGCGACCATCTATCGCACCGACCTACAGGGCGACATCATCGTGCGGGTTCAGGCTAATAAGCTGCAGGTTTTCACCACGCGCCCATCAGCGGCGCCAGAGCCTACTCACCTGCCTACCGTACCGATGGAGCGGTACGCCTTTATCGGTAATCGGATGAGCAAGGTCTATCATGTCCCGGATTGCAAGGCTCTGCCCAAGCCTGCAAATCGGGTCTATTTCCGCAGTCGGGCAGAAGCGGAGCAGGCAGGCTATCGCCCTCATCGGGACTGCGTGGCAGAAAGTGTTCGATAGTGAACTCTAACCACGCAATCGGTATTACGGTGGGGATGCCTTAACAGCAGGCACCTTGACCCCCTGCGAATGAAGCAATCCTAACGCAATCAAGGCTTCCCGTCGGATGCTCGACATGGAGTTGCTCTCAGCGATTCGGACGAGCAAATTCAGCGCGTCTTGATTCTGAGCCGCCAAGTTTGCCAGTTCCGAAACACATGCCTTTCGCACCCCTTGATCCAAATCGCTAAAGGCTATTTTCTCGATGAGCTTACGCGCCGCTTCCGAACCCCACCATTGAACGAGCGTGCTAACCATTTGACGCCGCACGGCTGCATCTGGCTCTATGGGATAAAGTCGCTCTATGATGGGAATTGCTTGATTCGCCTCTTGGAAGCGAAGGGCATCGATAGCAGCCGAACGCACTCGTGGCCCGCCTGCGCGCGCAAGTTGCTCAATACCTGCCAATGTAGCAGGATGTCCCAGATTTCCAGCCATAGCAAGCCAGTGAATCTGTTCTATCTCGTTGCCGGCTGTCCTTACTTGCTCTAAGTTTTGAGCAATCCAGCGAGCGAATCGCTCCACGATTGCTGAATGGCGCTGACGCATCGCCCGCGCCAAAATACTGAGCGATATCTCCAAGTTCTTCCGAACCTCTTCATCCTGCCAGGTCGGAGCCAGTTTCCACAGCGTATCGAATACCTCTTCGTGTGGCTCTCGAATCTGAGAAATCTGTCTGGCAATATCTAACTGTTTCTCACGATCTTCTGCTTGCTTCAATTGATTAATCAATATCTGTTGTGCATCTAAGCGAGGGGAATCGCAAAGAACGCTTAGCACCATGCGATAGGGCGCGTCAACCGCTTTTGATTCTCTAAGGTATTGCTGAAGTGCAGGTACTATCTTGTCGGGGTAGAGCACGAGCGCCGAGGCCAGTTTGAGCGAGAACTGGGTCAGTTGTTCCGATTGTGCTTGAGGTGATTCAGGCAGATGCTGACGAAGTTGTACCAGCTGTTGCAGAACCTGTTCAGGCGTTGTGGAGCCAAGAATGGACTGGGCGCGTAGGCGGGCTTGCTCCTCTTCAGTAGCGGGAGCATAGAGTGGGTAAAGCACTGCTCGACTGAACACTGACTGGGCATCTCGGCGCCACTTGGCGAGCGTCTCTTTCCGGATAGGGCGTTTTGACTGAAGCGTGATATGGAGACGCATCTCATTTTCCGAAGAGGGCATCCCGCTTATTGCCATACGCTCACGCAAAGCGCCCTTGACAGACTGAATGATGCCATCGGAGTCGATGTGATACTGGAGATAGCCTGTTATCTGATGGGAAATGCCCATCCGCTTCTGTTCTGGATCGAGGAGTACCATTTCCACTGTTTTGTGATACACACGAACAGATTTCTCAGTGCGAACGAGGCGATAACGACAAACAACATGTGCCGTGGGATGACTTTCGCGTACTCGCCATTCACCCCCTGCACTTGGAGGGCGAACAAACTGGAATGGCCAAAGCAGGCTGCCAATCGCTTGTCGTTTCCATCCCTCGTCAGCACGGGGATTGGCAAACTGGAGTTGTCCTTGTGCATCGCGCTTGACATAAGTGGGCGAGAGTGCCACAACCTGGTTCAAAAGTTCCTGAACTTCGGGTGGAATCTTTCCTTCAATACGCCATGCGGACCACTCTGCCCGCAGCACGAAGTGATCCCTGTCTTGATGGAGTGAGCTGAGAACAACTTTATGCTGATAGCGCTGATGCACTACTTGGGTAGGCGCTTGATCCACTGGCTGCCCCAAAAGAACATTAAGCGCGCCTCCCCAAACCTGGGAGCGCACTTGCCCAGATACTTGATAAACAAGTTGAATATTTCCAATCCCGGTGCGTGCCTCACCGATTATTACGGTAATCAGTAGTAGACCCGCAATTGACAATCTTGGCTTCATTAGATTTCGATACAACTTTTGAAAGGGCGTGTGAGGGTGGTGAGATAATTATCCCACCACCCTGAGAGGGTGAAATGCGCTTATTGGCAAAATACAGTGTAGCTGTTCGAGTAGCTGCCCAGCGTGCGGTTCCAACTGATGCCACTCCATGAGAAGAGCCGTGCACTGGCTTCGGCGCATCGCCATCCGAAGAACCAGATGCAGCCGCGCGCATAGGCATCAATTGTCCCACTAAGAGCAGTAAGGCTGGCATTAAGCTGGGCATTTAGGTTGTACCGCAGGCAATTGTTAACTACGGAGAAGCTTCCGTTCGCGGTGCCCTGGAGACTGCCGTTGAAGAAGTTGAGGCTTCCGCGCACACCCGCTTCAGCCCGCGCAATACCAGCGTTTACACCAACCCAAGCGGCTGCCCAGCCTGTGGCGGAGCCATAGGGAGTAGCTGTTGCAGTTTGAGCAAAGGCTTGGATGTCAACACTGGCTGCCAGATTGATAGAGAGGTTGGCACCCACCTGTCCATCGATGCAGATAGGGATACCAAAGAGGCTGAAGCAGGCAATCCGAATGGTGGGGCTGCCCCAGCTGCGATTCAGGATGTTCCAGTTCCAGCTATTCCGGTAGCTTCCCTGAATTGTGCCAGAACCAGAAGGTCCCCACACCGTGTTGCCAAGAACCTTGACATTAACGGCGTAATTGTAACCCAGTGTGAGTGGATAAAAATTGAGCAGCCTACCAGAAGCGTTCGCCGTCGCTTCTGCAATGTTCGCCTGGATGGTGGCTATTCGCCCTGATAGAACCGCTTGCCCGCTCACGGTAGCAGTAAGATTGTTATAACAAGCTTGGAAGCCACCCGATCCGTAGAAACGGATTCCGTAGAAGGAGTTGCCGTACCAGCCCGTATCAAATCCTCGTGCATCGCTGCTACACGAAGCTGGCATAAAGTCACTCCCGTTATCCAGCCTATCAACAGGCTCGCCTTCAATCGGCATCTTTGCTTCCAGTTCGCGCAAACGCCTTTCCGAATCGGCTATCTGCGCTTCCAACTCCGGCGAGTAATACTCAAACACCGTGTCCGTGCGCAACGAATAACCGTGCGCATTCAACCAACGCTCCGTCTCATTCAATCGGCGATAAAACTCGCCCGCCTTCATCTTCACACCGTTGACTTCGATAATGTCATCTGGGTTGACGGGCTTGCCAGTGTTCGGGTCGACCATATCAAACGGGGTGAACTTGATAGGCGCACGCGGTACCAGTTCCCAAGTGAGGTTGAGATCTACGGGGTTCTGATCGTGTGTGATAGCTTCTTCTGCTCCCGTTTGAGCAGGATTCTCAGACTTGAGCTGAGCGAACAGTGTGCCGCTGTGTAGCGTCAGCGCCACGCTAAAGCCAACTGCCAACCAATTGTGCCTTATCATGTGACCCTCCGATTAGTAGAATGTGTGCGCTACTGCGCACCCCTAATAATATAGCACACCCTGCCAAAAATTTCAAGTCGACAAATGTCTACCTGCCCGATTCTTAGTCCGAATCGCTCGCAAATGGTATGGCGTTTACAAACTGTTCAAGGAAATATTTCTGGTAAGGTAGTTATCAGGGTGAGGTGTAAGGTTATCCCAGCGTGCGCATAAAGAGCCAGACCGCCAAGAGTGCAAGCAACAGTGTGATGCCATAAAGCAGCAGTACGGTCTGACGATGGCTCAAGCCCCGCTCCAGCAGCTGGTGGTGAATGTGTCGCTTGTCGGGCTTGTGGATGGGATGTCCGCTGAGTGCGCGCCGCAACACCACATTCACCGCATCGATCAGGGGCAGCCCAAACACCAGCACAGGAATCGCGATGGCGAATACCGTGGCGGCTTTGAACGCACCTATCACTGCCAGCCCCGCCAACATAAAGCCGAGAAACTGTGCGCCACCTGTACCCATAAAGATTCGTGCTGGGTTAAAGTTGTGGCGTAGGAAGCCTGCTGATGCGCCCGCGATGGCGGCGGCACTAATCGCAATCAGCCAGTTGGGATAGGGCTGGTTCAGGATATTGGCGGCTTGCAGCGCCATCAGGGCAAGCGCCAACGCCGCAATTGCGCTCACGCCCGCTGCCAGACCGTCCAGCCCGTCGATGGTGTCCATCGTTTTGCTAATCACGAACATCCAGATAGCCGTGACGGGGATGGCCCACGCGCCCAGCGCCACCCAGCGCGCCTCTTCGAAGCGACCGCCCAACGGCGCCATAAAGCCTTCGATGCGAACCCCGAAGGGCTGCACCAGCAAGCCCGCCAGCAGCAAAATGCCCGCCTGCACAAACGCTGAGAAGCCCTTTTTATCCTCCAGCATGCCCACTACCAGCACGCCCGTGCCCACAAGCAGTAGTCCCAGAATCGGCATGGCACGGGTGAAAAAGACCTCCGCGCTGGGTGCCAGCAGGTAGAGCCTTGTAAGCCCTGCCAGCATGCCGAGCAGCACCCCAATATAAATCGCCAGCCCACCCCAGCGCGGAATCGGCTCCTTATGCACGCGCCGTGCGTCGGGAATGTCCCAAACACCTGCCCGAATCGCCCACTCCCGCACCCAAGGCGTCAGCAGATAACTCGTCACCAGCGCAATCAGGAAGACCGCCGTAATTGTTTTCATGGTTGAGGCGTGAGTAGCTGCTCCATATCGGCGTGTTTGGGTCGGTAGGGAGTCAAATCGACGGGGATGAGCGTGCCGTCGAGGAAGCGTTCAAGCGCGATACCCGCCTCGGCGAAGAGTTCCAACGCAAACTCGTCGGGATAGTCGCCTTCGAACACCACGCGCACGATGCCTGCGTTAATAACCATCTTGGCGCAGTGGTTGCAGGGCTGGCAGGTGGCGTAGAGGGTGGCGCCGCGCGTGGAGACGCCGTTTAGGGCAGCTTGCAGGATGGCGTTCTGCTCGGCGTGCAGGGCGCGGATGCAGTGCCCCGCCACGATGTGGCATCCCACTTCGGTGCAGTGTGCCAGCCCGCGCGGGGCGCCGTTGTAGCCGGTGGCTAAGATGCGCTTATCCAGCACAATCACGGCGCCCACGCTGCGGCGGGGACATGTGGCACGCCCCGCCACCACATGGGCTATCTGCATAAAGTACTCATCCCAGCTGGGTCGTTGCATGGCTATTTTATCTGGGTCGGACTTGTCGGACAGGTCGGACTTATACTTTCGGCGGTTTGAAGCGGGCGAAGGTGGCAGCGTCATAGGGCGGTTGCAGCGTGCCCTGCGCAATCATCTGCTCCAATCGCCGCACCTTCGCCATCACGGCGGGGGGCACATCTTGGCGCGTGTAGCGCATCGGGCTTAGCCCCACACCCTTCTGCTTCACGCCATACACAATCGTGCCCGCTTGGAACCTGCCTTCTGCCACCCGCTTGCACACATCGAACACGGCGTTATCCACACGCTTCATCATGCTGGTCAGCACGCGCCCCGGCGCCAAATGGTCCTGGTCGCTGTCGACGCCGATGGCGTAATAGCCTTTGCCCTTTTGCTGTGCCGCTCGAATCACGCCGATGCCGCATCGCCCTGCTGCATGATAGATAATGTCGGCGCCTTGATTGAACTGGGTCAGTGCCAGCTCGCGACCCTTAGAAACATCGTCCCAGTTGCCCGTGTAGCCCACCAGCACCTTCGCCCGCGAATTGGTGGTCAGCACACCCGCTCGATAGCCGTACTCAAACTTTTTGATGAGGGGCACATTCATACCCCCGATGAAGCCGACGATGTTGGTCTTGGTCATCGCGCCTGCCAGTGCGCCCACCAAGTAGGAGCCTTCCTGCTCGTTGAAGATGAGCGAGACGCAGTTGGGAAGGTTTGGTGCACGCCCATCCACGATGCCGAAATAGACCTTCGGGAAACGGGGTGCGACCCGCGCCAGTGCGTCCTCCATCAGGAAGCCGATGGCGAACACCACATCATAACCCTGTCGCGCCAGCGAGGTGAGGTTGCGCACATAATCAGCAGCCGAGCGCGACTCCAGATAGCGCACCTCCGCACCTAACTCGCTTTGTGCCCGCTGCAGACCGCGCCATGCTGACGCATTGAACGACTCGTCGCCTATGCCGCCAATATCGGTCACCATCGCTGCTTTAATCTTGCGCCGCTGCATCGTTGCTGCCTCCTGCTCCCAAAATTTTACCTGGATTGCAGCGCCATTTCGATGGAAGAACAGAGTTGAGGTGCAACGATGAGGCGAACGGTTATTGCGCTGGGCTTGTTCGGTGTGTTGAGTGTGGCATTCACCATTCCAGAGACGGTGGTGCTAATGCCCACTGCCAATCGGGGCATGCCACGCTCGCTTTGTCTGGCGACAGAGCAGTATGGGCAGCCACGCGCCTATAGCCAAACTTACACCCGCTGCCTCTATACCCAGTGGATGTTCACCGATCGGTTTGAGATAGGGGTGGATTGCATCGGGTTCGACAGTTCCGAGTCGCGCCAGTGGCTGTTTAACGCCCGCTTCGTGCTGACGCCGGAGACAGCGCGTGCGCCAGGTGTTGCCTGCGGCGCTTGGAGTATCACCGAAGGTGCGTCGCCCCAGTATTATCTGGTCGGCATGCGCACGACCTCGCTCGGACGGTTCCACAGCGGCTTGTTCTACCAAGCGAATCGATGGGGCTGGGGAGTTGGCGCTCAGTTCGAATTACCTGTTGGGCTGGACATCGGCTGCGAGTATCTGCGCCTGCCCAGTGGCGACGGCTACACGAGCCTCGGCATCGGGCGCGCACTCTCCGATTCGGTTTATCTCTATACCTACTATTCGCGCCATCACGCCACACGCGACGCAGATATATTAGGAGTGTCTCTCTCCTTCACACCGTTTCGGCTGTTCTAATACCAATCGCCGAGCCAGAGTTCACAAAGAAGAGCCGTTGATGACCCCCTCCTTTAGGTTCCCCCTGAAATCAGGGGGAACCGAATGGGCGCGCTTCTCGGTTCCCCTCGCGAAGCGGGGGGAACCTGCAGGAGGGGGGCAATTGTAAACTCTGTCCATGCGGTTGGTATAACTCAGCGTTGGGAGCAAGCACGGGATGCGTTATTCAACCCAAAGGGTCTCCCTGCCCCCGCATGCCACGCAAGGGGCAGGGAATCAAGGTCAACAGCCACTTCCAAAGTTTATTAACACAATCAGCAGGTCAGTATCATCCACGATGCCATCGCAATTGATATCCACGCGTCCCAACTCACCTTCGTTGCCAAAGGCGAGCAAGACAGCCAACAGGTCCGAGTCGTCCACACAGCCGTTTTCGTCGACATCTCCACGGTGGGATACACATGTATCCAACAGAAAGGCCGACTCGTAGCTGCCTGTCCCGGCATCATAACCTTGACCCACGATATAACGACCGCCAGGTGAGATGCCCTCTGCTTTTATTAGGAAAGAGCCACCTGCCAATAGGGAAGCATAGGTGACATTGAGATCCTCAATGCCTCCGGAAGGCGTCCACCGGAAGGCGCGCAGGTTGTTGCTTGAATCGCGCGACCATCCTACGACGATAGAGCCATCCCAGTTAGTTGCGAGCGCCTCTGCCCAGTTACCGCCGAGGTGCCCGAGGTTAATTACGGTCATCGTGTTCAGATCCGCTCGGCGCGCACGACGCACACCGGCTGTATTTTCGGACCATCCCACCACGATGTTTCCGTTTTCTGAAACATCTAACGCGGCGCTGCTCGCAGGGGAACCGAGTGCAGTAGCAAGGTTGACCATGCCTGTGGCACTCGTCCAGTAGAACGCTTGCAAGGCACCGCTGGAATCGTTGGAAGCCCCGACGACTAAGTTCCCGTTGCCAGACACACCATAGGCAAAGCTATTATTTCCGCCAAGAGTGCCTAAGGGGGTCATCATGCCTCCGCTCCAGCGGAAGGCGATAAGGTTACCGCTTGCATCTTGGGCTGTACCCACGATCACGGAGCCATTCGAGGACGCATCATACGCCGCGGAGAGATTGCCTCCCAGTGTGCCAAGGTTTTGGAGCCCCGTGGAGCTTGTCCAACGAAAGGCGAAAGGATTATTACCTTGGTATGCTTCACCCACAATGGTAGTTCCGTCCGACGAGATACCCCAAGCTGAACTCCAGTTGCCTCCAAAAGTTCCGAGGTCTTGCATCCCGCTGCCAGGTGTCCAACGGAAGGCGTGGTCATATATCACCACACTGCTTGCCCAGCCCACTACCGTCGGACCGTCACTGATGCCAGTCAGTCCGTAAGGGGCAACAGCGTATGCAATACTGTTCGGATAGCCACCAAGGCTACCTAACCAGGTCAGTGTCTGAGCATGGCTCAGGCAAATGCTGCCAAGCCAGCCCGATACCATCAAAACCAGCCAAACACCTGATGATCGTTGCTGCACTTTAGGGTTTCGCATCGCTCTTCCTCCTCCATCACGGATTTAGCAATTTTGTCCGATGGCGTCCAAAACAATCAGCAGATCTGTATCATCCACCACGCCATCACTGTTTGTATCGTACACAAGGTTACCGACGCTGCCAAAGTTAAACAGCACAAGCAGCAGATCGGCATCGTCCACACAGCCATCCCCGTTGATGTCTCCTTGTATCACGGGGAGGATATGATATCGGATCGACACCGAAGCGGGTAAGGGCACTGGCTGTCCTTCGTTGCCCAGTAAATCGAACAGGAGATTGCGGCAGGTAGCACCGCTTTGGAAGCCATCCACCCATCGATCCGATAGCTTGACCCGCTGGGGGCTATCGAAGACGATTCGCACTGCACCACTGAATCGTTCCACCTTGATTTGTTGGACATCGGAATAGAGATCGGTTGAGTTGATCTCATTCCACTGATCGTCGATAAGGTACCACACTCTATGGGGAACATTGCGCTGGCGTACACCATCATACAGGTATAAAGGAACGGTTTCGTAAAGCTCGACTACTTGGTCTACGCTGTCGGATGTTAGCGCAGCATTGATGGTGACTTTCTGGGGTGTTACGATAAAGTGGCGTGTGAATTGCACATTGCCACGAATAGCCCCATTTTGCGCCGTGAAGGCATTGCCAATACGCCCACGCACATCCACGATGGCATAGTTGTCGTAGACCCAGTACTCGCGCTCGTGGAAAGCGAGACGGTAGCCCGCTGTGGTGAAAGCGCGTCCATCAGGAATAGCGCCGCTCATGGCATTTACAGGCCATGTACGCCATTCCTCCCAACGGTCGATATTACTACCTTGGAAGCCCCGTCTCCTTCCAAGGATGACCGATCCCGTCTGGGGCGTCCAGAAAGCGGAGAGGTTCCCGCCACCAAAGCCAGAAATGGGGTTGACTTGCCCCGAGAGCCTGCCCGTGTAGAGGATAACGCCGTATCGCGGGAACTTTGCCGAGAGAAAGGCGCGCGTTCCCATCAAATGCTCGACAAAGCCATTTTGCCGACTGAACGGCGGCAAGGTAAGCGGAGACGAACTTTGAAGGAGCTGTTTGAGACGCGCATAAGTACCAGGGCGATAGTAATCGGCTGCAAAGGTACCGCTTTCCGAGCGTACCCAGTGTCGCTCCCCCCAAGCACTCGGATTGGGATTGAGGGGACTGTTCAAGGCATTATTAATGCTTGTCATCCAAGACTGCACAGCTTGGGTCATCCGCGACACTTCCGGCACAGCCCACGCCCACGCTCGCCCGCTACGACCACCAAAAGCCAGATAGAGCGCGTAATCTGAGACCATCGCGGCGCCAATGTCGCGAGGAGGGCTGCCGCTCCACTGGTCGTTAGCCACATCCGCGGAGGTGTTCGAACTGAAGTGGCTTGGACCATAAAAAGTGCGATCAGGTTCTGGCAAGGTAAGATGCGACTTCACATAATGGAACTGGTCGACCAATTCGTTAAGCATCTCCCAGTTGGTGGCGAGGGCAGCCCAAGTCAAAAAGAAGATAGCTATGCCGTTGTAGGAAGCATCATAGCCCCCTTGGTGAATCTCCATCCCCTCGGATAGCATCAGATTGATGACGCGCGTGGCATAGATTTGAGCTCGATCCATTAGCGCAGGATCCCCAATAGCTTGCGCTGTGTAGAACATCCCGACTATCGCCATTGCATCCATATCCCCAAAGGCGCCTGTCGGTCCCCACTGCTCGATGCGCGTGAAAAACTTCATTAAGCCCGTTTCATAGGCTGCCTGAACTTCGGGTGGAAGCACATCCTTCACGACCCCATAGGTATATCCCAGCCAAATCAGCGTCCCACCCAAAAAATCGGAACGCCGATAGGAACCACGCTCGTGGGCTCGATCCAACATCATCATGTCCACAGCAGCGGACACAAATGCCCGCAACTTGATGGCACGAGAGCCGTAGAATGGGTTTCCGGGATAATCCCACTGCGCCCACCAAGCGATTTCATGGGGCAAGGTATGGGGTAGGTATACCTGATCACCCTCTATCGCTTGGAGTGTGAAGCGAGCGGATGGGAAGCGAAGCCCTTCGGTACGGGGAGTGCTGTAAAACCCTGTCATAAGCCATGTCCGATACAGGTTGTCTTCCGACTGGAAGTAACTCGGAATGTAACTCAACGAGGCAGGGGTAATGGCAAAGTCGTCTTCCGTCAAAGTTGCCATATAGTTGCGCAGCGTTACCTGATAGGGATGGTCTTGGGGCAATTGGGCAACACCCCATCGAACCAGAAGGAGGATCCCTAAGAAACTCCCTATCCATCGGAGTACTATGCGCCAAATGATCCACTGTGTATCCATAGAGCATCCCTCCATCAGATTTGTTTTCAGCATCCCTCCCCAAAATGGAATATGACCGTGAGGAGGTCCGTGTCGTCAACAATCCCATCACAGTTTGTATCCGCGCCGTTGGGTTGACAACTAACTGCCCCGAATGCGAATAGAACCGTGAGCAGGTCGCTATCATCCACACAGCCGTCACGATTCACATCCCCATTATGGGGAACGCAAGTTGGTCCCGTGTCCAGTAGAAATCCTTCCGAACGGTTTGTCTGGGCATTGAATCCCACACCGACGATATATCGCCCGTCGGGTGAAATGCCTGTCGCTTCATACAGATATGAGCCTAGGCTCAATAGGTTGGCATAAGCGACATTAAGGTTCTGAACCCCTATGCCTTCTACCCAGCACACGGCTGCAGGCTCGCTATCTGGGTTATAAGCGCGTCCCACAATGATTGAACCATCGCATGAGGCGGCAACGGCTTCACTTCCCAGAAAACCGGGCAAAATGGGTAATTGTGTTATCCCCGTGTTATGGGTCCAGCGGAATGCTCGTGTGACCCCCAACGAGTCATTGTAAGAGCCACCCACCACCACATCGCCACCGGCAGATACGCCCCGCGCTCCGCTTCGGGTACCACCCAAAGTATGCAGGTTTTGCATCCCTGTGGACTCGTACCAGGCAAACGCTCGCTGCCAACCTTGGGGGAGATTAGAAACCCCCACAACAACCGTACCATCTCGAGAGACCCCGTAAGCCATCGCCGTTGTTCCACCAAGGGTGCCAATATCCTGCATCCCGCCGGCTTGCGTCCAGCGAAAAGCGCGTGTGACACTCGAAGCGTCATGAGCCCAGCCCACAATATAAGTGCCGTCCCAACTAACGCCTGTGGCGCTGCTGCGCGCACCTCCAAGCGTGCCAATTTCAAACATCCCAACCGCGCTCGTCCAACAAAACGCCCTATCCTGAGATGCACCATTGGTCGCTACACCCACAACAACTCGCCCATCGGCAGAAATAGCTAAAGCACGACTCTGAGAACCTCCTGGCAATATCCCCAAATCTTGTATACCGTTGTAAGAATCCCAAAGAAAGGCATGCCATCTTCCTTGAGCTGTTAATGACGCTCCTACGACAGTGCCATTTAGAGAAACACCGTAAGCGATGCTGGTCGTGCCTCCGAGTGTGCCTACCCATGTAAGTGTCTGCGCAAAAGCCGGCACCGAAATTACCGTTAATGTCGCCATACTCAAACATAGCTTGGTGGTCATTCTCATTGATGGTCTCCTTCTGGTTGAAGTTGGGGGGCATCGCCCCCCAACTGTAGGCTACCGCCGACGGCGGAGTGTGCCAGCCATGCCTGCCAACCCTAACAGAACTAACAGGGAACTTGGCTCCGGAATAGGAGCAAATACCATGTCCTCCAGAAAGCCCAATCCCTGAAAGTCCGCGATGCGCTGGGTGACGAAGCTATTGGTACTGCTGTCCCAATAGACATGCCAGACCTCACCCCCATACACCAGCTCGCGTGCCACGAAGAGGTCACCTGGCTGGAGGTTAGGGATGTTGGACAGGTTCGTCAGCTGGTAGATGCCGCTCCCGTAGACGGAAACATAGAGCGCCCAGTCCCCTCCAGTGAACGGGAAAATGCGGAACGACTCGAGGGAACCGCCGATGCTGGACTGGAGCGACGCCTCCACCTGACCAGTGGCTGGATCCAGCACAAAGAAGGTGGCAGACACACTATTCTGACCTACCAACAACTTATTCTGGAATGGACCCCAGCGCGGATTGCTTCCCAACACGATCATGGGTTCAGGAGCAGCGAGCTGTTGACCATCACGCAATGTTGTCTGCCAAACGACATTGCCGTTGGAATCCAGACGGACAACATCACCTGTACCCGCGTTTGCATAGAACATATCGTGGTTGGCAACCCCAAAGGAGTCCCAGCGCACGGTGGAGTAGAGATCTCCAGAGCCGCCCGAAGGCAGCCCGCTGGCGAAGAGTGTGGCGTTCCCGGTGGGATCTACGGCGTAGATTTCACCACCACCGGCTCGCGGCACGAAGGTCGTGCCCTGCGAATAGCTTGCCCAGTTGGTCGGCAACACGGTGAGTAGGGTCTCTTGAAAGCTTCCCCAACCCGTAAAGAAGTGGCTGAAGTTTTGTGTGTTCAGGTCAATGGTACCATATTGGGGAGGAGAAGTACTATAGTTGTATTGCAGCACAAACCGCTGGCGCACATGGTCATAGTCCATCTTCATGTTGCCACCCGGCTGTGCCCAGAGAGTCGCATTGACGCCATAGTAAGTCGTTTGAGCCATGGCAGGAATCGCCAGACTCAAACAGCCGATGCTCCACGCGATTGGTCCGCTCTTCCTGAGCGTCCGATAAAGAGTGTTTAGTCGCCCTCGCAGTGGACTTCCTTTCCCGCTGCATCTCACATGATGTGTGTTGCGCATAGTTTGACCTCCTATGATTTAGATTGGTGGGCACCACAGAAATGGCGCCCACATCGGTTGGGCAACGGTCAGCAACCGTTCCCAAAATTGAAGAGTGCGATGAGTAGATCCGCGTCGTCTACAACGCCATCACAGTTGGTGTCTACACGCCCCAAGTCATCGCCTGTATTGCCAAAGGCAAACAGCACGGCTAGCAGGTCGGCATCATCTACACAGCCGCTCCTGTCCACATCACCATTGTGCGCATTGCAACTGGGTTGTGTGTCCAGTAGATAGGCTTCATTGCGAGTAGCTCCTGTGAAGGTGTGCGCTCCCCACCCCACAATATAGCGCCCATGGGGAGAGACTGCACGTGCCTCCGTTAGCCATGCATTGCCCCTAAGCAGACTGGAGTAGGTACGACTCAAGATTTCACCTCCCGACTGGGTCCAGCGAACGGCTCCTCCATCCCCGACCATACCCACAATGGTAGAACCATCTGCGGAGACACCGTAAGCCTTGATGACACTGCTACTAGACCCTGTAGGGCGGGGGAGGTATTGTACCCCCCCTTCTTGGGTCCAGCGAAAGGCTCCGGTATTGAAAACCCAACCCACCACTATTGCGCCATCTCTCGAGGCCGCCGTTGCCACACTAGATAAGTCTCTGCCTAAGCCAAGGGACTGCATCCCGGTTGACTGTGTCCAGCGGAAGGCGTAGCCATATCCTTGCCCGCTGCCTGACTCACCGACCACGACGCTGCCATCGGCTGACACGCCATAAGCGAAGCTACGAACATATCCTGACAGCGTACCGAGGTCCTGCATCCCGCCATCCGCTGTCCAGCGGAAAGCATGCTCATACCCGGTGACACTGTGGGACCAGCCAACAACGACCCTACCATCCGCTGAAACATCGTAAGCCCAGCTCTGACTGCCCTGACTGCCTGTCAGCGTGCCAAGTTCCTGCATTCCAGTTGCTTGTGTCCAACGAAAGGCGCGGAATCGCCCTGCAGCGTTCTGTGCTGCTCCCACAATAACATTGCCATCCGCTGAAACTCCGAAAGCCCAGCTTTCGTTGCCGCCAAGGGTACCAAGGTCTTGCATCCCAGTTTCCCGTGTCCAACGGAAGGCACGCCGATATCCAGCAGGGTTACGAGAATATCCTACTATGACCGAGCCATCGTCCGAAATATCCCATGCTTCACTCGGATAGCTTCCCAGCGTCCCCAGCCAAGTAAGTGATTGCGACCAACTGGCGGTCGTTCCCAACATCAACGCCCACGCGCTTGCCAGCGCGTACCGATACCACTCCGCCATCTGCCGTTGCATCGTTCCATCCTCCTATGCATAGTGGTTCATGGGGTTGGTGCTTATAGCGCCAACCCCAGCATATCTATTCGCAACCGCTCCCAAGGTTGAATAGTATGGTGAGCGCATCCGAGTCATCCACAACACCGTCGCAATTGACATCTATCCTGCCGAGATCCTGACCCGTTTCACCAGATGCGAACAGCACCGCCAGCAGGTCTGTATCGTCGATGCAGCCGTCATTGTTGACATCCCCTGTATGGGCGATGCAAAGAGTATCCAACAGATAAGCCTCGTAGCGGTCTGTGGCGGCGTTGTAACCCCATCCCACAACATAGCGCCCATTAGGGGAAATAGCGTAAGCCTCGATAAGCAAGGAACCACTGGTCAGCAAGCGAGCGTAGGTCATGTTCAGGTTTTCCATACCGCCCGAGGGTGTCCAACGGAAAGCGCGTGGCCATCCATCGGTGGCGTTAGCTGTACCCACCACAATTAAGCCATCCGCTGAGACATCCCAAGCCACGCTCATATCGCCTCCAGGTAGCGTACCGAGAAACTGCATGCCTGTTGCCTGCGTCCAACGGAAAGCGTGATTACGGCGGTAAGGCTCTCCGGGATAAGCCTCTCCGACCACCACCGAGCCGTCTGCAGAGACACTCCAAGCCGCGCCATATTCAGCGGCGCCGAGGGGCTGCATGCCCCCAGAGGCCGTCCAGCGGAAAGCGTCGGGCCAGGATATGCCTACCACAACAGAGCCATCTGCCGAGACGCCATATGCTTCACTCCAATCGCGCCAGTTACTTCCCGGCAGCCTACCGAGATCTTGCATCCCATCTGATGGGGTCCAGCGAAAGGCATGAGATCGCCAGGCGACATCTCCAGTCTGGACGGCATGCGCGCGCCCGACCACCACCGAGCCGTCTGCGGAAACATCCCAAGCCCTACTGGCAGGACCTCCTAGGGTGCCGAGATCCTGCATGCCGGTTGCCTGCGTCCAGCGAAAGGCGCGCTCCTGACCTGCGGCATTCGACGATCCTCCTACGATAACCGAACCGTCTGCTGAGACACCGTACGCTTCACTCCAATCGCCTCCCAGTGTCCCGATATTCTGCATCCCGGTTGCCAGTGTCCACACAAAGGCACGCCCTTGCCAGGCAGCATCATCTGCTCCGCCCACAACCACTGAACCATCCGCTGAGACATCCCAAGCCCAGCTGTCATAGCCTCCAGGTAATACACCAAGCCAAGTGAGTGATTGCGACCAACTGGTGGTCGCGCCGAAGAGCAACACCCACGCGCTTGCCAGCGCATGCCGATACCTTTTTGTCATCTGTCGTATCATCGTTCTATCCTCCTATGCATATAGTTGTTCAGGTGGGCTGGCGCTCAGCACCTGCCCACATATCTTTTCAGCAACCGTTCCCAAAATTGAAAAGTGCGATGAGTAGATCCCCATCGTCCACGGCGCCGTCGCCATTCAGATCATAGGGGCTGCAACCCACCAAACCAAAATTCAGCAGAATTGCCAACAGGTCGGTATCATCCA
>Ga0197142_1002437_pt1 | contig 16325 bp, 15 predicted proteins | sample GBS60_MetaG_FD_148614 | JGI IMG/M metagenome (GOLD analysis project Ga0197142, IMG submission 148614) | Sediment microbial communities from Great Boiling Springs, Gerlach, Nevada, United States - GBS 60_MetaG | ecosystem: Environmental > Aquatic > Thermal springs > Hot (42-90C) > Sediment...
GGCCTCTTCGGCGCGGATCACCGCGTGGCGACGGGAAACCGAGTGCTCCGGGTCAAGGCCCGAGAGGTCCACGTCGGGGGTGACCCCCGTGGTGGGGTCGTGGCGGCCGAGGGTGGTTTCCCCTACAGGGCGCAGCGGGAAAAGCCGCCCGGAGCCCTGGTGAAAGAGCACCGCCCAGGCCTCGATCCCTTGAGAGCTTGGAACGGGGGGGAGGAAGGTATCCCGGTCCTGCGTTCGGGTGGCTTTGGCCAGGCGCTCGGTGGTCTCCCGCAGCCGAGCGGAGAGCCGCTCCAAAAGCCCTAGAGCCGCTTTGGGATTCGCGAGGAAGGCTTCCAGATCCGCCTTGCCCAAGCGCAAAGCCTCCACGTCCGTGACAGCTTCCGCGGTGGCGGAGCGCTCGGGGAAATCTTCCAAAACCGCCATCTCCCCAAAGAAGTCTCCTTTCTTGAGCACTGCCAGCTCTTCCCGCACACCCCCAACAGTTCGAGAAATTCGCACCTTGCCCGAAAAGATGATGAACATCTCGTAGCCGGGTTCCCCCTCGCGAAAGATCGTGGCCCCGGCAGAAAATCGCTCCAGCTTCTCCTTGAGCGCATCGGAAAGCTGTGTGGCTTTAACCTTGATCATAGGAAGCCTCCAAGCCTACCACCCCTTGCTCACAATCCAAAAGCACGGTGCAACCCACAGGGAACGCCAGGTTGCGGCGAACATGGCCAAAATCTAGGCCGAATACCACGGGGCAAGAAGGAAAAAGCTCCAGAAGCCGCCCTGCAAAAGCTTGGCGAAAACCAGGCTCCCCTCGCCCGCATCGGGCGAGCCGACCCACCACCACGCCGGCAACCTCCTGAAGGCGACCCGCAAGGGAAAGCTGGGTGAGCAGGCGATCCAAGCGATAGCCCGGCTCTGCTACGTCTTCGAGGGCAAGGATTGCCCCTTCCCAGGGCGGCTCGTAGGGGGTACCCACTAAAGCTGCAAGCAAGGAGAGGTTTCCACCCAAAAGCACCCCTCGAACACGCCCTTTTCGGAGCACAGCCTTCGGGGAAAAGCGAAACAGCGGCTGGGGCAGCTGGCCCTGGAGGAACCCAAGGACCCTTTCCGTGGCCGCAGGGGAGCTCCCCAGCCCGGTGACCATGGGGCCGTGGAGCGTGGCCACCGGAAGCCGGAGGAGAGCCGCGCAGTGCAACGCGGTGAGGTCCGAGTAGCCCACAAGCCAGCCTCCCCACCTCGCCAGCTGCTCCCAGGGGAGCTGGGGTAAAAGGCGCATGACCCCGTACCCACCCCTAGCCGCCCAAAGCGCCCTTACACCCCGAGCCAGAAGACCGGAAAGGCCTGCCAGCCGTTCGGCGTCGTCCCCCGCCAGGTACCCCCGCCTTTGGCCCACGTTGGGCGCCACTTCCACCTTAAATCCGGCCCGCCGCAGCAGCTCAACCCCCCGCTCCACTTTGTCCCACCGAGGGGCACTGGCCGGGGCCCACACCCCTACCACCTCACCCGGCGCGAGCGGTCGGGGTAGCGGTTTGCCACTGATCACGGCACCATTGTAGCCGCCGGCCCTGGGCAAAAGAACTCCCGAACCGTTCCAGCTCCGGGAGCTCAAGCGCTTCGCCAGAATTTTCAGCTAGCCGTGGCAGCCGGCGCAAAACTCTCCGCCCATCCCGCCGGCATGGCACTTCTCGCAGCCTTCCACCCCGTGGGTCCGAGCAAAATCAGGGTGGGTTTCGGCCCAATCCTCGGGGTGGGGCATGACAACCCCGCCGTGGCAAGCGGTGCACTGGGCCGGCCCCACGGTCACCTTCCCGTGCTCCGGCAACTGGCTGTGGCAGGCAACGCACCGGATCTCTGGATGCGCCAAGTGCTTGGCGTGGCTGAAGGGCGCGCCGGCCACCTCACGATCCCCCGGGACCTCGTGGCACGGCTCACACCTATCCGCCTTTTCGCCCTTATGACAGCTGGCACAGGCGGCAAAACCCACGCGCTGCAGCAACGCCCCAGCTTGCTTTCGGAAATCCCCAGGGTGGGGTATAGGCACGTCACCGTGGCAGCGCCCGCAGTCGTTCGGGGCAAGGGTGGTCTTGCCGTGATCGGTTCGAGGGGTGTGGCAGGCGGTGCACTGGTCCACCCCTCGAGCGTGGGCCCCGTGGGGGAACGGCGTGTCCCCGAACCGGATTGTGCCCTCCGGGGGCGCGAGGTGGCAGAGGCGGCACTCGTTGTCCCGCATGAGCTTGGCTTCCGGTACCCCGGAAACCGCGAGGGTTAGCCCGAGCTTCCGGCCTACTTCCACTGCACCTTGCTGGGCCTCCGCCAAAAGCGCCATGGCGAAGCCGATGTTGTGCACGCCGTGCCCGGACTTCACTTCCTCCAGCTTGCCCGCGGCAAGCTGCAGCGCGGCCTGCAGCTCTTTTCGCCCCTGGGCGGCTTTCTGCACCGCCCGCAACGCCCGCTCGGTTTCCGGCAAGCGCTGGGCGAGCAGCGCCCGCCACCCCTCCAGGATCTTCCCGTACCCTGGGCTGTGACAGGTATCGCAGGATTCCCCGGTGGTGGTCCGTACCTTGCCGCCATCCTGGAGCTGGCGCTCGGTGGTGTGACACCCCACGCAGTGCACGTTCACCTGGTACATGGGGCTGGGCTGGGGGGCGCGGTGCGGCTCCACCGCCGAAGCCCCCAGGAACAGCCGCACCTGGTTCTCGTGGGTCCCGCTGTGGCAGTCCTGGCAGTGGAGACCCCCCGCCAAGGTGATCTTGCGGATGGAGTGGGTGATCTCGATGTGGCATTCGGAGCACTCCACCTTGTGGTTGGTCACGTGGGTGCTATGGACCAGCTCCAGGTCATCATACTTGGCGAGGCGGTCGGCCTCGTTGTGGCAGGAAAGGCAATGCTGGCGAGGCACCTCGCCGCTGCCCCGGGTGATGTCCCCGTGGCAGCGCTTGCAGTCCACCTGGTTGGCCAGCACGTGGGTATGGTCGAAGCGGCTGGCGGGAATCTTGCGCACGTCGTGACAGGTCTGGCAGCGGGAGAGGTTCGGCTGCCACTCCACGTTCTTGAAGTGGCAGAGGAAGCAGGTGGCCGAGTTAACCGTGAGGTGCTGGCCCTGGACGATCTGCGCGTGGCAAGAGGTGCAGCGGAGCTGCTTGCCCCGCTTGAGGTCCTTCAGGTGGTGGGAGTGGTCAAAGCGGATGGTGCCGTCCGGCCCGAACGGTACCGTACCCGCCAATAGCCGCGTCTCATGGCAACCGGAGCGCAGGCAGGCGGCGTCCTCCACCTCCGCCCAGGGCTTGGTGCCATAAGTCCTGGTGAGGTACTGCACCACCTGGGACAGCGCCACGATCTTGGCCCGCACCACGGACTTGAACCCCGGGGGGTAGTGGCACTTCAAGCAGTTGACGTTGTTGTGGGAAGACTCCTCCCAGGACTTGTAGTACGGCTCCATGTAGTGGCAGGTCACGCAGAACTGCGGCCGCTGGGTGTATTCCAAAAAACCGAAGAACAACGCCGCCAGCACCGCCACGCCCACCGCAGCAAGCTGCAGCTTTCTGGCCCAGCTCATGCGTGGCCTGCGCGAGTTTCCCGTGACCATTGTCCTCCCCCCGTCCGGCTAACGCCCGGTGCTTCACAAGCACCGGCAAGAAAGCAGGGCAGCATGCCACCGCTGCCCGCCGTGGCAAAGTGCAAGGTTAGTTCTTGTGCGCGTGCACCACGTTACGGTCAAAGGTGACCTTCTTGTGGTGGTCTTCGCCGTCGTGGCAGCTGTCACAGGTAGCTTGCGTGGGGATGACGAGCCCGTTGGCAATGGCCTTTTGGCGGTCTTTCATGATGGACATCGCCTTGTAATGGGAACCGGGGCCGTGGCACGCCTCGCACTGCACCCCCGCCAGCTTTTCGTCCTTGTTGGTAGCGTGGCAGCTCAGGCAGCTGGCGTCGAACTTCCACTTGGTGGACCTCTTGGCGGTTTCGGTAGCCTTGGCGTGCTTGGTCTCGAGCCAGGAGTCGTACTGCACCTTGTGGCAGATCTTGCACTTTTCCGCTCCCACGTAGCTGTGCTGCGCCTCCACGCCAGCTGCCAGCAGCGCCAGCACCCCAACGGCAACGAGCCAAAGCGTTGTCCTCTTCATGCTCCCTCCCTAGGGCGAGCACGCCCCAGGGCAAAGCATACACCTTTGTGAAAGCGTGCGCAAGCTTGCAGGCCAACGCTCACGTCATCAGTGACTTGCCGCCAGTGCCTTTTTCAGCAACCCCTTGGCCTGCTTGGCGGCCTTCTCCGCCAACGCCAGGTTGTGGACCCCCTTGGCTGCCAGCAACGCGCCGTGGATCGCCTCCGCCTCCCGCACCTCGGGAAGCTGCGGCGCCACCTCCTTGGCCTTGGCCAGGAGCAAGGCCAGCTCCTGCAACCGCGCCTGGTCCTCGTTGATCCACTCCACCAGCATCTCGTCGTAGCCAGCTTCGTGGCAAGCGACACAGGCTTTTTGCACGCCCTTCACCAAGCCCTCTTTGGAAGCCAGGTCGTGGCAATCCTTGCAGGCCACCCCCGCCGCGGCCATGGTGTCCGCATCCCCGGTGAGGTTGGCGCCGACGAGCCTGCCTTCCGCAAACGCGGCCTGGGGTTGGTGGCAATCGGCGCAGGTTCGTTTTTGCTCAGGAGCGTGGTGGCAGTGCATGCATGATGTTGCGGTCACCAGGGTTTTCCCGTGCTGCTCTAGGTCGTGACAGGTGCCGCAGTCGAGCCCGGCGGCCAAATGGCGGTTGTGGTCGTAGGTAAGCCCTTGGAACGGCAGCCGGGAACCCAGGTGGCTCTGGGAGTGGCATACCCGGCAGTAGCCGGCGGCGGAAGCCAGGACCGTGGGGGTGGGTACCTCCACCCCAGGCACCTTTTTCGCCTGCTCCAGGGAAGAACGCAAAAGCTCCACGGCGTAACGCACGTTGTGCTCGCCCCTGCCGCGCTTGACGAACGCCACGTTGGCCTTCGCCTGCTCCAGCCCTCGGCGCAGCTCCTCGCCCCTGCTGCCGAGACGCGCCACCTGCCGCTCGGCTTGCGCCACCGCTTGCTCGGTGGTGTGCAAAAGCTGCCCCAGCTCCCGGACCCAATCGTCCACCATGCGGTCGTACCCTGCCCCGTGGCAGGTAACGCAGGAGCGCCGCAGCTGCTCCGCCCCCTTCCTTGGGTCCGACCCCGGCTCGGCGTGGCAGGAATCGCAGGCCACCCGCGCCAGGAACATCGTGGAAGGCATGTCCGGCACCCCTTTTCCGCCGATGCCGATGTACATCTGCTCCTGTGGGGTGTGCTCGGGCTTGTGGCAGTTCTCGCAACGCTCTCCTAAGGCCGCAGCCATGCGCACCCGACCGTGCTCCATGCGGTTGTGACAGCGCTTGCAGTCTATCTGATGTTTGGCCAGGTGGATCTCGTGGATCAGCTGAGCGTTGCCGATGGATTCAGCTCGGGAAACGTGACAGGAGCTGCAGCGCTCCGGCGGCACGTTGGCGTCGCCCCGCACCACCTCCACGTGGCAGGTATCGCAGCGCACCCCCCGGGCCAGGTAGGCACCGTGATCGAACTGGAACCCCTGGTGGGTCACCACGGTGGCGGGGGGACCATGGCACACGAGGCAGCCGGTCACCGCTTGCCCCTGCTCGGCGCCCTTGAAGTGGCAGGTAAAGCAAACGGCCTCGTCCACCTCCACGTGGCTCGCCTGTTCCACCTTCGCCCCCATGGCCAAACCCGAATGGCAAGAGGCGCAGTGGAGTCGCTTGCCGCGGCGCATCTCCCCCAGATGGGCCTGGTGGGAAAAATGGATGTTGCGCAAGAACACCTTGTCGGTATCCAGGTTTTGCTTTTCGTGGCAAGCCAAGCAACGCTCGTCGGGTACCGCCGCCCGCAGCTGCGTGGTATAAAACCCGAGAGCGTACTTCAGATAGGTCCTGGAAAGCACGTAGCGGTACTCCTTGTGGCAGGAAACGCACGCCACGTGTCTGTGGGTCGAGGCTTTCCACATGGCGATGTACGGCTCCATGATATGGCACGATGCGCACAGCTTCTCCGAGGTGGATGCGAAGAAGAACACCACCTGCACGCAAGCGATCAAAGCGAGCACAATCACCACAAGCTTTCCTAGCGCCCGGCGGTGCTCGATGATCCCTTCCCAGATTGCCAAGAAGAGGTGTCTCACCGCTCGCCTCCCTGGGCGCGCTGCCGCATGATGCGCTCATACTCCAGCGGGTGCTCCTCCTTCATTTCCCGCTCGGTGATGGTTCCGGTAATGAAGGTCTTGTTCATGGGGAACTTGTGCGGGTTCAGATGGACGTTGTAGAAATGCCAGACGACGATGGCCAGCGTCGCCAGCAGCGCCTCATCCGAGTGCGCTTCTTTTGCGATGTCCGTGGCCCACTTCGGTAAGAACTTGAGGAAAAACTCCGTGAACCAGAGGACGGTTCCCGAGCCGATCATGATCACCATGCCCCAGTACACCGCCCAGTAGTCGAACTTCTCCACGTAGCTGAACTTGTCAAACTTGGGGCGCGTGGAGCTTTTGCCGAGATAAAAAAGGATCTGCTGCCAGGCGTCCTTGGCGTCCTGCCACCGGGGCAGCAGCAGGCGGAAGTTCTCCCTCCCCTCCCGGGTGAACGCAATGTAGCCCAAATGCCAAAAACCCACGAAGGCGAGCAGCGTGGCGGCTACCCGGTGGATGATCGGCGTCATCTCCGGTCCACCCAGGAACCCGATGACCTGCTTGGCCCAGCTCGCCTCGTGGAACTTCAACGGCAGGCCCGTGAGAATCAACGTGAGCACCGACAGCGCCATGAGGCCATGCTGCAACCGCACGTTGAGGGAAAAACGCACGAAAACTTCGCCTTCCTCCCCCGCGCCGACTTTCGCCGCTTCTCCCTCCCGCTGGGGCTGCTTTTTTTCCCCGCGGCGCTGCAACGCAAGCTCGCGCCGCACCCAGGTGCCGAGCCGGCGAGCCACTTCCGGGCTCATCCGCGCCGCGCGACTTTCTGCCTCGGCCCGCTCCAGGCCGTGCTGCGTCATCAGCTCCTCGACGATCAGCTCCCGGAGCAGCTGCTCCCGCTCATGCTCCATGCTTCGCCCTCCGCAGTTTGGTCACAAGATCCAAGAGGATGTGCAATCCCAGGGCTGCCAAGGTGGAAATGGTTAGCCATTTGAAGAACAGGGCCACCCAGTACACCACTCCGGCATCGCGGCGGCTCGGGTCCAGGTGAAAGCGGCCCTTGGCGTAGTTGGCGTTGGCTCCGGGGTGGCAACCAGCTTTGCCGCAGGTTTTCGGGATATTGGCCGGGTACACGGAGGAATCGGGGTCGCTGGGGGGAAGTACCAGGTGGGCCGTGTGGCAAGAAGCGCAGTTCGCCACCTTGCTGGAGCCCAGCTCGTTGGCGATGCCGTGGAACGAGTGCTTGAAGGTTTTGACGGGGTTGATGGGAATTTCGTATTTGGTGTTGAACTCCATGCTGGCGTGGCAACGCCCGCAGGTTTCCGGGATGCTGGTGGCCGAGACCTCGGAAGCCGTCTCCTTGGGTGGAAGGATCTCGTGCTCCCCGTGGCAATCGCTACAGCTGGGGGCCTCCAGGTTGTGCCTTTCCAAGAGGGAGCGCCCGTGTACTGAGCGGGCGTAATCCGCCAGCACCGGCTGATGGCAGCGGCCGCAGGTGACGGGAACATTGCTCTTGAAAACCCGGGATCGAGGATCGTCCTCCTTGTGAATACCGTGGGTCCCGTGGCAATCCTGGCAGACGGGGGCTTTGGGGTTGCCAGCCCGGTGCAGCCGGCCATGCACCGACTCCTCGTAGCCCCGGTAGTTCACCTCCTCCGGGGCTCCCACCGGGTTTCCTGGAAAATGGCAGCGCTGGCAGTTCACCTTTTCCAGCCGCGGGGGGTGAGGAATCACGCGAATATCCGCATGGCAGTCCACGCACGCCCACTTGGCATGCACCGAAGCCGCGAGCTCCTCCTGGTCAACAAAAAGGGAACGCACCGTGCCATCGGGCATGACCTTCTTGAACTCCCTCTTGCCATGGCAGATGTTGCACTGCCGCACCTCGGAAAACGCACTGCCCTGGGCGAGCGCGCTGGCCGGCAGGAGCAGGAGCAGGAGCAAGAGCCATCGTTTCATTCTTCGTACCCCTCCGGTGGTAGATCGCCGAAAAGCTCGCGGTACTCCAGCCGGTGTTCGCGGTACAGCTCCCCGGCGGTGATCTTGCCGCTCCAGAACGCCCTGTTGATCGGCAGGTGCCCCGGGCTCAGGTGGACGATGTACACGTGCCAAACGAAGAGCAAACCGAAAAGCAGAAGACCTTCGTACCCGTGCACGATGTTCGTGACATCGAAAAACCACTTGGGGACCACAGCCATGGCCTTGGTGTGAAACCAAAGCACCAGCCCCGTGGCAATCATCAAAAGCGATCCCAGCCCTGCACCCCAGTACTGCAGCTTTTGCATCGGGGTAAACCGGCCGAACTCCGGCAGCTCCCGGCGCTTTCCCAGGTAGTAGGCGAGCAGCTGGCGGAAAGCCACAGCGTCCTCCTTGCGAAAAACCAACGCCCGCAGCTGCTCCCTACCCCGTGCCGAAAACAGCACGTAGCCAAGGTGCCAGACCGCCAGCACCATGAGCACCACGGCGAAAATCCGGTGTAGCGTGCCCCGGGCCGCCATCCCCCCTTCCAAGCGCAGGAGCACTCTGCCGATCCACGTACCGTGGGCAAAAAGCGCGAACCCCGTGAGCGCTAGGACCGTGAGAGAAAGCAGCAGCAGCCAGTGCTGTAGCCGCTCCTGCAGCGTGAACCGTTCCAAAAGCTCATCCTTGTGGGGTCGTTGCCTTGCCATTGCTCCGCCTCCCCTTCCGACTAGCGAGCTGTTCGAGGAAAACGTAAGCCACCATGAGCGCCAGCATCGCGCCGATCACAATTCGCGCCACCAGGCGCAAAAGCCCTACCGGCCGGGGAAACTCGGGAGCAGCTTCGCTCGCGGCGCAAAGCGCAAGCAGCAGAGAAGGCTTCGCCGTCATGGCCGGCCTCAAAGCTGCGGTACCGACGACCGCAACCAAACCAGCAGCAATATGCTGCCAGCCAAGAGCACCCCGCACAGAACGAGAAACGCCAAAAGCCGACCGAACTTCACCGGTGCTTTTTTCGGAAGCTCCCCCCGCTGCAGCCTGGCGAGCTCCAGCGGGTGCTCCTCGGCGTAGGCTGCTTCGTCGAGGTAGCCGGTGAACATCGAGCGGTTGAAGTGCCGCAAGTGCACGAAGTAGCTGTGCCAGGTGAGGATCGAGAGCACCGCGAGGATCGCTTCCCCGCCGTGGGCCACCTTGGCGGCGATGATCCATTCCCCGGTCAAAAGCGCCGACCAACGCACCGGGTACAGTAGGATCAAACCCGTGCCCACCATCAGCACGGTACCCCAGATCAGCGCCAGGTACTCGATTTTCTCCACAAAGGTGTAACGATCCATCTGTGGCGGGGTATGTTCTAGACCCAAGTTATAGCGTATTTGCTGGAAAAAATGCCGGATGTCCGCGCTTCGCGGGAGTATGGTGAGGGGATACCGGCGAACCAGATGGAGCCACAAAAGCTCGATGGCGTGCCACAAAAGCTGCAGCGCCATGATCGTGCCTAGCAGGTGATGCAAAAAGCGGGCCCGTTCCACCCCACCGAACAGCAATACGAGCCCCTTGGCCCAGGTGGTCTGCGGAAACTTCTGGGGCAGCCCGGTAAGCGCAAGCCCCGTGAAGCAAACGGCCAAAAGCCCGTGCTGGAAAACCTGCCAACGGGAAAACCGCCGAATACCCTTGTTTTCCTTCATGGCTCACCCCCGCCGCCGCCGGCCCCAAACATCCACGGCGATGTAGAGCAGGAAAAAGCCGATGGTGGAGGGGATGATTAACTGGTAGAAAAGCCGCACGTAGTAAATGACCGGATAGCGGTTCTTGTCAGGGGCGTAGTGCGCCGTCCAGGCCGAGAGGAACCGTTCGCTGACACCGGGATGGCATGCCTGGCAACGGACCAACAAGCGCTTTTGGACGAGCTCCGTGCCCACTTCGCGGACCGATTCCACGTCGTGGTAGCCGTGGCAGTCGTAGCACACGGCCTTGTTCAACGGCTGGTCGGGGGTCACGGCGCGGAAAAGCTCCGCGGTGGTGCCGTGGAAATCCGCCACGTAAGTGTCAAAGACCTCCGCCCGCAAGCCGTACTTCGCGGCTAGCAGCGGATCGGCATGGCAGCGAGCGCACATTTCCGGGCTCGAGCCGCGGAACCGGGGCAAGCGGGGGTCCAAGATGTCGTGGGCGGCGTGGCAGTCCACGCACACCGGCACGTCGCGGTTGCCCGCGGCGAGGGTGCGGCCGTGCACCGAGGCGAGGTACACCTTGGTCACCCGGTGGTGGCACTTGCCGCAGGTCGCCGGCACGTTTTGCCGCGCCACCGTGGAGGAGGGGTCGCTTCCCGGGAGGATACCGTGGCCACCGTGGCAGGAGACGCAGGTGGCTGCCAGGTCGAGCCCCGCCATTTGCACCCCGTGCCCGTGAACCCCCACCAGGTACTCCTGCTTGTTGTGGCATTGCAAGCAGGTGCGCGCCACGTTTTGCGGGGCCAGGCTGGAGGCCTCGTCCTTCGCTGGCCGCACATCGTGGGCCGTGTGGCAGCTCCAGCATGGGGCGCGGAAAAAACCTTGCCCCAGGGGGTCCCGGTGCACCGAGCGCTGCAGCTCGTTTCCGGCATCCTCGTGGCAGGAAAGGCAAACGTTCCTGCGGCCCATACCCGCAGGATGCGGCACCTCCTCTGCTTCCGGGTGGCAATCGGTGCAGGCCAAGCTTTCGTGTACCGACCCTTTCTCCAGCTGGACCACCAGCCTTCCCAGCTCGCCCGGGGCTAGCTGGACGCCCAGCGCTTCGGCGGCAGCCTTCGCGTCTTCCACACTGCCGTGGCAGGAAAGGCACGCCTGGTCCGCCAGACCCAGCCCTGGGAGCCAGGCAGCCGCCAGCACCATCGCGGGCACCACCAGCTTGCGCCACCCCATAGGCCCTCCCCTCCAAGACAAACTTACGAAAAGCTTTACAGTTCGTCAAGTTGTAACATTTTCTTCACTCTTCGTCGCTGTTTTGGCCGGTCCAGTACTCCTCCGCCAGCAGCCGCTGGAGGGTCTGCCGCAGTCGCGGGTTCACGCTCCCGTCCTGGAGCTCCTTGGCGAGGCGCTCGTACTCGGTGAGCACCGCGTGCTCCAGCTGGCGGCGCACCTCGGTGGTGAGGGGGTACACCACGTCCTTGAACGAGCCGTTGCGCAAGCGACGGGAAGGCATGGCCACGTAAAGCGTGCCCTCCTTCCCCTCCATCACGCGGATGTCGCTTACCAACAGCGCGTTGTCGATCACCACCTGGACGAACGCCTTCACCCGCCCCTGGCGGTTCAAATTCACACGTACCTCGGTAATTTCCATCGTTGCCTCCTCAACGCTGGTTTTATCTTTCTCGCAGCAGCGACGAACGTTCCCTAGGCAAAAGGGGCGCGAGAATGGCACCCTTTTCTGCCAGTTCCTTGGCCGCCTCGCGAGCCCGTTCTTCCACCGCAAAAAGCCCAAAAACCGTACCCCCACTACCCGTCACCATCGCCAAAAGCGGCGAAAAGCAGGAAAGCTGCTCCAAAGTTTCCTGGATCCAAGGGTAAAGCCTGATAGCAGCGGCTTGCAAATCGTTGGCAAACCCAGTAACCGGAACCTCACCCCCTCCCAGCAACCACCGGTAAAGCCTGCCGTTGGCAAAGGGCCGTTGGGGAGAGGCCGGCAGCGCCTGGTACACAGCAGCGGTGGGGACCGGCTCTCGACCCGGCAAGAGCACCACCCACCATGGGGGAAGGTCCGGCAACGGGTATACCTCCTCCCCTCGCCCCACCCCCCAGCACACCCCACCCAAGAGGAAAAACGGCACGTCCGCCCCCAACACTGCCGCCAGGGGGAACAGCGCCTCCCAGGTGGTGGGCAGACCCCAAACGCGGGATAGGGCCACCAAGGCCCCGGCGCCATCGGACGAACCGCCGCCAAGCCCCGCCGCTACGGGGATGCGCTTTTCCAAGTGCATCCGCGCGCCCCGCCGCACCCCCCAACGCTGCTCCAGGAGCGCCGCTGCCCGAAGCACGATGTTGCCCTCCACTGGAACGCCCTCTCTCCCACCAACGGTGAGCTCCAAAACGCCATTTGGAGCCTCCTCCACCTCCAGCCGGTCAAAAAGCCCTACCGCAGCCAGCACCGTCCGGACCTCGTGGTAGCCATCGGCGCGGCGCCCCAGCACCTCCAGGTGCAGGTTCACCTTGGCAGGGCAGCGCACCACCTCCCGCTTCACCAGGTTCCTCCGCACGGTGGCAGCGCTACCCACGTCGGTGGGGTCACGGCTTTCTGGGGGCGAAACTCCACCAGCTGCAGGCGGATTTCACCCCCTGGGCCGGAAATACGCAGCACACCAGGGACCCGCCCGTGGTGCTGGGAGGCCACCACGTGCCAGCGCCCTTGGGGGAGCTCAAGCCACGCTTCCACCCACCGGGCAGGGTCCCCCCTCACCGTAACCACTAAGTTCCGGCCAGGCTGGTTCAGCTCCCAGCGCCCAGGCGCCACTTCCTCCCCGCCAGCCGGCAATCGCCCCGCAAGTAAAGCCCGCAGCACCGGAGCTTCCAAGGGTAGCACCCGCCCCCCGGCTAAAGGGAGCCCCTGGTCGGTCCACCGTACAACGCACGAACCCCCGTGCCGCTGCAGCACCTCGTTGGCACCCACCCAAACTGCCCCCATGACACCCCCGGGTCCCCCTGCGGTTTCCAGGGTTAACCCTTCCTCGCCGGCATGCACGATCAGCAGCAAGTTTTGCAACTGGCAACAATCGAGCCGATAAAGGGCCCGAAAGGACAACGGGGGAAGCTCCAAGGTTGCCGGAGAGCTGGGAGGGCTCCCGCTTCGGCAACCCAAAAGCCCCACCAGCATGCCAAGGCTAAGGGGCAGATAAGAGCTGGTGCAGCTTTTCACGGATCCGCTCCTCTTGCCCCTCCTCGTCGGGCTTCAGCCGCAACGCCCGCTCGTAGGCCTCCCGGGCCTTGGCCAGCTCCCCCCGGGCCCGGTGCAGGTCCCCCAGGTGCTCGTGCACCGTGGCGTCGAAGGGCTCCAGCGCCACCGCCTGGGTGAGGTACTTTTCCGCCCGGTCCAAATCGCCCAGGCGGAAGTACACCCACCCCAAGGAATCCAGGTACGCCCCGGAGAGCGGATCCAACGCCACGGCTTTTTCCACGAGTTCCTTGGCCTCCTGGAGGTTTTCCCCCCTGTCCGCAAACATGTACCCCAGGTAGTTCAGTGCCGCGGCGTTTTCCGGCTCCTTGGCCAGCAAGGCCCGAAACGTAACTGCCGCCTCCGTCACCTTCCCTGACCGTTCCAAAGCCGCTCCCAGGTAAAACGTGAGCTCACCATCCTCCGGAAAGCGGGCAAGCCCTTCCCGAGCCCAAGCAATCGCCTGCTCGTAAAGCTTTTGGCGGTTCGCGGTGCTCACCGCCAAACGCACATCCTCCAGCTCCCCGGCGGCGAGCTGCCCCAACCTGGCCAGCCCCTGCTCCAGCTCCCCGGTGGCCAGGAGGAACTCCGCCTCGAGGGCTCGCACCAACCGCCCAGCCTGGGAGGGAGCCGCCACCTTCGCTTGGTGGAAAAACGCAAGCCCTTCCGCGAAGCGCTCGCTGCCCCGGAAGTACTCGGCCCAAAGCGCTACCCCACGCCGGGAAAGGGGCCTTTTTGCCAGGTACTGCAGGAAAGGCAACGCCTGCTCGAAGCGCCGACCCAGGAGCTCGCAGGCCGCTTGCTCCTCCACCACCTCATCCACCGCTTCGGGGATTGCCTCCTGGTGCTGCGCCACCACCTCCCGCGCCTTCGCCAGAAGCCTGCGGGCTTCCTCCAACCGCCGCACCTCCATGAGCAGTCGAGCGAGCCCCACCAGGGCATCCGGGTCCTCCGGGTCCACCGCCAAGGCACGGCGGTAGAAGTGCTCGGCTTCGTCCGCTTTCCCCTTCCGGGCCGCCACTGCGGCACGCAGTACCAGGGCATCGGTGAAGTTGGGGTCCCGGGTGAGCGCCTCCTCCAGGACCTCCACCGCCTTTTCCTCCTCCCCCGCCCGGAGCAGCAAGCTGGCCCAACGCAAAAGCCCCGGCAGGGTAGGGGCACCGCCCGCTTTCACCGCCTCCCCCAAAAGCGCCGCTGCTTCCTTGTACTTCCCCTGCTGGGCCAGCACCTCCACCAGCTCCCCGGTGGCTTGCGGGGAAAACTCCGGGCTCTGCCGGACTTGCCGTAGCTGCTCCTCGGCTTCTGCCATCCGTCCCAGCTGGCGCAGCGCCTGACCTGCGAGCAGGCGGAGGTAGGGGCTGTGGGGATGCTCCGCCAGAAGCGGCTCAATCAAAGCCCAAGCTTTTTGCCCCTCGCCGAGCCGCAGGTAGCTTTCCAGAAGCGCTTGCCGCACTCGATCCGCGTAAGGTGGAAAGCCTTGCCCCTTTTCCAAATGCCGCACCGCTTCAGCGAGTTCCTCCCGGGAGGAAGCAGCCTGGGACGCCAAAAGCCCAAGCACCGCTTCCCCTTCCGGAGAAACCGGGCCCGCCTGGCGTAGCTGTTCCATAGCCTCTTCAGCAATTCCTGCGTTGGCCAAAGCTAAGCCGTACTCTTCCCGAAGTTCAGCTGACCGGGGGTCCAAGGCCACGGCCCGGGCGAAAAGCTCAAGCCCGCTTTGTACCCGACCCTCAGCCAATGCCCGCTGGGCTTGAGCCACCAGGACCAATGCCTGGGCCTGCCCAGCTCCGAGCTCCACGGGTCCTCCACTCCGGCACGCCACCACCCCCACCAGTGCCAGCACCAAGGAAAGCCGCAAGATGCACCTCCGCTGCCATTCTAGCGGCAGTTCCCCTTGACGCCCCAAGGGGGGAGCGGGGTAGGCTTGTCCCGAGTAAAGGGAGCAAGCCATGCAACGCCACCACCTGCCGCTCCTCTTTGCCCTGGCGGTGGACGCCGCCTCCGCCGGGGAACTCCCGGTGACCCCTCCTTCGGTTTCCGCGGGAGGACGGGCCACAGCCACCCTCCAGCTACCCCGCTTCGGGCGGGTGAGCGTGGCCTGCTCTTCCCCAGCGGGGGCCCGGCTGCGTTTGCTGGATCGCATGCTGGGGGTGGTGGGGGAAGCCGGCGCCCCAGGGCAGGAGGACGGCAGGCTGGACCTCTTCCTGGAGCGGGGGGAGTACCGCCTGGAGGTGGAAACCCCGCCGCTCACCAGCGGGCAGGTACGGCTTTTGGCCCGGGAGTTCCATGAAACCTCCCCCACCCCGTTCCCCACCTTGGAAGAGGGCAAGCTCCTGGAGCTTTCCTGAGGCGATTTCGAACAGCGGTCGTTCTGGCTTCACGTGCCCGCCTCGAGGGATGGCGAGCCAGTGCCCATCCAGGTGGCGGGGCGCGCTTTGGGGGCGGTGCACCTGTGGCGGGGCGGGGTCAGCCTGGAGGAAAGCCCCAGCGAGGCGGCCACCAGCGAGCTGGGGAGCGGCCAACCGCTGCGCGTGCTGCGCTTGGCTCCCCGCCTGCAGCCGGGGTGGTACCAGCTGGTGGTGTACGGCGGCTCGCCGCTCCCCTGGTCCAGCGAGGCACAGAGCTTTCCGCTGTTCCTCCAGGTGGGCATTCCCCACCTCGCCCCTTATTTGCGCCACCAACGCCGCGCCTTGCCCTTCGGCTGCAGCTTCTTCCGCTTTCCCGGCAACCAAACCCAGTTTCGCTTGGAGCTGCCGGAGCCCCGGGAAGCTTCCCTCTGGGTGGGTCCCTACGACCCCGCCGCCCCCTTCGCGCTCCGCGGGGATCACGGGGAGCTTGGGAAAGACGCCCGGTTGCCGGTGGTGCAGGTGTTCCCCGAGGCGCGGGAGGGGGAGCAAGGGGTGGCGGTTTGCACCGCCCCCGGCCAGAGCTTCACGCTGCAATCAGCCACCCAGGACGCCCCAACCCGCCGCTGGCTGCGTGGCGCTTGGGTGTTCGTGGCCCCCCTGGGGGACACCCGGGACCAGCCCCCCGCCATGGCGGCCCTGGCTAAGGTGGAGGAAAACCGTCGCCCCGTGGAACCCACCTTGGTGACCGGGCAGTTCCTGCCGCTTGCCCCCGGATCCAGCTGGCAGCGGAGCTTCGACCTGCCCGAGGCGGTCTCGCTTTTCCTGCAAGTGCCGGAGCCTGTTTCGCTGCGGGTGGAGGTGGAGGGAACGTCGGGGGAGCTGCGGCTGTCGCCTCTCGCTCTCGTCCGCCACGGCCAACAGCGCGTGGTTCCCTGGCCCACCACCGTGGAGCTGCCCCAAGGGC
>Ga0197142_1002438_pt1 | contig 16324 bp, 15 predicted proteins | sample GBS60_MetaG_FD_148614 | JGI IMG/M metagenome (GOLD analysis project Ga0197142, IMG submission 148614) | Sediment microbial communities from Great Boiling Springs, Gerlach, Nevada, United States - GBS 60_MetaG | ecosystem: Environmental > Aquatic > Thermal springs > Hot (42-90C) > Sediment...
GGAAGTATATATGAATCAGCTAATTTAGCTTCGTATTATAATTTATCTAATTTATGCATAATAGCAGATATTAATAGATTAGGTCAGAGTGGACCTACTATGTTTGAACATAATCTTAGTGAATATAAAAAAAGATTTGAATCTTTCGGCTTTAATGTTATTACATTAGAAGATGGCCATAATCTTGAACTAATTAATCAATCATTTGAATTATTTATAAATCAATATTCTAATACCACTAAACCTACAATAATATTAGCTAAAACATTTAAAGGGAAAGGGGTTTCTTTTTTAGAAGATAAATTAGATTGGCACGGAAAACCCATAACCCAAAAAGAAAATTTAGAATTAGCTTTAAGTGAAATAGGAGAATCTAAAATTAATCCCTCTGATTTTATTACATATAAAAGTTACTCAATCTCAAATAACATCTCGTCAATACAAATAAAAATAGATGAATTAGAAAATAAACTAAATAATTTTGTCAAAGATTTTTATCTAAAAAATAAAGATAAGAAAATAGCAACAAGAGAAGCTTTTGGAATTGGTTTAACTTTCCTAGGGTCATTAATAGATAATTTAATAGTAATAGATGGGGATGTTAAAAATTCTACTTATACTCTATATTTTGAGAAAGAATACAAAGATAGATTTATAGAGAGTTATATAGCAGAACAAAGTATGATAGGGTTTATGTTAGGTTTATCTAAGAACGGCTTTATCCCAGTAACTTCTACTTTTGGAGCTTTCTTAACAAGAGCCTATGATTTTATTAGAATGATGAATTATTCTAAACCAGATTTAGCTATAATATGCGGTACTCACTCAGGAGTTTCAATAGGAGAAGATGGACCATCTCAAATGGCCTTAGAAGATATAGCCGCCTTCAAAGCACTATTTAATACTACTGTTTTATACCCTTCAGATGCTATATCAACTATAAAATTATTGTTCAATGTTTTTATAGAATATCTAAAAGGCAATTTAAAAGGTATTATTTATTTTAGAACTTCTAGGCCAGGTAGTAATCTAATTTATGATTATAATTCTGATTTTAAAATAGGAGAAAATAAAATAATAAAAGAAAAAAATATTGATAACAGCTTAAATAATTTAAAAATAGGAATAATTTCAGCAGGATTTATATTACATGAAGCTATTAAAGCTTGTGATAAATTAGATAATATATCTTTTAAATTAATTGATCTTTATTCTATAAAACCGATAAAAAATATAGATAAACTATTAAAAGATGTTGAAAAAGTAGTGGTTTTTGAGGAGCATAGCAGAAACGGAGGTATAGGAGAAACAGTTGCCCCTTATTTAGTTAATAAGGTTAATCATTTTGAGATAGTAGCAGTAGATGAGATACCTGTTAGCGGGGACCCTAATGATCTACTTAAACACTTTAAACTAGATTCAGAATCTATTTATCTTAAAATAAAATCATTAATATAATAATGACAAAATAAAATGATAAATCAAAATACAAATCAAAACATATTAACAGAAACTAATAAAAATCAAAAAATAGTTTTAAAAAATGTTAGTAAATATTATAAAACAGAAGGTGAGAAATTATTAGCTTTAAGTAATGTTAATTTAATAATAGAAGAGGGCGACTTTATAGGAATAATGGGGCCAAGTGGAGCAGGCAAAAGCACATTATTATTAATAATAGCAACTATAGAACCCCCTTCATTTGGAGAAGTATATATTGATTCTATTCCAATTACTCAAATGTTAGATAGCGATTTACAATTAATAAGATTAAATAAAATAGGGATGGTATTTCAAGATTATTATTTAATTTCATCACTTAGTGCTTTAGAAAATGTTTTATTACCCCTTGAAATAAGCAGAAAATTTAATAACCCAATTACCAAAGCCAAAGAATTAATTAAAATGGTAGGTATAAAAGAAAACAGATTTAATGATAATATTAATAAATTTTCAGGTGGAGAAAAACAGAGAATAGCCATAGCACGAGCTCTAGCAAATGATCCCGATATAATTATAGCAGATGAACCCACTGCTAACTTAGATACTAAAAACTCTAAAATTATTATGGATATATTCACTAACATAAATAAACAACTAAAAAAAACCATCATAATAGCTACTCACGACCCTAAAGTATTAGCATTTACCGAAAAAGTATATTTCATTAACGATGGAAAAATTTCCACTTAAATAAAAATATTTTTATTAAATATGAATGTTTTAAAAAAAGATTTCGGAAAAGATTTTAAAATAAATAACGAAGTAAATAAAATAATATTTGATACTATAAATAGCTATTCTATGATTTTAGAAAATGATAGAGTTTTGTTAATGTGTTCGGGAGGACCAGATAGTACTTTTTTATTGTTTTTTTTTACTTATTTTTAAAAGATAAATATAAATTAACTTTAGGAATATTTCACTTAGACCATTCAATAAGAAAAGATTCATATAAAGAATCCAGATTATTAAATACTTTTGCTAAGCAATTCAATTTATGTATTTATAATTTCAAGGAAGATGTAAAAGAATATGCTAAAAGAAATAGATTAAACTTAGAAGAAGCAGGAAGAATTCTAAGATATCTCAAAGCTTTAGAAGTTTCTAAAAAATTCAATTACAATAAAATAGCTACAGCTCATAACCTAAATGATTTAATATCTTCTTTCTTTATTAACTTTATTAAATCAAATCATTATTTAAATTTGTTTAATCTAAACCCTATCTTTAATTTTGAGAATATTACCTTAATAAGACCTTTACTATTTATCCCAAAACAAAAAATAATAAAAATTTTAGAAAAAAATAATATAAACTATATAATAGATAAAACCAATTTAAGTTCAAAGTATCTAAGAAATTATATTAACCTTAATTTTACTAATAATTTTATTAATACCTTATTAAATAAAACAACAATTTCAAAAAATTATCTTTTTTTTAAAAACACATTTGATTTTATACAAAACTATAAAAACTCTATTTTAAACCTTTCAAATATAAAACACATACTAAATATATCTTTTATAGAATTTAAAAGTACTACAGATAATTTTTTAATTTTAGAATCACTTTTCTTTAATCTAAAAAAAATCTTCTTAAATTTTTATAACAACTTAAAAACACTTAACATAAAATATAATAACCTTAGTCTTTTAGTTAATGATAAAAATTGCCACAAAATTAATATAATTAGAGATTGGTTTCTAATTAAAAAAGAAGAACCTGAAAAAAACAATAAAATTTTTATTCTTTTTAAATCTAATTTTAGCTTTTATTTCAAAATAGATTTATCAAAATCCAATAAAAATTATATACAAATTTCTAATTTAGTTATAAGGATAAATTTAGTTAAAAAAGTATTAGATTTAGAAAAATTTTTAAAAGAAAATATTGAATCCCTAAAAGATAAACTAAAGGATAAAAATTATTGTTTTGGATTTTGTTTTGATAATGTAGTCATAAGGAGTTGGAAAAATGGTGATTACTTTGTCCCTTATGGGTTAAAAGGGAAAAAACAAAAACTAAAAAAGTTCTTTATAAATAATAAGTTTAAGGAATATGAAAAAAATAGGACATTTATTTTTGAAGATGAAGCAGGAATATTTTTAGTTTTTAACTACCTTAATAATATAAAAAGAGGTAGAGAACTATTAAATAACTCTGAATTATTAAAAATATTTAAAGAAAAAAAAGAAATTAACTTAATAGAAATATATATAACTGAAAATTTAAGTAAATATTATGAAAAATAAAAGAAAAACTAATAAAGCTAATAAAATTAATAAAATAGAAATAGAGGTAGGGTTAGATGAAGTAGGAAGAGGCTCATTATTTGGCCCCCTGCTAGTAGCTTCATTCTTAATAATTAAAATAAATAATTTTAATCCCTATAATAGCCTAAAATTAAAAGATAGTAAAAAATTAACAGAAAATCAAAGAATAATTTTATTTAATCAAATAATAAACACACTAAAAAAATATATAAACATTTCGAAATTAAACTTTTATTTTATTTCAAATGATATTATAGATAAAATCAATATATTAAATGCAAATCTTTTAGGCTTTGAAAAACTAATTATTATTAATTTAGAAAAAATATTAAAAAATAAAGAAATTACCCAAAATTTAGATAAAATAGATTATATAAATTTTTACATAGATGGAGATAAAAAACCTTACAACATAGAATCTAAGATTCAAAAATTTTTAAAAATTAATTTTAATTACTTAAAAACAAGTGAATTAGAAAAAAAAATAAATATTTTAAGTTATATAAAAGGAGATAGTAATATAAAAGTAATACAAATAGCAGCGATTTCAGCAAAAGTAATCAGAGATAAATATATCCAATTTTTAGCTCAAAAATTCCCACAATATAACTTATATTACAATCTATATAACAACAAAGGATACTATGAAGAAATACATATAAAAGGAATAAGAGATTATGGGATAACTAAATATCACAGAAAATCTTTTTTAAAAAAATACCTCCAAAAAAACCTATTTTAATTTATTACTTCGTTTTAAATTTTTTATAAATATCAAACAAAATGCTAACATTTTCAAAATAGTTTATTTAATTCTTTTACTAATAATAGATGTAAAATATTTTAATAGATGTAAAATATTTTAGCTAATCTACATATCTATCACATTCTATTATAATCTTCTGTAAGATTATAATAGGAATTTTGATATAGCTTTATGTGAATAGCTTAAAGAGCCTCAGCATACTTACCAGTACCTAATACAACACAACTAATAGGATCTTCAGGAATATTAACCTTTATTCCTGTAGCTTTAGAAATAACTTTGTCCAATCCCTTAAGTAGAGCTCCACCACCAGTTAAAGTTATTCCCTCTTCTATTATATCAGCTGCTAATTCTGGAGGAGTCACTTCTAAAACAGATTTAACAGTATCAACAATAGCACTAACAGGTTCCCACAATGCTTCTGCTATCTCACTTGATGTTATATTAATAATCTTAGGTAAACCTGTAAATAAATCTCTACCCCTTACTTCCATAGATAACTCTTGTTCTAAAGGAATAATATTACCTATATTTATTTTAATTTTTTCAGCAGTTTGTTCACCTATAAGCAAGTTATAATTTTTTCTGATATATTTAGCAATAGCTTCATCCATTTTATCACCAGCAATTTTTATAGTTTGCTTAACAATAATTCCTCCTAAGGATATAACAGCAATATCAGTAGTCCCCCCGCCTATATCCACAACCATATTACCTCTTGCTGAATTAACCTTAAGTCCTGCACCAATAGCAGCAGCCATTGGTTCCTCTATAATATATACTTCTTTAGCTCCCGCAGCATACGCTGCCTCCTTTATAACCCTTTCCTCCACACTATTATATTCAGCAGGAATACACACCGCTACTATAGGCTTAAATATTTTATTAATTAACGAAGAATTTCTAATTAAATTTATATAATATTTTAACATAGCTTCTGCTGCTTCATAATTGGCTATAACCCCTTCTCTTATAGGTCTTTCAGCAACTATATGAGAAGGGGTTCTACCTATCATTTCTTTTGCTCTCTCTCCAACTGCTAAAACCCTTCCTCCTTTAGATTTATCTATTGCAACAACAGAAGGTTCCTTTAATACTATTCCTTTACCTTTTACATAAAGTAAAATAGAATTAGTTCCCAAATCTATACCAATTCTTGTAGCCAAATCTAAAAAATTCTTTTTCCCATTATAATTAATATTTATATTCATATATTTCCTCTTTTTTATTAGATCTTAATTTTACTTTAGCTTTAAGATTAGAAAACTTATCAATTAAATTTTCATATCCTCTTTTAATTTGATATATATTAGATATAATAGAAGTATTATTAGAGTTCAAGCAAGCAATTAAGATAGCGGCTCCTCCTCTAATATCAGTAGCTATAACCTTAGCCCCACTTAATTCCCTTCCCCCTTTTACTACTGCAATCTTATTATCTATTATATCTATATCAGCTCCTAATCTCCTTAGTTCATTTACATATATAAACCTATCATCAAAAACCTTTTCTTTAATAGTACTAATTCCATTTATAGATAAAGCCAATGCTACTATCTGAGGTTGCAAATCAGTAGGAAATTCAGGATAATATCCCGTTTCAACATCAATTGCTTTTAAAGCTTTATACGATTTCAAAATATCTTCTTGATACCCACAATATATCCCATCACTGTAGACTTCCACTTTAAAGCCAGCCTGTTTCAAAATATTTAACAAAGAATTTAAAGTTAAACGAAGTTTAAAATAATCTTTAAAATAGTTATTTTCTTTAACAAATATACTACCTTTAGTAGTTAAAGCTGCTAAAATATAAGTTCCTGCTTCTATTCTGTCTAAGATATTAAAATCTTCATAGAAATTATAATTTCTAAGCTTAAATGGCTTAATTTTAATATATTTTTTATCAACTGAATATTCTAAATTAAAACCATTATTTACAAGAAAGTCAAATAATTTAATTACTTCGGGTTCAACAGCGATATTATTAACAAGGATTTCATCATTAATTATGTTAGCAGCAAAAGCAGCCAAAAACACAACATTCTTAGTAGCCCCTACAGAAGGAATCCAAAAATTTATATTCTTATTCACTTTTGATTTGTTAAAATTACTAATAAAGACATCACCTTTAGTTATTTTTACTTCAAATCCTAATTGCTTAGCAGCGTATAGATGAATATCTACCTTTCTATTACCAATAAGACATCCGCCAGGAAAAGGAATCTTTGCCTTGGAAAACTTAAAAACAATAGGACCTAATAAATCAAAAGAAGCCCTCATCTTAGAAGCTAATTCCCACGGAATTTCATATTTATTTACATTTGTAGAATCTATACTTAATTCATTATTTTCAAACCTTATTTTACAGTTTATATATTTTAAAATACTTAATAAAATATTAACATCCTCAATATTAGGGATATTATATAGTTTAATGGGATAATCAAAAGCAATAGAAGCTGCTATTAAAGGTAAAGCTCCATTTTTGGAACCCTGAGGCACTAACTCACCCTCAAGCTTCTCTTTACCTACTACTTCTATAACTTCATTATCATCTATACTATACATTTATACTATCATTTCATTTATACTATATTTAAGTAAATTATAATTATAAATTTCACTATACATCTGCAACTATTAATATTTCATTTTTCTCTATTTTAATAATCCCCATACTTATTTGATATTCTTTTTCGTCTATATAAACTTTACTATTTTTAGCTAATTTAATAATAGAATCAGTATGATTAGGGTATATAATCAAAGTTCCTTTACCTGTATCTAATTTAACACTTTTAGCTTGTATCTTTTTAGTTTCTTTAGGAGTAGAAAATATTATCTTCATTTAATTTCTCCTTATTGATAGATATTTTTAATAACTAATTTTTAGTATCCCCTTTTTTATTCTACATAAAAATAAACCTACCTTTATATTAAAAAGGTTTAAAAACTTTAAAAATAGAATATCTATAATATGAAAAAATATCTAATAAAATATTATGATGAAAATTCAAATATAAAAGAATTATCAATAGAAGGTAAAGATGAAGAAGAAATATATAATTATGTAAAAACTAACCCGTCAATAAATACAGTAATAGAAATAAAACCATATTCTACGTTTAATTTAAATTTTAGTCCAAAATTTAGTTCCAACTTTTTGCAAAACTTATTTGCTTATAAAATAAGCATAAATTTACTCAGCTTTATCAGTAGGCAATTTAGTCAAATGTTTGAAGCAGGATTGCCCGTTAATGTTATGTTTAATATATTTATAAAAACATTTAAAAATAAAAGTGTAAAAAATATCTTTGAAAATATATTAACTGATATAAATGCAGGGGTTAGCTTTTATAGGGCTTTCTTAAAGTATGAAAAAAACTTTGGAAGCTTGTTTATTAATTTGATCAAAGTAGGAGAAGCTTCAGGGAATTTGGATAAAATATTTAGACATTTATCAGATTATTATGAATACGCTATTAGTATGAGAAATAAGTTAATAAATGTTATGATATATCCAGTTTTAGTTATAATTGTAGCCTTAGTTGTTTTTGGGATAGCTATGTTTTTTGTTATTCCTAAATTTGAACAAATTTTTGCCCAAATTATTGGCCCTCAAAAAATATATAAAGATTTACCCTTCATTACAGTTACCTTACTAAAAATTTCTAAATTTTTTAATGAAAAAATATTTCTATTCAAAAATGGGGTTTGGTTTTATATACTTATTTTCCTTAGCTTATTTTTAACTTACTTTATTTCATTTAACATGGACTTAAAAAAATACTTAGAAAAAATTATTATAAAAATTCCCGTCTTAGGTAAAGCTTTGTTATTCTATTATAACTCAATATTCTTTAAATCACTTTATATAACCCTAAATTCAGGAATGCTTATAATCCCTTCCTTAGAGCTATCTTCCAAAGCAACAAATAGCGGAATATTTGTATCCAAAATCAAAGAAGCAATAGAGCAAATAGAAAAAGGTAAAAAACTTAGTGAAAGCTTAATAAATACAAAACTATTAGAACCAATGGTTGAACAAATGTTAATTACTGGAGAAAAAAGCGGTAATATCTACCAAATGTTAGATTATATAGATAAATTCTACAGTAGGGAATTAGAAATAATTCTAGAAAGAGTAATGAAACTAATAGAACCCGCTATGATTATAATATTGGGTGGATTCGTATTTATTTTACTATTAGGTTTATATCTACCTATTTTTATATTACCTTCTAAAATTATGAACAGATAATAAATAAAAAAAGAATAAAACAAAAAATAAACAAAAAATAAAATAATAGAAAGAAAGGAGGCAGAACTGTGGAACACATTTTTTCAAATAAAGCCATACTAAGTAGTTTAATTTTCTTAATAGTTTATATTCTTATATTATTAGAGAAGTATTTCCATAGGACAGTAACTGTTTTAATCTTTGCTTCAATTGTAATCTTCTTGGGTTTATTAGAGCCTGATAAAGCCTGGGGATACATTGATTATAATACCATCTTTTTACTATTTGGTATGATGAATATAGTGATAATAATGGGGAAAAGCGGATTATTTCATTTATTAGCTTCTAAAATCTTAGATATAACAGGGAATAATATATACAAAATTATAATATTTTTTGCAACTTTTACAGCTTTAGCTTCTGCTTTATTAGACAATGTTACTACTGTTTTATTCTTAACTCCCATTATTATAAGGTTATGTGAAAACATCAAAGTTAATCCAGTTCCTATTGTTATAAGTATAGTTTTAGCAAGTAATACTGGAGGTGCTGCGACTTTAATAGGTGATCCACCTAACATTATTATAGGTTCTATTGCTAAAAAATCATTTGTAGATTTCTTAATACACGTCAGTATCCCCGCTTTTATTGGATTCATTACAGGATTAATTGTTAATATCTTAATGCTTAAATACATTATCAAATTAGATAGCATAAAAATAGAACAAAAAGATGTAGAACAAATAGAAGAATTAGAAAAAGATTTAGTTATGGATTATAAATTAATGAAAATATCTGTTGGATTCTTTATTTTAACGATCATCTTATTTATAATAGGTCATAAATTTCACTGGGAAACTGGAATAATTGCTTTATTTACCTCTTCATTATTAATGCTATTTACTAAGCTATCTCCTATTGAAATATTTGAAAGGATAGAATGGGCTACTATTTTCTTCTTCATAGGTTTATTTATAATAGTAGGTGCTATGGAAGAACATCATGTTTTTAGTATAATCTCTAAAATACTTATAGATTTAATAGGAGATAATTTATATAAAGGGATGATAATAATTTCATTTTCTTCTATGTTTATCAGCGGGATTGTAGATAATATCCCATATACCCTTGCATTTGCTAAAGTTTTAAAAGAGGTAGTAGCCACTAACAGTAATTTTGATCCATTATGGTGGGCTTTATCTATTGGTGCATGTATGGGTGGAAACTTAACGCTAATAGGAGCATCTGCTAACATCGTCGCCGCTGATATTAGCACTAGAAAAGGATATAAAATAGATTTTATTACCTTCCTAAAGTACGGAACCCCAGTAGCAATAGTATCTACAATCACAGCTATAATTACTTATATAATCCTTCATATATATTCTCCACTAAAATGAATAATAACATAAATATCCAAAAACTAAAAAGAGTTTATGAAATTTTAAAAAAAGAAATAAACAATTCCTTAAAAAAAGCACCCATAAATGAATTAATAAAAATAAAAAAAAGGAATAGATGGTTAGCTATTTTTGCTACCATTCTATCAGCCAGAACAACTGATAAAATACTTATTAAAGTTTTACAAGAATTATCTAAATACATTCAAACTCCTCAAGACGTTCTTAATTTAGAATATAATGAAATATTAAAAATACTAAAACCATTAGGATTCTATAAAACTAAAGCTAAATATTTACTTAATTTTTCTAAAAAAATCATAGAAAATTACAATTTAGATATTCCAAATAATATAGATGAAATAACAAAATTACCAGGAGTAGGTAAAAAAGTAGGTGCTATTATCCTAAATAATGTATATAATATCCCAATTATTGGAGTAGATGTTCATGTCCATAGGATTCTAAATAGATTAGGAATAGTAAAAACTAAAAATGAATTAGAAACCTTTAAAGTTATAAATTCAATAGAAGAAAATGATATAAAAAATAATTTAAACCATTATTTAGTAGCTTTAGGTCAAGTTATATGTAAAAATAAACCTAAATGCAATATCTGCTTTCTAAAAAAATACTGTAATTATTACAAAAAATCATAATATACTATTTAATTACAATACTTTAACACTTGAATTGATATACTTATATTTTAAATTGAAAATCTCACAATAAAACATACAATCTTTAAAGGGATACTCTAATTACTATAAAAAATTATATAATGACTACCAAATAATAAGGAGGAGTTGCTTATGATAACAAATGAAGAAGTTTATAATTATACATCTATAGAAGAAAAGTGGCAAAAATACTGGGAAGAAAATAAAACTTTCAAAGCTTATAACGATAAATCTAAACCTAAGTATTATGTACTGGAGATGTTTCCTTATCCAAGTGGTCAGCTACATATGGGACATGCAAGAAATTACACTATTGGGGATGTAATAGCTAGGTATTATTTTATGAAAGGTTATAATGTGCTACATCCTATAGGATGGGATGCCTTTGGATTACCTGCGGAAAACGCTGCTATAAAACATAATATACACCCCAAAACCTGGACAGAAAATAATATCCAAAATATGAAACAACAACTTAAAAAATTGGGTATATCCTATGATTGGGATAGAGAAATAAATACTTCAGTTAGTAAATATTACAAATTTACGCAGTATATTTTTCTTAAGTTTTTTGAAAATGGATTAGCTTATAGGAAAAAAGCTTTAGTAAACTGGTGTACCCATTGTAGCACAGTATTAGCTAATGAACAAGTTATAGATGGTAAGTGCTGGAGATGTCATAACACAGTTACTAAAAAAGAATTAGAACAATGGTATTTAAAAATAACAGAATACGCAGATAAATTATTAGAATCCCTGGAAGATTTAGAAGGTTGGCCCGAAAGAGTTAAAATAATGCAAAAAAATTGGATAGGTAAAAGTAAAGGAGCTAAAATATTCTTTAAAATCTTCTATCAAAATGAATTAATAGATACTATTTCAATTTTCACTACTCGACCTGATACTTTATTAGGTGTAACATTTTTAGCTATTGCTCCTGAACACCCTTTAGTTAATACAATAATAAATAAAACAAATAATACCGAAATTAAGGATTTTGTTAAAAAAATACTAAGCTTAACTACAGAAGATAGGGTTAAAACTAAAGAAGGAGTATTTACAGGTTTTTATGCAGAAAACCCCGTTAATTTAAATAGGATCCCTGTATTTATTACTAATTATGTTTTAGGAGATTATGGAGAAGGTGCGGTGATGGGTGTCCCCGCTCATGACTCAAGGGATTACGAATTCGCTAAAACATATAATCTACCTATCATACCAGTTATTATGCCTAAGGAAAATATAGAACAATTAGAGAAAGCTTATGAAGGAGAAGGCTATATGATTAATCTACCCATAATTGATGGTATTAATTGTAATAATATGGATTCTAATCAATTTAAAACATTTATTGTAAATTATCTAAAATCAAAGAATTTAGGATATGAAACGGTTAGCTATAAATTAAGGGATTGGTTAATAAGTAGGCAAAGATATTGGGGAGCTCCTATACCTATTATTTATTGCGATAAATGCGGGATATTACCTGCCGAAATCCCTGTATTACTCCCTGAAAATGTAGAAATAACAGGATTAGGAGAATCTCCTTTAGCTAAAGTCCCTGAATTTGTTAATACTATCTGTTACAAATGTAAAGGTCCTGCTAAAAGAGAAACCGATACAATGGATACCTTTATGTGCTCCAGTTGGTACTATTTTAGATACGTAGATCCTTATAATGATAAAGAACCATTCAATAAAGAATTAGCTGATTATTGGTTTCCTATAGATCAATATATTGGAGGAATAGAACATGCAGTTTTACATTTATTGTATTCTAGGTTTGTTAGCCATTTCTTATATGATATAGGGTTATCCCCTGTAAAAGAACCATTTAAAAATTTATTAAATCAGGGAATGGTTTGTAAAGATGGTAAAGCTATGTCTAAATCCTTAGGTAATATTGTATCAATTGAAGAAATCTTAGAAAAATATGGTGTGGATGCTGCTAGAATTTTTGAACTATTTGCTGCTCCACCTGAAAAAGATATTGAATGGTCTGATAAAGGTATAGAAGGAGTTTTTAGATTCCTTAATAGATTCTTTAAATTCTTTAAAAAATTAATTAAGTACCTAAAATCCAAAAACCCTGAAATTCATAAAGATAATGAAAATATAGAAAATAAAATAAATAATAACGAATTTGATAGTTTAATTACTGATAAATCGCTATGGAATAAAATTTATATTACATTAAATAAAATAATAGAAGAATTTGAAACTAAGAGATTTCATTTCAATACCTCTATAGCTCTAATGATGGAACTCCTAAATTATTTAGAAGATAATATCAAAAATTTTGAAAATTTCAAAGATTTAGAATTATTGATACTATCTAATATAGTTATAAAGATGTTAGCTCCCTTTGGTCCTCATTTAGCTGAAGAATTATTCAATAATATAGGTTATAATACAAGTATATTTAAAACTGAATTTCCAAAGGTTAGGGAAAAATATCTAACATTAGATTTAATAAATTTACCTGTTCAGATAAATGGAAAATTAAGAGGCCAAATCCAAATAAAAGTAGATTCTGAACAAGATGAGGTTATAAATATAATTAAAAATGATCCCAAATTGAATCCCATCTTGCAAAATAAAAATATTAAAAAAATTATCTTTGTTAAAAATAAGATTATTAATATTTTAATTCAATAACATTAATGTATCTAAAATTAACATTAATGAATTTAATAACATTAATTAATATAAAAGTGAAATTTTCGCTTATATTGGTTTTTACATTTCTAACTACATTTTTTACGATAAATTTAGTATTTTTGTTTGCTAAAGATAATAATTTTAAAGCTTTCTATATAGATACCCAAGGTTTAGAAAGATACACAGGGATCATATATGATAAAACTAATTACTATATGGTAGGTTATCAATCAGATATATCAATGAAATACGCAATAATAAAATTAAATTCTGATTTAACTTTAGATTATGCTAAATACTATATTCCCGCTAATTTAGATAAATTTAACATAGGATTAACTAATTTATGGTTTGATTTCAATAATAATGATGAATTATTTACTGGTGGATGGTATAGATATGGGGATATTGATAATGGTATAATAGGTAAAATAAATAAAAATACAGGAAACTTAAAAATTCTTAAAAATTTTTCTAATACTGGCGAAATATATTTAATAACAGATAGAATTTATTTATATGGAGCCACTTCTAAAGGTTTTATTTTTAAACTAAATTTAAAAGATTTAGAAATAATAAATTCTAAGATCATTTTTAATTCTTCATTTTGTAATATATCTTCAAGTAAGGATTACATATCTACGTATGATTACAAAAATAATAGATTATTATTATTAAATAAGGATTTAAAGGATTGCATAGGGTTTTACCTTAGTGGTTATCAAGAGCAAACTCCTTTAATAGATAATGAAAATAATTTGTATCTAATAGATTCAAATAAAAAAAATTTAGGGATAGTAATTTCTAAGATAAGCCTAAATAATTTAGATATGCCTTTACTAATTAATTCAAAGGAATATTTCTGGAATAATATTAATAGTAAATATTCGGGAACATTTTTAAATGATAAAAATATAATCCTTGCTATATCAGTCCAAGAAATAAATACTTATAAAAATTTTATAAAAATATTAAAAATAAATAAGGATAACTTAAATATAACAAATCAAATAAAATTAGTTTCAAAAAAAGACAATATAGGTACAAGATTAATGACAATATTTCCAGCTATAAATAACAGCTTTTTTGGAGTTTTTGATATAAATATATCAGGATCTAGCTTATTTTTAAGAGTTCCAGATAACTTTGAATTTAATATTAATAAAACATTAAAAATTCATGATCCAATGTTAAAAACTAAGAATTTTAAATACAAATTAAATACCAAAAAAATAACTTTAAATAACACAAAAATAATACAAAAAGAAACAATAAAATTAAAAGAAGTAAATGTAGATACTTTTTTAAGAAAGATATAAAAACAAAGAGAAAAATAATTAGTTTTTAGATTTGATATTAATAAACAAATGGGTAAAAAGTATTTAACCAAAATCTTAGTTAATTTCTTTAAAAATATATATATAATATATTAATAGGGAGGGGGTATTTGGTGGGGTGGTAGCTACAGGTATTAATTAGTTTAATTAATACCTGAGGAAAGTCCCGGCTTAGTTATAAAAGGGTGCTGGGGAAACCCCAGATAACCCCATTAGGGGTTAATGGAAAGTGCCACAGAAACCAGACTACCTTTAGGTTATATACCTAAAGGTACAGGTGAAACCGTGAGGTAAAAGCTCACGATCCCTTATAGCGATATAAGGGATGGTAAACCCCACCTTAAGCAATATTAGAAATAGCGAAAAGTGCTAAGTAATTAGCACTTAAGATAAATTGCTACCATAAAATACAAAACCGGGCTTACCCTAACCAAATACCCCAACAAAAATTAAATAATAAATAAACAAAAATTAAAATAAAAATCCCTTATAGCAAATCTTAAATAAAATTATCTAAATATAAAAAATAATAAAACAAGCAAAATAATTATGGAAAAAACTGATTTTATTGAAAACTTAAAACCAATAGGAATAGTTTTTGGAGACATAGGTACAAGTCCTATATACACTTTAAGTACAGTAGCTATAATCCTAAAGCAAAAAGATCCCAATCTTATAATGGGTGCTTTTTCCTTAGTTTTTTGGTTATTAATATTAATAGTTTATTTACAATATGTTCTAATCCTGATTAATCTAAGTAAAAAAGGAGAAGAGGGTCAAGTAATTCTAAGAGAATATGTTTTATCATTAATAAAGAACAATATACTTTATAAGGAATATAGCTTCATTTTTAGGATTATTTGGTTTTACAGCAGTAGTTAGTGAAGGAATAATAACTCCAGCTATAAGTATATTATCTGCTAGTGAGGGGATCAAACTAATTGGTCCTTTATTTAATGATACTAATTTAGTGATTTTATTAGCTATTGTTATAACAATAAGTTTGTTTAGCATTCAAAATAAAGGAACAGATAAAATTTCATTTCTATTTACCCATATAATGGGCATTTGGTTTATATTTTTATTTTTAATAGGAGTTATGTATATTTACAAGTTTCCTTACATATTTAAAGCGTTAACTCCAATATATATTATAGAACTGCTAAAAGGAGACCCTAAGGACTTTTTATTGATAATATCATTAGCATTTTTAGCAGTAACTGGAGTAGAAGCGATGTATGCTGACATAGGACATTTAAATAAAAAATCTATTGTTTTCTCATGGAACTTGGTTTTCATATGCTTAGTTATAAATTATTTTGGGCAAGCTGCTTTTTTATTCAAAATTACAATAAAATTACAGAATATAATTCTCTTATATTTTTAATGGTAAAATATAGTTTTCCATATCTATATTTACCAACAGTTATATTGACATTATTAGCTACAGTAATTGCA
>Ga0197142_1002439_pt1 | contig 16322 bp, 15 predicted proteins | sample GBS60_MetaG_FD_148614 | JGI IMG/M metagenome (GOLD analysis project Ga0197142, IMG submission 148614) | Sediment microbial communities from Great Boiling Springs, Gerlach, Nevada, United States - GBS 60_MetaG | ecosystem: Environmental > Aquatic > Thermal springs > Hot (42-90C) > Sediment...
TATTTTAGCTTTGTCTAAAACTTGAAGTAATTGTTGTCTGTTAAACTTATGCCCTAACTCCCATAGACGACTAGAATTAATTGATTCACGAATAATTAAAGAACGGAATTCTCTGGTTAGTTTTTGTAGCGTTGCTACAGGGTCAATAAAGTGATGCAATACTCCCCATAAAATACCCAAATCTCCGGCTAAGGGGTCGTTTTCGGCATCTTTAACCAGAACAGTCAAACCTTTAGCAGAGGCTCTTTTGACTAAAGAATCATATAAATCGATGCCCACAAAACTTTTTGGTTGTAAAATAGGTATTAGTTTTAAACTAATTGAACCATCTCCGCAGCCGATATCGACTATTTCTCGGTGAAGATAATTGGCTGGAAGATTTTGTTTTAAAACTTCTAGTTCTCTAGTGACATTATAAAATGAACCATTAAAGCCAAAACTATAGACTAACTTTTCTATAAATTTTTGAAATTTATTCATATTTTACAAAGATTTAACCTTGACTTAATTAAGTTTAAGTAAAACATTATGTATATAAAGAAAACTTTTTCAAAAAACTAAACCAGAACCAAATTACTTTTTAAGTTCCCTAGCTTATTTTGTACTTATCCAAGCTAAGTTGGATTTAAGAATCTGGGTACCAAGATATCTTTTTGTCAAGATTCTTTTATTAAATGTTGAATATACATTACCTAAAGTTTGCTTAGGCAGCATAAAATAAAACGATTTTTTATAGTAAACAAATTCACTATAACTTTGAGTCAACTTTGAAAATAGATTAATTAAAAACTTCTTCTTGGGGCTAGTATTTGCTAAGTTGTCTGGAATTTAGCTTGACAAAGGTTATCTTGTTCAGCTACCTAACTAGGTTAGTTAACCATAATTTTTATGCCCACCAAAATGCTTTGTATTCTAGATGGTTTGGGTTTGGCTCCGGCAGCTCCGAGCAACGCTGTTAGTCAGGCTAAAATGCCTGCTTTCAGGAAGATTTTGAGTAGTTACCCTTGGATTACCTTAAATGCTGACGGTGAGTTTGTGGGTCAAGAAGCTGGTTTGGTGGGTAATAGCGAAGTAGGTCATACGAACATTGGGGGTCTAAAGCTGGTTAAGCAATTAAGCTTACAGGTTACCGAGTCAGCTGAAACTAATTTTACTAAACTGGCTGACGATCAATTGTTTGCTCCTGACAAGTTTTTACAGGCTCGTTTTAAGGCAGGTTACTCTAAGGTGGTTCATCTATTTGGTTTGTTTTCCACGGCTAGTGTGCATTCCGATCTGCGGCATTGGTTAGGTGCTGTTCGGGCAACTTTGCAGGCTGGGGCAGAGTTTGTGGTATTGCATTTAATTTCTGATGGACGTGATTCCGATCGTCAGAGTTTGTTGTCTACTTGGCAAGAATTTTTGAGTAGGCTAGACTTAGATGAACACACGGCCCAAAAACTGGTTTTGGGAAGTTTGGGTGGTCGGTTTTATCTAATGGATAGAGACAGAAACTTTGCTCGGAATTGGCAGGGGTTAGAGGTTGGTTTGCATTCTAGTATTATTACTACTAACAATGAACCTATTTTAGAAACTTATTTACATCAAGATTTACAAGCTCAGGTTAAAATAGAGGTGTCAAAACCATTGACTGATAGAGTAGTTTTACACGAGGTAGAGAGTGTTTTAAGAAAAATAGTTGCAGAATCTTACGCTCAAGAAAATTTTGACGAAACCATTTTACCGGTGAAGATTTCTGGTGATTTTGGGGTTAAACCGGGTGACACTTTGTGGCTAGTAAATTTTCGAGCTGATCGTATGCGTCAGTTGGTAACTATGTTGGTTGATTTAAACGAACGTTTAGATATGAACTGGGCAATTTTGGGTATGAACGATTACGGATCTGGAAAAGAAGCTTGGGTTGACGCTAATTTAGTGGGTTTAGACTGGTCGGACAAGGCTTTTTATTATCCTATTTTTAAGTCTCAACCAGTAACCAATACGTTGGCTCAACGGATTGCCGAACTCGGTAAAACCCAATTGCATATTGCCGAAACTGAAAAATATAATCACATCACCTTTTTTTTAAACGGTTGCCAACATATTAACTTTCCGGGTGAGGACCACCACCTGATCCCTTCAAACAAAGTTCAATCTCATGCGGAAAAACCAGAAATGAAAAACCAAGAAATTACTGATCACATTTTGACTCATTATTCTAAATATGACTACATTTTGTGTAACTATGCTTCACCCGATATGGTTGGTCATACTGGAGATATACAGGCAGCTATTGCCACTTTAGAGTCTTTGGATCAGCAATTGGCCAAATTGTTAGCCTTAGTGGAAAAAGGAGAGCTGGAAATTTTGTTGATCGCTGATCATGGTAACATTGAAGTAGTAGGTGAGGTTGAAGTTAACGGACAAAAGTATGTGGATACAGCCCACAACCCAAATCCGGTGCCTTGTGTTTTTCTTAGCCAGCAATTTAGTTGGCCACGATTATTGAGTAATTTAGAAGACTTAAAACAAACATATCATCTTGATTTAGACCTTGATTTGGTAACTCAAGAATTTCAACGACGCCCATCAGTTAATTTGGAAAACCCACAGATTTGGCTTAGTAGCAAACAGATTCCGGTTTCCAAGCTACCTTTGTGGTATAGCGGAGCTTTTTTGTTGGTTATGTAAAATTTTGCAATTACCAATAATAGCGGTTTTTGGGTGTTGGCGAGTTGATACTCGCTCTTTTTTGAGACGAGAGGTTGTTTATTCTTAATTTTTTGATTATCCTGCTATTTGGTAATATGTGGGATATCTCTAACCTAAATTTAGGTTTCAAGTTACCTTGTGGAAAAAGATATTTTGAAAGAGAACCTACAAGGTCGGTACCGTCTTGTGTTGAAATAATTAGAAAAACTTTTAGAAAGTTGTCGGATTTATATCAAGAGCTTGATTTAGAATTTAAAAAGAATCAAAAATTTCAAATTGAGATACGTGACGATGAAAATACAGCCGTGATAGATTCTGACAACATTACTGCTATTGAAACAGTAGAAAGCGGACAAAATATCTTAGAGATAAAATTAAAATTAGGTAACAACGAACAAATAGTGACTATAACTGATCCTAGAAAAGTTTCTATTGTTTATATTGAGGCAAAACCAGCTGGACCAAGATTAGATGCTAATGCAGGAGAGGTGCAGTATGATTCAGGAACAGTAGGTTATAGGTTACAGCAGATTTTTGGTACAAAAAATGATCTAAAAAATCTAAACGTAAAAGAGTTAACACCACAAGAGGCATTAGATTTACAGAGAAATCTTAATTCTTATTCTCTTTTAATAATAGTAAGAAAAGATTCAATACCAACTGGTGGCTTAAAGACGCTGGAAGCAGTTCTTAATATTAAAATAGTAGATCAATACCAAGGTACCAACCTACCCAATGTTTTGGTATTACCCATGAGTGCCGTCCAGCGAATAACAGCAGAAGAAAAACCAAACTTTGTTAGTGTTACATGGAAAGGGGGAGAGTCATCAAGACTCAAAAATATGATATTTTATCTGCCTGACCATCGTTTTTTTGTAGTTAAACCTCCAGAAGCAGAATCAACCAATGTTGCTAAACCAGGTAGCCCTAGAGTACCTTTGGCAGAACCACCTAGGCCTGAAAAAAGGCCAACTTTGCGGGATGTTTTGTTGAAAATCAATTCTTTAACTGATTTAAAAAATGAGGAAGAAATACATATCATTCCTCTAAATAATAACCCAAAGCATAATTTAAGAGAGTCACTGAGGAGTGATTATGAATATTGTTTAGTGGTTATTGAAAATTCCCTCTTAGAGGGAGTGCAAAAATTATCATCAGTATTGAACTTAAAACCAGATTACTCAAGCAAAGGAATATTTCAACAGTGTAACGTTGTTGCGCTTCGTAGTGTTCAGGGGATTAGAATAGAGTACACGAAGAATGAAAATAAAATTTTTGGTATTAATATTTCTTGGTATGACGGTCGTTCGATGTGTTCAATGATTTATCCAATAAAAGATTATAGTTTTTTCCTGATCGGAACACCAAAACCTAGTGATGAGGAGTTATTAGCCAGATTTTTGAACAATCCTCCTCAACCTGGACCACCAACTGACAAGCCTTTTGATGTGGAACAATTAGCATCGGCTATCAAAGCTGCGTTCGGAAACGATTAGGATTGGTTATCAAAAATTTGTTGCCATAATTCATAAGGATTAGGATAGCCTTTGCTAGCTAAAAAATTGATAATTTTACGTTTAGTTTGAGGGTCGATTTGACTACTGTCTTGCCAGTTAGTAAGTTGGTATTTTTTAGTTAACAGTTGTTTGAGCGCAGAAATATTTGGTTGCCAAGAATGGTTTTCTAGAACTTGTTCAATAATTTCCAGTGGTATCTGGCGTTGCCGCATTTTTTGCCGTAGCCAAACTATACCTTTTTGAGATTTATAGTTTTCTAACAGGTTTTCAGCTAGGCGATGGTCGTTAACTAGGTTTTGTTGTTTCAATAAATTCAGCACATTACTGATTACACTATTTGAGTAACCTTTAGCTTTGCCTTTAGTTTTTAGTTCATTTTCACTGTAATCTTTGGTTTTTAATAATCGTAAATAATAGGCATAAAGTTGTTTTTCTTCTGGGTTTAGCTTGGTCGCAAGCATAGTTTGAGTGAGTTAATTGTCTTTTTGGGACTGACAAGCTTGATGGATCTCGGACAGTAAGCTGGGGTTTTGCATAGCAGTTTGGCCGATGAGTAAAATATCAAAGCCGTTGCGCCATAGCTCTTGGGCTTGACTGGCTGTTTGGATACCACTGAGGGAAGCTGTTAAAACATTTTTTGGCAATAACGGAGCTAGTTGTAGGCTATGAGCATAGTCTACCTCAAAAGTTCTTAGATTACGGTTATTTATTCCCAAAATAATTTGGCCCGCATAATCAGGATTATGCAAGATTGGTTGCAAGGCCTGGATTTCCTTGGCGTCATAAACTTCAATTAATGGTTGTAAACCTAGTTTTAGACTAAGGTCTAGTAATTCTTGGAAATTGTCTGAGCAAATTTGGTAAATTAACAAAATTAAATCGGCTTGGTAGGCTTTGGTTTGGTAAACTTGGTATGGGTCAACGATAAAATCTTTTCTTAAAACGGGTAGGGAAGTTAACCGGCGAATTTGGCTTAGTAGGTCTAAGCTACCACCAAAAAATTGTTGGTTAGTCAGTACCGACAAGGCACTGGCTTGGTAATTTTCATAAGTTTTGGCTAGTTCAAGCGGATCAGTAGTCAATAGCTGGCCAGCACTAGGACTTTTGGGTTTGATTTCGGCAATAATTTGTACGTTTTGCGCGCGGGTTAAAACTTTAGGAGGGTGTTGACTATTGACTATTTGTTGTTGCAATTGCTCCAACGGTATTTGGTTTTTGGCTAGCTCTAGCTCGCTGCGAGCCTGAAGAATTATTTCCTCTAAAATGGTCATGGCAACCGTTAGTTAAATTGATTCTAAAACTGTGTGATATTTTTGCATAGCTTTTAGAACTAAGTCAACAAATTCTGCTAGGGGCAAGCCTAAAGTGATTTCACAAGTTTTGATTAAGTCTCGATTAACCTGAGCTGCAAAACTTTTATCTTTTAGCTTTTTAAGAACACTTTTAGTTTCCAAATCGATAATGGACTTAGAAGGTCTAACCAAGGCGCAAGCTTTAATAAAACCGGTCAATTCGTCGGCTGCAAAAAGAGCTTTGCGAAGTAGTGTGTTCGCCTCAATTTGAGTGCCTAAACTGTCAAAACCTAGTTTTTATCCATTCACTAAAACATAGCCGTAGTGGCTGAAAGCGTCGTCGATTAAGCTTTCCGGTAAGCCATTATTTAGCAACCATTGCCGAGTAGCTTGACTACAGTGCATTTGGGGGTCTTTGTTGCAAGCGTCCCAATCTAGGTCGTGAATTAAACCAGCTAAAGCCCAATGTTCAGCTAAGTCTGTTTCTTGAAAATAGTTAGCTAATTCAAACATTACCACTTCGGTGGCTAGCAAATGAACCAGTAAACTAGGGGTTACATATTGGGCCAGAAGCTGACTAACTAGATTACGGTAAGATTTCAGTTTATAGTAAGTAATAGGTTCAGGCACATGAATTGGTTTTGAGTTAACTACGGGGTAGGTCATAGTCTTCAAGAAAAACAACTTCGCGCCGTGCTGTCAATGATTGTTGGGTATAACTACTTTAGCAATTATTTAACAAACCGAAATATGTATAAATAAGATACAAAACCTATGAACCTGTTGGAGTTTTTGATCGTTTTGATTGTTAGTTAGTCTGAGTCTAGTAGCTAAGAGTCAAATTTGGTTTGCCGGTGAAAGCGGTTATAGATTGGTTAAACTTAAGAAGTTTATAGATTTCGTCATTCTCAAACTAAAACATACCAAAGCTACAGGTTAGTGTCACTTGCAAGTTGTTTAACTCTTTAAGTTGGGGTGGCTGGGAATTAAAGTTGTAACAACATAACCTCGGCGATAGATTTCTGGTGTCAATTGAAACGGTCCATGACTAACTCTGATTAACTTTACTACTGAGTTGTGAAAATAATGTACCATTTTACGAATTTGCCGATTGCGGCCTTCGCTAAGAGTAAAGGTATACCAATAGTGTTGTCTGGGTAGACCAAGAAATTGGTATTGTTTAAGTTCAGCCGAAGCAATCTTAACTGGATTGAGTAAATAATTATCCAATTCCATAGTACCACTTTGAGCTAAGGCAATTTGTTCTGTGGTAAGAGCCTTGATTAAGCCGACTAAATACACTTTTTGGGTTTTGAATTTGGGGTGGGTGAGGGCAAAAATTAGATGCCCGTTTTGAGACAAAATTAGCAGACCTTCGCTCATAAAGTCCAGTCTACCTACCGGTTTGTAGTTTTTAAGGTTGCTAGGCAATAAGTCATAGATAGTTTTTCTGCCCTGAGGGTCAAATCGAGTAGTCATGGTTTTGGGTGGTTTATACATTAACACTATTTTATTTGTTTCGCTTTGTGGGCTAACGTTTTGCCAACCTTTGGGAGTATATACTTCCACCTGGTCAGTGGGTTGAATGACAGTACCCAATATAGCTGGTGTAGAATTTACTTTTACTAATCCTTGCTGAATCCATTGATCGGCTTTGCGCCTAGAGATGCCCAATTGTTTGGCCAGATACTGATTAATGCGCATATCTATTTGAAAAATAAACAACTTTTATAGATTTAACCTCGACCTAATAGTCCCTCCAATTTAAAATTCTCTTTCAAGTTTTAACTGGGCTAATACCCTCGTTTTGATCGGGTTTTAGTTAAAACTAGACTTAGTTAAAAACCAGTTTTCAGTCAATTGATCTAACTTAATAATAAACTCAGTTGGTTTAAGGTCACAGTACTAGGTAGTATAGAAGCCTAACCAATATTACTGATTTAATAAAATTGCCACAATGATCAATAAGACTGACTAACCGAATATAATGTAAACAAAAAATATTATCTAATTCTACCAAACATTTGAGTAACAAAAATTGTTTCCCGACCGTTTAATTTGCCTTTACTTACTGCTACTCCAGTTTCTTTATAACCTTCCGCCAAAATATTGGCTTTGTGAGTGGGTGAGTTCATCCAAGCCTCAACCATGTCACTAGCTACTAAAAAACCATTAGCCAAATTTTCTCCAGCTTCCACATAATTATATTTTACTTCTTTAATAAAATCGGACCATTTTTTGCCGTCTCTAGGGCTAACGTGAGAAAAATAGTTATAGTCGATCATATGTTGATTTTTATTTTGGGCAGCTGTAGTTAACAGTGGGTTAATCTTAAGGGGAGGTAAACCATTTTTGGTTCTTTCTTGATTCACCAAAATCACTACCTGATCGGCAGTGTAGGGAATATCTAGAGCTTGACTATAGCTAACAGTTTGTAAGTGCTGAAATAGCAAAAAAGTAAACACTGCTATTGAACACAAAAACGCAGCTACAGCAGACAATAACCAATAGATATGAATCTTGGATGTTTTTTTAGGCATTCACTACTTTTTGTTTAGCTTAGCTAAAAAATTTTGCCTGAGCTTATATTAATCCAGTATAAACCAGTTTTCTGATTTAGCCAAGAGCAAAAAATTAGTATTTGTTTGACAAAAACTTCAATATATCTTCTTTTTTTGGTTAAAAATACCATAAATTTATGGCTTTAGGTAAAAATTTGGGTAATTTGCTAGGTGATTATTTTGGAGAATATACCGAAGGAGAGTCTTTACTTTCAGAAACTAAAAATTTTCGCCAGATTAACGTTCAAGATGCTAATCAAACTCTATCTTCTGGGCAAACTTTGGTGCAATCGATACCGGTGGATAAAATTACTTTAAACCCATATCAAACCAGGACTCAATTTGATTTTGAAAAAATTCAAGCCTTAGCGGAAAGCATTAAAACTACCGGCCTGTTAAACCCGATTATTGTTGCTAAAAGTGCAGATAGCTACATCTTGTTGGCTGGTGAACGACGATTGCGAGCTGTGAAATTGCTTGGTCATACTGAAATTTTAGCTATAGTCAAACCAGATGAACAATTAACCGAAGTCGATAAAGTACTAATTACAGCCACCGAGAACTTACAACGAGAAGACTTGACTCCTATTGAGTTGGCTTGTACCTATAAATCTTTATTAAATGTACTACAAATTGACGAGAAAGAGCTAGCCGAAAAACTTGGCGTAACCGCACAGTACATCAAAAACTATCTAAGACTACTAACTCTTTCCAGAACAGTGCAAAAAGCTTTGTCAGAACGAAAAATTGGTGAGGGTCATGCCCGCTATTTAGTTGGTTTACCGGAAGATCAACAAGAAGCGATTTTAAAAATTATTCTAGATAGAGATTTGTCAGTTAGGCAAATCATTGAGCTAGTTAAAAAACTTCAAAGAAACCCTGAAACTAACTTAGAGTTGCCTGAAAAAACTGACACAATTCCTAATTTAGACCCGGATATCATGCAGACTATTGATATTTTGAAGCAAAAGTTGCCAAACGCAAAAATCAAATTTTCCGGTAACGAACGCAAAGGCAAACTAACAATCAGTTGGAGTAAAAAATAAAAGGGTTAACAGTTTAATGATTACGTTTTTTTAGGTCTCAAATTGCTCGAAACAATTAAAATCATAGTAATCATTTGGATCAGTATAATTTTATGTTTTCGGAATTTTTTTGGTTAAAATACTTAAAAATACTTATGAATTCTTCAACATTTGCTTAGCTTTAATTTCTCAACTTATTCTAATTTACAAGTTTCAGAAAATGATTGTAGATATAATCTTGGTTTGTCTTTTCTTGATTAGAACAGTTTTTCTATCTAATAGAATTTTGGAAAACACTGTTAGAATGTTTTGTCGGCTTAGTTAGATAAGTTTATATGTCTAGAGTATTCGTGATGATGTCTGGCGGGGTCGATTCGTCGGTAGCTTGCGCTAGTTTACTTGAACAAGGGTATGAGGTAATTGGGATTTTTATGAAATGCTGGTCGCAAGAATCTTTACGTAAGCTAGGACTGCCAGAAGAGTTATATGCTTGTTCTTGGGAAGATGACTTGGCGGATGCTAAAATAGTGGCTAAAAAATTAGGTATTCCTTTTGAAGTTTGGGATTTTCAGGAAGAATATTTGCAAGCTGTGGTGCAATACATGTTAACTGAGTATCGTCATGGTCGCACGCCTAACCCGGATGTTATGTGTAACGGACAAATTAAGTTTGGTATTTTCTATAATCAAGCCTTGGCTCAGGGAGCTGATTTTGTAGCTACTGGACACTATGCTCGTACTAATGGACAAGCGATTTTGAGGGCTTTAGACACAAATAAAGACCAAACCTATTTTTTGTGGCAAATTAAAACCGAGCAAATACCTAAAATTTTGTTTCCTATCGGGGAATTTGTTTCCAAACAACAAGTTAGAGATACTGCCAGAAAACTTAATTTACCAGTATTTAGCAAGCCTGATTCACAAGGGCTATGTTTTATTGGTCAAACTTCTTTACGAGAGTTACTAAAAGCGACTTTTGGTACTCAGGAGGGCGAAATTATAGACATTCACACTAACCAGGTATTAGGTAAACATCCTGGAGCTTGTTTGTATACCATTGGCCAACGGGAGAAACTGGGTTTAGCTGGCGGTCCTTGGTTTGTATGTAAAATTGATATAGAAAAAAATCAAGTGTGGGTAGCTCACCAACAACGTGATCAAGTGTTGTATAGTCAAGAACTTTGGGCTGAAAATTTAAACTGGCAGCAAAAGCCACAAACCAAGATTGTTCACTGTCAGGCACAAACACGTTATCGCCAGAAGGCAATAAATTGTCAGATATATTTGCAATCGGATAATGTTGCTAGAGTAGTTTTTACCGAGCCAGTTAGGGCTATTACTTCTGGACAAAGTGTGGTTTTTTATCAATCTGAACAGCTCTTAGGGGGAGGAATTATTATATAGCTACAATTTTGACATTGACTAATTATTAGTTTTTTGATAGTATTTCTATTGTTAATAGTCACCTTTAATTTGTTGTCTTATGAGAGATTTTTTTCTTATTTTAAAAGGTTAATTCGAGGTGTTTCCCAACAGCAACAAGAAGAAGAACCGAAAAGTTATACTCATCAGGCAGATAGCAGCGATATTCAAAGATTGAGAGAAATAGTTGCATATAAATTACCTCAATTGCAATTACTTTTAGATCAGATAGGTGGTGAGACGACTTTACAAAGATTGAATAAATCGTAGTTGATCTTATGTTATTAGAAAAAGTTTCTTCAATTGAATCTCCTTTAAAAGAAGAGTTATTTCAAACATTAACTAACTTAGAAAATTTTTGCCGACAACTTTGGAATTTGGTCGAGCAAAATCCTCAAGAACTATCTTCTATTAACAACAAAGAATGTTTATCCTCAACAATAAAACTTATAATTGAAATAAGAAAACTGATCTTAGACCTTGAAAATCCTGACATATCTTCAGAAAGAGTAAAATCTAAAATTCGAGATGTTATTGCTTATAATATGTCATTATTAATAGGTCTTTATCAAACAATAATTGATTATTTTATGTCTGTTTGTGAACATGCATATTACCATTTTCATAAAAAAAGTAAACCACAATCTTAAAACCAGATAAATTTTGACAAACCTCAATTTTTTCTTAAAATCTGGGTGTGTCTCATTTAGACCAAATTCGTAATTTTTGTATTATTGCCCATATTGACCATGGTAAAAGTACTTTAGCCGACCGTTTGATGAGTTTAACTGGTACAGTTTCGGAACGAGAAATGAAAGATCGTTTGCTAGATAGAATGGACCTGGAACGGGAACGTGGAATTACCATTAAACTGCAACCAGTCAGAATGGAATATACCTATCAAGCTAAATACCCAAATAAATATTGTCAGCCAGCTTGGCGGGGCCAAAAATTCGTTTTGAATCTGATTGACACTCCTGGACATGTAGATTTTGCTTATGAAGTTTCTAGGTCCTTGGTGGCTTGTGAGGGAGCTATTTTAGTTATTGATGCTTCTCAGGGAATTCAGGCTCAAACTTTAGCTAATTTATACTTGGCCATGGAATTAGATTTAACGATTATCCCTGTATTAAATAAAATTGATTTACCCAATATTGATATTGAGATCCGGCTACAAGAAATTAAGCAAGTTTTAAGTTATAGCGAAGACTTGGTCTTGTTGGTGAGTGGTAAAACTGGGCAAGGGGTAGAAGAGCTTTTAGAAGCTATTGTAGAACGAATTCCATCACCGGTTGTCAGAAAAATTTAGTTTTAAGCTTGACTAGGTAAATTTTATCTTTGATACTTAACCGAGTAGTTTTTTAAAAAAATTATGTCCAACAATAACAACCCGTTTAACAATAACCCTTTTGTTCAAAATACTCAAAATTTTAACTCTTCCCAGTTAAATTCTAATTTTAATTTTTCTTCACAAAATTCTATTCCCAACATAAATCCCAACTCCCCAGTAAATCAAAATATACCTCCGGTTCCCCCTGTACCACCTATGAATCCTAATTTTCCACCAATGCCACCAATGCCACAAAACAAAAGTAGTGGCGGTTTGATTATTGCCATAGTAGTGGTGTTAGTGTTGCTTTTAATTTCTGGTCTGGGTGTAGGTGGATTTATTTATTGGAATAATTTTCAAAAACAACAAGCCATTGAAAAACTTTCTGCTACCATTGATGGAAATTTAGAAAAATACAACTCTCTAACAGAGCAAACTATTGAAGATCTAGAGTCTTTGTCGAAAAATTATAATTCTGTATCTCTCTCAAATTTAGTAGAAAGTCTTACCAAAGTTCTTAATGAAAACGTTAATACTCTAACTCAAATCGAACAAAAACATCAAGATCTGATCAATAATCTTAGCTCCGACAACCAAAATTCTCTCAAAGAGTTTAATGATAGTTTAAAAAAAGAAATTGAAAACGCTAAACAAGTTTTAACCTCCAATAAAATTTTACACGAAACTGCTTCTTGCTACATTAGCTCTTTAAATGATTTAGAAAAGACTTTTGTTGGCTTAGGTCCAATCTTCAACAAGATTAATAACAGTAATAATAGTAACACTTCAATTCAGAGTTATATTGATGTCACTAATCAATTACTCAAAGAGATTGAAAAGATGGAAAAGTATAACCAAACAATAATTGATTGTTTAGAGAAAAATCCTAATTTTGGCAACTCCAATTTGATTACTAGCTATAAAAATTTACAAAGAACAATAATTCAAATGAAAGAAGGTCTAGAAATTTTTAAATCAGGTTTGCAAAAAAATAATGCAAATGATATAAACAAGGGTGGAAAGATGTTTTTGGATGCAATAGAAAAGTTTGATCTTGATAAAATTAGTCAATCTTCCTTACCTGATATGCCCAAAGAAATACAAAAAGCTGCTAATGAATATAAATTAAGAGTTAACGCTAGTAAAAAAACTTTAGAAGAAAAGAAAGCTCAGGTTTTAGAAAAAGTTAAGCTTTAATTAGTTTTTAATAAAAAAAGCTAGATTTTACTCGGGTTCGTTTTCTATGAAAATACTATTAAAACAAGGAGTATTGGTTACTAGTAAGGAAATCGTAGTAGGTGATTTGCTGTTAGAAGATGGTAAAATCGGTCATATTTCCAGTTACCTTGCCACATCGGCTGATCTAGTGGTAGATTGTGAAGGGAAGCTAATTTTGCCAGGAATGGTTGATACTCACGTGCATTTTCGAGACCCAGGGTTAACTCATAAAGGAGATTGTTACACTGAATCTAAGGCAGCTTTAGCTGGTGGTGTGACTACGATTTGTGATATGCCGAATACGATTCCCCAAACTACCACTTATGAGTTAGTCAAAGCTAAGCAAGAACTATACGCCCAGAAGTGTTTGTGTGATTTTGGCATTTACATTGGTGCTACTAAAGATAATTTAGAGGAACTAAAATTAGCTGATGAAGACAACACTATTCCAGCCATTAAAATATTTATGGCAGAGAGCACTGGTGAAATGACATTGTTTGAAGATGAGTATTTAAAGCCAATTTTTGCTGAAACTAAAAAACTAATTGCTGTGCATGCGGAAGATGAACGGCGCCGATTACAAAGACTTGAATTGTTTAAACAAAAAAGGCTACCAGAAAATGCTTGGGTAGAGTCCCAAAATCCTTATCAACATGCAGTTATTAGAGATAATTTAGTAGCCGCTGAAGGGACTAGAAAAGCTGTGGAATTAGCTTTAGAGTTTAAGCACAGAACCCACATTTTGCACATGTCAGCTAAAGAAGAGTTACCCTATCTGAAGCAAGGTGTGCAAGCTGGGTTAGTCTCTGGAGAGACGTGTCCACAATATTTATTTTTTGATCGAGAACAAATTAGAGACTACGCTGGTTTAAGAATTATGAATCCAGCATTGAAAAGTAAAGACGATCAACAAGCTTTATGGGATGCTATGAAACAAGGTTTAATTAACCATTATGCGACTGATCATGCCCCTCATTTACTAGAAGAGAAACTACAGCCCTATGGGAAATTGCCAGCTGGTTTACCTTCAATTCAGTTTGCTTTACCTTTACTCTTGCATAGTGTATACCAAAAACGGCTGACACTTAACCAAGTAGTTCAACTATACGCTACCAATCCTGCTCGTAACTACAAAATTCGAAACAAAGGTGATTTAGTGCCTGGCTTTGACGGTGATGTAGTGGTAGTTGATCCAACCCAGAAAATTTTTATTCGGTCGGATTTAGTGGTATCTAAATGTGGTTGGACTCCATACGAAAATATGACTTTGCAAGGAGGTGCAGTCATTAAAACTTTCCGTCGTGGTCAGTTAGTTTACGATCAAGGAAAATTTATAGACACCACCAGAGGTCAAACGATTACTATAGAAAAGAGTTAAGAATCAAGGTTTTAATCTCAGAAGTAACTAAAACGGTTTAAATTTATTATTCAGTTCAGACTAATTCAATCGTGAATCCGGACCTTGTTTTGGAAAATAGTTTCAATGTTTAAAAGAACCATAAATAATACACCAAGCTAAAGTAAGATGGTTCAAACTACTCACAATTCCGCTAATAACAAAATTAATTATGTTGGAAAAGTGTTGCTATGCAAGTGGTTGTTACTCTAACTTAAATAAACATCAAATTTAGTTGCGATAGTGTATTATATTTGTCTGTAGTGACTTTGAGTTTATAGATTAGGTGATATTTATGCTTTTTAGTAGCTAAAAAGGTTTTAATTTGGGATTTCTTGTTTAACTTGCCAAAGAAACAATTTCCACCAGGTAGTAGGTTTAACTTTGGCTTTGGTTTTGAGGTTCTGGTCGGTTAAAATTAATATTTTTTGGAGTTTTTTACTGATATTTTGGGGTAACTTTTCTAACTTAGTGAAAAACAAACTTAAAGCTAGTTGTAAATTGTCTTCGGAAACTTGTTGCCAAAAAGTGATACTTTTTTGGTTGATAGATAATTTAAATAAAGGAACATCTGCCAGCTCTTGAGTGTTTTCTATGACCCAACTTGGGTTTTGGCTAAGAAAACATAAATCGAGTAAATTTACTAATTCAGTATAGTTGTGACTTTGCCTAAGTAGCTGATTTTTTTCCAGGTGGGTCAGATTGAAATTAAATCTAATAAGATGGTTGTCTAACAAAAATGTCTTGGTACTATTGGAAAATTGTTTTAAAGTTATATACTCAAAGTCCAGTTTGTCCCAAAGTTTTTTTTCTTCAGAGGATAAACTGGTTCCTACCTCTCGATGACAGTAAATTGGTCGATCAGTCGAGATTTTTGATAAAGCTTGTAAATTGTCGGTTTTTAGGCTTAAATTGCTTATATCTACCAAGAAAATTGGTTCTGTTTCGGTAAACAAACTGTCAGACCAAGATAAAGCCGATTCTAGAGACTTCCAATCATCTAATAATACTTGGTGAATGGGTAACCTACTTTGCCCAAAAAACAAGTCAGCCAAACTATGACCAATAGAGTTAGCTAAATATTCTAAAACTAAGTCCCAATCTTGATAATCAAGATAAACTAGCATAGTTAAAATGTTTCATGATTTTACGATTGATTAAATACTGTCAACTAAGTCAATTGGAATAGTAAAAAGTAACAACCATAAAATCAACGTTAATCAAATAATTGAAACTATTTTTTTGAATAGTCGAGCGACTAGGAATTTCTAATTAGATTGATTAAATTTGATACAATCAAGATACAACTAAGTACAACTTTCTACACAAAATTACTTAATTCTTAGTTACGTCTTTAAAGCTGAGTTTTAAGTTTATTCAAAATTAAATTAACCACTGTTTCCAGTTGACTTTTCGATAAATTTACCCCGGATAAAACTAAATCGGCATACTTTTTGCTAGGCTCGACAAATTGTTCGTGCATAGGTCTAACGGTTGCCAAATATTGGTTAATGACTGATTCTACAGTACGACCCCTTTCGCTAATGTCTCTTTGCAAACGTCTTAATATTCTTATATCTGCAGGAGTATCTAGAAAGATTTTGATGTCCAGGATGTCTCGAATTTTTGGTTCAGCTAAAAGCAAAATACCGTCAACTAAAATCACAGCGCTGGGTTTGATAGTTACGGTATGGGTGAATCTAGAATGGGTAGTAAAGTCATAAACTGGCGCCAACACAGATTGACCTTGTTTGAGTAAGGCTAAATGTTCGACCAAAAGCTGATTATCTAGTGAATCCGGATGATCGAAATTCAGTTTGTCTCTTTCAGTTTTACTAAGATGAGCGTATTCCTTATAATAACTATCGTGA
>Ga0197142_1002440_pt1 | contig 16322 bp, 16 predicted proteins | sample GBS60_MetaG_FD_148614 | JGI IMG/M metagenome (GOLD analysis project Ga0197142, IMG submission 148614) | Sediment microbial communities from Great Boiling Springs, Gerlach, Nevada, United States - GBS 60_MetaG | ecosystem: Environmental > Aquatic > Thermal springs > Hot (42-90C) > Sediment...
TTAATTAAATCTTTTTTCATTATCTGTTTGTTTTTATCATCTTGAATAAAAAAAGAATTAAATTCTTGAATAGGAAATTTAGCTTCAATAGGAATAATAGAATCATTTAACTTTAAAACATAATCGACTCTGTTAGACCCTATGGAGAATTGTTCTTCATAAAATGAAGAGGGAAGACTTTTTATTATCTCCTTTAACATTACTTCTCCAAGGTATCCTCTGTTTTTGGGTCCTGCTAATATTTCTTTAACTGATTTTATTTCTGAAGCGCTAGATTCTAAGCTTTTACTAAGCTCTTCTATTTTAGAAGTTGAAGATATTATTTTATCTTGTCTATCTATGAATCTCATTAAGTCGTTTTGAATTTCTTTTGAGAGAATTTTAAAATTTTCTATGATTTTATTTTCTAAAGTAAATATTTCGTTGTTTTTTTCTAGGCTAATTTGAGAATTTATTTTATTTTGATTATTTTTTAAAATAAAAAAAATGACTATAAAAAATAGAAGATTCAACAAAGAAATTCCAAGGGCTAATATAAAATAAGTTTTTTCCATCTTATATATTATAAAATTAAATTTTATTTTAAAAATCTAAAATTTATAAATAAAGATTTATTTCTTCAAATTTTGCCATAATTTCTTTTTCAATTTCTTCTTTTGGTCTTCCATATTTTAACATAGAGGTTTCTATTACTTTCTTGGTTATTTCTAAATTAGGAGGAGAGGGAGGAATTGTTTTTAGATTAAAAGCGTCTGAAAGATAACCGTCAATTAAAAGTTTTATATAAGAATTATAATTTGGGATATTAACTAAATCATATTTGCTAAAAACAGGAGAAACTAATTTTTCTAAAAACTCGGCATCTTCGGCTCCTACTCTAAAAATTATGCTTGTTCCGACATTTCCGAAAACCGCAGCTGATATTTCTTCTATTAATTGTTTTATAAATTGATGGGCTAATACCATAGAAAGTCTATATTTTCTAGCTTCAGATAAAATACTAGCTATTCCTTTGAAAGCAAAGTTTTGAAATTCATCTAAAAAGAGATAAAAATCTTTTCTTAACTCTTCTTGAGTATCTACTCTCGAGAAAGCAGCTAATAAGATTTTGGATACAATTATCATTCCCAACAAATAAGCGCTAGTTTCACCTAATTTTCCTTTAGATAAATTAACTATTAAAATTTTTTGATTATCCATTATTTCTCTGAAATTTATGGCAGATTTTGATTGAGCAACTATTGGCCTTACAAAATCATTAGTTACAAAGGGATTAAGTTTAGAAGTTATCCAAGTGGTCATACTTTCAAGAGAAAATTCACCTTCTTTAATTCTTAAAGCTTGTCCTTTCCAAAATTCTACTACTAAGGGATTTTTACATTTATCAAGTAAATCATCTCTAAAATATTCATTAGTAAAAACTCGTGAAACATCTATTAAAGTATGTCCCCACGAAGGATCGTCCATTATTAAAAGAAGAGCATTTCTTAGATATTGTTCAAACATAGGACCTCCTGTTAATTGGAGATTATAAAGTTTATCTATAATTTCAATTAAAGTGTTAATAATAAAAGTTTTATCTTCTGGTCTGTCAGGAGGATATTCTAAGATATTTAAACCAATTGGTCTTCTAGTGTCGCCTGGATTAAAATAAACTACATCCTCTATTCTATTTTCAGGTATAAGTCCAAGAATTTCTTGAGCAACATCTCCGTGAGGATCAATAAAACAAACACCATCTCCGTTTTCTATATCTTGTTGGATTATATTTTTTAGCAAAGTAGTTTTACCAGTTCCTGTTTGACCGATAACATAAATATGCCTTCTTCTATCATTTCTTTTAATTCTAATCAATTTTTTATTACTTTGATAAATATTTTCACCTAAAATTACTCCTTCTTCGGGTAAGTTAGAAGGAGGAGGAGCTGATTTTGATAACAACCAATGAATTATAGGATTTTTAGTATAGGAAGTAGGGAAGTGAAAAATAGAAGCAATTTCTTCAGTGTTTAAAAGTGAAGAAATGTTTTTGTCAAAAATTCTAAAAGAATATTGATAAATAATTTTTTTTAGCAATCCTTTTTTTACTCTATAAACGCTAAATTCATTAAAACCGGGATTATTGAACTGATGAAAAGGTGATTCCAAAGAGGAAAGAATATTTGAAGCAGAATTTTCATCATTAGTAGAAATAACAAGTCTGATATTTACTTTAAACAAAGGTCTTGAGGCTTTTTCTTCTAAATTTTTAATAGCTGTTTCTTCTAAAGGTTTTGGTTTCATTTTTTCTTCTTCCTTTTCTTTTTCTTTTTCTTGGGAAGTTGGGATAAAAATTTCTGGTAAAATATTCAAAATTTCTGTTAATAAATTATTTTCTAAAACTTGATGGAGTTTTTTTCCTTCTCTTAATTTTTTAACAGCTGAAAAAATTTTTTTATTTTCAGAAGAAGAAACTGGCAAGAGAATTAGCTGATAAGCTAATCCTTCTCCTTCTTTTTTTAACTTAGTAAAAGCCGATAAGAAGGAATCTAAAATATCAACATTTGATAAAGAAAGATGTTTGTAAGTTTTTATTGGTAAATATTCATGATTCTTAAGTTTAACGTAGGAAGCAATAGAAACTCCATTTGGATTAAAAATGTTATAATCCTCTTTGATAGCTTCTATTTCACAACCCGGCCAAAATCCTCTTAAAATTTTTTTAAAAATTTCAATTTCTCTTTTGGAAACGGCTATATAAAAAAATATCTCTTCACCAAAATGAGGAGTAGCTATTTCAAAAATAATAGGATTCTTAAATTTACCCAAAGAAGACAAGAAATTTTCAAAAGATGTTAGCTCCTCAATAATTTTAATTCTTGGGTCCTGAGAAGTAGAAGTTGGAAGAACTATGCTTTTAGGGAATTTTATTAATAACAAGGAATAGTCAAGAGAAAGTCTTATGTTTATTTTATTTTTTAATCTTTTAATAAATAAAAAAGTCAAAAAAACAATTAACAAACCTAAGATAAAAATCAAAATTATAAAAACCTGAGTTGATATAAACATTTTTATTATTCTTATAAAATAAATCTAAAAAGGATAAACAATATTAAAATCAAAAAAAACAAAGATAAAAAAATTATTAAAATTTGATAAAAATCTATTAGTTTAACAACTTTTTTATCTTTAAACCATAGATCCACAAAATGTCCTACCAATAGATCATGAAAGGCATCTACAGCCCAGGGATTTTTTTTGTAAATTTCTTTAATAGCTTCTTCTACTCCTTCTTTTACTGCTAAATTGAAGGTTTCAGTTAGAATAGTTAAGGAATCAGAAATTTCTAAATTTTGATGAAAAGATTTTTCCTTTTTGATTTCAGGTAAATTTTCAATCTCTTCTCTTATTTTAGATAGAGTTAATCTTATATTTTCTTTTGCTTCTTCTTTGTTTTTGGGAAATTTAGGATGTTCTTTTGATAGTCTTTCTAAAAATTTTTCCTCACCCTTTCTAATTAAAATTTTTTCTTTTTTAAATTCCATATTATTATTTTATTTTAAAATAATTTATTTTAAAAATGAAATTGAAATTTTATTTACCTGTAATAAAAAATAAAAAATAACTACGGCAGTAAATTTTGAAAGAAAAATTTTATTAATAATTTAATAAAGATTTAAAGTTTTATAGATAGAGAAGCTAATATTTCTTAAGTAATAAAAATTATTTATTTATTCATTATTTCTAAGAAACTTTTTTATATTTTTATTGTGTTCTTCTAAATTTTTAGCAAAAATAGCCTTTCCGTTTTTATCAGTTAAATAAAACAAATAATTGCTAATTATAGGATTATTAACTGAGTTAATAGCTAAAATTCCAGGATTACTTATAGGAGTAGGAGGGAGACCATTTTTTTTATAAGTATTATAATCAGAGATGGTTATTAAATCTCTTCTAGTAAGTGCTTCTTGACAAAAAACAAAATTACACTTTTCATACACCAAAGTTGCGTCAACTTCTAATCTTTGGTTGTTTTTTAATCTTTTAAGTAAAACTCCCGCAATTACTGGAAAATCTTCCTTAAATTTAGCTTCTTTTTCAACGATTGAAGCTAGTATTAATCTTTCATATAAAGATAGATCTATTCCTTTTAAAAGTTCTGGCATATATTTATTTGAGAAATTTTTAAGAATTTCTGAAACAATACTTTTTTCATCGTCAGTTGGTAAAAATTCATAAGTATCGGGAGCTAAGAAACCTTCTAAACCTATATCTTCTTTAAAATATTTTTTTAAATCAATATTATCAAAATCTTTAATTGTAAATTTAGAAAAATTAACTTTAAATCCTTTATCTTGAAACATTTTTTCTATTTCTTTTAGAGTCATTCCTTCAGTTATGGTTATTCTAATTCCTCTTCCTCCTTTTTCTAAAGTTTTAATTACATCTAATAAATTGTAAAAACCGTTAAACTCATATATTCCAGCTTTAATATTTGATTTTTTTAAAATTGTTAATAGCTTAAAATAGAATGAAGAACGAATAATTGATTCTTTTTCTAAATTTTGTCCTATATTCCAAGATTTGCTTTTAGGTTGAATAATTATTATTTTATTTTCTCCTATAAACACGGGGTAAAAGATTGAATAAATTGTATGGGCAAAAATAAAAACTAAAAAAAAACTCAGAATTAGAAAAGGATATATTTTAAAAATTTTACTTACTAATTCTTGGTTAGCCATTTGGATTTTAATTTAATTATTTTTAATTATTTTTTTTATTTCTTTTAAATAATTTTTGTCCCCTTCATAGGAAATTCTTATTTTATTTTCCGTCTTGCTTTCTCTTAGATGTAAATAAAAATCTTTTGTTTTTAATAAATAACCGTCAAATTTTTTAATTTTTAAATTAAAAAACATTTTCAATTTTTCTATAGTTTTATCTAAATTTAATTTTTTTTGAGAAGGTTTTAATAAATAATCTAATCTGAATAAATTAAGGTCTTTATTTAAAGATAAAATATAGTCTAATTTTTTATAATATTTTTTAAGAAAAAGAGTTAAAGGTAAGTAAACGGATTCTGTTTTTAAATCTCTAAATAAGTAAAAATGACCGCTTGGCTCAAAGCCTAAATCAAGGTTTAACTTTTTATATGATTTTTTAAAATTATAATGGCCAGTTTTAATAAAAAAAATATTCTTGCCTCTTTTTTTTAAGTCTTTTAATAATTTTTGACTGAAATAAATTGGAACTCCTAGATTTTTATATTTAGATGATAGAGCTAGTAAATAGAAAATTAAATCATTTTCTAACTTAGTTTTTTTATAGAAAATAAAAATTCTATCATTGTCAAAATCACTTTCAATTTTAATTAAAGAATAGGGACTGTGAAAAATTTTTAATTTTTTAAAATAGGTGAGGGAAGTTTTTAAAAATAAATTGGTTTTGTCAAAGTTAACATAAATTTTTTCTCTTGGTTTTATTAAATTTTTAAGTTTTTCAAAATAACCTTCAATTATTCTTTTGTTAACTAAATTAAATTTTTTTAAAATATCTTCCTTATAAGGAGTGTTTACTGAAAAAGATTTTTTTAATTTTATATCTTTAAAACTAGGTTTCCAACAAGTTCCATTCTTTAAAATAAATTTTAGACCAGAATATTCAATGTTTAAATGAGAAGCAGTAATCATAATCCCGTCTTTTTTTTGTTTAATAATTTCATGATAAAAAATAGGGGTAGGTATAATGCCCAGAAATTTAGAATTAAAATTTTTTAATAAAAAATTAGCTATTTTTAAATTATTTTCGTTAAAATCACTGGCAATTAAAAACTTTTTAATTTTATTTCTTTTTATAAAATTACAAACAGCGAAATAGACAATATCTAAAGTTAAATCTTTATTAAATATTCCTCTTAAATCATAACTTAAAATGAGCATTTTTGAAATTTATTTAATTTTTGTTTTTTAATTTTAACATAAAAAAATTTAGGTTTTTAAAAAATTTAGGTTAAAATATTATAAAAATTGTAAATTGTTAAATTATAGAAAGACAATGATCAAAGGTTATTCTAAAAAAATATACTTAAAATCCTTAATCTTTATTTTTATTTTGATAGGTATTATTGTGGGATATGTGTTTATTTTAAATTTTTATAATAAAAAAATTGTTTTAAAAATTAATGAATTAAATTTAGTCAGGCAAAAACAAATAACTTATCAAAAAAATTTAATCCAACAAACCGAATTTAAAAAAATAAATAATTTAATTAAACAAAAAACCAATCAAGAACCTTCATATTTTTTATCTAAAATTAATCCTAAGTTAAATCTTACTTTTGAAGATACTAAAAAATTAGTTTTAGATGAAATATCAAAAAATAATTGGCAAATAAAAAATTCTAGTAGTTTACCTCAAGAATTAAGAATTGTTTTTGAGTTAAGAAAAGAAGAAATTGATAAATTATTTGATTTTTTATTGTCTAATCTTATGCTTAAATTTTTAGGTTCAATTAAGATTCAAAAAAATAATGAGATAAATGATATATATAATATTGAATTAGATTTACGTCAAAATTTTTAAAATTTAAATAAATGAAAAAAATTAGATTTATAATTTCAATTATTTATATATCTCTTATTATTTTAGTAAGCTCTATAACAATTTTTTATTTAGTTAAAACAATCAAAAATGGAGTCGATATATATTTTTCTCAAGAAAACGAGATTCATAGAACTAGTGTTAGTTTAAATACTGAAGATTTAATAAATAAAATAGATTTATTAATTAAAATTAAAGCTTTCGAAGAATAATTTTTAAATAAAATAAAATAAATATAAAAAATTTAAAAATTCATATAAATTTATTTTAAAATTTTAAATATTTATCTTTTTTAAAATTTTATAGACATCTCCAGCTCCAACAGTAGTAATTACTGTTTTCGGGAAAAGATTTTTATTTAAAAATTTAATTAATTGTTCTTCTTCGTCAAAGTAAAGAGCTCCAATTTCTTTTGATAAAATTTTATCTGTTTTTAAATTCTTTATCTTTAAGATTATTTCTTTTTCTCTAGCTGAAGGAAAAGTCTTAAAAATAATAAAAAAAACTTTTTTATCTTTTTTAATTTTTTTAAAAATTGTTATAAATTCATTAAAAAGAAAATGAGTTCTTGTGAAAGTATGAGGCTGAAAAATAAAAAAAATTTTATAATCATAGAAATGTTTTTTTAAACTTTGGTAATAGGCTAAAACTTCAGTTGGATGGTGAGCATAATCATCTATTAAAACAATTTTATTTTTTTGTTTTACAATTTCGAATCTTCTTCTGATTCCTTTGTAATTTTTTAAAGAATTTAAAAAATATTTTTCATTAATTTTTAAATTTTTTATTAGCTTATAGATTAAGGATATATTTTTTTGCCAATGATCACCTTTTAAGGGGAAGGGAAAAGATTTTAGTTTTAATTGTTGATTATTATTTTGATTTATTAAAATTTTAGGATCTTTTAGATGTTTAAAAAATTTCTTAAAAGCTTCTTGATATTGTTTTTCTGACTTAAAATAATCAGGATGATCATAATCTATATTAGTTACTACAATTATCCGCGGATAATAGTTTAAAAAAGATTCTCTATATTCATCTGCTTCAATTATAAAAATTGGAAGATTTTTTAAGTTTTTTTTGATCCAATTTAGATTTTTAAGTTTATCTTCGTTGTTTTTTAAAAAAATAATTTTTTTTCTAAAAAACCTTGAAATTAAAGAATTGCTTTTCCATTCTATAATTTCTGAGCCTACTAAAACTGTTGGATCAAGTTTTGCTTCTTTAAAAATTTTCCCTAAAATAGCAGTAGTTGAACTTTTACCATGTGAACCACAAACTGCTATTCCAAAAGATTGATTAAAAATTCTTCCTAAAGCTTCAGGATAACTAATCAAGGGAAGAGAAATTTTTCGAGCAAAATCTATTTCTGGGTTATAATTTGAACCTTCAGACAAATAAGCTACCGAGCTAATAATCAAATCTACGGGTAATTCTTTCTTTAAATTATTAACATCAAATCCTTCATAAAATTTTATTTTTTGTTTTTTAAGGACTTCATCTGTAAAAAATTTTTCTTTAGTATCAGATCCAACCACTTTAATTTTAAGACCTTTTAAAATTCTAGCTAAAGCAGTCATTCCAACCCCCTTTATTCCTATAAGATATACCTTTTTTAAATTTAAAATATCCATTTTTAAAATAGTTTATATAAATTTATTAAAGTTATTAAATTCGCAAAATAATTCTTTTGCGAACTTAGTATATTACTATTTACTATTTTTTATTTTTACTTTTTAATTTTTTAATTTGTTTAACTTTTTAAAAATTTTTTAAAAATTAAGATATTTTGATATAATTATAATTTAAAAGAATATAAAGAATATGATTGATTAACTATATTTAAAATTGTTAAAATATTTTATCATAAAAGTTATAAAAAATAAAATTAAAAATTAACAAAGCGGTGGTAGTTCAGCTGGTAGAATGTCTCCTTCCCAAGGAGAAGGTCGCGGGTTCAAGTCCCGTCCACCGCTCAATCTTAAAACTATGCTTTTGCCAAAAGAAGTGAAAAAAACTCTTGAAACAATTATTAAAAATGGTTTTCAGGCATTTTTAGTAGGAGGATGTGTTAGAGATTTAATTTTAGGTAGGAAACCAAAAGATTGGGATATTACGACTAATGCTAAACCTGAAGAAATTTTAAATCTCTTCCCTCTTTTATCATTTTATGAAAATAGATTTGGAACTGTAGCTGTTAAAACTAATTCAGAAGATGATAGTTTGAAAATTATAGAAGTAACTACTTTCAGAAAAGAAGGAAAATATTTAGATTTTAGAAGACCAGATGAAGTTGAATTTACTTCTAATCTAGAAACAGATTTAAAAAGAAGAGATTTTACAATTAATGCTTTAGCTATGGACATTAATGGTAAGATAATTGATTTATTTGGAGGTTTAAATGATTTGCAATTAAAAATAATTAGAACTGTCGGTGATCCTATAGAACGTTTTAAAGAAGATGCCTTAAGAATGCTAAGAGCTATTCGCCTTGCTTGTGAGCTTGATTTTATTATAGAAAAAGAAACTTTAAAGTCAATCAAAAAAAATTCTTATCTAATTCAATATATCTCTTATGAAAGAATTAGGGATGAATTTAGTAGAATTTTAATGAGCAAAAAGGCTGTTTTAGGTATTGAAATCTTAAGAAAGACTAAGTTGTTGAAAGAAATTTTACCAGAACTTGACAATTGTTATAAAATAGGTCAAAATAAACATCATAAATATGACGTTTATGTTCATTCTTTAAAATCTTTAGACTATGCAGTCTCTAAAGAATATCCTCTTTTTTTAAGATTATCAGTTTTATTTCATGATATTGGAAAACCACTTACAAAAAAAGGAAATGGACCTGATTCAACTTTTTACAATCATGAAATTGTAGGAGCAAAAATTACCAAAAGAATTTTAGAAAGATTTAGATATCCAAATGATTTAATTAAAAAAGTTGTTCATCTTATTAGACAGCATATGTTTTATTTAGAAATTGAGAAAGTTACACCAGCGGCAGTAAGAAGATTTGTAAGAAGAGTTGGTAAAGAAAATTTAGAAGATCTTTTTAAGTTAAGATATGCAGACAGAATAGGCTCAGGAGTTTTTAAAGCTGAGCCGTATAGATTAAGATATCTTAAATATTTAATTGAAAAAGTTCAAATTGAGCCTTTGACTCCTAAGCAGTTAAAAATTAATGGCAACGATTTAATAAATTTAGGTATCCCTCAGGGGCCAAGAATAGGTTGGATCCTTAAAATTTTATTAGAAGAGATAATTGATGAGCCATCAAAAAATGTCAAAGAATATCTAATAAAAAAAGCTGAAGAGTTAAAAAAATTATCAGATGAAGAATTAAAAAATTTAGCAATCAAAGGAGAAAAAAAGATTGAAGAATTGGAAAAAAAAGCTGAAGAAAAAATTAGAAAAAAATTTTATATTAAAGAAGATAGAAAATAAAATACAAAAAGTTAAAAAATTTTAATTTTTTTTAATTTTTTATTAATTATTTCTAAGGCTGCCTTGAATTCTGCTTCTTTTTTAGAACTTCCCTCCCCTTCACTTATTTTTTTATTGTTGAAATAAATTCCAACTTTAAATTTTTTTTTATGTTCTTTGCCTGAAATATCTAAAATTCTATAGGCTGGTAGAGTTCCATACTTTTTTTGAAAAATTTCTTGAAGAACTGTTTTAGGGTCTTTATAACTTTTTAAATTTATAATTTCTTTTGCTTCTTTTAAAATTTCTCTTTCTACAAAATTTGTTGCTTCTTCAAAACCTAAATCTAAAAAAATTGCTCCAATAATAGCTTCTAAGCTATCTCCTAAAACCGTTTTTAATCCCTTTTCATCGAAATTTTTAGCAAAAAGCAATATTTTTTCTAAATTTAATTTTTTAGCAATTTCTCCTAATCTGTCTCTGTTTACCAAAGAAGCTCTAATTAGACTCATCTCGCCTTCTCCCAAATAAGGGAAATTTTTAAACAGATATAAAGAAGTAATTGTTTGCAAGACTGAATCTCCTAAAAATTCGAGTCTTTCATTATGAAAATTTCTATATTCTTTATAAAAAAAGGTCCAAGATTTATGGATTAAAGCTTGAAGCCAAATATTTTTATCCTTTATCTTTATTTTTAAAATTTTTTCAATTTGTTTTTTGTTGATTATGCTCTTTGAGATATTCTTCATAGACTGTTCCTAAAACGCCGTTTATAAATTTAGCCGCTGAATTATTAAGAAAGCTTTTAGCTAAAATAACAGCTTCGTTAATAATTACTTTTAAAGGTACTTCTTCGTGATTTTGGAAATAAATTTCATAAATCGCTAATCTTAAAATGTTTTTTTCAAGAAGAGAAATTTGTTCATAAGGCCAGTGTTTAGTGTCTCTTTTTATGATACTGTCTATGAAATCTAAATTCTCAACTACCCCTGCCATTATTCTTCTGGCAAAATCAGGTTCGTCTATGTCAGAACCAAATTCTTTTAGATTATCTTCTAAAAATTTCTGCCATTTATCTTGGGGATATTTCCAGAAACTCCATTGATAAAGAGATTGAAGGACTATGATTCTACAAAGATGTCTAGTACTCATTTAGATTTAGAATTTTTCTTTTCTTTTTTTAAATTTATAACAAACTTACCTTTATAAAACCCGCATTCAGGGCATACTCTATGAGGCAAAATCATTTGTCCACAATTTTTACATGCTTGAAGTTGAATTTTTTTTATTTTCTCTTTTTGATATCTTCGTTTCTTATATCTCGATTTTGAAAGTTTTTTTGTAGGAACCACCATTTTTATTCTTACAAATCCGGATTAATTAATTCTGACCTTTTAAACCATAATTTCAACTCTTTTCTAGCTTCTTCTTTATTACCAGAAGCATGAACTAAATTTTTAACTGGTCTCTTTTCTAAATTAGCTAAGATAGGAGAATCTGTAGAAAAATCGCCTCTGATTGTTCCAGGCTCAGCTAGAAGAGGTATTGTTTTTCCAACAATTTTTCTAACTGCTTGAATCGCTTGAGGTCCTTCAATTGCTATTTTTACTACAGCTCCTGAACACATAAAATCAATTAACCATTCTCTTATTTTTAAACCAAGTTCATAAACATTATTAACTTTGTAATCTTTTTTAAGGTCTATTTTTATTTTTGATTCCTCACTAGTTTTAATTAAATTATTTCCTAGATTTTCTATCCAACTTCTATTTTTAGGATAATGTTTCTCTAATAATCTTTTTGTTGGTTTTACTATTCCTAAACCTATGATCTTTAAATTAGCTCTTTCAAATCTTGAGATTATTTCTCCTATTAATTTTCTTTCTACTCCATCTGGTTTTATTAAAACAAGTGTTTTTTCTATCATTGTTTTATTTTTTGATTTTTAATTGGTAGTTAATATTTTAAATAATAATATTATATTTTAAGATATTTTTGTAAAGCTATAAAAGTTGAAAAAATGTTTATAAATAAAATTATACCCAAAATTAAAGTATTTAAGGTTAAGAAATTATCCATTATATATTTGGACGGTTTAAAATTTGGAACAATGATTGACCAAAAATTTTCTGTTCTTATTAAAAATAAAATTAAAAAACTTAAGGTTATTAAATAGCCTATAAATGAAAAAATTAAAATGTTAAATAAAAACGGTCCTCTAATAAACCAATTCCCTGCCCCTATTAATCTTAAAACTTCAATATACTCTTTTTGAGAATAAACCGAAACAAGAACTGTATTAAAAATTATCAAAGAAGAGAAAAGTAAAATTACAATAAGGATTCCTAAAATTATAATTCTTACTTGATTAGATAAAGAAATTATCTTCTTTATTATATTTTGATTTTCAGAATAAGTTATGTATTCAATAAAAGCATTATAAGGTGACTTTTCTATGTAATCTGCTATTTTTAGATAAGTTTCAGAGTTTTGAGCTTTTACAATCAAATAATCAACCAAAGGATTGGCTTGAATCTCAGTTAAGGCTTTATATATGACCGGATTTGTTTTAGATTCTTCTTTAAACTTTTTAAAGGCAATTTCTTGAGGAATAAATTCAACCTCTGAAACCCCTGGAAAATTTTCTAATATTTTTTTAAGCTGGGTTATGTTTTCTTCTGTAACATTATTTTTAAAATAAATTGAAAAATCTAATCTATCTTGAAAAAAAACTATAAGTTCATTTAAAAAATAAAAACTTAACAAACCAATCCATATAAATAAGCCAACCAAAATAGTTGTTCCGATATTAATAATAGAAATTATCTTTTCTCTTGAAAATAAATCGTAACCGTGTTTTATAACTCTTAAAAGTTTATTAATCATTATAACAAACTATATTTTCCAGGATTTTCGTCTTTAATTAATCTTCCACTTTCTAAAATTAAAACCCTTTTTTTTAAAGAGTCGACTATTTCTTTATTATGGGTTGCCAAAATGATACTAATTCCCTCTTTGTTTAAATTTTTTAAAACATCTATTATTTCATGTGAAGCTATAGGATCTAAATTACCGGTTGGTTCATCTGCTAAAATAATTTCAGGTTTATAAATTAAACATCTAGCTAAACAAACCTTTTGTTTTTCTCCTCCTGAAAGACTTTCTGCAATTTGGTTTAATTTATTTTTAATCTTTAATCTTTCGGCAACTTTATTTACTTCTTTTTTTATTTCAGAATAAGATTTACCTATTATCTCAAGTGGTAAAGCCATATTTTCAAAGACAGTTTTTTTATTTAAAAGTTTAAAGTCCTGATGAATAATACCTATTTTTTTCCTTATTTCACTTAATCTTTTGTAAGGAAGTTCTAAAATATTTTTGCCCTTAAAATAAATTTGTCCTTTTGTTGGCTCTTCTTCTCTTCTTAAAATTTTTAAGACAGTACTTTTTCCTGCTCCTGATTTGCCTATTAAAAAAACGAATTCTCCTGATTCTATTTCAAAAGAAACATTATCTAAAGCAACGATATTGTTAGCATATATTTTGGTTATATTTTTAAAGACTAACATAAGTTTTTAAATTATTTAAATCTATTTTAAATAAATATAAATAAAAAAGAAAATAAAAATATTTTTAAAATGAATTTTAACATAAATAACTTTAAAAATAAAATTTAAAAATAAAATAGATATTACTAACAATTACTTTTATTTTAAAAACAAATTTTCAGCTAAAGGATGAATAATTTCAAGTTTTCCATCTAAAACTTCTTCAACTTTGGTAGTTTCTTTATTATTTTTTAAATCTTTGATTAGTTTGTAAGGGTCAAGAATGTAAGATCTTGTTTGATTTCCCCACCCTATTTCAATTTTTTGGCCCTTTAATTCCTCAATTTCTTTTTTATGTTTTTCGTCAAGAAGGCTTTGAATTTTAGAATATAAAATTTTAAGTGCTAATTCTTTGTTTCTTTGTTGACTTCTTTCTGTTTGAGAACTAACAATTAAATTTAAAGGTTTATAAATAATCCTAACCGCTGTTTCTACTTTATTGACATTTTGACCTCCTGGACCACTTGCTCTGAAAAATTCAATTTTTAAATCATTCTCATTTATTTTGAAATCAGGTTTTTCAATAAGAGGTAGCACATCAACATAAGCAAAGCTAGTATGTCTTAATCTTTTAGCAGAAAATGGTGAAATTCTAACAAGTCTATGAACGCCTTTTTCGAATTTTAAAACTCCAAAAGCATTTTCAGAATTTATTTGGAAGCTAATAAATTTATAACCGCCTTCTTCGTTTTTATCATAGTCTATTAAGATGTACTTCCAATTCATTCTTTTAAAGAATTTTTCATACATTTTTGATAAGATTGCTACCCAATCTTCAGCATCTTTTCCTCCTACTCCTGCATAAATATTTAAAATAGCAAAATTTTTATCATATCTATTCTTTAAAGAATAATCTAAATTTTTCATTTTCTAAAATTATCTTTTTAAAGTATTTTCTAAAATTTGACGAGCAATTTGAGGATCAGCTCTGCCTTCAGTTTTTTTCATAATTAAACCTAAAAGAAATTCTAAAGATTTAAAATTACCAGACAAATAATCATCTACAACTTTTTTATTATCAACTATTATTTTATTAATAATTTCTTGTAAAATTTCAATATTACTAATTTTTTCCTTATTTTTAATAAAATCTTCAATTTTTTGCTCTTCTTTTAAAGCTTTTTCTAAAGCTTCTTTTACTATCTTTGAAGATATTTCTTTTTTGAAAAATTTAAAAAGAACATGAGCAAATTCGTGAGGATGAATTTTACTTTCTGATAAATTGATTTTTAATTTTTCGATTAATCCTAAAAGATCATTTATTAGAAAATTAATAACTAATTTTTTGCTTTCTTTTAAATCATTTGTTAATTCATGAAGTTCTGATAAAGCTTCTTCAAAAAAATGGGCTAAAAATTTATCTTTAGTGAGAATATTAACATAATAGAATTCTAAATTGTATTCATTTAAAAATCTGAATCTTTTTTGCCAAGGAGATTCAACTTCAATTATTTGATTCTCTATTTCTTTATCTATTACTAAGGGCGGGAGATCTGGCTCAGGAAAATATCTATAATCTTTTTCTTCTTCTTTTGATCTTTGAGCAAAAGTAACATTTCTTATTTCATCAAAACCTCTTGTTTCTTGAATTATTTTAATACCTTTTTCTATTAGTTCTTTTTGTCTATTAATTTCTGTTAAAATAGCGGCTTTTAAAGATTGAACTTTGGCAATGTTTTTAATTTCCACTTTTGTTCCCAATTTATCTTTTTCTCCCAAAGAAATATTTGCTTCAAATCTTATCTGGCCTTTTTCAGCAGAAGCTTGAGAAATGTTTAAATATCTTGCAAGAAGAACCAAATCTTCGGCTAATGCTTCTGCTTCGTCAGCTGAATTTAAATCAGGCTCAGTTACAATTTCAACCAAAGGAACACCTGCTCTATTAAAATTAATAACACTGAAATTTTTAAAATGAACATTCGAAGCTGTATCTTCTTCTAGATGAATTCTTCTTATTCTTATTTTTTTTTGAAGATTTTCTCTAATTAAAATAACTTCTCCTTTAATGGCTATTGGAATTTCATATTGACTTATTTGATAATTTTTTGGTAAATCAGGATAGAAATAGTGTTTTCTAGCAAAAAAACTTTTTCGATTAATTTCCATATTTAAAGACTTAGCTAGTGAATAAGCATATATAACAGCTTCTTTATTTAAAACAGGCAATACTCCAGGTTGACCAGTACAAATTGAGCAAATATTTTTATTAGGTTCTTCTTCGTCCGCATTATTTAAACAAGAACAAAGGAGTTTTGTTTTAGTAGATAGCTCTAAATGAATTTCTAAACCAATTTTAGGAATTAGTTTACTTTTATTTTTATTCATCTGGGCGATTTAAATTTTTGTCAAATCCTTGAAACGAGATTATTTAATATTAAATAATTAATTTGTTTTTAATTTTTTTATTTTTTTAAAAAATCAAATCTAATTTTTCGGAGGGAGTGGGATTCGAACCCACGAGTCCGTTTTTAAACGGACGCAGTTTAGCAAACTGCTGCCTTAAACCACTCGGCCATCCCTCCTAATTTGTTTATATTTTTGATTATACCACACATAATTTACAAATTAGATTAGAAAACTTTTTTACTGCTTCTTTAAAACTTTAAACTCTATAATAGCTCTTTCAAAAGGATCTAATCTAAAAATAGTTAAATGAAGTCTATTTGAAACAGAAAAAACAGAAAGCTTATCTTTATTTGAAGATAA
>Ga0197142_1002441_pt1 | contig 16309 bp, 14 predicted proteins | sample GBS60_MetaG_FD_148614 | JGI IMG/M metagenome (GOLD analysis project Ga0197142, IMG submission 148614) | Sediment microbial communities from Great Boiling Springs, Gerlach, Nevada, United States - GBS 60_MetaG | ecosystem: Environmental > Aquatic > Thermal springs > Hot (42-90C) > Sediment...
ATGAATACAGTGGTAATGGCATGCCAGCAAATACCAAAGGTATATATTCAACTTGGGGAGACTTAATCTTTGGCACAGGAGATCAAAACATACCATCTGAAAAAATGAGAATAACTAGTTACGGAAAAGTCGGGATGGGAGCAACAACATTTGCCAACCCCACTCGTCTAAAAGTTACTGCACCAAATGGAGGAATATATGAAGACTGGCCACAAGGATGGGGTGGTGGCATAGCTACTTGGGATATTGTAGGTGCTTCTACTTATTTTAGTGCATATGTTACTCGATCAGATGCTTCACTTAAAAAAGACATTAAACCCTTAAACAACAACCAAAATATCCTTGATAAAATTCTTGCTTTAAATCCTGTTTCTTACTATTGGAAAGATGAAAGAATTGATAGAAATAAACACTTTGGTTTTATTGCTCAAGAAGTTGAAGAGGTTATACCCGAAATTGTCAAAACAGATTTGGAAGGAAAAAAAAGCCTAAACTACAACGAACTGATTCCTTTCTTAGTAAAAGCCATTCAACAACAACAACTTCAAATAAACTCCAATACCAATAATCTTTCTCTATTGGAAAAAGATCTTTCTTTAACCTCAATAGGTGACTTAGAAATCAAACAAAAAAATATAAATAATGAATATGTTTATAATGGCAATATGGAAGAATTTATAACTTCAGAATTTGTAATTCTAAACAAAGCCGGCGAAACGATTAAAAGAATTGCTGCTTTTGCAGAAATTGCTGCCGCAAAAATTAAGCTTGGAATTTTAGAAACACAAGATGCGATAGTTAATAACCTTTTGATTGCTAAAACAATCATCACTGAAACAATCCGTGTTAACTCTTTAACTGTCCTTGAAAATCTTTTTTCTCAAAAAATAACATCGCCTGTTGTTGAAACAGAAAATATCGAATTCAAAAATCAAAATCCAAAAATCAAAATAACAAATCAAAATGCAAAATTAGAAATCATTGATAATCAAAACCAACCCATTGCTCAATTTAAAACAGAAGAGCAAAAAATAAGTTTAACTGGTGAAGTTGAGATAAACTCCTCTCAAGAAAAAGGAAAATTATCTTCTATTGTATTAAAAAATTTAGAAGGGAAAACAACTGTCAAAATCGATGCTTCTGGCAGTGCTAGTTTTAGTGACACACTTTTTGCTCAAAATATATTAAGCAATCAAGCCACTTTAAACAAAGTCAGTATTAATCAAGACGCCACAATCGCTGGAAATATTTCAAGCAATACTTTAAATACCAATGAAGCATCGGTCTCTGGAAAAATTATCGCTAAAGAAATTGAAGCAGAAAATATAAATGAAATTCAAAGACTCTTAGCTGAAATAAAAAATCAACCATTTCCCTATACTAACAATCAAACTAATCTTTCTCAAACTCATAATCTCGATTATTCCTTGCTAAACATTAGAAATTTAAATCTAGAAGAATTAACGGTTACTGGTCAAACTAATCTTTACAACGTCTCAGTTTCAAATTCACTTTTAATTGGTCAAGTTCTTTTTGAAGAAAACTCAATTCTTACTTTAGCCGCAGAACTACGTTTTTCCGCTTTAGAACAAATTAATTTTTTTGAAAATGTAGTCACCATTGCCAAAGATGGAACAATAACTACCAAAGGTAATCTTATTGCTCAAGGAGGAATACGAACGAATGAAATTGCTCCTCTAGGCTCCAAAATAAAGACTGTCCTCGAATCAGGACAGTCTTTTGTTGTCGAAAATAATGGTAATGAAGTTGCCTCAATTGACGCCTCAGGTTCAGCATACTTCAAAAACATTACATTAGAAAAATTCACTCCTGCCACTCCTGAAGCCTCAATTATCGCCGCCTCAACAAATTTCTTAAAAAACGGCGTCTTTGCTCCAGCAATTGAAGCATCATCTTCTGCTGCCGGTGTAGGAGTTATCCCAGCCAATTCTCAAGAAGTTTTAGTCTATAGTTCTTTAGCTAAACCAAATTCGTTAATTTACCTAACTCCAAAAAATAACCAACCAATCGCATTATCGATTTTTGAAAAAAAAGATGGTTATTTTCGTGTCGTTCGCCGTGAATTTTTGGATCAAAATATTACTTTTGATTGGTTGATTATAAATTAGTATACTTTTAATGTTAGACTTTGTTATGTATTTAATTTAAATATGTTTTTTCTAAGACGTAAATATACAATTAACTGTTTTTTAACTAAAAATATTTTTAATTTATTTCATCAATTTTTTATAAGATGTTTAAATGAATTAAACAAATTAAATTACTTCAAATTCAAATACAAAATTATAAAAGCGAGTAGGTTGATTAAAAAAACGTTATTACAGCTATCTCTGAAGTTAATCTTTTAAAAATTAAATCTAAATTTTTTATTTATTAATAAGGAAAATATAAATATAAGATGAAAAATATTAATCAAAAAAATCTTAAAAAATATAAATTAAAAATAATTAATTTCATCCTAAAAACTAATGCCTTCACCCTGCTAGAAATTCTTATTGTTATAAGCATAATTCTTCTCTTAGCAATAGCTGTTTTTATCCTTTTAGACCCAAAAAAACAAATAGATAAGGTTTGGGACGCGAAAAGAAAAAATGAACTTAGCAAATTAAAAAAAGTCCTTGAGGATTGGTATAATGATAAAAACTGTTATCCTAGACCAAACGAAATTTGTTATAATTCAGTTGGACCAAACAATACTTGTTATATATGCGGTAATCATCGCAACTCTCCCTCTTTTTCACCTTACCTCGACCGTATTCCATGCGATCCCGAATCTCCTCGAAAAAACTATCTCTACCAAGTAGACAATATCAATTGTCCTACTTGGTATCGAATATACACTGATTTATCAACAACTACCTATGTTTTTGATGACTCTTCAACTCAAGAGTTAGAATGTTTTGCACAAAGTTGTGGTCCACCTCCAGACTATGGTTACGACTATGGAATCTCAAGCTCCAATATAGAACTAGAAAGAATCGACCTTTTTTATTACTGTGCAAGAACTGGCTGTAATTCTTGCGGAATTAATGGAAGTTATCAAGAATGCCTAAATTTATGGGAAACTAGACCTGATCTTTTTTGTAATAGAAAAAGAATCATTTTACCAATCAACCATTGCATAAAAAAAAATTGTCCTTGTCAACCTTATTAAAAATTTAGATAATACAAAATATGGAGAAAATTTTTAATCAAATAATCTATTACTTATTATTCATAATCATCCTTATCCTTCCTGTTTTCTTTTTACCTCTTACCCAAGAATTTTATCTAACAAACAAGATGTATCTTTTATCTTTTGCAGCTTTGTTTTTGCTTTTAATCTCAACCATTAAACTGGCTTTTACCAAAAAAATATCGTGGCAAAAAGGTGATTTTGATAATCTTTTAATTCTTTTTTTAATTTCTTTATCAATCTCAATCATCATTGCTTCTCCCAATAAAATTCAAGCCCTTTTGAATCCAAATTTTGGATTTTTAACATTTTTTTCTCTCACAATTATTTACTTATATTTATCAAGAATTAATACAAATAAAAAAACCGATTATTACTATTTATCTCTTTCTATATCGGCAACATTTTTGTCTATTTTAACAATTGTCTTTTTTTTTCAACCTTTAAAGAACATCAATTTACCTCAATCTTTACAATTTCTTAAAAATCCAAACTTTACACCAATAGGCAATAATCTTGATTTAGCAATTTTTTTAGGATTTTATTTATTATACGGATTAACAAAATTTTTTGAAAAAAAACAAATCATCACATATCAAAAACTAACTTTAAATTTTTTACTTTTAGTTTTTAATTTAATAGCTTTTATTCTTACCGTTTATTCTCTTTTTAAACCAACATTAACTAACACCAACCAATCTCAATCACTTTTAAATAATCTTCCTCCTTTTCGTCTTTCTTGGTATGCTGCAGTTGAAATATTAAAAAATCCAATTACTGCTTTTTTTGGCGTTGGAATAGATAACTTTGCATCAATTTTTACTAAAGTAAAAGATGTTATGTATAATCAATCTAATCTTTGGTTAATTTATTCATTTAATTTCTCACGTTCGGCATTTTTACATTTATTTACCGAAACAGGAATATTGGGATTTTTAATCTTTTTATTACTTATTTATCAAATAATAAAACTGACTATCAGAGAAAATAATTTATTAATCATTATTAGTTATTTATTATTAATTATTTTTTTATTTCCACCATCATTAATAACATGGTTTTTATTATTCTTAATGTTATCTAATATTTCTTCTAAAAATCAATCACTAATAACAAATAATGAAAATAATAATAAAATTGACCTTTCTAATCTTTTTCCTATTTATCTTGGATTAATTATTTTTTCTTTAATTTCCATTGGTGTTAGCGGTTATCTTTTGGGTCGTGCTTATGCAGCAGAATATTATTTTAGAGAATCATTGGTTAGTAAAAATATTAATCAGATGTATCAAAAACAATTTAAAGCAATTCAACTTAATCCCTATATAGAAAGATTTCATAGAGAATATGCCTTTTTAAATCTTAATATTGCTCTTAATGTTACTCTAAAAGAACTGCAAAAAATATCTTCTGAAGAAAAAAATATTGAAAAAAACAAACAAAAAATTGAAGAGTTAAAACTTGAATTTTATAGTCTTGTCAATCAAGCAATTAATGAAGGTAAGTGGCTTATTAAACTAAACAGTCAAAATGCCATCAATTGGGCAAATTTAGCTGAAATTTATCAAAATATTATTGGTCAAGCAGAAAAAGCTGACCTTTTTAGTATTAGTGCTTATTTAAGAGCTATTGTTGCTGACCCTCAAAACCCAGTTTATCGATTAAGTTTAGGTGGCATATACTATTCTTTAAAAAATTATGATGAGGCAGTAAAAATGTTTGAACAAGCAGTCATTTTAAAACCCGACTGGCCAAACGCTTACTACAATTTAGCTTGGGCCAACTATCAAAAACAAAACTATCAAGCAGCAGTTTCGGCGATGGAAAACGTGATAAGATTATTAGACCCCAACAAAGATAAAACTGACTACGAAAAAGCAAAAAAAGAATTAGAAGAGTTCAAAAAAAAATTACCAAAAGATGAAGAAAAATCAACAAGCGAAGAAACAACTGATTCAAAATTAACTTTACCAAGTCCAATTCCTACACTAAATCCACAAATTAAGTTACCAAAAGAAGCTTCCCCAGAAGCTGATAATTAAATAAAGACTGTCTTTTTTAAAGACAGTCTTTAAATAAAATTTAATAATAATCTAAATCTAACATTTTTTTATAGAAATTATTCAATTTTTCAATATTTCATTAATTTTTTCCGCTTTTTCTTCTTCAGTTAAACTTTGATCAGCTTTAATTTCATTAAAAATTAATTCTTTTGGAGAAAGATAAATTTTAAGATAATAAAGAAAAATTTTTCTATCTTGATCATCTAAAAAAATTTCTCTTTTCTCAACTCCTCGATTATAAATATGATAAAAACCACCAGCTATGTATGGCTTTAAAGTATTTTTTGCGGGCATAAATAAACTATAAATAAACTAATAAAGACAGTCTTTATTAAAGACTGTCTTTGATAAAAAATCAACAGTAGATAATAAACAAATTATTAAAGAAAAATTTAATATAAAACCAAAAAATTTAATTATTTACTTTAAAAAATTTAAAGGATTCAAAAGTTGTCCTCCCTGACGTATCTCAAAATGAAGATGGGTTCCCGTTGATCGACCAGTTGAGCCCATTACCCCAATTACCTGACCTTGAGAAACAACCTGACCAGCAACAACATTATAACGAGATAAATGAGCATATAAAGTCTGATAACCATTACCATGATCCAAAATTATATGACAACCATAACCCCAAGATAAACAACCAGCATAAGAAACTGTTCCTGAATCCGCTGCCAAAATTGCTGGTGCTGAAGGATTAGCAATATCTAAAGCCATATGATACCAAACCGGATATTGAGTAATTGATCCCGAAGTTGGCCAGATAAAATTGGAAGTGCCCCTAACACCTGCCTGAATTTGTGCAACAAAACGTGTTGTGTCTGAAAATGGTTTTTCCACTATCTTTCCCCCTGGAACAAAAAGATACTGACCCACCGCCAAAGTAAAATTATCTAAATCCAAAAAATCGTTCATCGGAAAATTAACAATATTTTGAGCAGGTACGCTATATTTTTTAGCAATAGAATAAATATTTTCTCCTGCAACTACTTTGTGCACCACTCCATCTTCTGGAGGAATTTTTAAAATCTGCCCTGATTTAATCAAATCACCTTTAATATTATTTGACCACTTAATACTATTAACAGAAATACCAAATTTAGAAGCAATTAATTCTAAAGTTTCTCCCTCTTTTACTTCATAATCAACAATTTCCGGTTTAGTAGAAATAGAAGTTAAAACTGAACTTTCATATGGGTTATAAGTTAAAACAGAAACGCTAGTTGAAATTTTTTCTTCAAAAATAAACGGATTATTTTCAGCAATGATTGGACCAGCAACAACGGCAGTAAAAATAAGAAAAATAAAAGAAGTATTTAAAAACGAACCACTATATTTTCCTCTTTTGACAATTAATAAAGTAACAATTAAGTTTTTTCCCTTTTCAAAATGTTTTCCAAATATAATAGATTTCTTAATCAAATAACCTTTAAAAAATAAAAAGAATTCTCTAATTTCAAAAAAAAGACTCATTATTTTATTATACCATAGCCTCAACAATACTCTCAATCGCCAAATCAAATGACGCTTGTTTTAAAGGAATTTTTTTTTCTATTGATTTTTTCCAAATTTTTTCAAATGCCTTATTCATCATTATTGCAAGCTTATCATTAACTTCTTCCTCATTCCAATAATAACCAGTTTTGTTTTGAACCCATTCAAGATAAGAAACAACCACACCACCACAGTTAGCTAAAACATCAGGAACAATAATCACTCCTTTTTTTGTCAGATAATCATAAGCTTCCTCAGTTAATGGACCATTGGCCATTTCAATAATAATTTTAGCCTTAATATTTTTCATATTTTTTTCATTAATAACATTTTCTAAAGCTGCTGGCACTAAAATATCAACGGGAAGTTCTAAAATATTTTCATTACTAATATTTACTCCACCTTTAACATCACAAACCCCACCCACACAATAACAACCAGCTAATTTACCTTTTTCTTTTTTACACTCCATAACCAAAGGAATATCTAAAGCTTCCAAATAATCATCTTTTGGTTTGATAATTCCACCTTTTGAATCAGAAACTGCAACCACCTTAAATCCTTCTTCTGAAGCAATTTTAGCAAAGTAATAACCTACATTACCAAATCCTTGAACAGCAATAGTTGAATAAGAATGATTTTTCTTATAAACCAATTTATCAAGTAATGCTTTTAAAATAATCACGCCTCCTCTTCCTGTTGCTTCTTTTCGACCAAGACTACCACCCATAGCAACTGGTTTACCAGTAAAAACAGCTCTTGATTGATAACCTTTAATTTTTTGATACTCATCAATCATCCAAGCCATAATTTGTGAATTAGTATTAACATCTGGCGCTGGTATATCAATATCACTACCAATAAAATGAGCAATTTTTTTGACATACTCTCGAGAAAGCCTTTCAAGTTCTTGCGATGAAAGTTTTTTTGGATCAACAGCTACTCCTCCTTTCCCTCCTCCATAAGGCAAACCGGCAATAGCACATTTTATTGTCATCAACGTTGCCAAAGCCTGAACCTCTTCAAGACAAGTTTGCGAATGAAATCTAATGCCGCCCTTATAAGGTCCTAAGATACTATTATGTTGAACTCGCCAACCTTTAAAAATCTTGATCTGGCCATTATCCATCTTCACGGGAAAAGAAAACTCATGAATCATCTCAGGCTCAATTAATCTTTTTATTGTTTCCTCTTTATAACCCAAATTAATAGCTGTTCTTTTTATCAACGCTTGAACTGATTGCAGCATTTTTTTTCCTTGACTTTCCATGAATAAAGATCAAAAAAGTAGTAAGTTATTATTAGATATAAACTTACTACTTTCAACTTTTAATGAAATTTATATAATTAAAATTTCAATCGTGCTATGAAATAAGTTATATAAGAAATTTTTTATAAAAAAATTTTTATCAAAAAATATTTAATCAAATGATCAAATTCAATTAAAAAACTCAAAGCAACATAAGTAATTTTATCTCAATCTTCAATTTTTAATACCACCCTCAAGCCATTTCTCAACCTCCAAAGCTGCCACTACACCCATTCCTGCTGCTGTTGCTGCTTGTCTGTAAACATAATCAACACAATCACCTGCTGCAAAAACTCCAAAGACCGAAGTTGCCATCTGATAATTAAAATCAAATTTATTAACAATTTTCTCTAAATTTAAATTTTGCATTGTCATTTTGACATTTGCATCTTGAATTTTGAATTTTTGTTTTAAAATTTCCATTGCTAAACGAGCCGTGGTAATAACATATCCTTTCTCATCCATCTCCACTTGACCCGCAAAAATATCTGTATCAGGCTTATGGCCAATAGCAACAAACAAACCATCAACTTCTAATATCTTAAATTGAGGCAAATTTTGATCATTAACCACTCTAATTTTTATCGCTTCTACCTTCTCTTTTCCTATTACTTCCTCTACTTTAGCATTCCAAAAAATCTCGATTTTTTTATTGGCAAAAACCCGCTCTTGCATTATCTTTGAAGCTCGAAAACTATAACGTCTGTGAATAATATAAACCTTTTTAGCAAATTTGGTTAAAGTCAAAGCCTCCTCCATTGCGGTATCGCCTCCACCAACAACGGCAACTAATTTGTCTTTGAAAAAAAACCCATCACAAGTAGCACAAGCCGATACCCCTTTTCCCCGAAGCTTTTGTTCACCGGGAACATTTAGCCACAAAGCTTTAGCTCCAGTTGCTATAATCAAAGATTTACTTGTATAACTTTTTTCAGCAGTAAAAACTTCTTTTTTTGAATCAGAAAGAGTAGTTTTTATTATATTTTGATCAATTATTTTTGCACCAAATCTTTCTGCTTGCTTTCTCATCTTTTCAATTAATTCTGGTCCTAAAATTGAGTCATGACCAGGAAAGTTTTCAACCTCAGAAGTCAAAGTCAACTGACCGCCAGGAGGAGAGCCGGCAAAAACCAACGGAGAAAGAGAGGCTCTTGCCAAATAAATTGCTGCCGAAAGACCAGCCGGACCACCACCAATGATAATAACATTTTCCATAAAATTACCAACCTTTTAATTTAAAACAACTTAACTTTTAAATATAATTTTTAAATTCTTACAAACTAATGGCTCTTTCTACTATTCTTTTTACTTCTTCAGTCTTTTCTTTTGGAACAATACGACAGATATCGGAAAGCAAAATCTCTTTTGACAACCCATCAATTGCTTTTTTTATCGCATTAATCTGTTGCAAAACCTCATCACATGGACGATTATTTTTTACCATTTTTTCAATTCCCCGAAGTTGACCAATAATTCGATTTATTCGTTGATTTATGTTATTCACAAGTTTTAAAAAACTTATATGTATACTCTACCATAGTAGAGTATACATTATAAAATCGTTAATAAAATTTGTCAAGAGCTTTAAAAAATATATAAAATTAATTAATTGACAAATCTTAAAAAAATTTTATTTCTTGTTTTTTAATCTAATTTTTTAATCTAAGAAAAGATTTGATGTAATCTTATTTAATTTTTAAATACTTTTTCCGATTTATACGATGTTTGCTTATTTATCTGGTTTTGGTTTATCAATGTTATTTATCATTAGTATTATAATTTTTCTATGAATAAGTATTTTTCCGTTTTTATCCTGACCTTAAAAGAATACTTTGCCTATCGATTAAACTTTTTAATCTGGCGACTTCGTGTTGTTATTGCTTTTTTAATTCCTTTTTTTCTATGGTTAACAATCACTAAACAAATCAAAACTTTCGAAGGATATGAAGAAAAATCAATTATTTCTTATTTCTTTTTTTCCCATCTTTTATCATACTTTATTTTAGGTACAAGAACGGTTGATATTAGTAATCAAATTCAAAATGGAGAAATTATCAACTTAATCTTAAAACCTATGTCTTTCTTTCGATATTATTTTTTTCGCGATTTGGCCGATAAAATTTTAAATCTATTATTTTCTTTTTTTGAAATTTTTATTTTTTTTAAAGTTTTTTTTATTCCCTTTCCCTCAACTAACTTCCAATTTTTACCTTTCTTTTTTATTTTCTTAACTTTGGGCCTTTTTTTAAGTTTTTATCTTAATCTTTTAATCTCTTTTTTGGGTTTTTGGTCAACTGAAACTTGGGCTCCAAGATTTATATTTTTTATTTTAATCTCAATTCTTTCTGGTAGTTTTTTTCCCCTTGATGTTTTACCAAAAAATCTTTTTTATCTTATCCTTGCCACTCCTTTTTCTTATTTATTTTTTATTCCGGTAAAAATGATTTCTGAACCAAAAACATTAGTTAATAAAGTCGATGTTGAATTTATTTTTTTTATTGCAATCTTTTGGTTAATCATTATTTTTTTCACTACACGATTATTGTGGCAAAAAGGATTAAAAAGTTTTTCTTTTTGGGGAAGATAAAATATGTTTAAAAAAATTAAACGAAATATAAAAATTTTTTTATTATTTACAAATCAATCATTAAAAACAACCACTCAAAGTCGACAAGCAGTATTTATTTTTACCTTAGCAAAAATCTTGCGGTTTATTTTTCTTTTTGGATTGATTTTTCTTATTTTTTCAAAAACCAACAATATTTCTGGTTGGTCATTAAACCAAATAATCATCCTTTATTTAACCTTTAATCTTATTGATACATTTTCTCAAGTCCTATATCGCGAAGTTTATCGCTTTAGACCTTTGGTTGTCTCTGGTAATTTAGATTTAATTTTAGTAAAACCCTATCATCCATTTTTAAAAGTTTTATTAGGTGGCGTTGATCTTTTAGATTTTTTACTCCTTATTCCTTATTCTTCTCTTCTTATTTTTTTTATCCTTAAAGAAAATGTTTCTTTTTTCTCATTTTCTTGGTATATAGCTTTAGTTTTTAATGGTTTTATTACCACGACCGCCTTTCACATCTTTGTTTTAGCTTTAGGACTTTTGACTACTGAGGTTGACAATGCTATTATGATTTATCGCGATATTTTAAATTTAGGCCGTTTTCCTATTGAAATTTATCAAGAAATTATAAGTTTCATTTTTACTTTTATTATTCCAATTGGAGTGATGATTACCTTTCCGGTTAAAGCATTATTTAATCTTTTAAGTTTTAAAAACATTATTTTTTCTTTTTTGATTAGTTTTTTATTATTATTATTATCAATTAAATTTTGGCAAATTGGGCTAAAGAAGTATCAATCGGCTGGAGGATAAATAAAAACTAAAATTTGTGTCAAAATTGTCTAAACATAGTGTAAAAATTGTTTAAATATTAAATAAAAGTCGATATTAATATCATTAAGAATAAATTAGGATATTTGCATAATTTAACAATAAAATTTTATAGATTATGATCCAGCCGGAAATAAAAAAAAGGTTAACTTTTAATTTTTAAAAGTTTAACTTTATATTTTATATAAGTCACACTTTTTAAAGTGTTATTTTTTAGAGGTTAGTTGATTTTTAACGTTAAAAGTTATAATTTTAATGTCAGCTAAGTATAAGTATTAGATGATTATTGTTAAAAATCTTACAAAAATATATAAAATCTATCGAAAGACTGGCAATATATTAACCGATATTTTTTTCAGAAAATACGAAAATATTCTTGCGTTAGATAAGGTCTCTTTTGAAATCGGTAAAAACGAGTTCGTTGGCTTTATCGGCCCCAATGGCGCAGGAAAAACTACCACTTTAAAAATTTTATCAGGTATTTTATATCCAACATCAGGAGCAGTGTCGGTTTTGGGTTTTTTTCCTTTTGAAAAAAAGGAGGCTTTCTTAAAACAAATTTCTTTTGTTATGGGACAACGTAATCAACTAAACTGGGATTTACCAGCAATTGACACTTTCTTTTTAAATAAAGAAATCTATGAGATAGATGAGGTAACATTTAAAAAAAATCTTAAAAAACTAACCGCTATTTTTTCTGCCGAAAAACTAATCCAAAAACCAGTTAAGATGCTTTCTTTGGGCGAACGTATGAAAATGGAGTTTATCGCTGCCCTTCTTCATCAACCAAAAATTGTTTTTTTAGATGAACCAACCATTGGCTTGGACATTTTTTCTCAAGAAGCTATCCGCAATTTTATTAAAAACTATCAAAAAGAATTTCAGGCAACTATTATCCTAACTAGTCACTATCTTGAAGATGTAAAAAGATTAGCCAAAAGATTAATTATCATTAATAAAGGAAAAATTCTATATGATGGTAGTCTTACCTCAATTTTTCAAAAATTTTCTCAAGTTAAGTATATCAGTTTAATTTTAGAAAAAAAGATTAAAAGAGAAACCTTATTTAAAATTAGTAAACCAATTATTTATCAATTTCCAAAAATTGTTTTCAGAATTGCTAAAAAAGAATTACCTCAGATAATTACCTATATCAACAAAAAAATTCCTTACGTAGACTTAGTTATCGAAGATGAAAAAATCGAAGAAATTATTAAAAATATCTTAAAAAATCAACATTAAATTAAAAAACAATTTAGATTTTAATAATTTTATTTGAATTAAAAAATTAATAACTTTTATAATTAAATTTAAAAAATAGTCGGTAATTTTTAAAAAATACACTAAAATTTGTCTATGACACAATATTCTTTGATTTTTAAACCAAAAACTTTAGTTTTAGTCACTACTCTTCTTTTAATTCTTTTTTTTATTTTAGGTGTTAGATATGGCCAAAAAGTCGAAAAAACCAATAAAGTAATTGACTATATCTTATCAATCACCCCCACCCCAAAACCAACAAATACTCCCACCCCAACTCCATTAGTTTTTGAAAATTATAAAAGTAAGCGTTGGGGTATAAGATTTAAATACCCAGCTAACTTTGAAATTAAAGAATCAACTAACACCCCAGAAATTTTAATCGCTCCAAAAGAAGCAAGTAAGTAAAATTAATCTTATTTATAAATTAAAAAATAAGTTAAAAGATAATTTTAATTTCCCTCTTGCATTTGAAACGATAATTTTTATAAAATAAATAAAAATATGTATATTGGTCCATTTTATTTTGATACAAAAGAAATTTTTTTGATTCTAGCTTCAATCATGCTAGCACTAGCGATTTATTTTGGTTGGAGTTTGTGGTGGTTTGATAAAAAATCTCTTTTAACAATTACTATATTAATGCTTATTACAAAAGGTCTTTTACCATCAATTCACAACGAAGCCTTTTTTATTTTAGCCATATTGACAATCTTTTTAACTTTATATCTTCCTATTTTTCAAGTGATTCTTTTTTACTTTTTATCATTTTTATTGTTTAGAATATTAAAAGTCATTTAATTTTCATTTGACAAAATAGAAAACAATTTTGTATACTTATTATGATCCTCCAAAAGCGAGGAAGTTTGAAAACTTTTTCTCGACACAATCAAAAATAAGGGTAACCCCCTTCGATTCGGAGGGGTAATGAGATAACTTCTTTGATGATCTTGGTCATCAAAGAGTATCTCCCCATTTATTTTTTGGAGAAAAAGTTCAAATAATCGCTTATTGGAGGATCATTAATAAGATTTTATATAAATTACTTCTTAAGAAAAAACTTTTAAGTTATTCAATAAGTAAAAAATAAAAATAAAAAGATTTTTAATAAAAAATGCCTATTCCTCTAAAAATAAATAAAAACAAAATACTAAAGTAAAATACTATATAGTTATAAATTTTTATCTTTCTATGAATAAAAAAAATAAAAATAATACTAAAGATTCTATAGACAAACCATTATTAGATAAACCATTAGATGTCACTTCAATTATTGAAGAATACGCAGAAAAACCAATTATTCCTATAACAGACACACCTAAAACCCAAGAAGAACTATTAAACGAAAAACTTGCTGAGGATTTAAAAATTAGTTATCAAACTAAAGGAATTTTAGATATCACTCAAGCCGGATATGGATTTTTACGTCAAAATTATGAAGTCAATCCTCAAAGAGATGTTTACATTTCAGTTTCACAAATCCGTCGTTTTTGGTTACGTAGAAGTGATGAAATTGAAGGCTTAGCTCGACCACCAAAAGAAGGTGAACGTTTTCATTCACTACTCCTCATCAAAAAAATTAATAATCTTGAATTAACTGAAGAACAAAGTCGAGCAAGAAAACAATTTGAACAATTAACTTCAATTCATCCAAATAAACAAATAAAACTTGAAACAGAAAAAAATGTTCTCTCAACTAGAATTATTGATCTTTTAGCACCTATTGGATTTGGTCAACGAGCGTTAATAGTATCTCAACCAAAAGCGGGAAAAACTACTCTTTTAAAAGAAATTGCTCAGGCAATTGAAAAAAACCATCCTGATGTCTATCTCATGGCTGTTCTAATCGGTGAACGTCCTGAAGAAGTAACGGAAATTAAAAGATTTATCAAAGGTGAAGTTGCTGCTTCCAATTTTGATCAATCACCAAGACAACAGGTTAAAGTAGCCAACATGGCTTTAGAAAGAGCTAAAAGATTGGTAGAAATAGGAAAAAATGTTGTAATTCTTTTGGATTCAATCACGCGATTAGCAAGAGCTTTAAATCTCTCAACGCCTGGTACGGGCCGCAGTCTATCAGGTGGCTTTGACCCACAAGCATTGTATCCAGCAAAAAGATTTTTGGGAGCTGCTCGAAATTGCGAAGAGGGAGGTAGTCTAACCATTATTGGAACTGCTTTAGTTGGTACTGAATCAAGAATGGATGATCTAATTTATGAAGAGTTTAAAGGCACTGGTAATATGGAACTTCATCTTGATAGAAAATTTGCTGAAAAAAGAATTTTCCCTGCTATTGACATAGAAAAAACTAGTACACGTCATGAAGAACTTTTATTTGATAAAGAAACTTTAAAAAAAGTAGTGACTTTAAGAAGAATGTTATCTCTCCTCTCTCCTGAAGAAAGATTAACTGTCTTAATTGACAAACTATCAAAAACTAAAAATAATAAAGAGTTTTTGGAAAGTCTTAATAAGGGATAAAATGAATTTAAAAAAAGAAATTAATCTTGTCTATTTCGGATCACCATATTTTTCTGCTGATTTTTTGGAAAAAATCTTAACTGATACTGATTTAAAAAAAATAATTAATGTTAGACTTGTTGTAACCCAATCTGATAAACCTGTTGGTAGAAAACAAATTTTAACAGAAACCCCAGTAAAAACAGTAGCGAAAAAGTATGGAATAAAAATTTTAGAAATAAAAACTCAAAAATCAAAAATCAAAACTAAAAATAAAAATTTTCAAACTGAAAAACATAATAAAAAGTTTTTAGATTTAAGTTCTAGTTTTAAATTTTACAATCTGAGTTTTGATTTAGATTTATGTCTTGTTTATGCCTTTTCCCAAATTATCCCAAAAGATTTACTTAATATACCAAAACTTGGTTTCTGGAATATTCACCCATCACTTCTTCCTAAATATCGCGGTCCCTCGCCAATTGCCTATTCTTTAATTTTTGGGGAAATAGAGACAGGAGTAACAATTATCAAAATGGATGAAAAAATTGACCACGGACCAATTATTGCTCAAGAAAAATTAAAAATTGAAGACCATGATCGCCGACCAGATTTGGAAAAAAAATTAACCAATTTAGGTTTTAATCTTTTCAAAAAGACTGTCTTTAAAAAAGACAGTCTTTATATAGAGCAATATGAAGAACAAAATCATAATATAGCTACCTATAGTAAATTATTAAAAAAACAAGACGGTTTCATCTCTTTATCAACTCTTAAAAAAGTTTTAAATAATAAACCATTGAAATTTGAAGAATTACCTGAAATTTTAAAAACTAAAGATTTAAAATCAAAAATTAAAAGTTCATCGAAAATAATATATGATTTTTTTCGAGGCTTATATCCTTGGCCAGGAATTTGGACTCTTCTTCCAAATGGTAAACGTTTAAAAATTATTGACATGAATCTCAACATTACACATGACACGTTACACATCACAAAAGTTCAACTTGAAGGCAAAAAAGAAGTTGATTTTGAAACTTTTAATCGGGCTCACCACATATTTTGATTTCTCGATAAAGCCTTAGTCCATTCATTAAATTTTTATTACTCTAAAATTAAAAGAAATT